>Ga0209023_10001575_pt1 | contig 30222 bp, 28 predicted proteins | sample LakOneMetagenome_FD_187468 | JGI IMG/M metagenome (GOLD analysis project Ga0209023, IMG submission 187468) | Freshwater and sediment microbial communities from Lake Erie, Canada (SPAdes) (version 2) | ecosystem: Environmental > Aquatic > Freshwater > Lentic | place: Lake Erie, Canada...
GCAGGCCCAGAACGAGGGCGGTCAGAGCCAAGGTGACGCCAACCCGGCGAACCAGGGCGACCAGAACCGCCAGGACAACAACCAGCAGGGCGAGGGCGAGGGCAACCGCCGTCGTCGTCGCCGGCGGGGCCGCGACCGCGACCGCCAGGGCGACGACCTCGGGCAGCAGCAGGGGAGCAACGACAACTGGGACGGCGAGCCCGTCGACGTCACGGGCTACCTCGACCTGCGTGACGAGGGCTACGGCTTCCTTCGCGTCAAGGGCTTCCTGCCCAGCCACGATGACGTCTACGTCTCGGTCAAGCAGACGCGCCAGCTCGGCCTTCGCAAGGGTGACTTCCTGGAAGGTGCGAGCCGGCCAGCCGCGCGTGGTGAGAAGAACCCCGCCCTGCTGCGCATCGACAAGGTCAACGGTGCCGACCCCGAACTGGCACGTGATCGTCGTCGGTTCGAAGACCTCACCCCGCTGTTCCCCGACGAGCGACTGCGCTTGGAGCGTGAGGATCAGCCCGGTGACATGACGTCGCGGATCGTCGATCTGATCGCTCCGATCGGCAAGGGTCAGCGCGGTTTGATCGTGTCACCGCCCAAGGCGGGCAAGACCACGATCATGAAGACGATCGCCCAGGCGATCGAGCGCAACAACCCCGAGGTGCACCTGATGGTGCTGCTCGTCGACGAGCGGCCCGAAGAGGTCACCGACATGCGCCGCTCCGTGCAGGGCGACGTGATCGCGTCGACCTTCGACCGGCCATCCGAGGAGCACACCCAGGTCGCCGAGCTCGCTTCGGAGCGTGCCAAGCGCCTGGTCGAGGACGGCAAGGACGTCGTCATCATCCTCGACGGCATCACCCGCCTGGCCCGTGCCTACAACCTGGCGGCGCCGACAACCGGGCGCATCATGTCCGGCGGCATCGACACCGGGGCGCTCTACCCGCCCAAGAAGTTCTTCGGTGCAGCGCGCAATGTGGAGGAGGGCGGCTCGCTCACCATCCTCGCCACCGCCCTCGTCGAGACCGGATCCAAGATGGACGAGGTGATCTTCGAGGAGTTCAAGGGCACCGGCAACATGGAGCTGCGCCTCGATCGCCGCGCCGCAGAGAAGCGCATCTATCCGGCGATCGACGTCGATGCGTCCTCGACCCGTCACGAGGAGCTGCTCTTCGAGCGTGCGCAGCTCCAGCAGGTGTGGAAGCTGCGTCGAGTCCTCTCCGGCCTCGCAGCGGAGGGCAACACCGGCGCCGGCCTGGAACTGCTGATCGACCGCATGCGCAAGTTCCCGAACAACGAGGTGTTCCTGTCGGAGATCGCCAAGGCGCCTGGCGTTCCCAGCTAGCGCTGACTTGGCCAGAGCCCATGGGGCTCGGCCATACTGATCTGTCCCCTCCAACCACAGGATCCCGCTCGGAAACCGGGATCCGGACCACGGAGCGAAAGCAACCATGAAGCCCGGCATCCACCCCAACTACCGCTACGTCGTGTTCCAGGACACGTCCTCCGGCGACAAGATCCTGACGAAGTCCACGATCGAGACCTCCGAGACGGTCACGTGGGACGACGGCAACGAGTACCCCCTGGCCAAGGTGGAGATCTCGGCGTTCACGCACCCGTTCTTCACGGGTCAGATGAAGATCGTCGATACCGCCGGTCGTGTGGAGCGCTTCGAGCGTCGCTACGGCAGGCGCCGCAAGGGTGATGCGGGCGACGGTGCCGCCAGCGCCGCCGAGACTGGCGACGCTGCCTCGGAGTGAGCCGGTCCCATCGGGACCGTTTCGGTCGCGCCATGTCGTGGCGTGACCACTACCCACACCGAGCACGCACGGCGGGACGTCTGAGCACATGGCCCTGAGCGACGAACAGCGCGCTGGGTTGATCCGCGCCCAACTGGGCGCGCTCGTGCGCGACCTCACCGGGGTCGACTCCGACGTTGCGTCGTTGGGTGTCAACGCTGCGACGGTGTTCGACGGCACCGCGTACCTGTTCGCGCCGGCGGCCAACGCTGCGACGCTCGCCGGCGCGATGGCGTGGACGATTCGTCAAGAAGCCGCCGACCTCGTGCTCTTCACCGACGACCTTGGCGGAGACGTGGCGCGCATGGCGACGGACTTCACCTTGCCGGTCACGATCCGGTCCGTGCACGGGTCGTCGTCGGTCGTCGTGCAGCCTGCGCCGCACCCCGACGTGGTCGCCGCCCCCGACGCACCCGAGGCGGCAGGCCTCATCGCCCAACTCGCTGATGCGGGCCTCGAGATCGTGGTCGAGGACGGTGTCGTTCGAGGTGAGGTGCGAGGTCTCGAGGTCGCACGTTTGGTCGTCTGGCCGGCCGAGTCCGGTGGTGATGGCCTCTTGCACCTGGAAGCCGGCGTCGGCAGGTTCGACCGCGACGCCGTCGCAGCGATGCATCAGGGCGAGCCGCCGACGACGACGTTGGCTCGGTCCGTGTCGTTGGTGCGCTCCGAGCGGGTCGCCGGCGGTGCCACGCACCCGCTCGCGCGCCTGGCAAGGGAACGTTGGGTTCGCTGCGCCGTCCTGGCCGATCCGGCGCTCGTGGGCGCGACCCAGCTCCACGCGGTGCAGACCACGGTCAGTCGTGACAACGTCAGAGATGTGTCTCCCGCCGCTGCCCTCGGCACCGCTGCCGATGGCTCGCCGATGCTGGTCGTCTGCTCCAGTGGCGCCGATCTGGGCTTCGTGCCGATCGCCGCCGACACGCGGGCTTGGCTTGCTCCCGATGCCCGGCTGGTGCTCGCTGTGCCAGGTCGCGACCGGTTGACGCTGCTCGATCGCCTCGCCGCACTGCTCATCGAGCCGGCTGAAGTGGTCACGGTTCCGGCCCCATGGGATCTGGTCGACGACGCTGAAAGTTCCGGCGCAGGTCCGCAGGGTGCCGCCGGGCCCGGATCCGGCATCGGCGCGTGAGCGATCCGTCGCTGCTTGCACGGGCGCAGGGCCTGGAGCGCGAACTGGCCGACACCGAGACTCGACTGGCAGACCCCGAGGTCATCGCCGACCAGCACCGGTACGTGGAGATGTCGAAGCACTACCGGGCGTTGCAGCCGGTGGTGGAACGGGCGGTGGCGCTGCGCACTGCAACCGATGACCTCGCTGCTGCTGAGGAGCTGCTCGCCGCGTCGAGCGGTGACGAGCGCGAGGCATGGCGGGACGAGGCGAACGCGGCGAAGGAGTCGATCGAGCGACTCGAACAGGAGCTGCGCGTGCTGCTCCTGCCGCGGGACCCCAACGATGATCGCAACGTCATCGTGGAGCTGCGAGGTGCCGAAGGAGGCGAGGAGGCGAACCTCTTCGCTCGCGACCTCATGGAGATGTACCGGGCGTTCGCCAGCCGTCAGGGCTGGTCGGTCGAGGTGCTGTCGAGCCAGCCGTCCGATCTCGGTGGTGTGAGCGAGGCCGTGTTGCGCGTGGCCGGAGACGGCGTGTGGACCCGGATGAAGTTCGAAGCGGGCCCGCACCGGGTGCAGCGCGTGCCGGTGACCGAGTCGCAGGGGCGCATCCACACGTCGTCGGCAACGGTGGTGGTGCTGCCCGAGGCCGAAGAGGTCGACGTCGAGATCGATCCGAACGACCTCCAGATCGACGTGTACCGGTCGTCGGGTCCCGGTGGCCAGTCGGTCAACACCACCGACTCGGCAGTGCGGATCACCCACGTCCCCACCGGTCTGGTCGTGGCCATGCAGGACGAGAAGAGTCAGCTGCAGAACAAGGCGAAGGCGCTGCGCGTCCTGCGGTCCCGGTTGCTGCAGCTCCAACAGGAGCAGGCGGCGGCGGAGGCATCCGGCCAGAAGCGGGCGCAGATCGGCGGCGGTGGCCGCAGCGAGAAGATCCGGACCTACAACTTCAAAGAGAACCGGGTCACCGACCACCGCATCGGCCTGACGCTGTACTCGCTCGACAAGGTGCTCGCCGGCGAGCTCGACGCCGTCAGCGACGCGCTCGTTTCCGACGAGCAGGCCCAGAAGCTGGCGGAGCTGTCATGACCGGCCCCGATGGAAGCAAAGCCGGCGGGAGCACAGCCGCCGGGAGCGAGCCGGCAGCCGATGGCGGCTCCGACAGCGCCGGCACGGTCACCTGGCGAGAGCTGCTGGCGGATGCGACCTCGGCGCTGCAGGTGGCCGCAGCCCAGCCGCATCGGTCGGCGGCCGACCACAGCGGTGGCGAGCCGAGCGATGTTGCAGCCGCGGCGGACCCAACCCTCGACGCTGCCCGGATCGTCGCGGAGGCCGCCGGCGTCACCGACGCTGAGCTGTTCATGGTGCTCGACGAGCTGGCCACCACCAGAGGCGTTGCCCACCTCGATGCGATGGTGCGACGCCGGAGCGGTGGCGAGCCGCTGCAGTACGTCCTCGGCCATTGGCCGTTCCGCTACCTCGACCTGATGGTCGACCGGCGGGTGCTGATCCCTCGGCCCGAGACCGAGCAGGTCGTGGAGGCAGCGCTCCGGGAGCTCGACCGCATGGGGGGCAAGGACCGGCCGACGACCGTCGTGGACCTCGGCACGGGTTCCGGCGCGATCGCGCTGGCGATCGCGACCGAACGAGTACGCACTGCGGTCTGGGCGACGGACCTGAGCGCAGACGCCCTGGACGTGGCACGGGCCAACCTCGCGGGGACCGGCAGAGCAGGTGCCCGTGTCCGCATGGAGCAGGGTGCGTGGTTCGACGCGCTGCCCGACACGCTGGCGCGGTCGGTCGATCTCATCGTGTCGAACCCGCCGTACGTCGCCAGCACTGCGAACCTGTCGGCGACCGTGACCGACTGGGAGCCGGCATCAGCGCTGTTCGCCGGGACCGACGGCTTGGACGACCTGCGCACGTTGATCGCCGGGGCACCTCGGTGGCTGGGCGACCACGGTGTGCTCGTGTGCGAGCTGTCGCCCGAGCAGGGCCCAACCGTGCTCGACCTGGCGCTGGTGCACTTCGGTGAGGCCGAGCTGGCGCCGGACCTGACCGGCAGGGACCGGGCCCTCGTCGCCCGCCACCCCCGACGCTGACCGGACTCCGGATCCCGTTCTGTTCGTCGTTTCACAACGTCTTCATTGTGAAACGACGAACAGAACGAGGTGGGGCGTCAGGTCAGCGAGCCGGGGACGACGAGGACCTTGGCGTGGGCGTCCGGGTCGCCGAGAGCGGTGAACGCGTCGGCAACGCCATCGAGGTCGACCCGACCGGTGATCATCGGTGACACGTCGAGTGCACCCTCGGCGATGCGCATCAGCGTCCGGTTGAACTGCAGCGGGTCGTAGCCGAGCACGAACTGCAGGTTCAGCTCCTTGCCCACCGCGACCATGGGCCGAACGGTGTCAGGAGCCATGCACACGCCGACGACGAGGATCTGCGATCCCCGCGGCGCGTCGACCATGGCGGCATCGAGCATGCCGGGCACCCCCACCGCTTCGAAGAGGACCACCTCCTTACGGCCGTCGACTCGTCGCCACGCAGCGACGGCCCCTTCGACGGAGGGATCGACGACTTCGGTGGCGCCCATGGTGGTCCCCAACGCTCGTCGAGTTGGAGAGAAGTCGGCCGCGACGATCGTCTCCAGGCCGGCCAGGCGCAACGCCGCGATCACTGCGAGGCCCACCGGACCGCAACCGAGTACGACGGCGGCGTGCCGTGGCGTGACCCGACTCATCTCGACCGCGTGCAGTCCGACCGACATCGGCTCGGTCAGGGCCGCGAGCTCCGCGTCGAGTCCGTTCGGGACCTTCATGGTCAACATGTCCGACAGGATCAACTGCTGGCCGTAGCCGCCGGGATACTGGTTGGAGTAGCCGACCGCATGGATTCCGCCCGAGTCCATCACGACGGGGAGCGATACCACGACGTCGCCAGGCGTGCAGTTCCCCACGTTGTCGCCCACTTCGAGCACCTTCGCGGTGAACTCGTGGCCCATCACCACGTCGTGGGCAGGGTCCATCATGCGCGGAGCGATGCCCCCGGGCTCTGTGGTCAGCTCGGACATCTCGACCATCGCATCGGCGTGGTGCAGTGCGTGCAGGTCCGACCCGCAGATGCCGCACGCGAGCACCTCGGCTCGCACCTGGCCGGGCTGCAACGGCGGCAGTTCGACGTCGTCGACGGTGAGCGCGCCGTCACGCATGACGACCGCTCTCATGTCGGTGGCCCCATCAGTTCCCCCTGTTCATGGTGTGCGGGCGAAGCGGCTGCGGCACCCGGACCGAGCCGACAGTAGTGTTTGGGCCCGTCAACGCACCGTCGGAAATCGGGGGAAGGCCAATGGCCAAGAAGAGCAACGGCGACGCAACGTGGTTGGCGTCTGTGCCGTTCTTCGAGGGGTTCTCTGAGCACGACCTCGACCGCGTGCTGGAGCTGTCGCATCAGATGGAAGCAGCGGTCGGCACGGTGCTGGTGGATCAAGGCGACCCGGGCACGCTGTGCTACCTGATCGTGGAGGGCCAGGCCAGCGTCTACGTGCGCGGCGAGCATGTCGCCACCTCGGGCCCCGGTTCGATGGTGGGGGAGATGTCGCTGATCGACCACCGCCCACGCACCGCCACGGTGGTGGCAGACACCGGCATGGTGCTGCTGCGTTTCGGCATCGCGGAGTTCCGGACCCTGCTCGACGAGGAGCCGAAGGCGTCCGAGCGGATCATGACGGAGTTGCGCAGCAGGCTGGAGCGGGCCGGCAACGACAAGGGAGCTGACACATGACGTTGCGCGTCGCATTCGGAGCGGACCACGCCGGCGTGGACCTCAAGGACGTGCTGGCCGAGCACCTCGCGGACAGTGGGGTGGACGTCGTCGATCTGGGGACGCACGGTCATGATCGGGTGGACTACCCGGACTTCGGTGCAGCGGTGGGTCGAGCGGTCGCGTCGGGCGACGTGGACCTGGGCGTCTGCGTGTGCGGATCCGGCATCGGCATCGCGATCGCTGCGAACAAGGTCGTCGGCGTACGTGCGGCGACGGTCCACGACCAGACCTCGGCCCGGTTGGCCCGAGAGCACAACGACGCGAACGTCATCTGCATCGGTGAGCGCTTGACCGGAGAAGAGGTCGCCAAGGACGCGCTCGACGCGTGGATCGCCGCCGAGTTCCAGGGCGGCCGCCATGCCGAACGCGTCGCCAAGATCTCTGCGTTGGACTCCGGTCTGCCCGGCTGAGATCAGCGGCTCGGCGCCGGTGTCGCCCGCCACGGGTGGCCCGTCCGCAGTCGCAGCACCATCTATCCCCGAGAGCCCACCTGGCAGCGGTTGCTGACCCGGTGGACCCGTACCTACCACGACAACCGAGGAATCCCCGATGCCCTGGCCCACCACGACCGACACCGAGATCTTCGACATGATCGACCGCGAGGTCGAACGTCAGAACACAGGCCTTCAGCTGATCGCGTCGGAGAACTTCACGTCGCCCGCGGTCATGCAGGCGGTCGGGTCGGTGTTGACCAACAAGTACTCCGAGGGGTATCCGGGCAAGCGCTACTACGGCGGCAACCAGGTCATCGATGAGGTCGAAGACGTCGCTCGCTCTCGCGTGTGCGACCTGTTCGGGGCAGACGCCGCAAACGTGCAGCCGCATTCGGGGGCGAACGCCAACCTCGGCGTGTACCTGGCGCTGTTGGAAGCCGGCGACACGGTCCTCGGTCTGAGCCTTGACCACGGTGGTCACCTGACCCACGGGTCGCCGGTCAACATCTCTGGTCGCTTCTACAACTTCGTCTCGTACGGGCTCACGGCCAGCGACGAACGCCTCGACCTCGACCAGTTGCGGGACCTGGCCATCGAGCACCGACCCAAGATGATCGTCGCTGGAGCGACCGCGTACTCCCGCACGATCGACCCGGCGCCGATCCGTGAGATCTGCGACGAGGTCGGTGCGCTGTTCTTCTTCGACGCTGCGCACATCGCCGGCCTGATCGCCGGTGGAGCGCACCCCAACCCGGTGCCGTACGCGGACGTGGTCACCTTCACCACGCACAAGACCCTGCGGGGCCCGCGCGGCGGTTGCATCGTGTCGCGCGAGGAGCATGCTGCGGCGATCAACAAGGCGATCTTCCCCGGCCTCCAGGGCGGACCGCTCGAGCACGTGATCGCCGGCAAGGCGGTCGCTTTCAAGGAGGCGGCGTCGCCCGAGTTCGCCCAGTATGCGGCTCAGATCGTCGCGAACGCCGGAGCCTTGGCAGCGGCGCTGGGGGAGCGGGGCTTCCGACTGGTGTCCGGGGGGACCGACAACCACCTGATGCTGATCGACCTTCGATCCTTCGATGCCGAACTGACCGGCAAGGACGCTCAGAACGCGCTCGACGACGCTGGGATCACGCTGAACAAGAACACGGTGCCCGACGACCCGCGGTCGCCGTTCGTCACCTCCGGCCTGCGGATCGGCACGCCGTCGGTCACGACGCAGGGGATGAGGGAAGCCGAGATGGTGCAGATCGCGGACCTCATGACTCGAGTGCTGCGTGACACCACGAACTCCGCCGAGATCGCGACGGTTCGTGCCGCGGTCCGTTCGCTCTGCGAAGCCTTCCCGGTCTACTGACCGGTGGGGGCAGCCCGGCCGATCGGTTGGGCTGCACCAGACGGGCCCCGTCCTGCTGGCCGGGGCGTCGCCGTCCGAAATCAGGCGCCGCCGCGCCGACGCAGCACGACGCCGATGGTCCGAGCGAGGATCGCGAGGTCGGTCACCAGCGACCAGTTGTCGACGTAGTACAGGTCCAGGCGAGCGTAGGTCTCCAGTGATGCGGTGTAGCGGCCGCTGACCTGCCACATGCCGGTGATGCCCGGTTGCACCCGCAGGCGCTCCCACAGTGCGTCGTCCCACTGATCGGCTTCGTTCGGAAGCGCTGGGCGTGGTCCGACCATGCTCATGTCGCCAGCGATCACGTTGAACAGTTGAGGGAGCTCGTCGATCGAGCTCGCCCGAAGGAACCGGCCGACCTTGGTGACCCGAGGATCGTCGGTCATCTTGAACATCGGCCCGGCAGCCTCGTTGTGGGCCTGGAGACTGGCGAGTCGGGCCTCAGCGTCGTGGACCATGGTGCGCAGCTTGTACACACGGAACTTCTCGCCGTCCTTGCCGACTCGCTCCTGGCTGAACAGCACGCCTTTGCCAGAGGTGACCCGCACCGCGATCGCCGCTGTGATCAGGATCGGGGAGAACACCACCACGCCGATGCACGCGAGGACCAGGTCGAACCCGCGCTTGGCAACTCGTCTCCAGCTGAACTGAGCTACTGGCTCCACGCACATGACTGGGTACGGGCCGAGTGGTCGGACCGAGATCCGGCTGGCAGAGATGTCGCGCATCGCGGAGGTCAGCTCGACGAACACGCCTTCGCGCGTCAGGTCGCGGATGAGTCGGTTGGCAGACACCTGATCGATCCCGGTCGTGGCGACGATCACGCCCATCGCGTTCGTGGCCCGCAACAGGTCGAGCACATCTGTGGTGCGCCCGAGGTACGGCCCGAGGTTGTGACCGTCCCGTAGGTCGATCACCGGGCCAGCGGTGACGTCGGCGACGAACCCGACCACCTCGTAGCCGAGCTCTGGGCTCTCGGCGAGCGCTGCGGCGAGCTCGGATGCTTCTTCGTTGCGCCCGACGATCACCACTCGTCGAGTCATGACGCCCCGTGCCCGGAACTCGTAGATGACTCGTCGGGCGAGTTCCCGCTCCAGCGTCATCGTGGCCGTGACGCACAGAGCGACCGCGACCAGCCACTCCCGGGAGAGGTCCTCCTGGAGCAGCACGGAGATCCCTGCGAGAACGAACATGCCGGCGAGCACCGAGTTGACGATCCGGCGGGACTCTTCGAGCCGCCGACCGATCCTGCGACCTTGGTAGAGCCCCTGGTGCGCGTACAGGACCGGCCAGACCGGTAGCGACACCAATGCAGTGGGTAGGAGCTGTTCAGCCTGCGGGTCGGCCCAGCCGGCCCACGTCGCCAGTGCGGTGGCGATGGCCAGTCCGCAGACCGTGGCGACGATGTCGGCACCGATGAGAGCGGCCTTGACCTGCTGGGAGAAGGCGACCCGACCGCTGGAGCGCGTGTGACGGTCCGGACCTGGCGGCGATGGGACCGCGTCTGCGGCGGGATCGACCTGGACGGCGGGGGCGTCGGCGGAGATGGCGCTGCGCGCGAGAGGTGGATTCTTATGCATCTGCGTCCGTCGCCCTTCCTGCGATGCGGGGCAAACCCCACTGCGGCTGCATCTTCCCTCCTGGCACCGGCGCGCCATCGACCTGAGCTGACGGGGCTTCCCGACCCTGTCGTCCTTGCGGCATCTTGATTGCTCGGCGTCACCAGTTGTTCTCAGGCCGTTTGTACCACATCCATCCAGGGCCCGACAGCTGCGTTGCGCGTGCCCTGGCCGGCTGCGGCAGATCCGGACCCGCCGCGAGCGCGTCGGGAGCGCTCGGGCAGGGCCACCGCTGCGGGTAGTGTCGAGCGGTGCGCGACTACCTGATCGTGATGGCTGTCACGATCGCCGCAACCGCTGCGGCGGTGCCGCCGCTGCGGGCGCTGTCACGTCGGGTCGGTGCGATGGCCCGGCCGTCGGACCGCAGCGTGCACGCAAAGCCCACACCGCTGCTCGGCGGCGCTGCGCTGTTCGTCGGGGTGCTCGCAGGGTTCGTCACAGCGGCGCTGCTGCCCGGATTCCGTCTCGTCTTCGAGGCGCCGCTCAACGTGGTCGGCGTCGTCGTCGCTGCTGCTGTGATGTTCTGCACCGGGCTCGTCGACGACATCCGGGACGTGTCGCCGCCCGCCAAGCTCGCGGGAATGGTGCTGTCGGGTTCGGTGCTGACCCTCGTCGGCATCACGGTCATCTACTTCCGGGTTCCGTTCCTGGGTTTCACGGTGCTGCCCCCGGACCTGGCTGCGCTGGTGTCGGTGGTGTGGGTCGTGATCCTCGCCAACGCGGTCAACCTGATCGACGGCCTTGACGGGCTGGCGGCCGGCATCGTCGCCATCGCGTCGGTCGCGTTCTTCCTGTACGGGTGGGAGCTGCTGCAGGCAGGAGTGGTCGACGCGAGCAACATCGGCCTGCTCGTGGCGATCATCACCGCCGGGGCGTGCATCGGGTTCCTGCCGTTCAACTTCAACCCGGCCAGCATCTTCATGGGTGACAGCGGGGCCCTGATGCTCGGGCTGCTGTTGGCGTCGTCGACGATCGCTGTCGGTGGGCAGTCCGATGACCCATTCTCCGGCCAGTCGTGGTTCTTCTTCGCTCCGCTGGTCATCCCGCTGTTCATCCTCGGCGTGCCGCTGCTCGACACGGCGTTCGCCATCGTCCGGCGCGCCACCCGGCGGTCCGGTGTGGCGACCGCCGACAAGGCGCATCTTCACCACCGCCTCATGGACCTCGGACACGGCCACCGCCGAGCTGTCGTCATCCTGTGGGCGTGGACGGCGCTGTTGAGCGCGTTCGTGTTGATCCCGGTGTTCACCGATCGCGGCAACGGCATCGTGCCGCTCGGCCTGTTGGCGCTCGGCCTGCTGCTGTTCACCGTCTTCGCTCCACGGCTGGGCGAGATGCGCGCTCGATCCTGACCGGCAGCGATCCTGACCGCCAGCGCTCCTGATGCTGGTGCCACTTTCGAAGCGTCTCGATCCAGCAGTCTCACGGTGCCGGCGACCGCTGTGACCACCCCGTGCGGCGATCGTTCGTGGGACCTACGGTCATCGGGTGGGTTGACGAACGACCGAGGAGCGACCATGACACCTCGAGCGGGTTCGGTGCTGCTGTGCCGTGTGTATGACCACGAACTGCCGGTGGCCGGCCGGCGGGTGCTCGTCGATCGACTGTGGCCACGCGGCATCGCCAAAGCCGCGCTCCACCTCGACGAGTGGTGCAAAGACGTTGCGCCCAGCACCGAGCTGCGTCGTTGGTACGGCCACGACCCGGAACGGTTCGACGAGTTCTCGCGCCGTTACATCGAGGAGCTGGACAGCCCTCCCGGAAGTGGCGCGGTCGAGCGCCTGACCGCCATGGCGGACGCCGACGGGTTGGTGCTGCTCACTGCAACCCGCGATGTCGAGCACTCCGGTGCCGAGGTGCTCTTGGATCACCTCATGGGAGGGACGCTGTCATGACCTCGTGGCGGCCCGACGGCACCATCTGACCGTGGCGGTCGCGCCCGATCCGGGCGCGGCCGCTCGGCGACTGCGATGACGTGGCGACGCCCGACTCAGGACGCCGTGACGGTGTCGGTGTCGGTGCCGGAACGGATGACTGTGCCTGGGCGGGCATCGGTGGGCTTGCCGTCGTGGATGACCTCGACGCCCGAGACGAACACCGAACGAACGCCGACCGACCCCGCGTAGAGCCGTTCGGTGCCACCGGGCAGATCAGCGACCATGGAGAGCATCTCGGAATCGACGGTCTCCGGGTCGAACAGGACCAGATCGGCGTGGGCGCCTTCGGCGATGACGCCACGGTCACGAAGGCCGAACAGCTGAGCCGGCACCGTCGTCATCATGCGCACGGCGTCTTCGATGGTGGTGAGCTTGCGGCCCCGGATGCAGTCGGCGAGGAACCGGGTGGGGTAGTTGGCGCCTTGCATCCGATCGAGGTGGGCGCCGGCATCAGAGCCACCGAGCATCACCGATGGGTGCTGCCATGCCAGGCGACGGAGCTCCCACGACTCGGGATCTGCGTCGGTGGCACCGGGCCACAGGACGGTGCGCAGGTCATCAGCGATCACGATGTCGAGCAGCGTGTCGAAGGGTGAGTCGCTGCCCCGCTCGGCTGCGATGTCGCCGACGCGTCGACCGGTGAGGCCCTCGTTGGCGGCCGCGAAGGTGTCGCCGATCACGTAGGTGTCCCAACCGGTGAGGCGGGCGAACACTCCGGCGTCGCGTGACGCGGCGCGAGTCTCCATGAAGCGGCGGGTGTCGGGGTCCTTCAGCTTCTCGATGCGCTCGAGCAGCGGTAGGCCGAGGATGTCGCCCCAGTCCGGCATCATGTTGAGCGCGCAGTAGTTGAGGAAGCTCATGTTCATGCCGACGATGACCGGCATGGTCAGCGCGACGACACGGGCGCCGTCGGCCGCTGCCTTGTCCATCGCCGCGAGCTGGTTCTGGTAGCGCTCCGGTGCGTGGGAATCGACGGTCAGCACGTTCCAGTTCAACGGCCGGTTGCCGGCCTTGGAGAACCGGATCATGAACTCGACTTCTTCATCGTCGAAGCCGTCGAGGCACCCGTCGGACGCGAACTCGAGCGTGGTGCCGGGATGGTTCGAGACCTCCTCGGCGAGCGCGAGCAGTTCGGGCTCTTCGGCCCAACGTGACGCGACGGGTTCGCCGTCGCCGTCGGAGTGGGTGCGCGCCCTAGTCGTGGAGAAGCCGAGGCCGCCGGCTCGGATCGACTCCGAAAGCAGGTCCTTCATCGATTGCATCTGCTCGTCGGTCGGTTGGGACCCGACTGCGTCAGCGCCCATGACCTTGCGGCGCAGCGCACAGTGCCCGACCAGGAAGCCGGCGTTGATCGCCAGGTTGCCGTCGAAGCGTGCGAGGTAGTCAGCGAACGACTCCCAGTTCCACTCGATGCCCTCTTCGAGCGCGACGAGCGGCATGCCTTCGACCTTCGCCATCATGCGGCGGGTGTAGTCGCCGTCGCCCGCGTTGAGCGGGGCGAGGGTGAACCCGCAGTTGCCGCCGATGATCGTCGTGAAGCCGTGCATGCTCGACGGCGACGCGGTCGGATCCCACAGCAGCTGTGCGTCGTAGTGGGTGTGAGGGTCGATGAACCCGGGCGTGAGCACCAGGCCGGTGCCGTCGATGACCTCGGTGGCGTCGAGCGCTGCTGCGCCCGGTTCGGACACCTCGGTGATGCGGCCGTCGGTGACGCCGACGCTTCCGACCCGGGCCGGGGCACCGGTGCCATCGACGATGGTGACGTTTCGGATCGCGAGGTCCACGCGTGCTCCCCTTTGGGACAGGTGCGCTCCGTTCGATGACGGAAGTCGCTGTGGTCGTTGACTCGAATCTGACGGTCTGTCAGATTTGTCGCCCATCGTTGCAGAGCGGTTCCGGCACGGCAACGCACCGAAGGGCAACAGCCGGTCAGTGGTGAGAGGTTGGTCGGCACAGGTGACATCGGTCATCTGGTAGAAACTCACCACGAATGACCGGGTCCCGAGGCGGGAACCGTTCGCTCCGGGGGGTAGGTCCCGCAGCGGGACAACGTCGTGATCAGGGGGTCAGCACACATGAGAAGTCGCACGAGGCACGTCCGTCTGGTGGGGGCTGGCGCATTGCTCGCCGCCGTCGCGCTCGTCGCAGGCGCCTGCGGCGCGTCGGGCGGAGGCGGTGACGAATCCGGCGCCAAGTCGACCACGACCGCGGCGAGCGGCTCGTCGACGAGCAGCAAGTGGGGCGACCTCGACTCGCCGTGCGGTGCTGGCGACTTCAAGGTCGCCGCAGGCGAAGGCGCCGCAACCGACAAGCTCATCATCGGTGTCCCCAACGACAGAGGTGCGGAGATCCGACCCGGGCTCAACAAGGAGCTGTGGGACGCTTCGGTCGCCTTCACCGACTGGTGCAACGCACAGGGCGGCATCGGCGGTCTGAAGATCGAGAACCTCGACCTCGACGCTCAGTTGTTCCAGGTCGAAGCGGCGATGGCCAAGGCGTGCAACACCGCGTTCGGCTTCGTCGGTGGCGCGTTCACCCAGGACAACTTGTCGTTCACCGGCAAGGACGGCTCGGACTTCCACAAGTGCGGCCTGATCGACGTCCCGGCGTTCGCTGTCTCCGTCGAGAAGTCCATGTCGAACGGTCAGGTTCAGCCGATCCCGAACCCCGCCAACAAGAAGTCCGAGCAGTGGATCATGGACTTCAAGAAGCTGTACCCCAAGGAGTCGGCGAAGAACATCGTGGTCGTCGGCTCGCTGCCGTCCATGGAGGTCGTGCACCTTCAGTACGACGCTGCGGTGCAGGCCGTCGGCGGCATCCAGCAGCTCAACCCGATCACCTACCCGATCACCGGCATGGCGGACTGGACCCCGACCGCCCGTTCGATCATCGACAGCGGCGCCACCTCGCTCTACTGGATCGGTGAGCCGGGCAACAACGCCTCGCTCATGGCCAAGCTCAAGGAGCAGGGCTGGAAGGGCGTCGCCCTCAACGAGACGAACGTCTACGACGAGGTGCTCTTCTCTCAGGGTGAAGCCGCAGTGGATGGCTCGGTCATCCGGCTTGCCTTCCACCCCTTCGAAGAGGCCAACAAGTGGCCGGCGATCAAGCAGTACCAGGACAACCTGAAGAAGTTCGTGCCGGACGGCAAGGTGGCCGCCCTGGGTCTGCAGAGTACGTCCGCGTGGCTGCTGTTCGCGACCGCCGCCAAGGCGTGCGGCGAGGCGAACAAGGGCGTCATCAGCCGTGACTGCGTGCTGCAGAAGGCTGCCGCCACCAAGGACTGGACGGCGGGCGGCACCCACGTGCCGACCAACCCCGGATCGGGTGAGCCGCCCGAGTGCGGGATGCTGATGGTCGTCAAGGGCGACGGCTTCACCCGCCTGTGGCCCGAAATCGGCGGAGAAGACGACGACCAGGACGGCTTCCACTGCCCCAAGGACAGCATCGCCACGGTCACGGCGAAGCTGCCGGCGGAGGGTGTCGTGGACCCCAGTCGCAAGATCTGACGCCGCAGCGTCACCCCTGCCCCTCCTCCCAACGGAGCAGCTTTGGACAAGTTCCTGACCTTCACGATCGCCGGTCTGTCGACCGCGGCCATCTACGCGATCGCGGCCTCAGGCCTGGTGGTGACCTACACCACCTCCGGCATCTTCAACTTCGCCCACGGTGCGTTCGGCATGCTCGCCGCGTTCGCGTACTGGCAGGTGAACCAGGGTTGGGGTGTGCCGGTCGTGCCGTCGGTGATCATCGTGGTGTTCATCATGGCGCCACTGTTCGGCGCCGGGGTCGAGCGCGGGATCATGCGCGGCATCGAGGGTGCGTCCGAAGTGGTCAAGATCGTCGTGACGGTCAGCCTGATGGTGGCGTTGCTCGGCCTCGCCAACGTGATCTGGCCACCCGATGTCGCTCGCCCCGTTCCGCCGTTCTTCGCCGGCAAGACGATGGAGATCGCCGGGGTGGCGGTGCCGTACTCCCGCATCCTCACCATGGCGATCGCCATCGCCGTCGCGGTGGGGCTGCGCTTGGTGCTGCGTCGTACCCGACTCGGGGTCGCCATGCGAGCGATCGTGGACGACAGGGCGCTGCTCCAACTCAACGGCGGCCGGCCCGGTCGAACCGCGATGCTCGCATGGGCGATCGGTGCGGGTCTGGCAGCCGTGTCGGGTGTCCTCATCGCTTCGGAGCAGACCCTCAGTGCCGTCACGCTCACGCTGCTGGTGATCAACGCCTACGCCGTTGCGGTGGTCGGGCGTCTTCGCTCGCTGCCGGGAGCGTTCCTGGGTGCAGTGGTGCTCGGCCTCGCCGAGTCGTACGCGACCGGCTACATCGACCCGTCGGTCGCGGTGGGGCCGATCAGCCTGCAGAACCTCCGCACCGCGATCCCGGCGGTGATGTTGTTCGTGGTGATCATGGTGCAACCCGAAGCCCGGCTTCGGGCCCATGGCGTCAGCAGGCCTCGTTCGCCGGCACGTCCACCGTCGCAGGTCAACGCGATCTGGGGTGGCATCGCCCTGGTGCTCGTCGCTGCGGGCATCGGTTCGCTCCTGTCCGGTCCTGACCTGAACCTGGTCTCCAAGGGTGTGGGCTTCGCCCTCATCACGTTGTCGCTGGTTCCGCTGACCGGCTACGCCGGTCAGATCTCGCTCGCACAGATGACCTTCACCGGCATCGGTGCGCTGGCGATGGCGACGTGGGGAGCCACCGGCTCGCCGGTCGGCGTGGTCGTCGCGGTCGTCCTCTGCGCCGTCGTCGGTGGACTGGTCGCGCTGCCGGCACTCAGGCTCTCGGGCATCTACCTGGCGTTGGCCACCGCGGCGTTCGCTCTGTTCTGCACCGCGATGGTGTTCGGTCAGTCCGAGGTGATGCCGGGCGGTTCCATCCAGGTGCCGGGTCTGAACATCTTCGGGTTCGAGATCACCAACGACTACCGGCAGCTGATCCTGTTCGCGGTGGCGTTCGCGCTGCTCGGCAACCTGCTGGTGCTGCTGCGTCGGAGCGCCTGGGGTCGCCGCGTCGCGGCCATGAAGGACTCGCCGGTGGCGTGCGCCACGCTCGGTCTCAACCTCACCTCCACCAAGGTCGGCGTGTTCGGCTTGTCGGCAGCCATCGCCGGCCTGGGCGGTGCGCTCGCCGGCCGCACGTTCATCGCCGATGACTTCGGCCTGACGAACTCGCTGCCCATCACGATGCTGGCCGTCGTCGGCGGCATCGGTTCGGTCGCCGGTGCGTTCGTCGGCGGGTTGCTGCTCGGTGCCATCCCGATCGCGTCCACGATGTTCGCAGCGAACGCCATCGGCATCTTCCGCTTCGTCTCCATGCCCGTCACCAGCGTGTTGAGCTTCACTCCCGGGATGATGGGCATCAGCCTGGGGCGCGAGCCCGATGGTGCTGCTCCGCAGATGGCCGCCGGCTACCGGGCGGTGGGGGAGTCGGTGCCGTCGCTCGCGGTGACCGGCATCGGCGGGATCGGCCTGTGGCTGTTGACCCGGGCCGGTGTCATCACCAAGTGGTCGTTCTTCGCAGCGCTGCTGCTGTTCGCCGTCGCCGTGGTGCCGCTCCTGCCGATCCTGTTCGCCAAGGTCACCGAGGACGGTCCGCACCCGCGTCGTGCGGCGACCGCCATCTGGTTGGCGTTGGGGCTCGCGTTCGCTGCGTTGTTCCCCTGGGCCGAGCAGATCACGTCGAACGGATGGCGCATCCTGGCCATCCTGGCATTCACCATCCTCACCGTCCGGATCGCCATCGGGGTGCTGGGGGTCATCCCCGAGGCCGTCAAGAAGCCCCAGGTGGCGTCGCCCGACGAGCTCGGTCTGGATCGGCAGCTGACCAGGGCCGACGCGCTCGACGCCGGTCGGATGCTCGGATTGGACGAGACGCTCATGCCCGCGGATCACGACGCACTCACCGGTGCTGGAGCCGGGGGTGCGGCATGAGCGTGCTCGAGGTTCGCGACCTGTCGGTTCGCTTCGGTGGGCACCTTGCCGTCGGTGGGGTGTCGCTCGACGTGGACGGCGGACGCATCTGCGGGCTCATCGGCCCGAACGGTGCCGGCAAGACCACCACGTTCAACGCGATCTGCGGCGTGATCAACCCCACGTCGGGCACCGTCGTGCTCGACGGGCGCAACGTCAGCAAGCTCAGCACCCACAAGCGTGCACGGGCCGGCATCGGACGCACCTTCCAGCGCCTGGAGGTGTTCTCGTCGTTGACCGTGCGCGACAACGTGCGGGTGGGCTTGGAGATCCGCAAGAGCTGGTCTCGTCGTGGTGCGCCCGCACCGGCGTTCCTCGCGAACGGTGCCGACATCTCGCCGGCGGACGAGGTCCAACTGATCCTCGAGCGGTTGCATCTGACCGCCTTGGCCGATCTGCCGGTCGGATCGCTGCCGACCGGCCAGGCCCGTCTGGTCGAATTGGGGAGAGCCCTCGCCGCTCGCCCTCGGGTGCTGCTGCTCGACGAACCGGCGTCCGGTCTGGACGAACGAGAGACCGTCGACTTCGGCGACCTCCTCGTCGACCTGTCGCACGCGGGTCTGGGCATCTTGTTGGTGGAGCACGACATCTCGCTGGTGATGCGGGTCTGCGAGCACCTGTCGGTGCTCGACTTCGGTCAGGTCATCGCGACGGGCACCCCCGAGGAGATCCGCTCGAACGAGGCAGTGCTCGCTGCATATCTGGGCTCGACCACCGGCGACGAGGACCTCGTCGGCGCGGCGGCCATGTCCGAGGCGCTCCCGGCAGAGGTCGTGAACAACGGCAATGGCGCGTCGCCGCCGACGATGCCGCCGCCCTTCACCAGTGGCACCGGAACCGGAGGCATCTCGTGACCCAGCCGCTGCTCGAGCTCAGGGGCGTGCGCGCCGCCTACGGCACGATCGAGGTGCTGCACGGCATCGACCTGGTGGTCCAGCCCGGACAGGTGGTGGCGCTGCTCGGCCCGAACGGTGCCGGCAAGACGACCACCCTTGCCGTCGCGTCAGGGCAGTTGGAGCCGACGAGCGGTCAGCTGATGGTCGCCGGTCGCGACGTCACCGGGATCAGCCCGGACGAGCTCGCCCGACGAGGTCTCACGACGATCCCCGAAGGCAAGGGCATCTTCCCGAACCTCACCGTCCGAGAGAACCTCGTCATGGCGACCTATGCGGGCGTGTCGTTGTCGAAGGTCGAGGAAGTCGCCTACGGGCAGTTCCCCCGGCTCAAGGAGCGACGCACACAGGTGGCGGGCACGCTGTCGGGTGGTGAGCAGCAGATGCTTGCCATGGCACGCGGGCTCGCCGTCGAGCCAGCCGTCCTGTTGCTCGACGAGCTGTCCATGGGCCTCGCGCCGCTGGTCGTCGAAGAGCTGTACGGCATCGTTGCGCAGATCGCACGGACAGGGACGTCGATCCTCGTGGTCGAGCAGTTCGCTCGCACCGTGCTCGGCGTCGCGGACCTGGCCGCCATCATGGTCAACGGCACCATCCGTCAGGTAGGTCGACCCGACGAGGTCGAACGCGAGCTGTCGACGGCCTACCTGGGTGGGTAGACGACTCCGAACGACCCGAACCGCACGCACTGCACGAACCGCACGATCCGGGCCGCTGGTGCGGCCAGCCACGAACGACATCGACAAGGAGCACAGCACACCATGACCAACGAGGACCCCACGATTCCCGCCGGCGTCGACACCGCCCGGGTCGCTCAGTTCCGCGAGGAGATCGACACCCTCAAGCTGAAGGGCGGCTCCGCAGAAGGAGAGAAGCGCCTGCTGGCGCTCGGTGTGGTGATGATGGTCGTAGGTCTCGCGCTGTCGATCTACGGCGCGATCGAAGTGGGGCTTCAGGGCGACTTCCCCGCTCAGCAGCGCGCGTACACCGCCCAGGGCTCCCTGCTCGGCATCGTGTTCGTGATCGTCGGTGGCGCCCTGTTCGTGCGCTACTCGCTGGCCCGCTACCTGCGCTTCTGGCTCATCCGCTCCTCGTACGAGGAGCGTGCGAACGCAGATCGCATCGTCGCCGCGATCGAGCATGCCGCAGGCCCACTCGAAGCTCCCGCCCCCCGGGACCTCCCGGCTGTGCACTCCTCTGCGCCGAACCAGGCGCCCTGAACCAACCCCCGCCGGGCGTGCCGGTCGAAGACGTCGTCCGGCGCAGCCAAGGTGGTCGACTCCGAGTTCGTCGACGGATTTGCGGGCCGCGAGGCGCCCACGTAGATTGCGAAAGGTTTCACAAGCACTTCTTCGAGCGTTCGATGCGTCTCAGAAGCTGCTCCAGACCGTACGATCCCATGCCTTCCCACTCCGCACCCGCCGAGCCCACCGATGGCTCTCAGACCGAGCTGACGCGTTCGTTGAACCGCAGCGCGGGCAGCTTCGAGTTGGTGTTCGCCCCGGTGATCATGGCGCTGGTCGGACTTTGGATCGATCGCACCTTCGGCACCATGCCGGTGTTCACCGTCGGTCTCGCCGTGTTCGGCGCCATCGGCGCCGGGGTCACGCAGTACTTCTCGTACCACCGTCAGCTCGAGGCGCTCGCAGAGCAGGGTGCGATCGTGGTGGACCGACCGGCGGCGCAGTACCACGCCGCCAACCGTTCAGAGCCCCGTCCGATCGAGGTCCCGGAGGAGCACCGGTGAGCAACCCCGACGCTCCGCTCGCAGAGTCGCCCCTGTCCGGCGACATGCTCGGCCCCCGTCTGGAGGGCCCGTCGCCGGCCATGGCCGTCGCGATCGACATCGTCAAGCGCAGCATCTGGTTCATCCCTGTCGCCGTGATCGTGTCCGCCGCGCTCTGGGGCCTCGACGGCGTCTACTCCACTCTGTACGGACTTGCCATCGTCATCGTGAACTTCCTGCTCGCCGGTTGGCTGCTGCAGGTCGGCGGTCGCATCGGAGCCGCAGCGATGGGCGCCGCAGCGATGTTCGGCTTCCTGTTGCGCCTCGGTCTGATCATGGTCGCCGTGCTCCTCGTTCGGAACCAACCGTGGGTCGATCTCGTCCCGCTCGGGTTGACGATCATCGTCACCCACCTCGGCCTGCTCTTCTGGGAGCTGCGCCACATCTCGAGCGCTCTTGCCTTCCCGGGTCTCAAGCCCAAGGCGACGCCGAACCCGTACCTGCCCGTCAACGACCAACCGTCCACGACGGCCACGTCCGCCTCGTCCACGTCCGCGTCGTCCACGACGGCGCTGTAGAAGGAGCCCGACCGAATGCCCGGCCTCGCGCTGCTCAACGTCCCGTCAGCTTTCCTCGCCTCCGAAGGCGGCGGAGGCATGCATTTCCCGCCGATCGACCACATCGTCAAGTGGCCGGCCTGGTTCGGTGAGGGCACGTTCTACGAGTTCAACAAGATCACCTTCATCTCGTTCATCGCGATGCTCGTCCCGGTGATCCTGTTCCTGATCGCGGGCAGCAAGGCCAAGCTGGTCCCGACCGGGCTCCAGAACGTCATGGAGACCTCGCTCGACTTCGTCGAGGACCAGGTCGTCATGCCGGCGATCGGCCCCGAGGGCAAGCGCTACCTGCCCATGCTCGTCTCGATGTTCTTCTTCATCTGGATCGGCAACCTCTTCGAGGTCATCCCGACGGCGCACATGCCGGCGAACGCCCGCATGGCGAACCCGCTGGTCCTCGCCGTGGTCGCGTGGGTGATGTTCATCGGCGTCGGCGTGAAGCACAACGGGCTTCGCTACTTCAAGGACGCGCTGTTCCCGCCGGGCGTGCCCAAGGCGCTGTACATCCTGGTGACGCCGATCGAGCTCCTCTCGACCTTCATCATCCGGCCCTTCTCCCTGGCCGTTCGTCTCTTCGCCAACATGCTCGCCGGCCACATCCTGCTGGTGACCTTCTCGGTCCTCTGCATCACCCTCTGGTCGGCCAGCATCCTCGCCGGCGTCTTGGTGCTGAGCTTCCCCATGCTCGTGGCCTTCACCGGCTTCGAGTTCATGGTCGCATTCCTGCAGGCCTTCATCTTCAGCCTGCTCACCGCCGTCTACATCGGCGGGGCACTGCACCCGGCGCACTGATCGAGCGGTGCCGGCACCATCGGCGCAGCTCACCGAGTGCACCTCGATCTTCCAGCAAGTACAGCAAGCACAGATCTTCAAACAGCACAGATCTTCAAACAGCAACCCGGTCGACAGACCACCGCAACAGGAGAACCCAATCCAATGAGCGCACTGCACCACGCCGCAGGGATCCTCGCCCAGGTGGGCGACACCACGGGCCTCGACGCCGACGGCGCCAAGTCCGCAGCGGGCGCCGGCTCCGCCGGCTTCGCCTACGGTCTCGCAGCCATCGGCCCCGGCATCGGCATCGGCTACCTCGTCGGCCAGGCCGTGCAGGCCATGGCCCGTCAGCCCGAGTCCGCCGGTCAGGTCCAGACCACCATGTTCCTCGGCATCGCCTTCACCGAGGCCCTGGCCCTCATCGGCTTCGTGGTCTTCATCCTCCTGAAGTTCGTCTGATCCAACGGCCTCCCCGAGCGCTCGGCGTTCGCGGTGGCAACAGATGCTTCCGGGGCCCCGACGGGGCCCCACCTTGAACGACGACGACCAGTAGAACCACGAACCGGAGTATCGGATGCTCGCTCAACTGAGTGTGCTCGCCGCAGCGACAGCGGAGAGCGCCGAGAAGATCAACCCCGTCGTCCCCGACGTCATCGGTGAGATCTTCTGGGGTGCTGTCTTCTTCTTCCTGCTGTGGATCCTGATGCGCTACGTGTGCCTCCCCCCGCTGTTGCGGGTCCGGGCCCAGCGTGACGCCCAGGTCCTCGCCGACCAGGAAGCGGCAGAAGCCGCGTCCTCGCAGGCAGAGCAGGTGCGACGCGACTACGACGCCACGATCGGCGAAGCCCGCACCGAGGCATCGCGTGTGCTCGAGGAGGCCCGATCGGCCGCCGAGGCCACCCGCAGCCAGCAGGTCGCGGCAGTGGAAACCGAAATCGGTGCCGAGCGCCAGACCGCCATGGTCGAACTCGACGCCGAACGTGCCGCCGCCCTGGGCCAGCTCACCGGCGACGTCGCCGACCTCGCGGTCGCTGCGGCGTCCAAGGTCGTGCAGGCACCGTTGGATCCGGCTGCACACCGCGGCACCGTCGACGACTACGTGAACCGCTCCGGCGGACAGCGCTGAGCCGGAGGAACAGGACATGAACGCACTCGCACTCCTCGCATCAGAAGCCGGCAACGGCAAGTGGCTTCCCGCCGACATCAACGAGGTCATCTGGGGCACGCTGTCGTTCCTCATCGTGGCCTTCTTGCTGGTCAAGTTCGGCAAGGCCCCGGTCGCCAACGGCCTGAAGGCACGTTCCCAGAAGGTGGCTGACCGCTTGGGTGCGGCCTCCTCCGCACGCGAATCGGCAGAGGCCGAACGGGACCGGATCAAGGCAGCGCTCGCCGATTCGGACTCCGAAGCCGCTCGGATCGTCGAAGAGGCCCGCTCCGCCGCCGACCAGCTCGGCGTCGACACCGTGTCTCGCACCCAGGACGAGATCGTCGGGCTGCGTGAACGGGCACGTACCGACTTGGCCGCCACCCGCATCCAGGCCACCGCCGACCTCTCCGGCGAGCTCTCCCGTCTGGCGCTCGGCGCTGCGGAAGAGGTCGTCGCCGGGTCGCTCGACGACGCCGCTCAGCAGCGCCTGATCGACCAGTACATCAGCCAGGTCGGTTCCCAGAACTGACGCGCTGCCAGACGGTCCACAGGCCGGTCGGCGGCGACATGCCACCCGACCACCTCCACCGTCTGAGCCATCCAGCACCCGATCCACGACTTCGCAACGGGACATGAACATGAGCGACGCACAGATCTCCGCCTACGCAGATGCCGCCTACGGCATCGCCGCGGCCGAGGGCAACATCGCCGAGGTGGAAGACGAGCTCTTCCGCCTGGGACGCACGCTGCTGACCAACGACGAGCTCCGGGGCACCCTGAGCGACGCCCACCTTCCGGTGGAGCGTCGGGCTCAGATCGTCGAGGACCTCCTCGACGGCAAGGCCACCCGCACCACGGTGAGCTTCGCCTCGATGCTCGTGTCGTCGGGTCGCATCGGCGACCTGCCGGCGATCGCTGATGAGCTGGCTCGCCGCTCCGCAGCGGCCAAGGGCCAGACGGTCGCCGAGGTCCGCTCCGCGGTGGCGCTGACCGACGCGCAGATCGCCGAGCTCGCCCAGGCGCTCAAGGCCCGCACCAACATCGACGTCACCGTTCGCAACGTCGTCGACCCGACCGTCATGGGTGGCATCGTCACCCAGATCGGCGACTCGGTCATCGACGGCTCCGTCCGTACCCGCCTGAACCAACTCCGAGAGGCCTTCTGAGATGGCTGAGCTCACGATCAACACCGCCGACATCACCGCGGCGATCAAGAAGAACCTCGACGGCTTCGCCCCCGACGTCGCGCTGACCCAGGTCGGCCGCGTGATCGAGGTCGGCGACGGCATCGCCCGCGTCGGCGGCCTGCCCGACGCAGCGGTCAACGAGCTGCTCGAGTTCGAATCCGGCCTGCTCGGCCTGGCGTTGAACCTCGACGAGGACTCGATCGGCGCCGTCGTGCTCGGCGAGGTCGACTCGATCGAAGAGGGCCAGACCGTCAAGGCGACCGGCAACATCCTCTCCGTGCCCGTCGGCGACGGTGTGCTCGGCCGTGTGGTCAACACCCTCGGCGAGCCGATCGACGGCAAGGGTCCGCTGACCAACGTCGTGGATCGCCGCATGGAGATCCAGGCACCCGGCATCATGGGCCGTCAGCCCGTGGGCGAGCCCATGCAGACCGGCATCAAGGCGATCGACTCCCTGATCCCCGTCGGCCGTGGCCAGCGGGAGCTGATCATCGGTGACCGCAAGACCGGCAAGACGACGGTCGCGATCGACACGATCATCAACCAGCGTGGCCTGGGCGTGAAATGCATCTACGTGGCGATCGGCCTCAAGGCGTCGACCGTCGCGCAGACGGTGGCCACCCTCGCCGAGCGCGGCGCCCTCGAGTACACCGTCGTCGTCGTCGCTCCGGCGTCGGATCCGGCGCCGTTCAAGTACCTCGCCCCGTACGCCGGCTGTGCCATGGGCCAGCACTGGATGGAGAACGGCGAGCACGCGCTCGTCGTGTACGACGACCTGTCCAAGCAGGCCGAGGCGTACCGCCAGGTGTCGCTGCTGCTGCGTCGTCCGCCAGGCCGCGAGGCCTACCCCGGCGACGTGTTCTACCTGCACTCCCGCCTGCTCGAGCGCGCTGCGAAGCTCTCCGACGAGAACGGCGCGGGTTCGCTCACCGCCCTGCCGATCATCGAGACCAAGGCCGGCGACGTGTCCGCCTACATCCCGACGAACGTGATCTCGATCACCGACGGTCAGATCTTCCTCCAGGACGACCTGTTCAAGTCCGGCATCCGTCCGGCCGTCGACGTGGGCATCTCGGTGTCCCGCGTGGGCTCGGCCGCTCAGATCAAGGCGATGAAGACCGCGGTCGGCACGCTCAAGTCCGACCTGCAGCAGTTCCGTGAGCTCGAGGCGTTCGCCGCCTTCGGTTCGGACCTCGACGCCGTGTCCAAGGCACAGCTCGAGCGTGGCTACCGCCTCACCGAGCTGCTCAAGCAGGGCATCAACAGCCCGATGTCGGTCCAGGACCAGTGCGTCGTGATCTTCGCCGGCACCCGCGGCTACCTCGATGACATCTCCGTCGACGATGTGGGCTCCTTCGAAGCCGGTCTCCTCGACTGGTTCCGCACCCGCCACGCCGGCGTGCTCGAGTCGATCAAGAACACCGGAAAGATCGAAGACGAAGACGCCTTCGACGCAGCGATCAAGGCCTACGCCGCTCAGTTCCAGGGCACCTCCGTCGCTGGTTCCGCTCCGGCGGCATCCGCTGCGGGCGACGCGGATTCGACCATCGCCACCTCCAGCCGTCACCTTCCGGAAGAGGACGTCGTGCGCGACGACGCCGGCGTCACCGACTCCGGCACCCTCCCCGAGGGCGAGCAGACGGTCTGAGGCGGAAGGACGTAGGGAGCCAGCATGGCCGGTGCACAGGAGCGGATCCTCCGTAGGAAGATCGCCAGCGTCCAGAACACCAAGAAGATCACGCGGGCCATGGAGCTCATCGCGGCCACGCGCGTCGTCAAGGCGCAGCAGCGGGCCAACGAGGCCCGCCCGTATTCAGAGCACATCACCCAGGTGATCCAGGACCTGGCTGCCGCCGGTGCCGAGGTCGACCACCCGCTCCTGCGTCCGGTGGACGCGGTCGAGAAGGTCGGCGTCGTGGTGCTGGCAGCGGACCGTGGTCTGGCGGGCGCCTACAACTCGTCGGTCATCAAGGCCGCCGAGCGTGAGCTGAACGCAGCACGATCCGAGGGCAAGGACTACGCCCTCGTCACCGTCGGCCGGAAGCCGAAGGGCTACTTCAGCTTCCGGAACTACCCGATCGAGGCGAGCTTCGAGGGCTTCTCCGAGAACCCCTCCTTCGAGGACGCGGTCGCCATCGCCGCCCGAGTGGTGGACCTGTTCATCAACGGCGGTTGTGATCGGATCGACCTCGTCTACACCCGGTTCATCTCGATCGGCTCGCAGGAGGTCGTCGTCCGGCGCTTCCTGCCGCTCGAGGACTCAGACACGATCGCCGAGAGCGGCGATGCCGCGGCGACGGCCGGTTTCGAGTTCGAGCCGTCGGCAGCGTCGGTGCTCGAGACGCTGCTGCCCCGCTACGTGGAGTCGCGGCTGTTCGCTGCGCTGCTCGACGCCGCGGCGTCCGAGCTCGCCAACCGCCAGCGGGCCATGAAGTCGGCGACCGACAACGCCGAAGAGCTGGTCGTCAAGTACACCCGGAAGATGAACCAGGTGCGCCAGGACGCCATTACGACCGAGATCATGGAGATCATCGGCGGCGCCGAGGCGCTCGCGGATGACCGGGAGACCCCGGGCGAGCTCATCCTCCACCGCTTGGACACCGAGCCGTTCCAGCCGCTCGACCACCATCACGCCTCCGGTCCCTCGCGGACCTGAGCGCAGCAATTCCGACCCGACCGAACGCATCACACAGACCGCAGCCCAGGAGTCACCATGACCGTCACCGACACCGAACTGAAGGACGGCCGCATCGTCGCCATCGCCGGCCCCGTGGTCGACGTGGAGTTCCCCTCGGACTCCGTCCCAGAGATCAACCAGGCACTCGAGTTCACCATCTCGGTGGACGGCACTGATACCGCTGTCGTGGCCGAGGTGGCCCAGCAGATCGGCAACAGCCGGGTGCGTGCCATCGCCATGAAGCCGACCGACGGCCTCGTCCGTGGGACCGCGGTGCGCAACCTCGGTCACGGCCTGTCCGTGCCCGTCGGTGATGCCACGCTCGGTCACGTGTTCAACGTGCTGGGTCAGCCGCTCGACGTGCCGACGATCCCCGACACCGAGCGGTGGGAGATCCACCGTCCGGCTCCGGCGTTCGACTCCCTGGAGCCCAAGGCCCAGATGTTCGCCACGGGCATCAAGGTGATCGACCTGCTCACCCCGTACCTGCAGGGCGGCAAGATCGGCCTGTTCGGCGGTGCCGGCGTGGGCAAGACCGTGCTCATCACCGAGATGATCAACCGCGTGGCCAGCCAGTTCGGTGGCGTGTCGGTGTTCGCCGGCGTGGGGGAGCGGACCCGTGAGGGCACCGACCTCTTCATCGAGATGGGCGAGACCGCCCTGGGCGAGGCCGGCTCCGTCCTCGACAAGGCCGCCCTGGTCTTCGGTCAGATGGATGAGCCGCCAGGCGTGCGCCTCCGTGTCGCCCTTGCGGCGCTGACCATGGCGGAGTACTTCCGCGACGTGCAGGGCCAGGACGTGCTCCTGTTCGTGGACAACATCTTCCGGTTCACTCAAGCCGGTTCCGAGGTGTCGACCCTGCTCGGCCGCATGCCCGCAGCGGTGGGCTACCAGCCCACGCTCGCCGACGAGATGGGTGAGCTCCAGGAGCGCATCACCTCGACCGGCGGTCGTTCGATCACCTCGCTGCAGGCCGTGTACGTGCCAGCGGATGACTACACCGACCCGGCGCCGTTCACCGCCTTCACCCACTTCGACGGCACCACCGAGCTCTCCCGCGACATCGCCTCGCTGGGCATCTACCCCGCGGTGGACCCCCTGGCGTCGTCGTCGTCGATCCTCACGCCCGAAGTCGTCGGCGAGCGTCACTACGCCGTCGCCCGCCGGGTGCAGGAGATGCTGCAGCGCTACAAGGAGCTGCAGGACATCATCGCCATCCTCGGCATCGACGAGCTGTCCGAAGAGGACCGCGTCACCGTCGACCGTGCCCGCAAGATCCAGAAGTTCCTCGCCCAGCCCATGTTCGTGGCCGAGGTCTTCACCGGTCTGCCCGGCATCTTCACCTCGGTCGAGGACACCGTCGAGAGCTTCGAGATGCTCGTCAACGGCGATCTGGATCACCTGCCCGAGCAGGCGTTCTTCAACGTGGGCGGCGCCGAGGACGCCATGCGCAAGGCCAAGGAGCTGGAGGGCAAGGGCTGATGGCAGCGCTGGAAGTCGAGCTCGTCTCACCGGAGCGCATCGCATACTCCGGCGAGGCCAAGATGGTCATCTGTCGGACGACCACCGGCGACATCGCGTTCCTGCCGGGTCACATCCCCTTCATCGGCGTGCTCTCGACGCACCCGGTGCGGTTGCAGCTCGACGACGGCTCAGAAGAGGTCATCGCCGTGCACCAGGGTTTCGTGGAGGTCTCGCCTCCCGACGCGGAGGGCAACACGCGGGTCACGATCCTCTCCGACGTCGCTGAGCTCGCCAACACGATCGACATCGATCGTGCCCGGGCCGCCAAGGAACGAGCGGAAGAGTCGCTGCGTGGCGACGCCGAGAACCCAGAAGCCAAGGCGGCGTTGGTGCGTGCCGAGGTTCGCTTGAGCGCCGCAGGTGCCGCCTGATCGCATCCGCGATCACGATGCTCCGCCTTCCGATCCGGCACTGACACGACCCGAGCGCCGCTCCAACCGGCCCTCGGGTCGTTCCGCGTCCGGGGGCGCTGGTTCTCGGGGTCGGCGGTTCTCGGGTCGGTGCGGTGGCCTGGTCGCCTGTGGGTGTCCCGAGTAGCGGGGGTGCTGGTTCTCGGGTCGGTGCGGTGGCCTGGTCGCCTGTGGGTGACCCGAGTTGGGTCGGTGCCCGCTAGCGTCCGGCGCATGGGACGCCACCGGTTTGCTGTCGTGCTCCTCGCCCCGCCGAACGACGCGGCGATGATCGACGCGCTGCGGCGCTCGGTCGGTGTCGACGAGCCGTTTCACGTCGCCCCACACGTCACGATCGTGCCGCCGACGAACGTGGCCGACACCGATGTCGACGATGTGTTGCGAACGCTGCGTCGGGTTGCAGCATCGAACCAGCCGGTGGAGATGGAGATCGGACCGGCCGAGTCGTTCCGGCCCGAGACGCCCACACTGCACCTTGCTGTGGGCGGATCCGACATCGATGTCCTGCGCTCCATGCGCGGTGATCTGCGGACCGGGCCGCTCGACCGCCCCGAGGCCTGGCCGTTCCAGCCGCACGCGACGATCGCCGAAGCGGCGGATGACGACATGATCGACGCCGGACTCACCATCCTGCGCGGATTCCGCCAGCGATGGAACGTCTCGGCGTTGCACCTGCTGGAGCAGCGCCGTGGCGACCCCGCCCACGGCGAGCACGGGCGCGCACCTTGGGTGCCGATCAGGGAGGAACCCCTCGGTGGACCGGTGATCAGCGGACGTGGCGGCGTCGAGATCAGCCTGCGCGTCGTGTCGATGGTGGAACCGCCCGCTGCTGAACTGCTCGGCATCGAGGCGACGGTGCCGCCCGTTGCTTCGGGCCCGACGCCGATCGTGCTCGTCGCCGAGGCGCCTGCGGTGCCGGGCCCGGTCCTCGCAGTGGTGAGCGGTCACCTGCCGGCGGGTTCGACGGTCGCGGTGTTGGAGCGCATCGCCGTCGATCCGGACCACCGGGGCCAGGGGATCGGCGGACGGGTGCTCGCCCGGTGGTGCCGACACGTCGCTCAGCAGGGAGCGGTGCAGGTCACCGCGACGCTCACCGACGACGAGTCGGAGGGACGACTCGGTGAGCTGCTCGGAGGCGAGGGGTTCGAGCAGCTCACCTGGCGGTGGACCCGGGAGCT
>Ga0209023_10001576_pt1 | contig 30221 bp, 27 predicted proteins | sample LakOneMetagenome_FD_187468 | JGI IMG/M metagenome (GOLD analysis project Ga0209023, IMG submission 187468) | Freshwater and sediment microbial communities from Lake Erie, Canada (SPAdes) (version 2) | ecosystem: Environmental > Aquatic > Freshwater > Lentic | place: Lake Erie, Canada...
AAGCCGCCGTGAAATCCGCCTGCATGAACGAGCCGCTGCCCACCGTCCGCCTCAAGAACGCCTGGCATTCCACCCATCCGTGGATCTTCCAGCGCCTGGTCGAGAAGCCCGCGCAGCGGCCCAAGCCCGGCAGCCTCGTCGAGGTCGAAGGCGTGGACGGCACCTGGATCGGGCGCGGCTTCTACAACGGCCATTCGCGCATCGCCCTGCGCATGCTCGAAACCGATCCGGATGTGGCGATCGATGCCGCATGGTTCGCGCGCAAGATCGGCGAAGCGGCGCGTCTGCGCCGCGAGATCCTCAAGCTCGACGAAGTGTCGAACGCCTGGCGCGTGTTCCACAGCGAGGGCGACGGCATCAGCGGCCTGGTCATCGACCGCTACGACGACCTGATCGTGGTCGAGTTCTTCAGCGCTGGCGCGTGGCGCCACCGCGAATGGATCTTCAACGCCTTGCGCGAGCTGTTCCCCGGTTGCCGCTTCCACAGTTTCGCCGACGAACACGTGCAGAAGCAGGAATCCTTCGACTACAAGGACACGCTCGGTACCCAGCCGGCGACCGTGAGCGAACACGGCCTGCGCTTCCGCGCCGATCCGGCCGGCGCGCACAAGACCGGGTTCTTCGCCGACCAGCGCGAGAACCGCGAATGGCTGTCGCGGTTGTGCGACGGCAAGCGCGTGCTCGACCTGTGCTGCAACACCGGCGGCTTCGCGGTGTATGCGGCGGCGCGCGGCGCGAGCGAGGTGGTCGGCATCGACATCGACGCGGCGGTGATCGACCTCGCGAAGGAGAACGCGCACCTCAATCGCGTCAAGCCGCGCTTCGTGCAGGCCGACATCTTCCCGTGGCTGCGCGATGCGGCCAACAACGGCGAGCAGTTCGACGTGGTGATCCTCGACCCGGCGAAGATGACCCGCGACCGCGAGCAGGTGATCACCGCGCTGAAGAAATACCTCGACATGAACAAGCTCGCGCTGGGCGTGGTGAAGCCCGGCGGGCTGTTCGCCACGTTCTCGTGCACGGGCCTGGTCAGCGAGGAACAGTTCCTCGATATGCTGCGCCGCGCCGCGTTCTACGCCGGGCGCACGGTGCAGGTGCTGAAGGTCGCCGGCGCCGGACCCGACCATCCGTTCCTGGCGCAGGTGCAGGAATCGCGTTACCTCAAGGCGGTGTTCTGCCGCGTGCTGGACTGAACCCGCTTGCGCGCCTAATCGCGGATCCAGCAAACTCCTCGACGCGCGCGGAGGGCGCGCTCAAGGGGAAAAGGAAGATGTCCAAGACCGCAATTGTCGCCGTCGTCGTTGCGATGGCGCTGACCGGGTGCGCGTTCCAGAAGCAGGCCATTCGCCTGCAACCGACCGTCAATGTCGCCGCCAGCGACATCGGCGCCGGCAAGCTGACCATGGTCACCGTATCCGACGAACGGCCGCGCACCACGCTGGGCACGCGCGGGGTCGGCGGCATCGGCGAGCAGCTCACCCTCGAAGGCGACCTGCCCACCATCGTGAAGAACGCATTGGAAGGCGGCCTGCAGAAGCAGGGCTTCGCCACCAACGGACCGATTGCCAACCAGTTGCGGGTCGAGATCCGCAACCTCGATTACACGCTCAATTCCGGCTTCTGGGCCGGCAAGCTCAATGTGGAGTTCCTGCTCAAGGGCGTCTGCATGAAGGGCGACGCAAGGCCGTACGAGCAGATGTACCGCGGCGAATACCGCAAGAACGTGCAGGTGGTGCAGGGCGGTGACTCGAACAGCCAGTTCGTGAACCAGGTCGTCTCGGATGCGATCAATTCCCTGCTCGCCGACCAGGCGCTGATGCGCTGCCTGGCGCAGTAATCGCGACACCGGCCTCGAAGCGGGGCGCGTCGTTCGCGGCGCGCCCCGTTGTATTCAGGCCTCTCCCGCGCGTTCCTTCGCCGCGCGATAGCGTCCGCGCTGTTCCTCGCTCCACACCGTCTTCGGATCGTAGAACTCCGCGTACGCCTTCGCATCCGCCGGCAACAGCAGCCACGGTTGCTTGGTCGAAGTGAAGATGTGCGCATCCGGCGGGAACGCGTCCGGATGCTCCAGCGTACCCACGCGCAGGAACGCGATCGCATTGCCGCCGCCGGGGTAATGGCTCCACAGCGCGACGCGGCAGTGCTTGCAACGGACGATGCGCTGGCCCTTGCCGCTGGCCGAGGGCGTGGCGATTTCCTCCAGCGATTCTTCGCCCTGCAGCACTTCGAGTCGGTCGCGTTCCACCAATGCGTTCCATGCGAACGCGCTGCCGGTCTCGCGCTGGCACCAGCGGCAATGGCAAGCGTGGACGATGATCGGCGCGACATCGATGCGGTAACGCACCGCGCCGCAGGTGCAATGGCCCCGGATCGAGTCCGGGGCAGGCTCTTCGGTGGGAAGCGCGGTCGTGGCCATGACGGGACCTCAGGCGAAGCGCAGGAACGGGAACAACGGGTACGTGCGCTTGCGGTATTCGGCGTAGGCCGGCCCGAATTCCTGCGCGAGCAGCCTTTCCTCCAGCAGATACTTGCGCCAGAACGACACGATCACGATCGCCACCGCGAGCACACCGCGCCAGTCGCCGACCATCAGCGCATTGCCGGCGAACAGCCCGATCAGGCCGGTGTAGATCGGGTGGCGAATGATCGCGTACGGCCCGCGTTCGATCAGCTCGTGGCCCTGCTTGATCTGCACCTGCGCGCTCCAGTTCGCGCCGAGGATCGCGCGCGACCAGATCGCCAGCGCCGCGCCGGCAATGCACAGCAGCAGGCCGATGGAATACACCAGCGTGGTGTGCGGCACGAATTGCTCGCGCAGCCACGAATGGCCGAACCACTCGCCCGGGCCGAGCAGCAGGATCGCGACGATCAGCGGCAGCCAGTGCACGAGGAAACGCCGCGCGAACGATTCGCGCAGCTTCGGCGCCTTGACCTTGCGCGCGGACCACAGCCAGTAGCCGATCACGGCGAGCCAGCACAGTCGCAATGCGTGTTCGAAGAACGGAGGCATGAGGGCCGTCGTCGCCGCGAAGGGAGCGCAAGCCTAGCATCGCGCCATGCGGGGCTGATCAATCCAGCGCGCTGACCATCACGTAGTAGCCGTCCGGGTCTCGCAACGCGAATTCCAGGGTGCCGGTGGCGGGGTTCAGGCGCGGCTCTTCCTCCAGCGCGGCGACGAGGCCGCGTGCGCGTTGCAGCGCCGCGTCGAAATCGTCGACGCGGAAGAACAGCAGCAGGCCGTTGCCCGGTGTCGCGATATCCGGGCTGGTCAGGGTCGGGTGCTCGTGCGCGCCCCATTGGTGCAGGCACAGCAGCATGGTGCCGTCCTCGTCGTGCAGGGTGCCGAAGTAGCTATGCGCGGGCGGCAATTGGGCGTGGCCGAACAGGCGCTGGTACCAGCGGTGGCTCTTGGCCACGTCCGCGACGCCGATGATGGTCCAGGTGCGCTTCATGGCGTGTTCAACTCGAATGAATTGCTAGCTGTCTTTACCCTTATTTGTTTTCTTTTTAGGCAATGGCTTGCCCGATATATCGTGTTCAACAGCAATGACGACGATAGGAAACGTCATCGCCTCTTTGAATTCATTCTCAATGTAGCGAATGGCATCACGGAAGCTTGGCGTACGGTCTGGGAGTAGTGGTTGCAAGCGATCATCGGGCACAACGATGACGCCTGCGTCTATCTCAGCGGCTTGAAGGCTGTTGCGTAGATGAACAATATCTCGGATTAACAGGTCGCTTCGTGCAGACACTTGGATTTCGACGCCAAGCCGAACAATGAAGGTTGAGTTGTAGCGGAATCGCTTTATCCAATCGATGCCACCAGAAGCTGTTTTTACCCACTCACCAGAGTTTACAAAACTCGCGTCAATAAGCTCTCGAATTGCTGCGGCACCATTAGCCTCAACACGTTCTTCAAGCTCAATTTTTGTATCAAGCAAGATCGTCTGAAGCTCAAGAAATAGGTTTGCGAGACCAAGTCTACAAACCTTCTCCTTTGCTCCGCCGTAATACTTGATTTGAGTTATTTTCATTGAACAAATATCCCCAGTCGTAGCGCGTTTTCTGCCTAGCAGAGATTGGAAAAACTTCAGTCAGTCTAGACTTGATGTGCGGCGAGTCATGAAGTTCAGTTCCGATCCAGTTGCGATGATGTAATTCAGCGGCTTGATATGTTGATCCTCCTCCACCAAATGGGTCAAAGACAATATCGCCAGGCTCTGTGGAAATCAGGATTGCACGCTCTGGAATTACAAGCTTCAACTCGTTGACACCGGGGCGAACTTTGAACTTCTTGTGTCTGTTGGGTGACGTGTCATCCCAGAAATCGCTAAGGTTCAAACCTTCTGGGTTTAGCTTATTTCTGTGCCCACCATAATCCTTTACCTCCCCGCCACAGTGACGGCATGTTGGGACTGGGAGGCGGAGTTTATTAAAAGTTTTTGGTACGCCGCGTGTGTAATACAGCAATGCATAGTGGGCCGGGTATAGTTTGCGTCCGCGCGGGAAGGTCGCTTTCATGCAAACCGCGATCCAGTGCCTGAAATCTAGTAGTTCCCCAAGCATGGGGGCGAACTGAACTGCCAGTTCGGGCGTTGCGTAGAGGAAAAACGAGCCGCCGGGCTTTAGAACTCGCGCGCATTCGAATATCCACTCTTTTGACCATTCCATGTACTCAGACTGGCTAACCCGGTCATTGAATCCATTCTTATAGTCCTTCCCGATGTTGAATGGCGGGTCAGCAAATACGGTGTCAACACACTCAGACTTCATGCTTGAAAGGACTTTCAAGCAATCAGCCTGAAAAAGTGCGCCGTGGGATGTTTCAAAGAATGGTTTCATCGCGGAATCCTATCAAAGACAGCCAACTCAGAATGATCCATCGAACTTACGCGATAACCAGAAAAGCCTTACCCCACCCCGTCTCACCCCACGCGACCCGTCCCGCTAGACTGTCCGCATGGACACCGCAACCCTGCTCTGGATCGTGATCGCGCTGGCGGCGCTGGCCGTGGTGCTGCTGAGCCTACTCCTGTTCCGGCGCCCGGAACGCGCGCTGGAAAGCGCCCTGCGCGAGGAGCAGCGGGAAGGGCGGGGCGAGTTGCGCGGGCAGCTGGCCGATTCGATCCAGCGCACCGATTCGCGCCTGGACGAACTGCGCGCCGCGCTGACCGACGACGCGCACAAGTCGCGCACCGACCTGGCCCTGCGCCAGCAGCAATTCGAGGAAAGCCTCGCCCTGCGGCTGCGCGAACTCGGCGACCGCAACACGCAGACCCTGGGCGAAATGCGGGTCACGCTGGAATCGCAACTGAAATCGCTGCAGGCCGGCAACGAGCAGAAGCTCGAACAGATGCGCGCGACCGTGGACGAGAAGCTGCAGGCCACGCTGGAAACGCGGCTTGGCGAGAGTTTCCGGCTGGTGTCGGAACGGCTGGAAGCGGTGCAGCGCGGCCTCGGCGAAATGCAGTCGCTGGCCAGCGGGGTCGGCGACTTGAAGCGCGTGCTGACCAACGTCAAGGATCGCGGCACCTTCGGCGAAACCCAGCTCGGCGCCTTGCTCGAACAGATCCTGACCCGCGAGCAGTACGCGGCGAACGTCGCCACGCTGCCGGGTTCGAGCGAACGCGTGGAATTCGCGCTGAAACTACCCGGCAGCACGGACGGCGGCACGGTGTGGCTGCCGGTGGACGCGAAGTTCCCGCGCGAGGATTACGAACGCCTGCTCGATGCGCACGAACGCGCCGACGCGGCGCTGGCGCAACAGGCGGGGCAGGCGCTGGAACGCCGCCTGCGCGACGAAGCGAAGAAGATCCGCGAGAAATACGTCGGGCCGCCGCACACCACCGACTTCGCGCTGCTGTTCCTGCCGACCGAAGGGCTGTATGCCGAAGCGATCCGCCGGCCGGGATTGTTCGACGCGCTGCAACGCGAGCACCGCATCACCCTGGTCGGACCGACCACGCTGCTGGCGGTGTTGAACGCGCTACAGATGGGCTTCCGCACGCTCGCGATCGAAAAGCGTTCGAGCGAAGTCTGGCAGTTGCTGTCCACGGTGAAGGCGGAGTTCGGTAAGTTCGCCGGCGTGCTGGAAAAGGCCCACAGCCAGCTCGACACGGTGCAGAACAGCATCAAGCAGGCCGGGGTGCGCACGCGCGCGATCGAGCGCAGCTTGCGCGGGGTGGAAGCATTGCCCGGCAGCGAAGCCCAGGGCGCGCTCGGGCTGGGCGAGAACGAAGACGCGGACGCGTCGCGCGACTGAGGTTCAGTGCGCCGGTACTGGCGCGGGCGTGTCCTGCGGCGGCGTCGTCGAAGCGGGTTCGTTCGAAGCGGGCGTGGAATCGTCATCGAGATACGACGGCAGCGCGGCATCGCCATCGTTGCCGTTGCTGTCGATCTGGTAATTGCGGCGTTGCAGCCAGGCGTCGCGGGTCAGGGTGTAGTCGTCGTAGGCGCCGGCGCGGATGCTGTCGGCGGCGAGCAGGTTGGTGCGCAGGTCGACCAGCTCCAGTCCCTGCAGGAACACGCGCACGCGGTCTTCCTCGATCTGCTGCAGCGGCGCCAGCGGCGCTTCGGCCGCGTTGCCGAGCGCATCGCGCAGGGTGCGCGGGCCGAAGAACGGCAATTCGAGGTAGCGCGAACGCTTCCAGCCCCAGCGCGCCAGGGTTTGGCCGAAGTCCTCGCTGCGGTTGGGGATGCCGATGCGCGTGGCCGGGTCGAAGAAACCGAGCACGCCGAAGGTGAAGTTCACCGTGAACCGCGCCAGCGATTGCCCGGCCTGCTTGGGATGGCCCTGCAGCAGCGCGTTGACCGCGCTGACCGGCTGGCCGAGGTTGTTGAAGAAGTTGCCGATGCCAAGCCGCACCGGGGGCGGCGCGATCGCGATGTAGCCACGCGCCAGCGGCTTGGCGACGTAGCGGTCGACGCCGTTGTTGAAGTGGTGCACGCGGCGGTTGAACGGTTCCCACGGATCGATCGGATTGGGTGCGCCGGGCGCGGTGGTGTCGGCGTTGCTGCCGTAGATCGCGGCGAAGTCGTCCTCGGCCTGGGTCGGCGTGTCTCCGGCCGTGGCATCGGGATTCGTGCCGTCGTTCGCGGCGGCGGTCGGCAGCGCGTTCGCGATTGCCGCATCGTTCGCAATGGCCGGCGTGGACGCGGCATTGTTTTCGTCGTTCGCCGCGAGCGCAGCCGCGCTGGCGTCGGTGCCGGACACCACGACCGGCGCCGAAGCCGCATCGGCAACCGTCGAGCGCGCACCACCGGCGCTGGCGCAGGCGCCGAGCAGGGCGGCGAGCAGCCACGCCGTGGCGATGCGGGCGTAGGGAATGCGTGGGGGCATGGCGCCAGTTTACTGCCGGCGCGCGGCCGTCGTCAGGCCTGCGGCTGCAGCCGTGCGTCCAGCCGGTAGGCCTGGCGCAGCGCGTCCAGGTCGGCCGGTGGGGTGGCCAACTGCAGCGCGGCGTTGCGCTGCATCAGTTCGCCGAACAGCGCCAGCCCGGCGCTGTCGAGCGCGTCCACGCCGGCGAGGTCGAGGGTGCGTGCGCCGGCCAGCAGCGGGATCGCCGCCAGCCACAGCGTGGCGACGTCTTCGCGCAATACCGCACCGTGGAAGCGCAGCGCCTCGCCCTCGCGGACGACGCGGGCGCCGGCGTCAGCGGCCCGCATCGGCCTGCAGGGTGCCGGCGCGCAACTGCTGCGTGACCTGGGCGATGGTCTTGTTCTGCAGCTCGGCGTCGAACTGGGCGCGGAAGGTCTGCACGAACGACACGCCTTCCACCATCACGTCGAACACCTTCCAGCTGCCGCCGGACTGGCGCATCAGGTAATCGACCGGCACCGGTTCGCCGCCGCTGCGCACCAGTTCGCTGGACACCTTCACCCCCAGTCCGCGCGGCAGGTCGCTCTGCGACTTCACCCGCGCGGTCAGCCTGGTGTTGAACGCCAGCAGCGAGGAGCCATAGCGCTGCATCAGGTTGTTGGCCAGCGCGTCGGCGAAGTTCGCCACGTCGGCGTCGCTGGCGCCGCGCGCGTGGCGGCCCAGCACCTGGCGCGCAGCGTAGTCGCGATCGAAGATCTGGTTGAACTCGGTGGAAACGAAGCTGCGCAGCGCGGCCGGGTTGCGGTTGAACTCGGCGCGGCGTTTCTCCAGCGTGGCGATCACGCGGGTGCTGTTGTCCAGCACCAGGCGCGAGGGCGCGGGCAGGGTGGCGGCGGCCGTGGCGGCGTGCACCGGCGCGACGGCCGGCATGGCCAGGGTGGCGCAGGCGAGGGCGAGGGCGGTCAGGACGGTCTTCATTGTTGCGGGGAATCCGGGGTCGTGGGTGCGGGAGCGGGGCTTGCGGGCGCGGAGGATGAGCCACCGCCGCTGAACATGTATTTACCGACCATCTGGATCAGGTCGACCGAAGGCGTGGTGTAGGCGATCTCGTCGCCGGGCTTGAGCGCTTCCGGGTCGCCGCCGGGTGAAAGTCCGATGAAGCTTTCGCCGAGCAGGCCGGCGGTGAGGATGCCCGCCGAGGTGTCGGCCGGCAGGTCCTTGTAGCGATTGTCGATGTCGAGCGTCAGCACCGAATCGAGCTTGACCGGGTCGAGGTCGATCTTCGCCACCCGGCCGATGGTGACGCCGCCGATCTTCACCGGCGCGGCCAGCCGCAGCTGGCCGATGTTGGTGAAGCGCGCCTGCAGCGGATAGCTGCCGCCGCCGCCAAGGTCGAAGCGGCCATTGGTCGAGGCCAGCGCCAGCACCAGCAGCGAGGCCAGTGCCAGCAGCAGGAAGGCGCCGACCGCGAATTCGAGACGTGGGCCACGGATTGTCATGTCGAATTCCTCAGGTATTTCCCGTTACGGCAGCCAGGGCCGAAATCATTGTTTGCCGCGGATCTACACGGATGAACACGGATAAAGCTGATTTTCATCGGCACTTCCTGATCCGCGCTCATCCGCGTGTATCCGTGGCCAATGCGTTTTTGGTCAGGATGTCCATTACCGGAACAAAAACGCCGACAGGACGAAGTTGAACATCAGCACCAGCAGCGAGGCGTTCACCACCGCGCGCGTGGTCGCGACCGAGGTGCCTTCGATGGTCGGTTCGGCGTGGAAGCCGACGTAGGCGGCGACCAGCGCCGCGGTGCCGCCGAACACCGCCGCCTTGACGAAGGCGAAGACGAAATCCTTGTCGAAGTCGACCGCATCCTTCATCACCTGCCAGAACGCGCCGCCGTCGAGGCCGATCACGCGCGTCGCCTCGAACCAGCTGGCGCAGATCGCGAAGGTGCAGAAGAACGCGGTGAGCAGCGGCACGCAGAGGATCGCGGCCCAGAAGCGCGGCGCCACCGCCTTCGCCACCGGGTCGATCGCCATCAGCCCGAGCGCGGTGATCTGGTCGGTGGCGCGCATCAGGCCGAGTTCGGCGGCGATCGAACTGCCGGCGCGGCCGATGAACAGCAGCGCGGTCAGCACCGGCGCGAGTTCGCGGTACAGGCCCAGCCCGACCAGGGCGCTGATCTGGTTGGATGCGCCGTAGGTATCGAGCGCGCGGTAGCCGAGCAGGGTCACCGACAGGCCGACGAAGGCGCCGCCGACCGCGATGATCGGCAGGCTGCGCGCGCCGATCTTGTAGATCTCGCGGACGAGTTCGGCGAAGAAGTCGGCGCTCGGTTTCGACGCCCGCAGCACCGACAGCGAGAACAGGCCGGCGCGGCCGAGCGAGCGGGTGGCGGCGATGAAGGGCATGGTTACGCGGCCTCCGCGCCGATGGCGCCATCGGACATGCTGTCGAATCGCAGGGGACCGTCGGGACTGCCGGCGAGGAACTGGCGGATCAGCGGATCGGTGCTGCGTTCGAGTTCGGCCGGGGTGCCGGAGAACACGATGCCGCCATTGGCGATGACGATGGCCCGATCGCTGATCGGCAGGGTTTCGTGCACGTGGTGGCTGACGATAATGCTGGTCATGCTCAAGGCGGCATTGAGCCGCGCGATCAGGCGCATGATCACGCCCGCGGCGATCGGGTCGAGGCCGGTCAACGGTTCGTCGTAGATCATCAGCGGCGGGTCGAGTGCCAGCGCGCGTGCCAGCGCCACGCGCCGGGCCATGCCGCCGGAGAGTTCGCGCGGATACAGATTTGCCGCGGCATGCAGGCCGACCGCGCCCAGCTTCATCGCCACCAGCCGATCCAGCACCGGTTTGGGCAGGCGCGCATGCGTGCGCAGCGGCAGCGCCACGTTCTCGGCGGCGGTGAGGTCGGTGAGCAGGCCGTTGCCCTGCAGCAGCACGCCGACGTGCTTGCGCAGTTCCAGCAACTCGCGCTTGCGCAGTGGCACCGGCTGTCCGAGCACCTCGACCGTGCCGGACGCAGGCGGCAACTCGCCGGTGAGTGCGGCCAGCAGGGTGGACTTGCCACTGCCCGAAGGCCCGAGCACCGCGACGATGCTGCCGCGCGGTGCCTCGAGGTCGATGCGGTCGAGCACGACCCGGCCGCCGCGTTCGAGGCGGACATCGCGCAGGTGCACGGCGGGGATGGGGGTGTCGTCGCTCATCGTGTGGGGTGGAACGCGCCGTCGTGGCGAACGCGGGCGCAGTGTCGCCAGCGCCGGCTGAATGCGGCCGGAGCCGGGGCATTGTCGCATCCGCCCGAGTCGTCGTCGCCTGCCGTCCGATCTCGCCGCGCGCGACGGCGCTCCGGCATCATGGCGCGATGCAGGGGACGCCGGGCGATTTCCGCCTCTACCACTCGAACGCGCTCGACGTGCTGGCCGGACTGCTGGCGGAGGAACTGCGCATGCCCGCGCCCGGGCAGGCGCTGCTGGCGCCGGACACCATCCTGATCCCGCAGGCGGCGATGCGGCGCTGGCTACAGGCGACGCTGGCGGCGAAGCACGGCATCGCGGCGAATCTCGAATTCCTGACGCCGGGCGAATTCGTCGCCCGCGCGCTCGATGCCAATCTCGGCAAAATCGCAGACGATCCCGACGCGGCGAGCCTGCAATGGGCGTTGTACGCCGCGCTGTCCAATCCGAAGCTGCTGGCCAAGCCGGCGATGGGCACGATCGCGGCCTACCTCGGCGACGGCGACGCGGTGAAACCGTGGGCGCTGGCCGGCGAGCTCGCATCGGTGTTCGAGAAATACTCGGCCTGGCGCCGCGACTGGTTGCTGCGCTGGGACGACGGCGCCGATGCCGACGATCCGCAGGCGCTCCTGTGGCGCGTGGTCGCCGCCGGAGGTTCGCATCGCGCGCGTCGCATCCAGGACTACCTCGCGCGCCATGTCGACGGCGATGCATCACCGGTCGGCCTGCCGTCGCGGCTGTTCGCCTTCGCCACCCTCAACGTGTCGCCGGATGTGTTGCGGGTGATCGCCAGCCAGTCGCGGGTCGGCACCCTGCACTTCTACCTGCCCACGCCGACGCAAAAATACTGGGGCGACCTGCAATCGCTGGGCGCGCGCCTGCGCGAAGGCGCCGATCCCTTCGCCGACGACGCGCAGGAAAATCCGCTGCTGCGCGACTGGGGCGCGGCCGGCAGGGATTTCATGGCCCTGCTCGGCAGTTACGAAATCGTGCATCCCTCCGGTGAAATCGCCGCCTATGCCGATCCGGAATCCAGCACCGCGAAACCGCTGAGCGAAGGCGGCCTGCGCGACAGCCTGCTGCACCGGATGCAGGCCGACCTGTTCCATCGCCGCGGCGCAGCGTCGGGCGAGCCGCGCGATGGCATCGAGCGCGACGATCCGAGTTTGCAGTTCCACGCCTGCCACACCCGCCTGCGCGAATTGCAGGCGCTGCACGACCGCCTGCGCGCGCTGCTGGAGGACCAACGCTTCGATCCGCCGCTGCAGCCGCGCGAGATTGCGGTGCTGGCACCGGACATCGACCAGTACGCGCCCTACCTGGACGCGGTATTCGGCGGACATGGCGAAGGCGATGCAATTCCCTATGCGCTGGCCGATGCGAGTCCATTGCGCGACGAGGCGCTGGCCGAGGTGTTCCTGCGCCTGCTCGCGCTGCCGGTCTCGCGCTTCGGGCTGGAGGACATCCTCGACCTGCTCGCCAGCCCGCCGCTGGCCGAAGCCGCCGGCCTCGACGCCGAGGATTTCGAACGCCTGCACGCCTGGCTGCACGCGGCCGGTGCGCGCTGGGGCCTGGACGCCGCGCATCGCGCACGCAGCGGCGCGCCCGCGGACGATGCCTACACCTGGCAGTTCGCGCTCGATCGCCTGCTGCTCGGCCATGCCAGCGGCGACGATGCGGAGATCGCCAGTGTCGCGCCGTGGCCGCAACTGGAAGGCGGCGCGCTGGAGGCGCTCGATCGCCTGCTGCGCCTGTTGCGCGAGCTGGCGCGGCGCGAACGCCAGTTCGGTGAAGCGATGGCGCCGGCGCAATGGCGCGAATCGCTGTTGCGCCTGCTCGACGCGCTGCTGCCGACGCCGCCCGCGACCGCGCACGGACAACGCGCGCTGCAACGCCTGCGTACGCTCATCGACGATTTCGCCAGGCATGCGCAACGCGCCGGCTTCGGCGCTCCGGTGCCGGTCGAAGCGGTGCGCGCGCATTTCGCCGGCGTGCTCGCCGAAGCCGACACCCGCGCGCCACTGCTGACCGGCGGCGTGAGTTTCGCGCGCATGGTGCCGATGCGCCTGCTGCCGTTCCGCGTCATCTGCCTGCTCGGCATGAACGACGGCGACTTTCCGCGCCGCGATCCCGCTGCCGGGCTCAATCGCCTCACCGCCGAACTCGGCACGGACCGGCGTCGCCGCGGCGATCGCTCCACCCGCGACGACGACCGCTACCTGTTCCTGCAATTGTTCACCGCCGCGCAGGACGCGTTCTACCTCAGCTGGCTCGGCGCCGACCCGCGCGACGGCAGCGCGCGCGAACCCTCCGCGCTGGTGTCCGAACTGCTCGCCGCCGCGAGCGCGTATCACGCGGATCCGGACGCGGCGGCGAAGCAGCTGGTGCTGCGGCATCCGCTGCAGCCGTTCTCGCCGGCGGCATTCGGTGCCGGCGATGCGCGTTTCTTCAGCTATCGCGAACACTGGCGTCGCGCGGCGGAGCGTTTGTCCGGCGCGCGCGCACCACTGTTGCCGTGGATGCAGGCGACGGACGCACTGGCTCCATCCGATGCCGAACAGGAACTGTCGCTCGATGCGCTGCGCCGTTTCCTGCTCGCGCCGGCGGAGCAGTTCCTGCGCCAGCGCCTGGACCTGCGCCTGCCGCAGATCGAGGACGCGGGCGAAGACCTCGAACCCCTGCAGGCGCCGCGCCGCGGCCTGCAGCGCAATCAGCTGCAACGCGCGGTGTTCGATGGATTGCTCGCAGGGCGCGACGAAGCGGCGATGCGGTCCTCGTTGCGAGCGCGCGGCCTGCTGCCTTCCGGCGCGGCCGGGCAACGCGCGCTGGACGAAATCCTGCGCGAGGTGCGGCCATACGCCGATGCGTTCGCGTCGTGGCGTGGCAATGCGGAGTCCACGTCGTTGCCGCTCGAAGTCGACATCGACGGCTTGCGCCTGCATGGCCGCATCGGCGAGGTGTTTGCGGATCGGGTCGCGTGCCTGCGCTTCGGCAAGCCGAACGGGCCATCGGCGATCCGCAACGGCCTGGACTGGTTGCTCGCCACCGCCGCCGGCATCGAACTGCCTTTCGTCGAATTCCACGAAACCGAAAGGCAAGGCATCGGTCCGCACCTGCGCAAGGCGATTCCGCGCGAACAGGCCATCGAGGCCCTGCGCGGATTGCTCGCGCTGCGCCACGAAGGCCTGTTGCGGCCGCTGCCGTTCGCACCCTACAGCGGCTGGGAGTTCTTCGCGGCCGATGGCGGCGAACGCGGCCTGCGCAATGCCGCGAATAAATGGCGCGGCAGCGACCGCAGCTGGGCCGAGGGCGACAGCGATGCATTGCGCCTGGCATTGCGCGGGCGCGATCCCTTCGCGGATACGGCCACGGCCGAGGAGTTCGCGCGCATCGCCGGCCACGTGTTCGGCGCGGTGACGTTGGGCTTGCCCGCGCCACTCGACCTCGGCGATGCGCAATTGCCGGAACCCGACGACGCGGAGGACGCGGCATGAGCGCCGCCCGCGATCCCTACCTCGATCTTCCGCTGCGCGGCGTGCAGCTGATCGAAGCCAGCGCCGGCACCGGCAAGACCTTCACCCTCGCCACCCTGTTCCTGCGCCTGGTGGTGGAACGCGGCCTGCGCGTGGGCGAGATCCTCGCGGTCACCTACACCGAAGCAGCCACGCAGGAACTGCGCGCACGCATCCGCGCGCGGCTGCAGCTCGCGCTGGACCTGGTCGATGCGCCAGCGGTTGACGGGGAAAGCGCGGAAACGGCGCTGACCCGGCAGGTGCTGCAGGCGCAGCTCGAACGCGGCGATGAAAGCATCGACGCATTGCGTCGTCGCCTGCGCCACGCGGTGCTGGACGTGGACCTGGCCGCGGTGTTCACCATCCACGGTTTCTGCGCGCGCGCCTTGCGCGAACACGCGCTGGAAGCGGGCCACGACTTCGATGCGCCGGAACTGCTGGCCGACGAGCGCGCGCTGCGCGCGGAGCTCGCCGCCGACCTGTGGCGCACGCATGCGCAGGACGTCGCGGGCGCGGACGATCTTGCCGCGCTGTGGAGCGGTGGCCACGAAGCCCTGGCCGAAGACCTGCCGAAGCTGTTGCGCGAAAAGGTGCTGTTGCCGCCGGATGCGCCGTTGCCGCCAGATCCGCAGTCGCGTGTGCAGGCGACGGGGCAGGCATTGGCCGATGGTTTCCAGGCGCACGGCGCGGAGCTCCTCGAGGCAGTGAGAGTCGCGTTGTCCGGCAAGGTGCTCAACGGTCAGTCCTACAAGCTCGACTGGATCGAACCGCTGTGGGAGGCATGGGCCGGGTGGTGCGCTGGAGGCGACTTCGCCGCGCCACCCGATGCGCGCATCGAACGCTTCTCGCTTGCCGCCATGCTTGGCAAGGCCAACAAGGGCAAGGAGGCGCAGGTTCCGCAATCGCCGCTGTGCGAGCTGATCGAACCGTATTTCGAAGCCATGCGCGCACGCGAGGATTTCCTCGCCCGCCGTCGCGCCGCGTTGCTGCACCGCATCCGCGACGACGCGCGCATCCGTTTCGCGAGGCTCAAGCGCCAGCGCCGGGTGCAGACCTACGACGACATGATCGACGGCGTGGCCGATGCGCTGGCCGGTGCGAACGGCGATGCGCTGGCGCAGCGCTTGCGCACGCAGTACCGAATTGCGCTGGTGGACGAGTTCCAGGACACCGACGCGCGCCAGTGGGCGATCTTCGAGCGCCTGTTCGGTCGTGGCGAGGATGCGGCGCTGTTTCTGATCGGCGATCCCAAGCAGGCGATCTACGGTTTCCGTGGCGGCGACGTGCACGCCTACCTCGATGCCGCCGACCAGGCACAACGTGCGCCGCCGCTGGCGCACAACTTCCGTTCGCGACCGTCCGTACTTGCGGCGATCGCGGCCTTGTACGCCAATGCCGGCGACGACGCCTTCGTCGATCCACGCATCGAGTTCCGACCGATCGAGCCCGGCGGCAAGCGCGCCGACGCCGATTTCCTGCGTGACGCTTCGAACGCATCGGCATTGACTTTGTGGCAGGCGCCGACGACCGGGAAGTTCGACAAGCAAGGCAAACCGCTTGCGTGGCGCGCGGACGAATCGCGCGTGCGCGCCACCCGCGCCTGCGTCGCCGCGATCCACGCCGTGCTCACCGATGCGCGCGCGGGCAAGGCGACGATCGCGGGCGAACCGGTGCGCCCCGGCGACCTCGCGGTGCTGGTGCGCACGCACAGGGAGGCGACGCGGGTGCAACAGGCGCTGGCGCTGGCCGGCATTCCCGCGGTCGCCGCCGGCAAGCTCAGCCTGTTCGCCACCGCCGAGGCGCGCGAACTGCATGCATTGCTGCTCGCCTTGCTGCATTCGGGCGACGACGGCCGCCTGCGCACCGCGCTGTGCACCGTGCTGGTCGGCTTGAACGCGCACGACATCGATGCATTGGAACGCGACGGCGATGCGCATCGCCACTGGCAGCAGCAGGCCCTGCATTGGCGCGAACGCCTGCTGCGCGGCGGCCCGTTGTCGCTGGTCGGCGAGTTGTGCGCCGGCAACGCGCAACGCCTGCTCGGCCTGCTCGATGGCGAACGCCGCGTCAGCAATTACCTGCAGCTGGCCGAACTGCTGCAGGAAGCGCAGGAGCGCGCGCTCGGCCTGCACGGCCTGGTCGACTGGCTCGGCCGCCGCATCGCCGACGCCGATGCCAGCGACGAAACCCAGTTGCTGCGGCTCGAATCCGACGCGCGCCGCGTGCAGATCGTCACCCTGCACAAGAGCAAGGGCCTGGAATACCCGCTGGTGTTCCTGCCCTTCGCCGGCATCGGCCGCAGCGAAGCATCGCCCGGCCGTTGCTGCGTGGTCCACGACCACGACGACGGCCGCCGCCTGCACTGGAAGCTGGATCTTCCCGAAGCGGAATGGGAATCCGCGAAGGACACGTGGAAGGGCGAACAACATGCCGAAGACGCGCGCCTGCTCTATGTCGCCCTGACCCGCGCGCAGCATGCGCTGTGGATCGCCACCGGCGATTTCTACGCCAGCGACAAGACCCCGCTGGCGAAAATGCTGGGCGGCGAGGCCGTGCTGCGCGCCGCCGGTATCGTGTTCGATACAACGCCATCATCGGAAACACTTCCGCGCCTGTCGCCAGAATCCGATGCGGCCGTGCCCGCCGCGCGCATCGCCACGCGCCGCCTGCGCAACGACTGGTGGGTGCATAGCTTCAGCCAGCTCTCCAAGGCCGATGCCGGAATGGAAACCGCCAGCGCCGCGACCGTGCCGGCGAGTGGCGGCAACGACGAACCCGAAACGCCGGACGAGCTGATCGAAGCCGCATACGATCCGCGCTTCGCCGGCAACCGCTACGGTGTCGCCCTGCACGCCGCGCTCGAACACGCGGACTTCGGCGCATGGCGCGACTGGCGCGCAGGCGACAACGCGCCGGATGGCGAATCCGCCGTGATCGCCGACGCGCTGCGCAGCGAAGGCTATGGCGCCGACGATCTCGACGACGGCGTCGCACTCAGCGCGCAACTGCTCGGCAACACCCTGACCGTCGCCTTGCCCGAAGGCGTGCGCCTGTGCGAGGTGCCGAACGAGGACCGCCGGCCGGAAATCGAATTCCAGTTCGCGCTGCAGCCGGTGCAGGTCGATGCGCTCATCAGGCTGCTGCATGCGCACGGCGTGGTCCGCGAGCGCCACGGCTTCGGCCTGCGCCAGCGGCTGGAAGGCCTGATGACCGGCCTGATCGACCTCACGTATCGCTTTGATGGCAAGTGGTACGTGCTCGACTACAAGTCCAACCGCCTGGCGGGATACGACGTCGCCTCGCTGCAGCGCGCGATGCAGCACGGCGAATACGACCTGCAGGCGCTGATCTACACCCTCGCCCTGCACCGCTGGCTGCGGTTCCGCCTCGGTGCGGCCTACGACTACGCGCGCGACTTCGGCGGCATCCGTTATCTGTTCTGTCGCGGACTCGATGCCGCGCGAAGCGACTCGCTTGGCATCCACGCACAGCGCTTCGCGCCGGAACTGGTGCACGCGCTCGACGCGCTGTTCGGCATCGTCGAACCCCCTCCCCCGCGTGCGGGGGAGGGTTGGGGTGGGGGGGGCGCATGAGTCTCCTGCGCGAACTCGGCCGCATCGGCGTGCTGCGCACACTCGACGACGCGCTCGCCAATACCCTGCGCCGGCTCGATCCCTCGACGCCGGACGAGGTGCTCGCCGCCGCGGCACTGGCTTCGCTCGCGGTCGTGCAGGGCCATGCCGCGTTCGACATCGCGAATCCGCGCCTGCTGGTCGATGCGGATCTTCCGTGGCCGGAGGCGGAAACGTGGACGACCGCGCTTCGTGCTTCGCCCTTCGCCGCCACGCCCGATTCGCCGGAAGACACCGCATGCGCCGCGCCGCTGGTGCTCGAACGTTCTCCCGAGGGGCAGGGCCTGCTCTACCTGCGCCGTTATCGCGAATACGAGCGTCGCCTCGCGTTGCAGTTGCGACGTATCGCCGCGCAGCGCATCGACGGCAAGATCGAATCGGTCGCGCCGCTGTTCGCGCAGCTTTTCCCCTCTCCCTTTACGGGAGAGGGTGGCGCGCAGCGCCGGGAGAGGGAATCGCAAGCCGACGACCACCAGGCCCACGCCGCCGCGCTCGCCTTGCGCCGCGCGCTGCTGCTGGTCACCGGCGGCCCCGGCACCGGCAAGACCACGACCATCGCGCGCTTGCTCGCATTGCGCATCGCGCAGGCACGACACGCAGGCATCGCCACGCCGCGCATCGCGCTGGCCGCGCCCACCGGCCGCGCCGCCGACCGCATGGCCGACAGCCTGCGTCGCGCGATCGCGAACATGGCCGAACTTGGTGTCGATGCAGAACTGCTCGCCGCGCTGCCGACGCACGCGAGTACCTTGCATAGGCTACTCGGCACGATTCCGGATGCGCCGCGCTTCCGCCATGACGCGGGGAATCCGCTGCCGTTCGACATCGTCGTCGTCGACGAGGCCTCGATGGTCGACCTGCCGCTGATGTGCAAGCTCTGCGAAGCGGTGGCCGATGGCGCGCAGCTGGTGCTGCTCGGCGATGCGGACCAGTTGCCCTCGGTCGAAGCCGGCGACGTGCTCGCCGCGATCCTCGCCGCCGCCGGACCGGGCGATGCGCTCGCTGCCGATGATGCGGAGGCATTGCGGCCGCTGTTGGGCGAAACGCCGGTCGACGCGGAATCGAACGGGCTACGCGGGCACCGCGTCCACCTGCAACGCGGCTGGCGCCAGAGCGAGGCGCTGGACCTCGCGCCACTGGCCGAGGCGGTGCGCGCCGGCGATGCACAGACGACGCTGAAGTTGTTGCGCGGCGGCGAACTCTCGAATGTCTTCTTCCACGAGAACAGCGACGACCCGCTGCAGGCACGGCCGCAACTGCTCGCGCACTGGCGCACACTCGCCGCGCTCGCCGATCCGGCCGAAGCATTGCGCCAGGCCAACCGCCTGCGCCTGCTCACCGCATTGCGCGAAGGCGCGACCGGCGCGCGCGGCCTCAACGCGCGGATCGAGGCGCAACTGTCCGGGCGCCGCATCGGCACCCCGCCGGCGTGGTTCCCCGGACGCCTGCTGCTGGTCGTGGAGAACAGCTATCGCCACGACCTGTTCAATGGCGACGTCGGCATCTGCCTGGCCGACGATGCCGGCACGCCGCTGGCCTGGTTCCCCGGCAGCGATGGCGTGCGCGCGTTCCATCCGGCTGCGTTGCCCGCGTTTGAATCCGCGTTCGCGATGACCGTGCACAAGGCGCAGGGGTCGGAATTCGACGAGGTGTGGCTGCAGCTGCCGCGCGCCGACAGCCGCGTGCTCAGCCGCGAGCTGCTCTACACCGGCCTGACCCGCGCGCGGAATGCGTTGCACATTGCAGGCAGCGCGGACGTGATCGAAGCTGCGCTGGCGCGGCACGCGGGGCGGGTGTCGGGCTTGGGGTGGAGGTTGGGTTCCGCGGAAATGGGATCACGGCCTGTTCCCGGTTGAACCGGGAACAGGCGTGTGGAAGGCCCCGCGCCGCCTTGCCACGTATAACAGCCACGCCATCGCCAATGTGGTCGTCGCGATCACCAGGAGCGAACTCTCCGGGCCGAATTGTCCGCCGGTCAGCCACGCGGGGCCGGCATAACGGCTTTCCAGCGGCGCCAGCCCGCGCCAATCCTCGATGCCGGACAACGGCACGCCGCTGAGCAGGATGGTGAAGTTCCATGCCGCATGGTGCGCGATGCCTACCCACAGGTTGCGTGTCAGCACGAACAGTGTGGCCCAGACCACGCCCAGCACACTAACCGTACCCAGCATTGTCACGACATCGGCGGCGCTGCCATGAACGATGTTCTCCAGATGCATCAGCGCAAACAGCAGCGCCTGTACTACCAGCGCCACGCCGGTGCCGATGGCGCGTTCCATCACCCGGAACAGCAGTGCGCGGTAGACCAGTTCCTCCAGCATCGCAGCGATGATGATGAGCGCCGCCACGCCCCACAGCGCCGACGAAGCGCCGTGAAACAGCACTGCCTGATACGCGCCGACCGAGAACAGCACCGCGATCGGCAAACCGACCATCAGCGCACCGCTCGCGCCGCCCAGAAACAAGCACAGCGGCTGCAGCCGCAATTCGCTCGCGCGCCGCCGTTCGAACAAGCGCACGTAGCACGCATACGCCGCCAGCGCGCCCACGAAGATGCCTACGCGACGGATGAAGCTGAGCGTGGCCGGAGCGGGATGGAACAGCGCGTCGACCAGCGGCACCAGTCCCTGCCGGACCAGCGCGATCGCGCCAAGAACCGCGGCGCCGCCCAGCAGCAGCGACAACAGAGCGCGCAGCGCCAGGCGCGTGCGCGGATACGCCGGAGCTGCAGACAAGGCCTTGCTTGCGCCGATGTGTTCGAAGTTCATGGTCGTGCCGTGCCCGGACAAGGTGGGGTTCCCGGACTCTACGCCGCGGTTCGCGTCGTGCACGCGCGCTGCGACGAAGGCGTGGATTGGGGGTATGAAACGGCCTGCACGGGTGTTCGATTCATCGCCCCATTCCCCGTTTCGTCGCAAACCGCTTGCGGCGTCCCGCCGCCGTCCACATGCTGGCTCACGCTGCGCGTGCAGCGCCGAACGACCGGACCGCAATCGATGAAAACCCTGATCGCCTTGCTGCTGTGGTGCATGCTGCTGGTGCTGTGCTGGCCGCTGGCCTTGCTCGCGCTGGTGCTGTGGCCGCTTGCGTGGCTGGTGCTCCTGCCGTTCCGCCTGGTCGGCATCACCTTCACCGCGCTGTTCGCCTTCCTCGGCGCGCTGCTGATGCTGCCCGCGCGATTGCTGCGCGGCCCGGCTCCGCACGTGGCGGCCTGAGGCCGCGCCGGCGTTACGCCGCGATCCGTTCGATCCGCGATACCGCCGAGCCCAGCGTGCGGTGCGCCTCTTCCAGATCGTAGTCGGCCTGCAGGCCGAGCCAGAAGCGTTCGCTGGTGCCGAGCGCGGCTGCCAGCCGCACCGCCGTGTCGGCGGAAACACCGCGCTTGCCCAATACGATTTCGTTGATGCGACGCGGCGGCACGCCGGCGGCGCGCGCCAACGCGTTCTGGCTGATGCCCAGCGGTAGCAGGAATTCCTCGAGCAGGACTTCGCCGGGATGGATGTTGGGCAGGTTGGCCATGATCGCCTCCGTGTCAGTGGTAATCGACGATTTCCACGTCGTGTGCGTCGCCCGCCTTCCAGCGGAAGCGGATGCGCCATTGGTCGTTGATGCGGATGCTGTATCGACCCTTGCGGTCGCCTTTCAACGATTCCAGCCGGTTCGCCGGCGGTATCCGCAGGTCGTCCAGCGAGGCGGTGTTGTTGAGCATGCGCAGTTTGCGGCGCGCGACCTGCTGGATGTCGGCGGGCAACTTCCGGCTGGGCGTGCCGTTCCAGAGCTTCACGGCTTCCCGGTCGATGAAATTCCGGATCACGGCGCCACCATAACGGAATCCGTTATATAACGCAAGACGTCATGGCTGGTGGTCGAAATGGCGGCGGTCATCGGTACAGCGTGCCGGGCCCTGCGGATGCGCGCGATCGGTGCTTGCCCCATGCACGCATGGGAGTTCCCCGGCATTCCATGCCCACGCGCTACCATGCCCGCCCGCCTTCGCCTCGGAGCCGCCATGTCCGACAAGAAACCCGCCGACAGCCGCAACGACGTCAGCCGCCAGCAGGCCGAGGACGCGGTGCGCACGCTGCTGAAGTGGGCCGGCGACGATCCGGCGCGCGAAGGCCTGCTCGACACGCCCAAGCGCGTGGCCAAGGCCTACCAGGACTGGTTCAGCGGCTACGCGCTGGACCCGGACGACTACCTCGCGCGCACTTTCGAGGAAGTCGGCGGCTACGACGAGTTGATCGTGCTGCGCGACATCGACTACGAAAGCCATTGCGAGCACCACATGGCGCCGATCATCGGCAAGGTGCACATCGGCTACCTGCCCGACGGCAAGGTGGTGGGCATCAGCAAGCTGGCGCGGGTGGTGGAAGCCTACGCGCGCCGCTTCCAGGTGCAGGAAAAGATGACCGCGCAGATCGCCAACTGCATCCAGCGCGCGCTGAACCCGCGCGGCGTGGGCGTGGTGGTGGAAGGCGTGCACGAATGCATGACCACGCGCGGGATCCACAAGCGCGGGGTGTCGATGGTGACCTCGAAGATGCTCGGCAGTTTCCGCGAGGACGCGCGGACGCGTGCCGAATTCCTGCGCTTTATTGAAATCGGTCCGGGTCGTTGACGGACTAATTTAACCCGGGTAATAATTCACGCCTCGTTGCCGAGGTGAGGCCATGCCCGATCTGTCCCTGCGTTGTACCGCCTTCGCCGGCCCGAGCCGGATCGCCAGCGGCGAGCTCCGCCATGTCGCGCTCAAGGCCCGGCAGGCCTTCGCCAGCGGGCGCACGGTGCTGGTATTCGAGGACGCGAGCGGGCGCCAGGTCGACCTGCCGCTGGAATTGCCGGAAGGCGAATTGCTGCGCCGGCTCGGCACGCCGGCGGCGGCGACCGAAGCCGCGCCACGTCCCGCGCGCGGCCCGGGGCGGCCAAAGCTGGGCGTCATCGCGCGCGAGGTGACGTTGCTGCCGCGGCACTGGGACTGGCTCGCGGCGCAGCCCGGCGGCGCCTCGGTGGCGTTGCGCAAGCTGGTCGAGGATGCGCGCCGGGTGTCGACGAACGGGGATCGCCGCCGCGTCGCGCAGGAGGCGGCCTACCGCTTCATGCAGGCGCTGGCCGGCGACCTGCCCGGTTACGAGGAGGCGACCCGCGCCTTGTTCGCCGGCGACTTCGCCCGCTTCGAGGAACACACCGCGCACTGGCCCGACGATGTGCGCGAACATGCCGGCCTGCTGGCGGCCGATGCGCTTGCCCACTGACACAACAACAAGAACAAATCAGAGGAATCCCGTGAACGCACCCCTCGCCGCTGGCGCGCGCAAGGCCGCGCTGGCCTTCATCTTCGTCACCGTGCTGATCGACGTGATCGCGTTCGGCGTGATCATCCCGGTGCTGCCGCACCTGGTGGAGGAGTTCGTCGGCGGCGATGCCTCGACCGCGGCGTACTGGATCGGCGTGTTCGGCACCATGTTCGCGGCGATCCAGTTCTTCTCCGCGCCGATCCAGGGCGCGCTGTCGGATCGTTTCGGCCGGCGCCCGGTGATCCTGCTGTCGTGTTTGGGCCTGGGCGTGGATTTCATCGTGATGGCGCTGGCGCCGACGCTGGCCTGGCTGTTCGTCGGGCGCGTGTTCTCGGCGATGTTCTCGGCCAGTTTCACCACCGCGAACGCCTACATCGCCGACGTGACCCCGCCGGAACAACGCGCCAAGAGCTTCGGCATGGTCGGCGCGGCGTTCGGCCTGGGCTTCATCGTCGGCCCGCTGATCGGCGGCGTGCTCGGCGACATCGACCACCGCCTGCCGTTCTGGTTCTCCGCCGGGCTGGCGTTGCTGAACTTCTGCTACGGCGTGTTCGTGCTGCCCGAATCGCATCCGCGGGAGAAGCGCACGCCGACCTTCGACTGGCAACACGCCAAGCCGCTCGGCGGGGTGAAGCTGCTGCGGAAGTTCCCGCAGATCTGGGGCCTGGTCGCGGTGGTGTTCATCGCCAACTTCGCGCACTACGTGTACCCGAGCACCTTCGTGCTGTTCGCCGACGTGGCCTACGGCTGGAAGGAAAAGCAGGCCGGCTACGTGCTGGCGCTGGTCGGCGTGCTCAGCGTGATCGTCAACGTGGTGCTGGTCGGGCGCGTGGTGAAGGCGCTGGGCGAACGCCGCGCGCTGCTGTTTGCGTTGGCCTGTGGCGTGGTCGGTTTCGTCATCTACGGTTTCGCGCCGACCGGAGGGATCTTCCTCGTCGGCATGCCGATCAGCGCGCTGTGGGCGATCGCCGGGCCATCGACCATGGCCTTGATCACGCGCCAGGTTCCGGCGGACGCACAAGGCCGCATCCAGGGCTCGCTGAGCAGCCTGGTGTCGCTGGCCGGCATCGTCGCGCCGGCGATGTTCGCGGGCGCGTTCGGGTTCTTCATCGGCCCGCACGCGCCGCTGCACCTGCCGGGGATCGCGTTCCTGATTGCCGCCGCCTTGCTCGCCGGTGCGTGGATCGTCGCGCTGCGCTACACCGATGCCGCGCATTACCACGAAGCGGAACGCGCGGGCGTGGGCGAAACGATGTCTTCGGAGACGTCGTCCTCACAGGGTTGAATGCGGCGGCTTTTGTGGGAGCGGCTTTGGCCGCGATGCTCTTGTTCCCGTAGAGTCAAGCTCGCCCGGCTCGAATCGTGTCCTCGGCCCGGATGCATCGGGCGGAGCAAGCTTCGTTCTGCAAAAGCGGAGCGAGTCGCGCCTGTCGCTTTTAACAGCCGGATGGCTGTTCAACGCGCTCCCACGAAAAGCGAAGCCGCTCAGTCACCGTCACCGTCGTCGGACAGCCGCGCGAGCTGTTCGGGCGCGAGCGGGATCACCACCCAGAACGGCCGTCGCGTGCGCGCCCAGCCCTGCGCGGCCTCGCCGCAGATGTCGAGCAGGGTGGCGAACTCCTCGCCATCGCGTTCGCGCCAGTCCCAGGCGTTGTCGAACAACAGCAGCAAGCCGTCCGATGGCAGCCACGACAGGTCGCCGAGGCAATCGGCGAGTGCATCCCAGTTGCCGCCGAACCAGTCCGGGAACTGCAGCGCGGCGGCGATCCGCGCGAGCGCGTCGTCCTTGCCGGCGCACCCATTGAAATCGATCGGCGCGGCGTGCAGGCCGGCGTCGGTCGCGGCCTCGACCAGCGCTTCGCGGTCGTTGTGGTCGAAGAAATAGGCGCCGTTGTTCGCAGGGTCGAGCAGCAGCGCGCGCAGGTCGAGCGGCGTGTTCATCGCGAATCTCCCTGCGCGTCGATGCGGCGGAAGCTGCGGTAATGGTCGTCGCTGTACCAGTATTCGCCGGGCGGATCGCCGCCGGTGACGATGCGGCGCGCGCCGCGGTCGTCGCTGCCCGGCGTTTCCACCGTGTATTCGCGGTAGTAGCCGCGTTGGCGCGAGGGCAGGCGATGTTCCCGGTTCTGGAACACGCTGCCGTCCTGGCGATGTTCGAACGGTCCGCCTTTCGCGATCAGGGCGAGCGTGTCGCGCGCTTCGGCGGGCAGGCCGGAGGCATCGGGTATCGAGGCCGGTTCGGAATGAGGCAACGGTGTCGGTGTTTCGCGCGGCGATGTTTCCGTCGTCGTCGATGACGGAGCCGGCTGCGTCGCGTTGGTCGCGGCGCGGTGCGAAGCGAACCAGTCGCCTGCGATGAAGGCGAGCAGCAGCAGGCCGATCCAGATCCAGGGATTGCGCTTCATCGTCGAATCAGTGGTCGACCGGCGGTGGTGGTGGCGGCGGGATCAGCGGATCGGGTTCCGGCGGCGGCGCGCGCGTGCCATAGCCCTTTGCTGGCGTCTTCGTGTCGCGTGGGAGTGCAACGGTTGCCGGAACTGGCGACGTGGTCGAGGCCGGTGCCGGTAGTGATGCCGGCGTCGCGGGTTCGGCCGCGGGCGCGACTTCGTGCGATGGCGTCGGTTCGCGTGGGCACGCGCTCAACGCGAGGCCGGCGAACGCAATGGCAATGGCGATTCGAAATTTCATCCGCAGGTCACCTGTTCGATGAGGTCGTGTTCGTCGAGCATCAGGTTCAGGCGATCGTCGCGGTAGTCCATGGTCGCGGCCATCCCGGGCTTGAGCACGCGCACGCTCTTCGCACCGGTCGCGGCCTGGACCTGGGCGACGACATCCTCGGTCGCGGCCTGGCCGATGAAGCGCTGGCCCGGATCGGGCTGGCATTGCGCGAGGCGCGGCGGAAACGGCTTCGAGGGTTTCGCGTTCGGCGGCATTGGCGTGCAGGCGCTGCTGGTGGCGAGCAGGACGATGAACAGTAGCGGTCGGCGCATGGCGGTTCCGGAACTGCGGGGTCGATCGCACTTTAGCCGCGACCGGGTCGGCAATGGATGAATAAGGGCCTGCGCATTCAGGCCCCGGCGGAAAAACGCCGCTACCCTGCGCCCGATGCGACCCTTTCACTTTGCCTTCACGCTGATCGCCGCGCTCGCGGTCGGCGGCTGCAGCGGCCCCCAGCCTCGTCCCTCCATCGCCCGCGCCACCACCGTGCCGGCTGCTCCGCAGCCGTTGCCGCAGGATGTGTCGCTGGCGCAGTTGCGGCGGCTTGCGCCCGAGGCCGATCCCGGCGTGCTCGCGCTGGCGCTGGCCGCGCGCGACTGCGCGGTGTCGGCCGGTGAAGTCGATGCGGGTTCGAAACTCGCGGTGATCGATTACTCGCTGCCCTCGACCCAGCGCCGGTTGTGGGTGTTCGACCTCGCCGGCGGTCGCCTGTTGCAGCGCGAGTACGTCGCCCACGGCCAGGGCAGCGGCGACAACCTCGCGCGCAGTTTCTCCAACCGCGACAACAGCCACCAGAGCAGCCTCGGCCTGTATCGCACCGCGGAAACCTACATCGGCGACAACGGTTATTCGCTGCGAATGGACGGGCTCGATCCCGGCTTCAACGACAACGCGCGCAGCCGCGCCATCGTCATGCATGGCGCCTGGTACGTGGATCCGGAGCTGGCCGCGCGCCAGGGCCGGCTCGGCCGCAGCCACGGTTGCCCGGCGTTGCGCCAGCAGGTCGCGCGGGTGGTGATCGACGAACTCAAGGATCGCCAGTTGCTGTTCGCCTACGCCGACGATGCGCAATGGCTGCAGCACGCGCGCTCCTTCGCCTGCGATGGCCGCAGCGCGCGACAGATCCTCGCCGCGGCGCGCACGCGGCCCGTGCTCGGCGGCGGCACCGCCGTCGCGACCGCCGCGCCGTAATCCCCGCCCGCAATCGCGGCTTGGCCGCGCCGCGCTAGGATGCGCGCATCGCGTTGGCGCAGGGGAAGACCGATGGCGAAGTTCGCATGGGCATTCGCCCTGTTGCTGGCGACGGCGGGAGTGCGCGCGCAGTCGAACGTGCCGGCGACGGTGGCCGATGCCGGCTATCCCGGCACGATTTCGCTACAGGTCGATGCCGGCGATGTCGAGCGCCGGATCCAGCGCGTGCACGAGCGCATCCCGGTGCGGCCGGGACCGCTGCTGCTGTGGTATCCGAAATGGATTCCCGGCCACCACGCGCCGACCGGCCCGATCAACCAGTTCGCCGGCCTGGTCGTGCGCGGCAACGGCGCGCGCATCGCGTGGACGCGCGACGACGTCGACATGTACGCCTTCCACCTCGACGTGCCGCCGGGCGTGGATGCGATCGATATCGAATTCCAGTACCTGTCGCCGACCGCCAGGGACCAGGGGCGGGTGGCGATGACGGCGGAGATGCTCGACCTGCAGTGGCACCGCGTGCTGCTGTATCCCGCCGGATACGACACGAGCAGGATCCGGATCGAAGCCACGCTCACCGTGCCGCACGGATGGCAGGCGGCGAGCGCGCTCGATGTCGTCGCGCGCGATGGCGACACCCTGCGCTACGCGCCGGTCTCGGTCACGACCCTGGCGGATTCGCCGGTGTACGCCGGGCGCAATTACAAACGCATCGCGCTGGATGCGGATGCGAAACAGCCGGTATTCCTCGATGCCTTCGCCGATGCGCCCGAGCAGCTGGAGATTTCGCCGGCGATGCTGGCCGCGCACCGCGCGCTGGTGCGGCAGGCCGATCGCGTGTTCGGGCCGCGTCCGTTCGCGCACTACGATTTCCTGCTCGCGTTGTCGGACAGCTTCAGCGGCATCGGCCTCGAGCATCGGCAATCGAGCGAGAACGGCACGCCGCCGGACTACCTGCTCGGCGACGCGCCGTTCGGCAACAACACCCTGCTGCCGCACGAGTACGCGCATGCGTGGAACGGCAAATACCGGCGCCCGGCCATGCTGTGGACGCCGAACTACAACGTGCCGATGCGCAACGAACTGCTGTGGCTGTACGAAGGCCAGACCGAATACTGGGCGATCGTGCTCGCCACGCGTTCCGGCCTGCTGACGCCGGAGCAGACCAGGGAGATGCTCGCCGACCTCGCCGCGACCCAGGCCCAGCGCCGCGGCCACGACTGGCGCAGCCTGCAGGACACGATGTTCGAGGGCATCGTCGAGTTCAACGACGCGCCGCAGGCCTGGGAAAGCTGGCAGCGCGCCTACGATTTCTACAGTGAAGGCGCATTGCTGTGGCTGGACGTGGACACGCGCATCCGCGAACTGTCGAAGGGCAAGCGCTCGCTGGACGATTTCGCACGACGCTTCTTCGCCGGGGCGAAGGATGCGGAAATCGTTTCGACCTATGGCTTCGACGACATCGCCGCCGCCCTGGAAGCGGTGCAGCCCGGCGGCTGGGGCGAGTGGCTGCGCGCGCGGCTGGATGGCGACAAGCCCGTACTCGGCGGCATCGAACGCGGCGGCTGGAAGCTCGCTTACGACGCGACGCCGAATCTTGCGGTTACCGATGCCGAAGGCGCGGACGAATACGATGATTTCCGTTATTCGATCGGCCTCAAGATCGCGCGTGATGACGGCACGATCAGCGAGGTCGTGTGGGACAGCGCTGCATTCAAGGCGGGTCTCGCGCGCGACGTGGCCATGGTTGCGGTGAACGGCGAGGCCTACAACGCGCAACGCCTGTCGCGCGCGATCGCCGCCGCGCAAACCAAATCACGGCCGATCGAACTGCTGCTGCGCCAGGAAGAGCGTTACCGCACGGCGAGGATCGACTACCGGGATGGCTTGCGTTCGCCGCACCTCGAGCGCAGCGACGGCAAGCCGGACGTGCTCACCGACATCCTGTCGGCGAGGAAGTAGCCTGCGCTCAGGCCGCGCGCACCACCCGTAGCGGGTTCGCCCATTCGGCGAGCAGTTCCGCCTCGCGCGCCTTCGCCGCGTGCAGGTTCGCTTCCTTGACGTGTCCGTAGCCGCGGATCTGTTCCGGAATGCCCGCGATCTCCGCCGCGAGTGCGATGTTACCGGCGTCGAGTTTGTCCAGCAGGCCGCCGATGGTGTTCTCGTATTCGCCGATCAGCGCGCGTTCGCCGCGGCGCTCGGCGGTGTAGCCGAACACGTCGAGCGCGCTGCCGCGCAGGCCACGCAATTTCGCCAGCAACTTGAACGCGGTGAACACCCACGGGCCGTATTCGCGCTTGACCAATTCGCCCTTGGCGTTCTTCTTCGCCAGCAGCGGCGGCGCGAGGTGGAAGTGCAGTTTGTAGTCGCCTTCGAACTGCTGTTCGAGCCGGCGGCGGAACTCGCCGCTGGTGTAAAGCCGCGCGACTTCGTATTCGTCCTTGTAGGCCATCAGCTTGAAGAAGTAGCGGGCGACGGCTTCGGACAGGTCGTTCGAGCCCGGCGCCTTCGCGGCTTCGGCCGCGCGCACCTTGGCGACGAAGTCGGCATAGCGCTGCGCGTAGGCCGCGTTCTGGTATTCGCCGAGGAAAGCAACGCGGCGCGCGACCAGTTCGTCCAGCGAGCGCGACAGGCGTGCGTCGTCCAGCGGCAGGAAGGTCGCTTCGCCGGCGTTCGCGGCCGGCACGTGGCGCAGTTCATCCTCGTCGCGCAGGCCCGATTGCGGGCTGAGGCCGGATTCGTGCGCCTCGTTCGCGGTCGCGCCGAGCATCGCCAGCGGGTGCGGCGTCGCTTCGGCCTGGGTCGGCGCGTTGCGGATCGCGCCCGCGGCTTCGGCCACTGCGTTCGCATCGATCGCGGCGAGCCGGCCCCAGGCGAAGGCGGTCTTGTTCATCTCGATCGCGGCGCCGTTCAATTCGATCGCGCGCATCAGCGCCTCGAACGAGATCGGCACCAGGCCTTGCTGCCAGGCGTGGCCGAGCATGAACAGGTTCGCGGCGATGGCGTCGCCCATCAGCGCGGTCGCGAGCCGGGTCGCATCGACTTGGTGCAAGGCGGACTCCGCGTCGTCGCCGAGCGCGACGCGCACCGCTTCGACGATGTCGGCGGCGGGGAATTCCAGGTCGGGCCGGGTGGTGAAGGTGCCCGGCATCGCTTCGTAGGTGTTGATCAGCACCTGGGTGCGGCCGGCGCGGATCTTGGACAGCGCCCAGTAGTCGTTGACCACGACCATGTCGCAGCCGAGCACGAGGTCGGCTTCGCCCGCGGCCACGCGCACGGCGTGGATGTCCTCGGGCCTTTGCGCCA
>Ga0209023_10001577_pt1 | contig 30217 bp, 28 predicted proteins | sample LakOneMetagenome_FD_187468 | JGI IMG/M metagenome (GOLD analysis project Ga0209023, IMG submission 187468) | Freshwater and sediment microbial communities from Lake Erie, Canada (SPAdes) (version 2) | ecosystem: Environmental > Aquatic > Freshwater > Lentic | place: Lake Erie, Canada...
TACCCAACCGACGGCGCCCAATACGGCGGCAACGATCAGCGGGTTGTCCACGCTTGGATGTTAATTTTCTAATTTTTAGGAGTTGGTTATGAAAGCTATTCAAAAGGGTTTTACGCTGATCGAACTGGTCGTTGTTATTGTAATTTTGGGGATTCTTGCGGCGACGGCGTTGCCCAAATTTGTTGATCTCTCGAGTGATGCTCGCAAGTCGGTTATCAAGGGTGTCTCTGGGGCGATGGCTTCTGCAAATGCAATGATCTATGCCAAGGCGCAGGCAGCAAACCAGGCCGGAGCGACGGGTACAGTGACGGTGGGCGGTGCCTCTGTAGCAACAGTGTATGGTTTTGCCAAGGACGGTACAGAAATCGCAAAGGTGATGGATCTGAATCCATCGACGGACTTTACCGTTGCAGCAACTGGTATTACTCATGCAAAGGCGCCTACAGCTGCCAGCTGTGGTGTCACCTACACCGCAGCCACCTCGACTACCCCGCCGGTTTATACCTTTGTCGATGCAACGCTCTCGGGTTGCTAAAACGGTATCGCAGGAATAAAGATGCAGGTACTTAGAGGAAGGCCCGGCGACTTCGTCGGGCCTTTTTCCATTCGATTGCCGCGAAGGCAGTGCCATGCTAGCGCTGGATTCAGCCTGATCGAACTAGTGGTTGTCATCGTGCTGCTGGGTATCGTGGCCGCTGTGGCAATGCCTCGTTTGCAGGGAGGTAGTGGTTTTGAAGAGCGTGGTTTTCGTGATGAAGTCGTGGCGGCACTTCGTTACGCTCAAAAATCAGCGGTAGCTGCGCGGAGGACGGTTTGTGCCAATTTCTCTACAGGACCAGCGCAAGTTTCATTCAGCGTTTCAAACGCCTATCCTGCGGCGGATTGCACAAGTGGTAGCGCATTGATTGGACCCTCATCTACTCCCTTGGTGGTGACGGCGGCTGGGAGTACCAGCTTTGCTGCATTGCCGGCTGCCATTGTTTTCGATGCCGCGGGGCGACCAGGCGCTGGTGCGACAATCAATGTTGCCGGCCTGCCTGCGTCGTTGGCAATCACGGTCGAAGCAGAAACGGGTTATGTCCATTAGTCGGCGCCGCCAGCAGGGTATTACACTGATTGAACAGATCGTGTTCATCGTCATCGTCAGCGTTGGCGTGATTGGGCTGGTGTCGGTGATGAATCCGGCGATCAGGGCCAGTGCCGATCCGATGATTACCAAGCAGCTGGTTGCAATTGCCGAATCCCTGCTCAATGAAATTGAGCATCAGCCCTTTACGTGGTGTGATCCGGACGACGCTGCGGCATCCACAGCGCTTTCTTATGCCGACTGCGCCAATCCCCAGAACACCCTGACCAAGGTTCCGGTGACCGAGGATCGCTATGGTGCCGCCCCTGCAACGGGCTTCGATAATGTGGCAGATTATGGCAATTATTCCATGGTCAATATCGCCGATGCCGCGAATGGCAATGCGATGGTCGGCTATACGGCCAGCGTTGCCATTGCCCGCGCTGGCACGGCATTGGGGCTGGCTGATGATACGGCTGCGCTGAGTATCACGGTGACCGTGACCCGCGGTACCGACACGTTTTCTCTCACGGGATACCGTTTCCGCTATGCGCCGCGATATTGATTTTTCCTCGATTTTTCCGGTTGACCGCGGATTCACGCTGGTCGAGATGATCATTTCAATCGTGATCACCGGGATTGTCGTTTCCATGATGGCCATCTTCGGGCGCAATCAGATCAACGCCTACATGGATGTCGGCAACCGCGCCGAGTTGTCCGATGCCGCTGATACCGCCTTGCGCCGGATCGCGCGCGACCTGCAGTCGGCGCTGCCCAATAGCGTACGGAATGCATCCGCCAGTTTTCTCGAGTTCGTGCCGATTCACGATGCCGGGCGCTACCGCGCGGAACTCAGCGCCACCGGTACCGGCAACGTGCTCGATTTCAGTAACAGTGGCGACAACAGCTTTGATGTACTTGGCCCGACGGTGACCGTGCTGGCCGGTGATCAGTTGGTGATTTTCAACCTTGGGCAGTCGGGTTCCGATGTTTATGCCGGGACGAGCAGCCGCGCCGCAACGGCAGGCGTTGGTCTGAGTACGGTCACTTTCACGTCGACGGGTACGCAGTTTCCGCTCGCGTCGCCAAACAATCGCTTTCAGATCGTGGGCACGCCGGTCAGTTACGAATGTTCGGGAACTCAACTGCTGCGGCGTTCGGGCTATGGATTCCAGGTGACTCAACCAACGAATTTTGCGGCCCTGGGTGGCAGTGTTTCCGTCTTGGCCGACAACGTCACCAACTGCTCTTTTTCCTACACCCCCGCAGTGTTGCAGCGTAACGGGCTGGCTGTCCTGCGTCTGTCGCTGAGCAAAAATGGCGAGACGATTGAATTGTTGCATCAGGTCGCCGTACTGAATACACCATGATTTCAAATTCGCCCGTTTTTTCCGGTAGACCGCGGCATTCAGGAAATCATCCTGGATGCCGGCAGCGTGGTGTCTCGATCATTACTGGCGTCTTCCTGTTGCTCCTGATGGCCGTGTTGGCTGCCGTCATCGCCAGTGTGGTCTCGACCTCGCATGTCAATCTGGCGGCCGATATCGGCGGTGCTCGGGCCTATCAAGCTGCCCGCGCCGGTGCGGAGTGGGGCATGTTCCAGCTTGATCCGAATGCTTCGGTATCGACGCTGCCGAACTGTGTCAGCGGAACACCGGCCGTGCCTGGACATACCGTGACCGTGACTTGCGCCAGCAATGATTACACCGAAGGGACACGGCAGATTCGAATCTACCGGATTACCTCGAAAGCCATCGCCACGGGGGTCAAGGCGCCGGGGATCGAGCGAGAGGTTGCCGTGACGGTGGAAAAGTGTCGTGACAGCGCGATAACGAGTGCGCCCTATGATTGCTGAGGCCAACATTCGTGAGCGAATAAGCAGGGAAGACGAACGATGAAACGTTTTGCAAAATATAGCCCGGCTGCTGTGTTCAGAAGCGTGATGATGCTAGGCTGGCTTGCCATTTTGGCGTGCCCCCCGGCATTGGCGGTGACGGTCATACTGAATCCGAATGGCGGGTCGTCATCGTCAAACGGACTAAAGGTGTATATCGACGATACCTCAAAGATGCAGGTCATACGCCGGAATTCAAACGGGACAACAGGAGGGCAGGTTTATAACCCCGGGGTTACTCCGCCCAATGTCAACCTCGATAACGGAATTTTTTTGCGGGCAAATAACAAGATCTACGGACCCTCCAGCCAGTACTTTACATCGACCACTGCTTACAGCACAGGCAGTATTTCTGCACCGACACCTGCGGGCAATATGTCCGATGGTGATTCGCAAACGACCGTTGGTTCTTATGGCATTAACAGCGGGCCGCAGCTTTCGGTGGAGTATCGCTATCTCCGCCCCTACGATTTTGTCACCATGACCGTTACCCTGACCATCCCGCCGGGTTACCCCGTCAGTGGCGCAAATCCCGTCCGCTACTACCATGTTATTGATACGTACCTGGGCGGGAGTGACAACGGATGCGGGGTCAGTTACCTGGATACCAACGGTCATCGCATGGTGGGTACCTATCCGCCCGCGTCAGGCACAACCTGTCCGTCTACGACGTCGGTACCGGCGGGCGTATCCGTGGTCGAATCGTTCCGGGAACGTACCGGGATGGGGTTTTCAAATTATTGCACCGACGACTGGAGCGATTTCTGGCAATCCTCTACGGCTGGTTATCCTTGCGCTATTTCAAATTCCAATAGCCTGCCCAATACGGTGACCAGCACTTATCGGGATACCGGCATGGCCATCGAATATCAGTTCACAGCCGTAGGAACCTACACCTTTGCTTACGATTTCGTCATCGGCTCGACCGCTGTGCCGGCCTATGACCATCTCGAATTGCAATACACGGCGGGGAGCAATCTGTGTCCGATGGACGTCAAGGTACTTGGTTGTACCTCGAACAAAGTACCCTGCCCGGCGGGCAGCGAGTTGAATGCCAGTTTTTCGGGAACGCTGACGGCCAGCGGCTCGGGGGCAACCTGGACGCCGTCCGCCAATTTTGCGATTGCCGCTGGTACACCGCAGGCAACCTTGACCGCTCAGCCGTTGGCGCCTGGTGGAATCATCACGCTGGACGCCAGCGGTCTGAGTGCCACGCCGCTCAACGGCGTCAAGTGCTGGAATGGCACTGCCGCGACCTGCACCATGGTGCTGCCCAATGCCGGTTGCTTTGCCTCCGATCTCGATGCCTGTAGCAACCTGACCGGGGTGCCGGCGCGTTGCGGTGCAACGGGCAACCGTCTCTATACCAAGATTGCCGGGCAGGCTTTGAGTTTCGATCTTGTTGCCCTGAAAGGCTCGCCAAAAACAGTCGATACTGCCTTCAATAGTGGCGCCGGTAATCCAGTCACCGTTGATCTGATCAGTAGCAGCGCCACCGCGGTGGGGGCCAATCGCTGCCCGACCAGCTCACCGGTTGCTGTCAGCGGCGTCACGGCGCAGACCGTTACGTTCACCGCCGGGCGCCCGGCGACGACGACCAGTTATACGGTGCCGGCGGGCCAGAATACCAATGCCTACCAGAACGTCTGGGTGCGTTTCAACCAGAGCAACGGTGCGATTTGCTCGAATGACCGCTTTGCCATCCGTCCGGCTGCTTTCAGTGCTATCACGTCGGTCAATGCAAACGCAGACACGACGGGGGTCAGCACTTCTGTCAGTCCTTTGGTCAAGGCTGGCACTGCTTTCTCGATTACCGCCGATACGGGCACGCCGGGTTATGACGGTACGCCAGGTGTGGCGCCGGCGCTGATCGAGTGGATTGGCATGCCGGTGCAGACAGGAACCCTGACTGGTTCATTTTCAACATCGGCCAATGCTGCAACCGGCAACGGCGCCAGCGGTTCGGCATTCACCTATGACGAAGTTGGCTATTTCCGTTTCAAGGCCCAAGGGGTGTTCGACTCAAATTTCACCAGTGCTTATCAGGATGGTGCCGACACGGTTTGTGTGAATACGTCGCCCAATGATTTCTCCAATACCGCCGACAGCGCCGGCAAGGTCGGCTGCAAGTTTGGCAATACGGCGGCCAGCAATTATTTGGGCCGCTTTGTACCGGATCACTTTGATGTAGCTGTAACCCAGGCGTGTGCAACCGGCGCGTTCACGTATTCTGGCCAACCGTTCAGTGTCATCGTGACTGCACGCAATGCAAGCGGGGGAACGACGCAAAACTACCATGGCGCCGGAGCCGTGTTTGCCAAGGCAACAACCCTGATTGCGCGAGACGCTGCAGATACCATCGCCAATCCCGGCCCGGGTGCATTCGTCGTCAATACCAACGTCATACCGGCCTCGGCTTATCTGCGAGGTGTTGCTGCATCATCGACACCGGCTTATGCCTTTACGGCGACGAGTACTGCACCAACAGTCGTCCGGGTTCGGGCGACTGACACTGACAATGTTACGTCTTTGCGCACTGCACCAGCGGCAACGATTGAGGGAACAACGACCCTGCGTAGTGGCCGGCTGTGGTTAAGCAACGCCTACGGTAGCGAATTATTGTCACTGGCCGTGCCCGCGAAGACCCAATACTGGAGCGCAAATGGCTGGACGACCAATGCCGCCGATAGCTGTACGGTCTTGACGGTTCCAAGCAATGCCAACGGTGGCCTGACCAATGCACTCAAAACCAAGACCACGGCTACGCTGGTGTCGCCCGTGGCTGCTGGATCGCCGCGCCTGAGCCTGTCTGCGCCGGGGACCGGCAATGCTGGTCTGGTTGACGTGACCGGAACCGTCCTGCGTGGCGCAAACACCTGGCTCACCCTGTCGGCCCCCACGGCCCGTGCCTGCTTCGGTTCCTGCGGTCCGCGCTCGCCCGTAATCTATTTTCGTGAAAACTATTGAATTTGAAAAAACCATTGAAAAATAATGCGTTGCTGGCTATCCTTCTGAAAAAGCTTAAGGTGTAGGGACAATGTGGCCGAATTTTGGGGTGAAATTTGAGGCAGGGTGGATGTCGATTGTGCGGCACGACGATCGCATCGATCTTGCACATGTCATTCGTCCTCTCGGCCAACGTCCTGAAATTCGCCTTTGTGATTCGTTTCACATCGAGAAAAATGAAGCCGATGCCCTGTCACGGCTTGGTCAGAGCCGTGGCCTGAAGCGTTATCGTTGCGCTGCACTGCTCGATGAGAGCGAATACCGACTGGTTCAGCTTGAAGCGCCGACCGTGCCACCTGAAGAGCGTGTGCAGGCGTTGCGCTGGCGCCTGAAGGATGTCGTGGATTTTCCGGTGGATGGCGCCGCAATTGATATTGTCGATATACCGACTGAAGGTGCCCGTCAGGCCAACGTCTTTGCCGTGGTTGCGCCGGCGACGGTGATCGGTGAGCGCATGGCGCTCTTCCACGGAAAGAAAGTGCCGCTGGCAGCGATTGATATTCCCGAGATGGCCGTGCGCAATGTCGCCGCGCTTTTTGAGGAGGCCAATCGTGGTCTTGCCTTTCTTGCTTTGACCCAGGGCGACGGATTGTTGACCATCACCTATCGTGGCGAACTCTATTTGTCGCGCCGCATTGAAATCGCCGCCAGTGCGCTGGCGCAAGCGGATGATGAGCGGCGTGGGCAAATGCTGGAGCGCCTTGCACTGGAGCTTCAGCGTACGCTGGATAACTTCGATCGTCAGTACGGATTTATTTCAGTGTCCCGCCTGTTGATTGCATCGGAATTCGATTGCGCAGGAACAGCTGCCACGCTGGCCCAGAATCTCTATTTGCCGGTACAAGCCGCCGATCTGGCCACGGTCCTCGATTTTGCTGCCTTGCCCGAATTGCGCTCGGCTGATCGACAGGCGCAAAGTCTGCTCGCCATTGGCGCTGCGCTGAGGTTGGACGCATGAGCCAGCAGGTCAACCTGATTTTGCCGGCCTTGCGGCCGCGCTTTGATTGGCTGGCTTTGCCCATCGTGGTCGGTGCCGCCGTGGCGGGGCTATTGCTGCTGGGCGTCATGGCGGTATTCGGGGCCATGCAGGCCAGAAGTCTCAAGGCCGGTGAAGCTGAGATCAAGGGCCAGGTTTTGGCCGCGCAGCAACAGATCCAGTCATTGGGGCAGACACTCGGCGCACGTCAGGGGGATCCGGCGCTGGACGGCCTGATCGCAGCAGCCCGTCAGGCCGTCACGCAGCGCCAGGAGGTGCTGAGTCTGATAGCCCAGGGGGATGTGGCCCACGGCAATGCATATTCGGGATTGTTGCAGGGGTTTTCCCGGCAGGTAGTTGATGGCGTCTGGCTGACTGGATTTGGTTTTGCCGAGAAGAATATCGAAATACACGGTCGCCTGACGGATCCATCGATCCTGCCGGCCTATATCAACAAGCTCAATGACGAACCGGCTTTTGCCGGTCGTCGCTTTGCGGCACTCGACATGACCGGCATCGAACCAGGGGACGAAAGGCGTCCAGAGGCTCCCGCAGTGGCGACTCCCCGGGCGCCGGTACGCTACACGGAGTTCGCGCTGCGTACCGAATTGCTGGCCACGCAGGAGAAGGCACGATGAGCTCCCGGTCATGGGCACAGCTGGCCAGCCGCTATGCGGCGCTCACACAGCGCGAGCGCGTGCTGGTCGCTTTGGGCTTGGTCCTTGGGCCATTGCTGATCGGCAATGCCCTGTTTGTCGATCCCCAATGGACCTTGGCCAAGAGCCTGCGGACCACGATTGCCACCGAGCATGCGTCGCTGGCCGGCTTGCAGGGACAGGTGGAAAATCTTCAGCAGCAATTGAGAATTGATCCAGATGCCGGCAAGAAATCCGAGCTGGAAGCACTGAGTGGCGAGCGTGACAAGCTGGACGAACAACTAAGGCAGTTTGGATCGGCGCTGGTGCGGCCGGAGGACATGAATGGCTTGCTTGAGCGCCTGCTCGCACGGCAAGCCGGTTTGCGCCTGGTTAGCCTGAAGACGAAGCCGCCGCAAAGTGTATTGCGTGAAAAGGAGCAGGCCAAGGAGGGCGACAGCAAGCCGGTGGAGCGCAGCTTTGACCTCTATCGGCATGGTGTTGAAATCAGGCTGGAGGGTAGCTATGGTCAGCTGCAGGCTTACCTGAATCAACTGGAAAAATTGCCGCAACGTTTGCTCTGGGGGCCATTGAGCTATCGTGTGATCGATTATCCGCGGGCAGAAATGACGCTGACCGTCTATACCTTGAGTCCGGATAAATCATGGCTGACCTTATGAGGCTGATCTTGCTTGCGCTGCTTTTCGTCGCAGCGTCGGCTCAGGCGCAGATGGCCGATCCGACGCGACCGCCGGCCGCCTGGCTGGCACCGGTAGCGGAGGCTCGTCAGGGCAGCGAGGGCGCCGGGCCTTTGCGGTTGCAGTCGGTCTTGATGCGCCAGGGGGGACGGCCTGTCGCGGTGATCGGTGGCAAGACAGTCGCTTTGGGTGGGCATGTTGGGGGCGCGACGCTGGTACGCCTGAATGAACGCGAAGCGGTTTTGCAGGGAGCTGATGGGGTGACGCATCTTTACCTGACACCCGATGTTGAAAAACAAATGATTGATATGCCCAAGCCCCGAAACACGGGGAAGTCCGGGCAAGTGAAGGGTCTGCCATGAGCAAGATATTGATGGTCGCACTGTCGGCACTGGTGCTTACCGCTTGCAGCAATCAGCATGCGCGTCGTGGGGATGCTTTTGATCAGGCCGGCAAGGAACTCGGTGATGCAGCCGCCAGCAAGGCCACACGGCCAGCCGGCGATGTCATTGGCCAGGCCATGGTGCCACCCTTGCAACTGGACCAGCCTGTCGCGGCAAAGGCTGAGCCACGTTTCAATCTGGCCGTGAACAATGCGCCGGTGAGTCAGGTGTTGAATGCCCTGGTTTCCGGTACGCCCTACAGCATGCTGTTTCCGCAGGAACTGGCTGGCACGGTCAGCCTGAATCTGAAGAACACAACGGTGCGTGAGGCTTTGGATACGCTGCGCGAAGTCTATGGTTATGAGTACCGGATGCAGGGAAACCGGATTTACGTTCAGCCGAATACCATTCAGACGCGAATTTTCAAGATCAACTATCTGGCCAATCGCCGGCAGGGCATGAGCGAGATGCGGGTGACCGGCAGCTCGCCGACCGTATCTACGCCAGCCACGGGCACCACGACGACGCAAACCGGCACATCCGGCGGCACGACGAGTGGGCAGCCGCAGCGTGCCAATGACAGCGCACGCGTGCAGACAACTTCGGATTACGATTTCTGGAAAGATCTGGCGTCGGCGCTGAACTCCATTGTGGGCAATCTGGAGGGACGCAATGTCATTGTCAATGCCGGTTCCGGAGTGGTGCTGGTCAAGGCATCACCCGTCGAGCTGCGGGCTGTGGACGAGTATCTGAAGGCAACGCAACTGGTGGTTGAACGCCAGGTCATGCTGGAAGCGAAGATCATTGAAGTGTCACTCAACGATTCTTACCAGACCGGTATCAACTGGAGCAAATTCGGTGGATTGCTCAATGGCAAGTTTGCACTCGGCATGCTCGCGCCCGGGGCCGCCTTGAGTGGATCTGCGACCCTCAATGGCGCGGCAACCGGGATATCCGCAGGTACGGCGGTGACCGCAAATCCGGGGGCGAATGGCAGTGTTGGGACATCCACGGCGGGCCGAGGCTTCTTTGGCCTCGCCTTCCAGTCACAGAATTTTGCTGCGTTGCTGTCGTTTCTAGAGGGACAGGGCGACGTGCAGGTGCTGTCCAGCCCGCGCATCGCGACGACAAATAACCAGAAGGCCGTTCTCAAGGTTGGCACCGACGATTTCTTTGTGACCGGTATCAGCACCAACACCACCACCAGCGCCAGCGGTAATGTCGTGACGCCGAATATCACCTTGCAGCCATTCTTCTCGGGTATCGCCCTCGACGTGACCCCGCAGATCGATGAAGATGGCAACATCATCCTGCATGTGCACCCCTCGGTCAGTGTTGTCGAGGAAAAAACCAAGAACGTGAATCTTGGCGATCTCGGTACGTTCACGCTCCCGCTTGCATCGAGCAGCATCAACGAAACTGACAGCATTGTCCGGGTTCAGGATGGCAGCATTGTCGCCATCGGTGGTTTGATGAGCCAGGAGCAGAATACCAGCCGATATGGTTTGCCGGGGATCAGCGGCGTGCCGGGTCTCGGCGCCCTGTTTGGCCAGAAGAGTGTGTCCAACAAGAAGCGCGAACTGGTCATTCTGATGCGGTCTACGGTCATTCGCGATGAAAATTCATGGCGCGACGCATCCCCGCAGGTCCAGGAACGTCTTCAGACGCTCGACCCGCGTCAGGAGCGCCATCTCGAATGGCAATGAGCGGTAGCGGAGGCGGGTAACGTTGTATCTCGATCACTTCGGCCTGACCGAATTACCCTTTGGCATTACACCGGATACCAGTTACACGGTCATCACGCGTAGCCATCAGGAGGCGCTCAACACACTGCTGGTCGCCCTGAACAGCGGCGAGGGTTTCATCAAGATTACCGGCGAAGTGGGCACTGGCAAGACCCTGCTTTGCCGCCGTCTGTTGCAGGCGCTGCCCGAGGGCAGTATTTCGGCTTACCTGCCCAATCCTTATCTGGCGCCGCGTACCCTGTTGCTGGCGCTGGCAGAAGAGCTGGGGGTCGAGGTCAGCGGCGACAGCGATGACTATCACGTCTTGCAAAGCGTCAATCGGGCGCTGCTGGCGCATGCTGCGGCGGACCGGCAGGTGGTTGTCTGCATCGACGAGGCGCAGGCGATGCCGCTGGAAACGCTGGAGTCGCTGCGTCTCCTGTCCAATCTGGAAACGGAGAAACGCAAGCTGCTGCAGATCGTGCTTTTCGGCCAGCCGGAGCTTGATCGCAAGCTCGCTGATCCATCGGTTCGCCAATTGCTGCAGCGGATTGCTTTCCATTACCGACTGGCCGGATTGGCGCGGGAAGAGATCGCCAATTATCTGGCCCACCGGCTGCGGGTGGCCGGTTATCGCGGCGAAGTGGTTTTTGGTTCGCGTGCTGTGCGTTGCCTGCATCGGGCCAGTCGCGGCACGCCGCGCTTGTTGAATATCCTCGCCCATAAGTCGCTGCTCGCAGTGTATGGCGAGGGCAAGCACGCGGTGCGTCCGGCCAATGTGCGCCAGGCAGCCGCCGATACCGAAGGCGCGGCTTCGGCCGGATGGTGGTGAAATGAGTCTGATCAACGACATGCTCCGCAATATCGAGGCCAAGCGCCCGGATGATCCGGCGCGCCAGAGCTTGCAGCGGGAAATCCGCTCATTGCCGACGGTGTCGTCCGGGCCTGGCTGGCTGCCCAAGTTGCTGGTGTTGATGGGTCTGTTGCTGGCGGGTGTCGGCATCCTGCACCTCAATGGCCTATTGTTGCCACTGCTCGGGTTTGAGGCTGGGCGCGTCGAGAAATTGCCTGTTGCAAGCCTCCCGGCGCCTGTTGCGCCACCCCGGCTCACACCCGCCGCCGAACCGGCACTTGCTGCGGTCGACGGGAAAAAAGCGCCGATTTTTGACAATGATCTGCGGCTGGCATCAAATCTGGCGGTGTTGCCGACAGTCGCAGCGCCGGTTTTGCCGGTGCCGGACCCCGTGGTGCCTGCAGCGCCACCGGCTGCGCTGCCGGACGCACCGAAGGCCGCGCCAGTGGTTTCGACCGGGCCGGTCAAGATCGAGAAAAGCCCGGTGCTGGCAACCCCGCGTGATCGTGCGGAAGCAGAATACCGCCGGGCCGAAAATGCAATGACTGCCGGACGCAGTGCCGAGGCTATCGAGGGCTTTCGGGCGGCATTGAAACAGGACCCGTTCTACGTGCAGGCCCGTCAGATGTTGCTGCGCCAATTGCTTGAAGTGCGCAAGGCCACCGAGGCAATGCAGATCCTTCAGGAAGGCATCGAACTCCAACCGGCGCAGACGGGCTGGGCCATGTCGCTGGCTCGCCTGCAACTGGAACACAACGATCTGACCGCGGCTGACCGGACGCTGGCGCGTTCGCAGGGCTATGCCGAAGCCAACGCCGACTATGCCGGTTTTCAGGGGCATCTGAAATCGCGTCTCGGCGCCCACCATCTGGCCGTGACGCACTATCAGCGGGCAGCGCGCCTGGCCCCTAACGAGGGCCGCTGGTGGCTGGGTCTGGGTCTGGCGCTGGAGGCTGATGGCAAGCCAGCGGAGGCGAAGGATGCTTTCCGTCGCAGCGTGGCCACCAACACCTTGTCCACCGATTTGGCGGCGGTTGCGCAGCAGCATTTGAACTGATTCGACAGCACGGTAACCGTACGACTGGCCAGGGTGTTGACGGGTTGATTCGTACCGATGTTGCAGGATCCGTGTCGTGGGTCCTGCGAGTAAAATGATTGAAAATTGGCGACGAGCTTGGTGCGATTAAAAAGACAAAATCATGGAGACAAACATGCCGGTCAAACTTGTCCAGTCTGCAGCTTCCGCTTACCCGTATCCGCTGCTGATCAAGCAGTTGTTGTTGACGCCGCTGGCGATTGCGCCGGATCAGGAAATTACCTATCAGGGAAAGCTGCGCTATAACTACCGCACGTTGAATGAGCGGATCGGCAGGCTGGCCAACGGTCTCGCCGGGTTGGGCGTCGAGGCCGGGCAGACGGTAGCGATGATGGATTGGGATAGTCATCGCTATCTGGAGTGTTTCTTTGCGGTGCCGATGATGGGGGCGATCCTGCAGACGGTGAATGTTCGCCTCAGTCCCGAGCAAATCCTGTACACCCTGAACCACGCCAAGGCCGATGTGCTGCTGGTGAACGGCGAGTTCTTTCCGATTCTGGCGCAGATTGCGCCGTCACTGGAAACGGTGAAAACCTTCGTGTTCTTTTCGGACGAGGCCGCCACGCCTACCGCGCCGGTGGCGATGTCGGCCGAGTATGAAAGCATGCTGGCCAAGGCATTGCCGGACTACAGCTTTCCAGAATTCGACGAAAACGCCCAGGCCACCACGTTCTACACGACCGGTACGACGGGCAATCCGAAAGGCGTGTATTTCAGTCATCGCCAGCTGGTGCTGCATACGCTGGGTTGTGCAGCGGCGCTGGGCGGTGCCAACGCGCAGGGGCACATCCATCGTGAAGACGTGTATATGCCGATGACGCCGATGTTTCATGTCCATGCCTGGGGCTTCCCGTATCTGGCGACCATGATGGGCGTTAAGCAGGTTTACCCCGGGCGCTACCAGCCCGACGTGATCTGCCGCCTGATCAGTGAGGAAGGGGTCAGCTTCTCACATTGCGTGCCGACCATTTTGCACATGATTCTCAGCCATCCCAAAGCCAGGACGACGGATTTCACCGGCCTGAAAATTCTCATCGGCGGCGCCGCGATGCCGGAAGCGATGGCCATCTCCGCCCAGAAGCGGGGGATGGACCTGTTCACCGGCTACGGCATGTCAGAAACCTGTCCGGTACTGAGCCTGGCGCATCTGGACAGTGCTGACCTCAAGCTGACGCTGGAAGAGCAGGCGGTGATTCGCGCCAAGACGGGGCGGCCCCTGCCGCTGGTCGACCTGCGCATTGTCGACCCGGAGATGGCGGAGGTGGCCCATGACGGCAAGGCGACAGGTGAAGTGGTGGTTCGCGCACCGTGGTTGACGCAGGGTTACGTCGGTGCGCCCGATGCTTCCGAAGACTTGTGGGCCGGTGGCTACCTGCATACGGCCGACATCGGCAACATCAATCCGGCCGGCTATCTGAAGGTGACCGACCGCATCAAGGATGTCATCAAGACCGGAGGCGAATGGACCTCATCGCTGCAACTGGAAGACATCATCGCCAAGCACGAAGCGGTCAACGAGGTGGCGGTGATCGGTGTGCCCGACGACAAATGGGGCGAGCGCCCACTGGCACTGGTGCTGCTCAAAGCAGAGTTTGTCGGCAAGGTCACGGAGCACGCCCTGCGCAATTATGCCGCCCACGCGATCGAGGCGACCGGCGTGTCACGCTATGGCGTGCTGCTCCAGGTCAGCTTCGTCAAGACGCTGGTGAAGACCAGTGTCGGCAAGATGAACAAGCGCCTGATGCGCGCTGATCCCGGTGCCCTGTGCATGTAACTCCGTAGCGAGCGTGGCCTGGTTGCGCTTGCTTATCTCTCCCGACCGTTCATTACCCAGAAGACAACCATGAGCCAACACGAAAGCCCCGTCGTCTACGGCACTGAAGACATCCTGCGCAGCCTGTGCAATTCGATGACCAAGGTGTTGAGCATTGCTACCCAGAGCCAGATTCACTATTCCGGCATGGTTCAGCGCATCACCAAGACCTGCCTGAAGCCGGACATCGGCTGCTTTGTGCTGTTCGATGGTGGCTTTTCCGGCTTGGTTGTCACCAACTTTTCGGCGGCGGCGGCGATGGAGCTCTACGAGAGCTACATGCTGAGCATGGGCATGGCCAAGGCCGATCTGGCCAGTTCGCATACCTCGGACGAGGTGGCGAACGTCATGGGCGAGCTGATGAACCAGATCGTCGGTGACTTCACCGGTAAGGTGGCGCGTGAATTGCAAACCCACATCACGCAGAACCAGCCCAAAATGCTGGCCCTGACCAAACAGGTCATGCTCAGTGTCGACACCAATCTGGACAAGCCGGAAGCGCGCCGCGTGACCTTCTTTACCGGCCGCAACAATATCTTTTATCTGGAACTGGCGATTGACCGGACAGAGTTCATCAAACTGCACGACTTCGAGAGCGAAGAGCTCGATCCGGATACCCTGCTCGAGCAGGCCAACGCGGCAAGCGCCGCGGCCTTGCCGAAGGAGGATGCGGGCAGCAGCGATCAGGATGCCTTCCTGAAGTCGCTGGGCATGTAATAAACCTGATCGCTGCCAGCTGGCTGGCATCCTGCGGTCTACCGGAAATATTGCCTTATTTTGAAATCAGCCGTTTCAGCTGCCGGTCATGCCAGCCGGCGAGCAGCGCCATCGCCGTGCTTGAGCCGATCAGCGCCATGAACATGTCCGACTGGGTGTCCCAAGGGTCGCCCTGCGTGCCGAGAAATTCGTCGGCGCCCTGGCCCATGCTCACGGCCGCAGCCCATTCGATCAACTCGTAGCTGGCGCTGATCGCCATGGCGATACAGATGCACAGGAAGCCGGTCATCTTGCGGCCGACGACGTAACCGCCACGGATCAGGATTTCGCGCGCGACCAGCGCCGGGACGAAGCCCTGCATGAAATGGCCTAATTTGTCGTAGGGATTGCGCGTCGTGCCGAGCACGTCCTGCATCCAGAAGCCGAGCGGCACGCGGGCATAGGTCCAGGCACCGCCGGCAATCAGCACCAGCGCATGGGCGGCGATCAGCACGGTGAGCAGCGTCGTCAGCGGGTAGCTTTTGTGGGTGACGATCATCAGGGGCAGGGCCATTAGCACGGGCGCGACTTCCATGAGCCAGGTTGCCCGGTCGAAAGGGGCGATGCCGGAGACGATCAGTGCGGCGATGACGATGCCGGCGAGCGTGGCGTTGAGCCGGTTGCGGATTTCCATGTCAGCCCTCGTTGCGGATCAGATCGAGCAATTCCGCGCCGTAGTGCTCGATCTTGGCACTGCCCATGCCGGTGATGCCGGCCAGCATGCCGTGGCTGGTCGGGCGGACTTCGGCCAGTTCGCGCAGCGTTTTGTCGTGGAGAATCACGTAGGCCGGAACGGCTTGTTCCTTTGCCGTATCGCTGCGCCAGCCGCGCAATAGCTGGAACAGTGCCTCGTCGGCCGATGACAGTTCGCTGTGAATCACCGCACTGCTGCTGCGCGATGACGCGCTTGCCTTGCGCTTGCCCGGCCGGCGCAGTTGCACCTGACGCTGGCCCTTGAGGACTTCGCGGGCGGCGTCGGTCAGTTGCAGCGCGCCGTGTTCGGCCATGTCGACATGGACCAGCCCCGCGGCGGCCAGTTGGCGGAAGACGCTCTTCCAGCCATGGTCATCGAGATCGGCACCGACCCCGAAGGTCGGTAGCTGGTCGTGATTCCACTGCTTGATCTTGTCGGTCGCCTTGCCACGCAGGACATCGGTCAGGTGCGAGACGCCGAAGCGCATGCCGGTGCGGAAGATGGCGGACAGCGCCTTTTGCGCCGCCTGCGTGCCATCCCACAATTCGGGCGGCTCGCTGCAGACATCGCAGTTGCCGCAGGGCTGACGTTCTTCGGCGAAATAATTGAGCAGGACCTGGCGCCGGCAGCGCGGCGCTTCGCAGTAGGAGAGCAGGGCGGTCAGGCGCTGTGCTTCAAGAATCTTCTGGCCTTCGCCAGCGCCCGATTCAGCGATGCGCGCATGTTGCAGCGCAACGTCCTGCATGCCATAGGCCATCCACGCTTCGGCCGGCTCGCCGTCACGACCGGCACGGCCGGTTTCCTGGTAGTAGGCCTCGATGCTTTTCGGCAGGTCGAGGTGGGCGACGAAACGCACGTCCGGCTTGTCGATGCCCATGCCGAAGGCGATGGTGGCGCACATGACCAGCCCTTCCTCGCGCAGGAAGCGGCGCTGGTTGGCGGCGCGCTCGGCGGCCGGCAGGCCTGCATGGTAGGGTAGGGCCGGATAGCCCTGGGCCGACAGCCATTCCGCTGTCTCCTCGACCTTCTTGCGCGACAGGCAATAGACGATGCCGGCCTGGCCCTTGCGCCCGGCCAGGAAGCCGAGCAGTTGTTTCTTGGCGTTATCCTTTTCGACGACGGTGTAGCGGATGTTCGGGCGGTCGAAGCTGGAGAGGAAAACGCGCGCTTCGGTCAGGCCGAGGCGGGCCAGCATCTCCTTCTGCGTCGCCTTGTCGGCGGTGGCGGTCAGGGCGATGCGCGGGACGTTCGGGTAGCGTTCGTGCAGCGTCGAGAGTTGCAGGTACTCCGGCCGGAAATCGTGGCCCCATTGCGACACGCAGTGGGCTTCGTCGATGGCAAACAGGGCCAGCTTGCCGGCGGCGTAGAGGGCGTCGATCATCGACAGGGTGCGGTCGTTGAGCAGGCGTTCCGGCGCAATGTAGACGAGGTCGATCTGGCCGGCGAATAGCTGCTGCTCGATGGCCTGCGCCTCCGGCCAGGCTAGCGTCGAGTTGAGGCAGGCGGCCTTGACGCCAAGCTGGGTCAAGGCATCGACCTGGTCCTGCATGAGGGCGATGAGCGGCGAGACGACGATGGCGCAGCCGGGGCGGAGCAGGGCGGGAATCTGGTAGCACAGACTCTTGCCGCCGCCGGTCGGCATCAGGACCAGCGCATCGCCGCCGTTGCCGATGTGGTCGATGATCTCGGCCTGCGCGCCACGAAAAGCCGGATAGCCGAAGATGTCGCGCAGGATGGCGAGGGCGGAGGGACTTCCCACGGTCAACCGGAAATTTTGATCAAAATTGAAAGGCTCATACGATGGCTTCGCGGCTGAGTTGCTCGCCATCCCAGACCAGCGCTTCGCCCCGGTCTTCGTGCCAGTCCGCCAACACCCAGCGCTCGACATGAATGCCATCGACAATGTGGTCGTGCTTTTCCGGTCGGTGCGTGTGGCCGTGAATAAAGGTACAGTAGCCATGATCCCGCAGGAAATCGTCGGTTGCCGCACCATTCAGATCGGCATAAACGTAGTTTGCGCTGCGCTTGCGCCGGGCGCTGCGCCAGCGGATGTAACGGCCCAGCAGGCTGCGCAGGAAACGCGGCTTGGCGCGCATCTTCCGCTGCCATTCCGGATCGCGCACCTTGGCCCGATAGGCCATGTAGGCGTGGTCATCGAGGCACAGCGCATCGCCGTGCGAGAGTACGAAGGACCATTCCGGCAAAATCAGATCGTAAGGATCAGGCAATAGCGTCATCCCGGCGGCCGCCGTGAATTGCTCGCCGATGGCGAAATCGCGGTTGCCGTGCATGAAGTAGGTTTTTAGCCCGGCATCGCTGGCGGCGCGCAGGGCGGCCGTGATTTGCGCGGCGTAGGGGTCATTGATGTCGTCGCCGACCCAGACCTCGAACAGGTCGCCGAGAATGTATAGCGCTGCCGCCTGGCGGGCGCGGCCCGACAAAAACTGGAGGAACAAACGCGTCGCCCCGGGTGACCGGGGCGACAGGTGCAGATCAGAGATGAAGAAGATCAAACGATCTCGGCCTTTTCGATGATCACATCTTCAGCCGGTACGTCTTGATGGAAACCTTTGGTGCCGGTCTTGACGGCGCGAATCTTGTCGACGACATCCATGCCTTCGGCAACTTCGCCAAACACGCAGTAACCCCAACCCTGGCCGCTCGGTGCCTTGAAGTCGAGGAAGTCGTTGTCAACGGTATTGATGAAAAACTGTGCAGTGGCTGAATGTGGATCGTTGGTACGGGCCATGGCAACGGTGCCACGCTTGTTCTTCAGGCCGTTGGCAGCCTCGTTCTCGATCGGTGCCTTGCATTCCTTCTGCTTCATGCCCGGCTCCATGCCGCCGCCCTGGATCATGAAGTTCTTGATGACGCGATGGAAAACGGTGTTGTTGTAGTGCCCGGCTTCAACGTAGGCGATGAAGTTGGCAACGGTCTTGGGGGCCTTTTCGGCGTCCAGGTTGAGGGTGATGACACCGTGGTTGGTGGTGAGCTTGATCATGGGGTAATCCTTATTTTTCGGAGATGATTTTGACGTTCTGGATGACGACTGGGGTGGTCGGAACGTTTTCGTAATAGCCAGCGTTACCGGTCGGCACCTTGGCAATCTTGTCGACGACATCCATGCCCTGGGTAACCTTGCCGAACACGGCGTAGCCCCAGCCGCGAGGGTCGCCGGATGTTTTGTGATTCAGGAAGTCATTGTCCTTCAGGTTGATGAAGAACTGAACCCGGGCGGAATGCGGGTCCTGCGTGCGGGCCATGGCAACGGTACCCCGCTCGTTTTTCAGGCCGCTGGTGGCTTCGTTTTGCAGTGCCGGGGTCAAGGTCTTCTTTTCTTCCATGGCCCGGTTGAATCCGCCACCCTGAATCATGAAGCCATCGATGACGCGATGGAAGATGGTCGCTTCATAAAAGCCGTGCTTGGCATTGAACAGGAACATTTCGACGGTCTTGGGCGCCTTGTCCGGAAACAGCTCAAGCGTGAATTTTCCCAGATTGGTCGTCATTTCGACGGTCGGGGCTGACCACACGGCCAGCGAGGCAAGCAGGCCGGCGGTGAGTGCGGCGACGTGTTTCAACATCAGGCGCTTCCTTCGTAAATGATTTTCCACTGGCCGTCTTCACGCAGCCAGTACTGGCGCTTCTTCATCTGGTTGTCCAGATTGTTGCTGTGGTAATCCTGGTCAAAGGTCACGACGACGACTTCTTCCTTGCCCGGATTGCGGAAAACGGACAGGTTGTTGACCTTCAGCTTGATCCATTCCTTGCTGGCATTGACCTGCTTTTTCTGGGCGGCGAATTCGTCAAAGCTCTGGTCCCCCGATTTGAAGCGTTTTGAGTAGTGCTGCAGGTAGCGTTCGGTATCGCGGCTTTCCCAGTCGGCACGCCAGGACTCGATCGTCTTGTTCAGTTCGCTGCGCTCTTTCGCCCAGTCGTCCAGCGAAAGCCATTCGACCGAGGGACTGATGATGACCGGGGTCAGACCGACCTGCACATCCTTGGCGACCACATCAAGATCCTGATTGGTCAGCACGACGCAGCCATCGGACGCGCGGGGTGGACGGGCGAAGGTGTCGGAGGGCGTGCCATGCAGCCAGATGCCACTGCCACTGCGACCCTGATGCTTGTCCCATTCATTGGGGTAGCTGAGTGGGAAGGCGCCACTGCCATAGAGGTCTGCCAGCTTCTGCTTGGGCAGATTTGCGGTGACGTGATAAACGCCAACCGGGGTTTTCTTGTCGCCTTCACTGACTTTCTCGGCACCGAGCTTGCCTTGGGTGATGTAGTAGTCGGCCACAAATCGGGGGCGGCCGCCATTGGTCTTGTCATTCTCATAGAGATACAGACGCGAACGTTTGGTGTCGACCACGATGGCGAAACGCTGATCCGGTTGCATCTGCAACAAATAGCGCGGCACGAAGTTGGTTGGCGGCTTTTCCCGATAGGCGTTCAGGCGGGCGATGGCTTCGGCGCGCAAATCGGCAACCTTGTCGGCAGGGGCATCATTCAGTGCGCCAAAAGAGCGGATCGGTTGCGTGCGGGCGAGCAGCAGGTCACCCTTGATCAGATTTGCCAGGCGGTAATTCGGATGCTGGCGCAACAGTGATTCAGTGAGCTGGAGGGCATTGCCGAGACGATTGGCTTCAATTTCCTTGAAGATCCTCGCAAGTGTTTCTTCCGGGCCGGAATCAGAAACCACCGCCGAAAATGCCGACTCGGTTTGGATTGGTTCCGCCGCTGGCCGCGCTAGCGCTATCGTCGATAGCTCATTCACGGTCACAGCGGGTGCTGCGGGCCTATCTGACAATCGCGCTGCGGCACCCGCGGCCAGCAAGACCGCCAAGCCCGGGATGATGAATTTACGGCTTAATTTCACCGTGCGTTTTCTTCCTTGATCAGCCACTTGCTACCTGAACGTACAAAGACCAGTGTTTTTGTGGTGGAACTGCTCAGACCCGGAGCATTGTAGTGCTGGCGGAACTTGGCCGTTGCCTTGTCGCCATTGATGGTGACTTGCGGGTCGTCAAAGGTGACGGAAATCTTGCCGCCCTTGCCGGCGATACGCTGCTGACGTTCCTTTTCCCATGCTTTGCGGCTGACACCGTTGGGCGTGTCAAAATTGCTGGCGTAGGCATTGAAATAGCCCCGCATGTCCTTGCGTGACCAAGCCTCGGCCCACGCGGAGACAGCCTTGACGACATCGTCGCTGCCGGCTGCGGCTTTGGCCGGGGCCGGTGAGGGGGCAGGTGTAGGTGCGGTTACTGCTGCCGGCGCGGCGACCACTGGTGCCGCGGGTTTGGCGGCGGGTGATACGACTGCCGGGGTGGCTGCTGCCGCACCCGGCGTGGATGCGATGATCGTCGCGGTTGCAGGTACGGCGGGGGCCGCCGGTTTCGCGACGACTGCAGGTGCCGGTACGGCTGCCGGAGCGGGGGCGGCCGGGGGAGGCGTGACCGGTACAGCCGCCACGACAGGCGTCGCTTGCGGCTTGACATTGCCCTTGCCGGACGTGGTGATCAGATCGCGAATCAAGGCCAGCTTATTCTGGGTCGCTGAATTTGCGTTGTCCAGTTGCAGGGCCTTGTCGTAGGCCTGACTGGCCAGTTTGGCATAAACGTCACCGAGGTTTTCGTAGGCAATGGCATACGAAGGATGAGTCCTTATTGCCATTTCAAGCGCCGTACGGGCCTTGTCGTACTGTTTTTGCTGGGCATAAAGAACGGCCAGGTTATTGTAGGGTTCAGGCAGTTCCGGATAATCTTCGGAAAGCTTGGTGAACACGCCAATGGCATCGGCTGGCTTGTTCATTTCAGTATAGATCAGACCTTTGAGAAAGCGACCCTGGGCGTCCTTGGGACGGCTACTCAGGTAGGCATCCACTTTTTCCAATGCTTGCGGATACTGCCCCTGTTTGATCAGGCGTTGTACTTCCGGCAGATTGTCGGCAAATGCCGGAGCGCCAAAACCGATCGCCAGGCCGATTGCCAGTGCACGCAACGTCTTGAGCTGCTGAAAACGGGGCTGGAGCAGGGAATTAGAGGTCATCGCTATGCTATACTTTTCAGGGTTATACAATCCTCCGATTCTACCAAAAACGCCGGTGATTCCATAGGGATTCACAAACTGGCGCAGCCCCGAATTGCTTCCGGCATGCTCAAGATATACAACTCCCTCAAGCGCGAAAAACAGGTTTTTACCCCGATCGAACCCAACAAGGTTCGCATGTATGTCTGTGGCATGACCGTCTATGATTACTGCCACCTCGGGCATGCCCGGGTCATGGTGGTCTTCGACATGGTTTATCGCTGGCTGAAGGCTTCGGGCTATGACGTGACCTACGTCCGAAATATTACTGACATTGACGACAAGATCATCAGGCGGGCGATCGAGAATGGCGAATCGATCCAGCAACTGACCAACCGATTTATTGCCTATATGCATGAAGATGCCGATGCGCTGGGTGTTTTGCGCCCGGATCACGAGCCGCGGGCCACGGATTATGTGCCGGAAATGCTGGACCTGATCGGCAAGCTGGAGGCCAGCGGTCTGGCTTACCGGGCGGTGGATGGCGACGTGAATTATGCAGTGCGAAAGTTTCCCGGCTACGGCAAGCTTTCCGGGAAGTCGCTCGACGACCTGCGTGCCGGTGAACGGGTCGAGATCGATTCGGCCAAGCAGGACCCGCTTGATTTCGTGCTCTGGAAGCATGCCAAGCCGGGTGAGCCGGCCTGGCCATCGCCGTGGGGTGAGGGGCGTCCAGGTTGGCACATTGAGTGCTCGGCGATGAGTTCGACGATACTCGGCAAGCATTTCGACATCCATGGTGGCGGTCAGGATTTGCAGTTTCCGCACCATGAGAATGAAATTGCGCAGTCCGAAGGGGCCAATTGCTGCGATTACGTCAATTACTGGATGCACAACGGTTTCGTTCGCGTCGACAATGAGAAAATGTCGAAGTCGCTGGGCAATTTCTTCACCATCCGTACCGTGCTGGAGCAATTCGACGCTGAAGTGGTGCGCTATTTCATCTTGCGTGCCCATTACCGTAGCGCGCTGAACTATTCCGATGCCCATCTCGATGACGCCAAGCGCAGCCTGGACAGCCTGTACTTCACCTTGCGCGACGTGCCGCCGATCATGGCTGCCATCGACTGGACAAATGACTTCGCGGCACGCTTTGCTGCCGCCCTGAACGAAGATTTCGATTCACATGGCGCTATTGCCGTGCTTTTTGAGCTGGCGGCCGAGGCCAATCGCCAGAAAAGTGGTGAACTTTCCGGTCTCCTGAAGGCGCTGGGCGGCTTGATTGGCCTGCTCGAACGGGAGCCCATGACGTATTTGCAGGGGGGAGCCACTGCCGGCGGCTTGGATGAGTCTGCCATCGAGCAGATGATCGCCGACCGTGCTGCAGCCAAGAAAGCCAAGAATTTTGCAGAGTCGGATCGCATTCGTGATGTGCTGAAGGCGGCCGGCATTGCGCTGGATGACAGCGCACAAGGAACAACCTGGCGGCGGGCCTGATCTGCCCCGGCGAAGGCAATCAAAAATCGGCCCTGAACAGGGCCATTTTTTTCATGCTTGTTGCGTCGCGTTATTTCAGGATCTTGCCGCCCGCCCCGATGACCGTGAGTTCAACAAAACGTGATCCAGGCCGCGAAAGACTGTCATAGGTCAGGCGATAGCCACCCAGATCGGTATTGTTCAGGCCTTCGAGGGCAGTGATCAGTTTCTCTCGGGTGAGATCCTTGCCCGCGTGTTTGAGGCCTTCGACCATGGTTCGGGCCATCAGGTAGGCTTCCAGTCCATAGTAGGAGTGGGGATTTTTGGGCGACAGTTTCTGATACTCGCGAACGACGGGGACGACGTTATTCCAGGGGTAGGGAACCACTTGTGAAATCCCGATTCCGCGCGCGTCAGCCCCCAGTTCTGCCGATAACAAGGCGGGGCCAATGGGTGACAAGGTCATCAGCATCGGGTTCTGGCCGATCTTCTTCATGGCTTTGACGAAGGTGGCCGTCGGTTTGTAAAGGGTGACCATAACGACAGCCTGGGGGGTGACCTTGGCAATGGTGTCGACAGCCTTGGTAACCTCCAGCGAGTTGCGCTCCACCGTGCCAACAGCGGATGGGGCAAGCTTGTGTTTTTTAAGCGCAGCCACGACGCCATCGAGACCGGATTTTCCAAAACCGTCGTTCTGATAGAAGACAGCAATGTTTTTCAGGCCGAGTGAGACCATCTGGTCGACGATGACTTGCGTTTCGTCGGCATAGCTGGCGCGGACGTTGAACATATAACGCGAATTCGGGTTGCTGCTGAGCGGTTCACGCAAGGAGGCGGCTCCAGAGATGGTGCCGACCAGCGGTACGCCGGCTGGTCCGAAGACTGTGTTCATGGCCTCGGTGGTCGGGCTGGAGCCGTAATAGGCGAGCAGGGCAAAGACGTTCTTGTCCTTGATCAGCGTCTGGGTGTTGGCCACCGTGCGCTCGGTTTCGTAGCCATCATCCAGGGCGATCAGCTCCAGCTTGCGGCCATTGATGCCGCCTGCCTTGTTGATCTGGTCGAAATAGGCGTCGATGGTTTGTCGCATGTCGATCCCGTAGGCGCCATTGGGTCCAGTGAAGGGCGCCGACATGCCGAGGGTGATGGTGCTGGCGGTGATCCCGGGCTCCGCACAGCACAATGCAGAAAAGGCCATGGCGCCCATCGCGGCCAGTCGTTTGAGGACTCGCATTTGTCTTCCCAGTTTTCACTTTGACCGGATGATTCTATCAGTCAAAAGGCGTCTGGCGGGCGGGATCACGGCCTGGGGCAGTGATTTTCAGGGCGCTGCGGTCAACCCGAAAAATTGGCCGAAAATGAAAAAGCCCCGGGGCCGAACATGTCGGCTGACCGGGGCTGGTTTTCTTCACTGGCAGTGGCGGTTTGCCACGACCAGGAACGCGCATCATTCGGCGAAAAAGTCCTTAACCTTGTCCATCCACGATTTGGAGCGTGGATTGTGTTTGCCGGTATCGTGGCTCGATTCTTCCAGTTCGCGCAGCAGTTCCTTCTGGCGGTCGGTCAGATTGACCGGCGTTTCGACAACCACGTGACACAACAGGTCGCCATGGGTGTGACTGCGAACGCCCTTGATGCCTTTGCCACGCAGACGGAAGACACGCCCCGACTGGGTTTCAGCCGGAATCTTGATGGCCGCGGCACCGTCCAGTGTCGGGATTTCAATTTCGCCACCGAGTGCTGCCGCGGTGAAGGAAATTGGCATCTCGCAATGCAGGTCGTTGTGGTCACGGGTGAAGACGGCGTGCTGTTTGAGATGAATCTGCACGTAGAGATCGCCCGAGGGGCCACCATTGACGCCATGTTCACCTTCGCCGGACAAGCGTATGCGATCGCCCTCATCCACGCCGGCCGGGATTTTTACAGCCAGCGTCTTGTGTTGCTTGACGCGGCCAGCGCCATCGCAGCTCTTGCAGGGGTCGGCAATGAAGCGGCCGGTACCGTGGCACTTGTGGCAGGTCTGCTGGATCGAGAAAAAACCTTGCTGCAGTCGCACCTGGCCAGAGCCGCCACAGGTCGGGCAGGTCTTGGGTTGGGTGCCCGGCTTGGCGCCACTGCCGTGACAGGGCTCGCAGACTTCCATGGTCGGAATGCGAATCTTCGTTTCCGTGCCGTGGGCAGCTTGTTCCAGCGTGATTTCCAGGTTGTAGCGCAGGTCGGCGCCACGGTAGATGTTGGAACGACCACCGCCGCCACCGCCACGTCCGCCGAAGATTTCGTCGAAGATGCCGCCAAAGGCGTCGGCGAATCCGCCGCCACCGCCGCCACCCATACCGGCCTGCTGCTCGATACCGGCGTGGCCGTATTGATCGTAGGCGGCGCGCTTCTGGCTATCCGACAGGATCTCGTAGGCTTCCTTGGCTTCCTTGAACTTCTCCTCGGCCGCCGGATTGTCCGGATTGCGGTCAGGGTGATGCTTCATGGCCATCTTGCGGTAGGCCTTTTTGATCTCGTCGTCGGAAGCGTCGCGGTTGACGCCGAGAATCTCGTAAAAATCGCGTTTTGACATTGTTTCTACCCATCAAGTGACAAAGGCGCCGAGCGCCGCCGGAGGTCCCGGAAGGCTCGGCGCCGGGCTATGGGGCCTGGAATTACTTCTTGTCCTTGTTCACTTCGGTGAATTCGGCATCGACGACATCGCCTTCAACAGTCTTCTCGCCGGCGCCGGCTTGTTCACCACCGGCCGCACCAGCGGCAGCGCCTTCAGCCTGTTGCTGCTGGGCGTACATCTTTTCACCCAGCTTCTGGGCGGCAACCGACAGGGCTTCGGTCTTGGCAGTGATGGTTTCCTTGTCGCCGTCGCGCAGCACGTCCTCGACATCCTTGATGGCGGCTTCGATGCTGGCCTTTTCGGCGGCGTCGAGCTTGTCGCCATACTCGGTCAGTGACTTCTTGACCATGTGCACCATGCCGTCGGCCTGGTTGCGGGCATCGGCCAGTTCGTGCGCCTTCTTGTCGTCTTCGGCGTGCAGCTCGGCATCCTTGACCATGGCCTGGATTTCAGCCTCGCTCAAGCCGGAGTTGGCCTTGATGGTGATCTTGTTTTCCTTGCCGGTGGCCTTGTCCTTGGCGGTGACGTGCATGATGCCGTTGGCGTCGATGTCGAAGGTGACTTCGATCTGCGGCGTGCCACGCGGAGCCGGCGGGATGCCTTCCAGGTTGAACTGGCCGAGGCTCTTGTTGCCGGAAGCAACTTCGCGCTCGCCCTGCAGCACGTGGATGGTCACGGCGGACTGGCTGTCATCGGCGGTCGAGAAGACTTGCGATGCCTTGGTCGGAATCGTCGTGTTCTTCTGGATCAGCTTGGTCATGATGCCGCCCAGGGTTTCGATACCGAGGGAGAGCGGGGTCACGTCAAGCAGCAGCACGTCCTTGACTTCGCCCTGCAGCACGCCGCCTTGGATGGCAGCGCCGACAGCAACGGCTTCGTCAGGATTGACGTCCTTGCGCGGCTCCTTGCCGAAGATTTCCTTAACCTTCTCTTGCACCTTGGGCATGCGGGACTGGCCGCCGACCAGGATGATGTCGTCGATGTCGGAGATCTTGCAGCCAGCGTCCTTCAATGCCATGACGCACGGGGCAACGGTGCGCTCGACCAGTTCGTCGACCAGCGATTCGAACTTGGCGCGGGTAACCTTCAGCGCCAGGTGCTTCGGACCAGACGCATCGGCAGTGATGTAGGGCAGGTTGATTTCGGTCTGCTGGCTGGAGGAGAGCTCGATCTTGGCCTTTTCAGCGGCTTCTTTCAGGCGCTGCAGGGCGAGGACGTCGGCCTTCAGATTGACGCCGGATTCCTTCTTGAATTCGTCGATGATGTAGTCGATCAGGCGCTGGTCGAAGTCTTCGCCGCCGAGGAAGGTGTCGCCGTTGGTGGCCAGCACTTCAAACTGGGTTTCGCCGTCGACATTGGCGATTTCGATGATGGAGATGTCGAAGGTGCCGCCGCCGAGGTCATAAACGGCGATCTTGCGGTCGTTCTTGCTGGTCTTGTCCATGCCGAAGGCGAGGGCGGCAGCGGTCGGCTCGTTGATGATGCGCTTGACTTCGAGACCGGCGATGCGGCCGGCGTCCTTGGTGGCCTGACGCTGGCTGTCGTTGAAGTAGGCCGGCACGGTGATGACGGCTTCGGTCACTTCTTCGCCGAGGTAGTCTTCGGCGGTCTTCTTCATCTTGCGCAGCACTTCGGCAGACACCTGCGGCGGGGCGATTTTCTTGTCGCGCGCTTCAACCCAGGCGTCGCCGTTGTCGGCCTTGACGATCTTGAAGGGCATCAGGGCGATGTCCTTCTGCACTTCCTTCTCTTCGAAGCGGCGGCCGATCAGGCGCTTGACCGCGTACAGCGTGTTCTTGGGGTTGGTCACGGCCTGACGCTTGGCCGGGGCGCCACAGAGGATTTCGCCGTCTTCGGTGTAGCCGATGATGGACGGGGTGGTGCGTGCGCCTTCTGCGTTTTCGATAACCTTCGGCTGGCCGCCTTCCATGATGGCCACGCAAGAGTTTGTCGTGCCGAGGTCAATACCAATGATCTTGCCCATGATTCGTTCCTTAATAAAGTGAATTGCTGATGTTCGTGAGTTGGGGGCTTCCGTCCTGATTTCAAGCCGCCGGGTTCTGAATTCCTGCGGTCAACCGGGAAAAACGCCCAAAACTGGAATGTGTTATTTGCCCTTGGCCACCATGACCAGCGCCGGGCGCAGCACGCGGTCCGCGATCATGTAGCCCTTTTGCAGCACGGTGACGACGGTGTTCGCTTCCTGCTCCGAATCCACCATGCCAATCGCCTGATGTTTGTGCGGATCGAACTTCTCGCCCGCCGGGCTGACTTCGTTCAGCGCATTCTTTTCGAAGGCGGCGTTCAGTTGCTTCAGGGTCAGTTCGACGCCGGACTTGAAGCTTTCTACGGTCTGCTCCGGCACGGCCAGAGCGGCTTCAAGGCTGTCCTTGACGGCCAGCAATTCGCCGGCAAAGCGTTCGACGGCAAATTTGTGGGCCTTGGAAATGTCTTCCTGAGCGCGACGACGAATGTTTTCGCCTTCGGCCTTGGCGCGCAGCCAGGCGTCGTAGTGTTCGGCTGCCTTCAGCTCAAGGGTGCGGAATTGTTCCTCGACGCTCGGCAGGGTATCCGTGTGTACCTCGACGCTTGGTGCGGCCGCCGTTTCAACGGTGGTCTCAGCGAGCGGTTCGTTACCCAGGATGGGTTCCTGATTGCTTTCGGTGTTCGTCATGCGTGGTTCTCCCAAAAATCTGCAAACCTATCTGGGGGCCATGGCGGTATTTTCAAGAGCCACGCCGACATTTTTTTGCACGGCAAAATTGCTGCCGGCGAGTTGCTCGCGTGCTACGATAATTCCATGAGTTTTTTTAGCGCATCGTGAATGGAAAAAATCGGCAAATACCGAGTGGTTCGTGAGCTGGGCAAGGGTGCGACTGCCACGGTATACCTCTGTGATGACCCGGATACCGATCGCCAGGTCGCCGTCAAGGTGATCAGCTTCGGGCAGGATTGTGCGGCCATGTCGCGTCGCATGCGCAAGCTGTTCCAGAACGAGGGCATGGTTTCCAAGCGCCTCAATCATCCCAATATTGTGCAGGTTTACGAAGCCGTCGTTGAAGACGATTTCGCCTACCTGGCGATGGAATACGTTAACGGTTTCACGCTTGAAGAAAATTGCCGGATCGACAAGCTGTTGCCCATGCACCGGGTCATCGGCATCATTTTCAAATGCGCCATGGCGCTGGATGCGGCCTATCGTCAGGGCATCATCCATCGCGATATCAAGCCAGCCAACATCATGATTGCAGCCGGCGATGAGCCGAAAATCGCCGACTTCGGCCTGGCGCTGAACATGAACAAGGACATGGATCGCGACTCGACCTTCATCATGGGGGTCGGCTCACCCGCCTACATGTCGCCGGAGCAGATCAAGGGTTATCCGCTTAACCAGAAAACCGATCTCTATTCGCTCGGCGTCCTGATGTTCCAGCTGTTGACCGGCCGCCTGCCATTTCGGGCCAATAACCAGGCAACGCTGATCTACCGCATCATCAATACCGATGCCCCGGCTGTCACGGCGCTCAATCCGAACCTGCCGGAAGGTCTTAACGGCATCATGCGCCGGGCGCTGGAGAAGGATCTCTACAGTCGCTACCGTAATGGCACCGAGCTTGCCAAGGACTTGTCAGCCGTGCGCTACCAGATCCTTAACGAGGATGAAACGGTCAACGACACCAGCCATTTCGAGACGCTCCGTCGGCTTGATTTCTTTACCGAGTTTGAAAATATCGAAATCTGGGAAGTCCTGCGGGTGTCGGTCTGGCGCGAAATATTGCCGAACGTGGCGCTGATTCGCCAGGGGGACCGAAACAACTTCTTCGGCATCATTCTGTCCGGTTCAGTCGAAGTGTCGATTGACGGCAAGGCGCTCTGCCGCCTGGGTCCCAGTGAGCCGATTGGCGAAGCTGCTTATCTCCATCCAACCAATGATCTTCGTCATTCGACGGTGGTGACGCTGGAGCCGACTCTTTTCCTGGAAATCAACGCAGCAGCGCTGGCGTTGTCGTCGGAAGAATTGCTCGAACGCATGCGCAACGGACTGCTGTCGAGACTGATCAAGCGCATGCGCGAGGTCAATCGCATTGCCGCCGCCAAAGGAATGCCGGCGGTGCAGAGTACCAGCGACGCGCCTCCCGGTTCGTCATCACGTCCCGGTGGCCTGGACATGGAACTGGCGCCGATGTAAGAACCGCCTCGTTGAGGCGGTTTGGGTGGCTTTTGCGGTCTAGACCTTGAATCGTCCGACCAGTGCGGATAGTCCTTCAGCCAGTTGCTTCAGATCATGGGCGGCACCGGCGGTCTGCTCCACCGTTCCCGAGTTTTCGCGTGCCATCCCGGCAATCGATTCGATACTGCTTTCGACATCACCGGAAAAGCGGCGTTGCTGTTCAGTGGCCTCGGCGATGGCGTCGAGGCCGTGACCAACCTCGGTGACCGATCCATTGGTCGCGGCCAGAATACTGGACACGGAGTTGACAGCCGCCTGACTGCTTTCCAGATGTGCAAGGC
>Ga0209023_10001578_pt1 | contig 30215 bp, 32 predicted proteins | sample LakOneMetagenome_FD_187468 | JGI IMG/M metagenome (GOLD analysis project Ga0209023, IMG submission 187468) | Freshwater and sediment microbial communities from Lake Erie, Canada (SPAdes) (version 2) | ecosystem: Environmental > Aquatic > Freshwater > Lentic | place: Lake Erie, Canada...
CCGGCGGCCAGCCGCAGCGGCAACGGCGGCGAGCGTCGAGAGCGGGGGCTGGGAACCGGCGGCCGAGGCCACCGTCCGATCGCTTGAGTCGCTCGCGACCACAGGTGTCCGGATTCCGAACGGCAGTCGATAGCCTCGACTCCGTGAACTCCCCAGCGCAGACCAGTCCCACCGTGCCGGAGCCACCCGAGCAGATCGGCATCGCCGTCGTCGGGGCGGGCTATTGGGGCCCCAACCTCGCCCGGAACTTCCTCGCCTCGACCAACACCGACCTCCGGTGGATCGTCGACCTGGACCTGGACCGGGCCCGCAAGGTCGCCGGCGGCCACAACGGCGTGTCGGTGACATCGTCGCTCGAGGAGGTGCTCGCCGATCCGGGTGTCCACGCGATCGCGATCGCGACCCCGCCGGCCACCCACCTGCCGCTCGCGATGCAGGCGCTCGAGGCCGGTCGTCACGTGCTGGTCGAGAAGCCCCTCGCCACTCGGGCTGCCGACGGCGAGATCCTCGTCCGGGAAGCGGAGCGTCGTGGCCTCGTGCTGATGTGCGACCACACCTTCTGCTACACGCCCGCCGTCCGCACGATCAGCGCCCTGGTCCGCAGCGGGGATCTGGGCGACATCCAGTACGTGGACTCCATCCGGGTCAACCTGGGTCTCGTCCAGTCCGACGTCGACGTGTTCTGGGACCTTGCACCGCACGACCTGTCGATCCTGGACCACATCCTCCCCGAGGGCGTCCGACCCGTGGCGGTCTCCGCTCACGGCGCGGACCCGATCAACTCCGGCCAGGCCTGCGTCGGCTACCTGACGATGCCGCTGTCCAACGGGGCGATCGCCCACGTGACGGTCAACTGGCTGAGCCCGTCGAAGATCCGCCAGATGGTGATCGCCGGCAGCAAGAAGATGGTCGTGTGGGACGACATGAAGCCCTCCCAGCGCATCTCGATCGTCGATTCGGGCGTCGAGCTGCAAGAGCTGGATGACCTCGACGACAAGACCCGCCTGCGGGTCGACTACCGCATCGGCGACATGCTCGTCCCGGCGCTCCGTGAGGGCGGCGAGGCGTTGGCGACCATGGTCGATGAGTTCGCCGCCTCCATCCGGGAGGGACGAGCGCCGCTGACCGACGGATGGTCCGGGGTCCGGATCCTCCGCCTGCTCGAGGCCGCCAAGGTGAGCCTGCGCAGCAACGGCGCACTGATCACGATCGAGGAGAGCTGACATGGAGTTGTCGGGAGCGAACGTGCTCGTCACCGGTGGAGCCGGACTGATCGGCTCGACGGTCGTGGACCAGTTGATCGACCACGGCGTCGACAACATCCGGATCCTCGACAACTTCGACCGCGGAAGGCTGGCCAACCTGTCGTCCGCGCTCGAGCGACGCGAGCTCGACGTCGTAGAGGGCGACATCCGGGACCCTGCCACGGTGCACGCGGCGACAAAGGGAGCGGATGTGGTCTTCCACCTGGCCGCCATCCGCATCACCCAGTGCGCCGAGGAGCCCCGCCTGGCGCTCGAGACGATGGTCGACGGCACGTTCAACGTGGCCGAGGCCGCGGTGGAGGCCAACGTCTCCAAACTGATCTTCTCGTCCTCCGCATCCGTCTACGGCGACGCCGACGTGCTGCCGACCACGGAAGAGCACCACCCGTACAACAACCGCACCTTCTACGGGGCGTCGAAGACGTTCGGCGAGCTCATGCTGCGGTCGTTCAACGACATGTACGGGCTCGACTGGGTCGGGCTCCGCTACTTCAACGTCTACGGACCTCGCATGGACATCCACGGCGTGTACACCGAGGTGCTCGTGCGCTGGATGGAGCGGATCGTGGCCGGGCAGCCGCCGCTGATCTTCGGCGACGGCCACCAGACGATGGACTTCGTGTTCTCGACCGACATCGCCCGGGCGAACCTGCTCGCGGCGAAGTCGGACGCCACCGATGTCGTCTGCAACGTGGCCCGAGGGGTGCCCACGAGCCTGCGGGAGTTGGCCGAAGCCCTGCTGCGCGTGATGGGCTCGGACCTGGCGGTCGAGTTCGGGCCACCCCGTCCGGTGAACAACGTGCAGCACCGCCAAGCGGACGTGTCGAGCGCCCGCGACCTGCTCGGCTTCACCGCCGAGGTGTCACTCGACGAGGGCCTGGCCCAGCTGGTCGAGTGGTGGAAGTCGGAAGAGGCATCGTGACGACCCCGAAGCAGGTCCCGATCATGATGCCCCTGCTCGGCGAGGAGGAGCAGAACGCGGCAGCGGAGGCGATCGCATCCGGCTGGGTCGCCCAGGGCCCACGGGTCGCCGAGTTCGAGCGTTGCTTCGCCGACCAGCTCGGAGTCGACCACGCCGTCGCAGTGTCGTCGTGCACCACTGCGCTGCACTTGGCGCTCGTGGTCGCCGGCGTGGTCCCCGGCGACGAGGTGATCGTGCCCAGCTTGTCGTTCATCGCGACCGCCAACGTGGTCCGCCACGCGGGCGCCGAGCCGGTCTTCGCGGATGTCGACCTCACCACCCAGAACCTGACGCCCGAGATCGTCGAGGACGCGATCACGCCAGCGACGCGGGCCGTGATCGTGGTCGACCAGGCCGGGATGCCCGCCGACGTGACCGCCATCCGGGCAGTGTGCGATCCGCGCGGGATCGTCGTCGTCGAGGACGCCGCATGTGCGATCGGCTCGACGTACCACGGGCGGGCCGCCGGAGCGGCGGCGCAGGTCGCCGCGTACTCCTTCCACCCCCGCAAGATCGTCACCACGGGCGAGGGCGGCATGGTTGTTACCGACGACGCCGCATGGGCCGACCGTCTGGCCCTGCTGCGCCAGCACGGCATGAGCATCAGCGCTGCGGACCGCCACGCCGCCGGGTCCGCCCCACTGATCGAGCAGTACCTGGAGGTCGGGTTCAACTACCGCATGACCGACATACAGGCCGCGGTGGGCATCGTGCAGCTCGGACGGCTGGACGAGGTCGTGACCCGTCGACGCCTGCTGGCTCAGCGCTACCGCGACCTGCTCGGCGACCTCGACGTGCTGCTGCCGAGCGACCCGGCCTGGGGCACGACCAACTACCAGTCGTTCTGGGTGCTGCTCCCCGACGAGCTGACCCACGAGCGCAACTCGATCATGACCGAGATGGGAGCCGCGGGCATCTCCACCCGGCGGGGCATCATGGCGGCGCACCTGGAGCCCGCATGGAAGGGCCATCCGCACCCGCCGCTGCCGGTGACGGAGCGACTCACCCACGGGTCGATCATCCTGCCGCTCTTCCACCAGCTGTCCGACGACGATCAGGAACGCGTGGCCGTGGCGCTGCGCGACGCATTGGAGGCACGACGATGAGCAACGTCCCCTTCGTGGACCTCGCCTGGCAGCACCAGTGCGTGGCCGACGAGGTCCAGTCCGGCTTCGCCGAGGTGATGGCAACCACGTCGTTCATCGACGGCAAGCCGGTCGCCGCGTTCGAGACCGAGTTCGCCGAGTTCTGCGGACGGACGTCCTGCGTGGGCGTGGCGAACGGCACCGACGCGATCGAGCTCGGGCTCCGGGCCCACGGCATCGGGCCCGGCGACGAGGTCATCCTTCCGGCCAACACGTTCATCGCCACCGCCGAGGCCGTCGCCCGATGCGGTGCGACCCCGGTGCTCGCGGACTGCGATCCCGTGCAGCTCCTGATCGACCCGGTGTCGGTCGCCGACCACCTGACCAGCCAGACCCGCGCGGTGATCGGCGTGCACCTGTACGGCCAGATCGCCCCCATGGAGCGCCTGGCCGAGGTCGTGGCGGGACGCGACGAAGTGGTCCTGTTCGAGGACGCCGCGCAGGCCCAGGGCGCGACCCGCAACGGGCTGGGAATCGGCTCGTGGGGCACGGCGGCCACCAGCTTCTACCCGGGCAAGAACCTTGGGGCGTACGGCGACGCCGGCGCGGTGGTGACCGACGACGAGCAGGTGGCGACGCTGGTCCGCAAGCTCGGAGCGCACGGCTCAGCGCAGCGCTACGTCCACGACGTCGTCGGCATGAACTCCCGTCTCGACACGCTGCAGGCGGTGGTGCTCCGCGCCAAACTCCGGCACCTAGCCGAGTGGAACCAGCTCCGGCGTGACGCTGCGGACCGCTACACCGACCTGCTGTCGGGCATCGAGGATCTGCAGTTGCCGTCCGCTGCGGACGGCAACGAGCACGTCTGGCACCTGTACGTGGTGCAGACCGGGCGACGGGCCGACGCCATGGCGGCGCTGTCTGCCGAAGGGATCGGCAACGCGATCCACTACCCGGCACCCGTCCACCGCCACGCCGCGTTCTCGTCGATCGCCCCCAGCGGGGGTGGCCTGTCGGTGAGCGAAACCACGGCCGAGCGCATCTTCTCCCTCCCGATGTTCCCGGGGATCACCCGCGAGCAGCAGGAGAGCGTGGCCGAGACGCTCCGCTCAACGCTGGGCGCCAGCTGAGCGTTCAGCGCCACGCGCCTGCTTCATCGGTCGACAGCCCCGCTCTCGAACGCCCGGTCACGCACGGGCGCTGTCGTCGCGCTCCCAGGTCGTGACCGGGCCGCTCCAACGCAGCTGCAGCATCGCGACCAGGTTGACGACGACGAACACCGTGGTGGCGATGGGTCGGTGCAGCAGCCCTCGGAAGAGCCGACTCGGAGACCTGGTCGACTCCGCCTGCGACACGTAGCCGAGCCGCTCGTACTCCGCGTTGCCGCGGTAGACGCGACGGCGCATCGCGAGGAGCCCCGACAGCGTCCGGGGAGCGTGCACGACGAACTCTCCCCCATTCGCGGTCCGACGCTCGCCGGGCGCGAACAGGTTGCGGACGAAGAGGTCGTCGGCTGTGAGCTCGGGGAAGTCGTCGAACCGCTCCCGGCCCTCCGCCGACAGCACGTAGACCCCGTTGCCGACGAGGTCGTCGGCAAGGTACGGCAGTTCGGCGAACTCCTTGTAGAAGGCGCGGACGAACCACGGCGAACCGCTCAGGTCGATCCGCATGAGAGGGGCCGAGCACATGGCCTCGCCGCGCTCGAGCGGAACGATGGCCGCCCGGAGGCTGGCGGCGCTGAGCTCGATGTCGGCGTCGAGGTACGCACGGGGGAACGCTGTGACGGCACGGTCACCCTCGTTCAGCGCCACGACCTTCGATGGCTGGGCCAGCTCGACGACACGCACCGAGGGACCGAACGATCGGGCACGCTCCGCCGTGCGGTCCTTGCAGCCGTTGGCGACGACGACGACGTCGAGCTCTCCCGACTCGGTCCCGTCGAGCAGGCTCCGCAGACAACGCTCGATCACGTTCTCCTCGTCGTGCGCCGGGATGACGACGGACGCAATCGGACCCTGGTGGCGGTGCTGGGTCATCGCGGCCAACGTAGCGCCTGATGGCCGACAGCGACGACAGCGCCGACGGCTGAACGTGCCAGGGCAGTGGCGTCAGATGATCTGGGCGGCCTGCACCGCGAACGCCACCAGGACGGCGAGCCCGCACAGCAGGGCGAGGATGATCAGCATGCGGGTGCTCACCGCGAAGAGGATACGACTCCCGCTCCGACGCTCACAGTTCAGCGATGACCGTGCGGCCGGGCCGCTCGACTCAACGCCAGCCATCTCACGAAATCCTCACCGTGCTCTCGGCTCGTTCACAGGTTCCGCTGCGACGCTCTTCGCCATGGCCAACCCGACCCTGCTCCTCGTCGACGACGAGGACAACCTCCGCTCCATGCTGGAGGCCGCGCTTCGACACTCCGGCTTCGACGTGCACCCGGCAGCGAGCGGTCGGGCAGCACTCGATGTCGCGGCCGGCTTGCGACCCGACCTGATCGTGCTCGACGTCATGCTCCCCGACCTCGATGGCTTCGAGGTGTGCCGTCGTCTTCGCCAGGACGGCGTTCGCACCCCCGTCGTGTTCCTCACCGCCAAGGACGGCACCGAGGACAAGGTCCGAGGCCTGACCCTCGGCGGTGACGACTATCTGATCAAGCCGTTCTCCCTGGAGGAGCTCGTCGCACGCATCAACGCCGTGCTGCGCCGAACCGGGACGAAAGGAGCCGAATCATCGACGCTGCGCTGCGGCGATCTGGTGCTCGACGACGACGCCCACCGAGTCACGCGCTCCGGTGCGGACATCTCGCTGTCGCCGACCGAGTTCAACCTGCTGCGCTTCCTGATGCAGAACGTCGGACGGGTGATGTCCAAGGCCCAGATCCTCGACCACGTGTGGGAGTTCGACTTCGGCGGCGACGGCGGCATCGTCGAGACCTACATCGGCTACCTGCGCCGGAAGGTCGACGACACGGATCCGAAGATGATCCACACCGTCCGCGGCGTGGGCTACACGTTGCGGGTCCCGGCCTGAGTCCGAGCCCGACGATCGACCACCGGACCGGGAGCTTCGACGTGGAGAACACCGTCATCGACGACGCGTCGCGCAGGGCAGCCTCGGCCGCGCCACGAGGAGGGCTCACGCTGCGAGCCCGAGTGCTCGCAGCGATGGGACTCGTCGCCGTGCTGTTCGTCGTCGCGGGAACCGTCGTGGTTCGCACGACCTCGACGCACCTCATCGCCCAGGTCGACGCCCAGTTGGAGCGGGCGTCGGGACCCACGTTCGGGCCCCGCCCAGGCAGCGGTTCGGTCGGCGACCCGTTCAACCCGCCAACCGTCGGACAGAGCCCCAGCGCGCCCGACGACTCAGCCGCCCCCGAGAGCCCCGCGCCCGACGGCGCGTCGGAGTTCAACACCCTCTACGTCGGCGTCGTCAACGGGTCCACGCTGCGGACCCTCAGGCTCCCCAACTCGGCGAAGGGCGACGTCGCGGGACCAGCCATCACCGCCGCCCGAGTCACCGCAGCGGAGCGCTCCGGTCAGCCCTTCACCGTCGGGGCCGCCTCCGGGAGCGACCGCTACCGACTCCTCGTCCACACCGACTCCGGGACAGGTGACGTGGTGGTCACGGGCATGTTGCTGACCGACGTCGTCAACACGTCGCAGCGCCTGATCGCGGTCATGGTCGTCGCCGGTGCATGCCTCCTCGCTGTACTGGCACTGATCACGTGGTGGGTGCTGCGCTTGGGCGTTCGGCCGATCAAGGAGATGACCGACGCGGCGACCGACATCGCGGCGGGCGATCTGTCGCAACGGATCCCACCCGCACCCCCGGGTACCGAAGCCGCCGAGCTCGGCGACGCGCTCAACGTCATGCTGTCCAACATCCAAACGGCGTTCGACGCGACCGCCGCGTCCCAGGATCGATTGAAGCGCTTCGTCGGCGACGCGAGCCATGAGCTGCGCACACCGGTCACGACGATCCGCGGCTATGCCGAACTGCAGCGGGCCGGTGGGCTCGACGACCCTGAGCAACTCGATGCGGCCATGCGCCGCATCGAGTCCGAGTCCGTCCGGATGGGCAACCTGGTCGGGGATCTGCTGCAACTCGCCCGTCTCGACCAGGGACGGGCCCCTCGCAACGAGGCGGTCGACCTGATCGAGGTCGCACAGAACGCGTCGGCGGACTTCACGGCGGTGCACCAGCACCACCCGCTGGTCCTCGACGTCACGAGCCACGCGGGATCGGTGACGATCGATGGCGACCCCGAGCAGATCCACCAGATCATCGCCAACGTCCTCGGCAATGCAGCGGTGCACACCCCCGAGGGCACCCGAGTGCGGGTGGCCGTGACGTGCACCGACGACGTCGCTCGCGTCGTCGTGTCGGACGACGGTCCGGGCATGGAGCCCGACGACGCTGCGGACGCCTTCGAGCGATTCCACCGAGCCGACCCGTCCAGGACGAGAGCCAGCGGCGGCAGCGGGCTCGGGCTCTCGATCGTGCAGGCGGTGACCGCCGCGCACGGCGGCACGGTCACACTCGATTCGTCCCCCGGCGTCGGCACTCGGGTCGGAATGACGTTTCCGCTCGCCGGACGACGAGGGGCCGCGACACAGCCGGTACCCTGCACGGACCGCTGATCCAGGAGGAGCGACAGTGCAAGACGCACTCGGCGAGGTCCAGTCCGTGCTCGTGTTGGGCGGAGGTTCCGACATCGGTCGGGCGTTGTGCGTTCGCCTGGCCCGCTCCCGCTGTCGGACCGTGGTGCTCGCCGGTCGCCCGGATGACGACATGGAGCCGGTCGCCGAAGCGGCACGTGCCGCGGGTGCCACCACCGTCGAGACGGTCCTGTGGGACTCGACCGACGTGGCGAGCCACCAACGCATCATCGACGACGTCTTCGACCGCTTCGGCGACATCGACCTCGTCTACGTGCCCGCGGGCATCCTGGGCAGCCAGGACGCGTTTGACGCTGATCCGGCCTTTGCTGCGCGATGTGTCGAGATCAACTTCGGCGGACTGGTGTCGGCCACCCTCGTGGTGGCCGAGCGCCTCAAGCGCCAGGGCCACGGCACGATCGTGTTGATGTCGTCGGTCGCGGGGCTCCGAGGCCGCAAGGACAACTACGTCTACGGCTCGACCAAGGCCGGGCTCGACGCGTTCGGCCAGGGTCTCGGCGACGCGCTGCAGGGCACCGGCGTCAAGGTCGTCGTCGTCCGCCCAGGCTTCGTCCGCTCCAAGATGACCGAGGGGATGGACGCCGGACCGTTCCCGACCACACCCGACAAGGTCGCCGAAGCGATCGTCGCCGGACTCGCAAAGGGCCAGGAGGTCGTGTGGGCTCCCGGAATCCTCCAGTACCCGTTCTTCGTGTTCCGACTGCTGCCCCGTTTCGCGTGGCGCATCGTCGCCGACCGGGCGGCCGGCTGAGCGGGCCCACGGACCCACTAACGTCGCCGGTCATGAGCTCCGCCCCGGCATCGATCACCGACCACTCAGCACCCACCTCGTCGACCCCCACGTCGGTCTCGGCGAGCCGACTCATCGCCGCTGACGCCCAGCGACTCTTCGACCTCGTTGCCGACCCCACGATGCACCCGGTGATCGATGGGTCCGGCTCGGTTCGGGGCATCAAGGGCGGCCGGCGCAAGCTGGCCCTCGGCGACCGATTCACCGCCAGCATGCGCGTCGGCCTGCCGTACATCATCTCCAACACCGTCGTGGAGTACGCCGAAGGCCGCCGGATCGCATGGGCGCATGCGGGCGGATGGCGTTGGCGCTGGGAGTTCGAGGAGCTCGAGCCCGTCGACGGCGAGCCCGTCACCCGTGTCACCGAGACCTATGACTGGTCCACCTCGAAGGTCGGCAGGTACTCCGCATTCGCTGCCTCGAAGAACCAGAAGGCGCTGACGCTGTCGCTCAACCGCCTGGCTGCGTACGTCGCCCACAGCTCCCAGCCGCTCTAGACATCGACCCTGAGCACGCACCGATGACCCGCACGATCGCCGCGTTCGACTTCGACGGCACCATCACCAAGCGCGACACCCTCATCCCGTTCCTCTCGAAGGCTGCCGGACCGGTCCGCTTCACCTCGGTGTGCGCCCAGCTCGGCGTGCTCGGTGCACGGCGGCGGATCCCGCTCAATGACCGTGACACGGTCAAGGAGCACATGATCGAGCTGCTCCTCGCCGGAAGAGCCGAGCACGACTTGCGCACCCTCGGCGAGAGCTACGCCCGGGATCTGCTGACGAGCGACCGGCTCCGACCCGAGGTGGTTGCCCGCGTCGCAGAGCACCACCGAGCGGGCCACACCACCATCCTGGTCTCGGCGTCGCTCGTCTACTACCTGGAGCCGATCGCCCGTGAGCTCCACATGGACGACGTGATCGGTGTAGAGCCTGAGGTCCGCGACGGCGTGCTCACCGGTCGCCTCACCCACCCGAACGTGCGAGCGGAGCAGAAGTCAATCCGGCTGCGCAAATGGCTGGGTGCAGCGGCCGACGGCCCACTCGAGGGCATCGAGGTCCACGCCTACGGCAACAGCTCGGGCGACCACGAGCTGTTGGCCATGTCGTCACCGGCATGGTGGCTCGGCAGCGCCAAGAAGCTCCCATCGGGCGCCGCTGGCTTTCGGCCCGGAACGCTGCGGGTCTGACCGGTCCCAGCCCGGCTACAACAGCACTGCCGACCCGATCCAGCACTGCCGACCCGGAACGCGACGGAGCCCGGGGTCCTTGCCGCAGCAAGGCCTCCCGGGCTCCGGTCAGCGATCGGTTTGGGATCGTCAGATCACTTCGGCTGCATGCGCATGCCGGAATCGATGCGGACCGACTCGCCGTTGATGTAGGAGTTGCGCAACAGCTCGATCGCGAGCGACGCGTACTCGGCGGGCTTCCCCAAGCGCTTGGGGAACAAGGTGCCGACGCTGAGCTTCTCCTTGAACTGCTCCGCTGCTTCACCCTCGCCGTAGATCGGGGTGTCGATCAGGCCGGGGATGATCGTGTTGACCCGGATGCCGACAGCAGCGAGGTCACGGGCGATGGTCAGCGTCATGCCGACGACGCCCGCCTTGGACGCCGTGTAGGAGACCTGGCCGATCTGGCCCTCGACGGCCGCAACCGACGCCGTGTTGACGATGGCGCCGCGGGACCCGTCCTCGTCGGCCTCGTTCTGCGACATCGCCGTGGCGGCGAGGCGGCAGACGTTGAAGGTGCCGACCAGGTTGATCTCGATGACCTTGCGGAAGATCTCGAGATCGTGAGCGGACTCGTAGGTGCCATCGCGACCGATGGTGCGGGTGGCCCAACCGATGCCGGCCGAGTTGATGACCGAACGCAGCGGACCGAGCGCCTTGGCGGCCTCGACCGCAGCGATGACCTGGTCGGTGTCGGTGACGTCGCAGGCGACGAACTGGCCCCCGACCTCGGACGCGAGGGCTTCGCCCTTGTCCTTCTGACGGTCGAGGTCCAACACGATGACCTTGGATCCGGCGGCGGCAAGCGCACGCACTGCGGCCTCCCCAAGGCCCGATGCGCCACCGGTGACGATTGCAGATGCTCCGTTGAGTTCCAGCATGTTCGGCACTGTATTGACCGACCGGTCAACAACGCCAGACGACGGAGCGATGTCCGACCGCCGACCGCTGTCCGCTCCGAGCCGAGGCCCGACACGGAGGTGCTCACGTTCCAGGCCCAAGCGCCGATGGGAGAGCCATGACGTCTGCGTCCCCCACGCCCACCAGCGCTGCACCTGGCATCGGTACGCTCACCTCGCCGACACCGTCAGATCCGAGTCCCCACTTCGAGCCGACGTGGGAGTCGGTGTCGACCCACACCGTTCCATCCTGGTACGACGACGCCAAGCTCGGCGTGTTCCTGCACTGGGGCCTGTATTCGGTTCCAGGCTGGGCGCCGCAGGTCGACGACATCCAGCAGCTGCTGCGGGAACAGGGCCCGGAGGCGATGCTGCGCTCCAATCCGTACGCGGAGTGGTACCGCAGCTCGATGCAGATCGACGGGAGCCCCACCCAGCGCCATCACCACGACACGTTCGGCGACGCCCCCTACGACGACTTCATCACCGCCTTCGACCGCGGTTCCGCCGACGCCGACCTCGACGCCCTCGCCGGCGCGTGCCACGACGCCGGCGCCCGCTACGTCGTGCTCACGACCAAGCACCACGAGGGCTTCACGCTGTGGCCGTCGCAGCAGCGCCACCCGGTGAAGGGCATGTACCGGGCGCAGCGCGACGTCGTCGGCGACCTCACCGCAGCGGTCCGCTCCAGGGACATGAAGATGGGGTTGTACTACTCCGGCGGCTACGACTGGCCGTGGAACGACGCGGTCATCCAACGGCCTGCCGACACCTCCCTCGCAGTCCCCGCAGACCCCGCGTACCAGGCGTACGCCACCGCCCACGTTCGGGAGCTGATCGACCGGTACGCACCGTCGGTGCTGTGGAACGACGTCTGCTGGCCCGCCGGCGGCAACCTTGCAGCCCTGTTCGCGCACTACTACAACACCGTCGACGACGGCGTCGTCAACGACCGCTGGCTTCAGCCCACCAGCGCACGCAACCGGCTGAGCGACGCGGTGACCTCGGGTGTCGGCGAACTGATCCAGGCTGCGTGGCAGCACCTGCCGGAGCAGTGGAAGTCGCTGACGTTCCCCGGTGCGCACCACTTCGACTTCAACACGCCGGAGTACTCGAGCTTCTCCGAGATCCGTGACAAGAAGTGGGAGTCCACCCGCGGCGTCGGACACTCCTTCGGCGCCAACCGCAACGAGCGCCCCCAGGACATCGTGACGACCACGGAGCTCGTCCGGATGCTGTGCGACGTCGTCGCCAAGAACGGGAACCTACTGATCGGCGTCGGTCCCGGCGCCGACGGGACGGTGCCCGATCAGCAGATGGCACCGCTGCGCGGCCTCGGCGACTGGATGGCCGTCAACGGCGAGGCGATCTACGCCACCCGACCGTGGACGGTGCCGGCGACCACCAGCACCGAGGGCACCGAGGTGCGCTTCACGACCTCGACCGATGGCGCGCCGCGCCTCTTCGCTCTGCTGGTGGACACGCCCGGACGCCGGACCTTCTCGCTGCGTGACGTCGACGCAACCGGCGTCACCTCGGTTCGAGCGCTCGGTGTCGACGAGCCTCTCGTGTGGAGCGTGGGCGACCACGGAGCGCTCGAAGTCACCCTCCCCGAGCGGCTGCCCGTGGCTGCGGCCCACGCCCTTGAGCTCACCGGCACGGCACGATCCACCGCCACCCATTGACCTCTGGGCGATCGATCGCCACCGTCACTGCCCGCTTGGGCCGACGGAACGGTCGGCGGAACGGTCGGCGGACGGAACCTTCAGTGCTGGCCCGAGTGTGCCGACACAGGGGAGAACAGCTTCCCGCCGGCTCCACCTCGCCAGCTTCCATCCGGTCTCAGCGAAGCGTCCGGATGAGCAGCAGCGGATCGGTCGGAGGGATCGACGACATGACGTGGACCAACCGATGACGCCCAACGACGCACATCCGAACTCCGGCGACCCGAACCCGACCGTGGTCACCCGCGGCGTCCCCGGCGGCGCAACGCGCATCCCTCGACTCACCACGACACACGGCCGGGTCGGACCGGGCGGCGGCCCGCCGGTCGAAGTCGTCGGCGGTGGCTTCGTCGATGATGAGCTGACCCGTGCTCGACGTGCCCGCGCTGCACTTCAGGATTCACCGCCCGGCGACGGCCCCGTGGTCCTGCGCTTCTCGGATTACTCACCGATGGAGTCGCTGTTCGTCAGCAGCTCGCCGTGCAGCGAACAGGGCCACCCAGGTGCCACCGAGGTTGCGACAGGCGCCGAGCACCCGACCACGACGCTCGGCGTCGAGGACGACGCCGATTGGAAGACGATCAGAGCGGCACACCGCAAGCTGCTCGCCCAACTACACCCCGACCGATTCGTCACCGCAGACGAGCGCACCCAGCAGGAAGCGGCAGACCGGCTCGCTGCGATCAACATCGCGTACCACGAGCTCGAACGCACCCGCCGCGCCGTCTGAAGCGCCGTCTGCAGCGGCGGGCGTGGAGCTGTCGTCCGGGAGCGCTCTGTGCCGCTCTGGACATGGCGGGGCGCGCGATGCTCGCTACAGGTTGAACTCCCAGACCTCGTCGCCGACGGCGTCGGTGTATCGCTGGAGCGCGAGCTCGGCGTCGGGATCCTGGCCGTCGGTCAGCACGATCGCTGCGTCGGCCACCGAGCGCATCCAGCCGTCGCGGCGCTGCAGCGACTTGCGGCGGCCGTCTAGGTCGGTCGGGCGCTGGCGCTCCAGCGTCACTGAACTGTCCGCAGAGGTCACCAGGCGGGCAAAGGCTGCCTGATCCGACTCGGGCCGACCGGCCATCGGGTCCGGATACGGCAACACGGCCACGAACGGGACGTCGGCCACAGCAGCGGCTCGGGCGCCGAGCTCTTCCGATCCCGGCCGAAGACCGCTCAACACGACCAGGTCCGGATGCAGCTGCTGCTGGGCGGACAGGATCTCGGCGAGGCGCCGTTCGAGCACTCCTGCGTCGCCGCCACGGGCGAGCGCGGTGTCTCGGAGCCCGGTCACCACCAACCGCCAGCCGGTCGGCACCCGACCGTCACGGGCGCTCGGCGGAGCCGCTGACCCAGACCGGGACGATGCAGACGAATCGGGCGCGCCAGCACCAGCGACGCTCCCCCGTCGCACCTGATCCGCATCATCGAGCAAGTCGCTCGGAGGTCGACCGTCACCCGAGCCCGGCCGTCCGTGCGACGCGGCAACCGCCAAGCGGTCGACCAGGTCGTTCATCGGGTCGCCTGAGTGACCCTTGACCCACTCCATGGAGAAGTCGGGGCGGTCGCGGAACACCGGGACGAGCTGCTCCCACAGGTCCTGGTTCGCGACCGGCTTGCGTTGGGAGTTCTTCCAGCCCTTGGCCAGCCAGCCCTTCCACCACGCGTCGCGCCAGCAGTGCACCACGTAGGTCGAGTCGGACACGACGACGAGAGGACCCTCGAGCTGGCGCGCCGCCTCCAGCACCGCCCGAACCTCCATGCGTTGGTTCGTGGTGTCGGGATCATGACCCGACGCCCAGGGTCCACCGCCGACCGCCCAGGCCCACCCGCCGGGTCCGGGGTTCCCGCGGCACGCGCCGTCGGTGTAGACGCGCACGCTGTTCGTCGTTGACACGGGGAGCAACCCTATGCGCCGGCGGAGCGAACGACGTGGTCCCGCCATGCGGTCCTCGACGATGCATCGGAGTCGCTGGCCGCGACGCGTCCGAGTCCGACGAGCGCAAGGCACGTCGTGCGGTCCGGGCAGCCTACTGAGCGGATCGGACGCTCGTTCCCGAGCAACAGCGGAGGGGATGGGTCCGTAGGCTGAGATCTGACCGAGGAGGTCTGCACGGTGATCATCGACGGGTTTGCCCACCAACTCCCCGACATCGACCCGACCGAGACCGAGGAGTGGCTGGACAGCCTCGATGCCGTGGTCGACCAGCGCGGCACGGCTCGGGCGCAGTACCTCATGGCGCGGCTGCTCGAACGGGCCCGGGAGCGTTCGATCGGTTCGCCGGCGTCGGTCTCGACCCCGTATGTGAACACGATCCCGGTCACCCAGGAACCGTGGTTCCCCGGCGATGAGGACCTCGAGCGTCGGATCCGTCGCTACGTTCGTTGGAACGCTGCCGCGATGGTGGTCCGTGCCAACAAGCACGCTGACGCTATCGGCGGCCACCTGTCGACGTTCGCGAGCTCAGCGGCGCTCTACGAGGTCGGCTACAACCACTTCTTCCGGGGCCATTCGTTCCACGACACCGCAGGTGGCCAGCCAGGCGACGCGGTGTACTTCCAGGGCCACGCGGCACCGGGCGTGTACGCCCGAGCGTTCCTCGAAGGTCGCCTCACCGCGGACGACCTCGACCGGTTCCGCTTCGAGATCGACACGCCCGAGCGGCCGGGTCGAGGTCTGTCGTCCTACCCGCACCCCCGCCTGATGAGCGACTTCTGGGAGTACCCGACGGTCTCGATGGGACTCGGGCCGATCCTGTCGATCTACCAGGCCAGGTTCAACAAGTACCTGGAGCATCGCCGCGTCGACGATGCCGCCGGCAGCCGGGTGTGGTGCTTCGTGGGCGACGGCGAGACCGACGAGCCCGAAACCCTCGGTGCGATCTCGCTCGCCGCTCGCGAGCACCTCGACAACCTGACGTGGGTCATCAACTGCAACCTCCAGCGACTCGATGGCCCCGTGCGCGGCAACGGAAAGGTCATACAGGAGCTCGAAGCGATCTTCCGCGGCAGCGGCTGGAACGTCATCAAGGTCGTGTGGGGCGGCCGTTGGGACGAACTGCTCGCCCGAGACGTCGACGGCGTGCTGCTCAACCGCATGAACTCGACCGTCGACGGCGAGTTCCAGCGGTACGCGATCGAACCCGGTTCGTACATCAGGGAGCACTTCTTCGGCCCGGATCCGCGCCTGCGGGCGATGGTCGAGCACCTGACTGACGAGGACCTCGAGAAGCTCCCTCGCGGCGGCCACGACTACCGCAAGCTCTACGCGGCGTACAAGGCCGCCACCGAGACCACCGGTCGGCCGACGGTGGTGCTGGCCAAGACGATCAAGGGGTGGACGCTCGGCCCCGGCGTCGAGGCCCGAAACGCCACGCACCAGATCAAGAAGATGTCTGCCGAGCAGCTCGTCGGGTTGCGCGACAGGCTGGAGCTGGAGGACGTGATCAGCGATGAGGCGCTCGCCGACGGCTTCCCGCCCTACGTGCGTCCCGCTGACGGCTCACCCGAGCTCGAGTACCTGTTGGGGCGACGAGCAGTGCTCGACGGCTTCCTGCCATCGCGGGCGGTTCGCACCCGTCGACCGCTCACCCCACCCTCGCCAGCGGTGTTCGACGAGCTGACCGGCGGCTCCGGGGGCCAAGCTGCGTCGAGCACCACCGCGTTCACCCGGCTGCTGCGCAACCTGTGCCGCGACGGCGACTTCGGCGGCCGAGTGGTCCCGATCATTCCCGACGAAGCCCGGACGTTCGGCATGGACGCCCTGTTCCGCGAGATCAAGATCTACGCATCGCAGGGCCAGCTCTACGAGCCGGTCGACCACGATCTGTTGCTGTCGTACAAGGAGTCGAGCGACGGCCAGATCCTCGAAGAGGGCATCACCGAGGCCGGCGGGCTCGCCAGCTGGACCGCAGCAGCAACGTCATATGCACATCGCGGCGTGCCGATGGTGCCGTTCTTCACCTTCTACTCCATGTTCGGGTTCCAACGGATTGCCGACCTGATCTGGGCGGCCGCCGACGCACGAGCCCGAGGCTTCCTCATGGGCGCGACCGCCGGGCGCACGACGCTGCTCGGCGAGGGCCTGCAACACCAGGACGGCCACAGCCACGTGCTGGCATCCACCGTGCCCGTCTGCCGTTCGTATGACCCCGCGTTCGCCTATGAGATGGCAACGATCGTGCGATCGGGCATCGACGCGATGTACCCGGCGGCAGGGGCCGAGTTCGGCGAGGACGTCTTCTACTACCTGACGCTCTACAACGAGAACTACCCGATGCCGGCCATGCCGCAGCCGATCTACGACGGCCTCGACGTCGTCACCGGCATCATCGACGGCCTCTATCCGTGGTCTCCTGCGCCGAAGGTCGGCGGACCTGCGGTGACGCTGCTGTTCTCCGGCCCGATGTGGAAGGTCGCGGTCGACGCCCAGTCGCTGTTGGCCGAGCACTATGGCGTCGGCGCGGAACTGTGGTCGGCCACGAGCTATCAGCAGCTGAGGATGGACGCCATCGCGGTTGAGCGTTGGAACCTGCTGCATCCGAGCGAGTCGCCCCGGACCACCAAGGTGGCGGACCTGTTGGATCGATCCCACGGCCCGATCGTCGCCGTGACGGACTTCATGCGAGCCGTCCCGGACCAGGTCGCCCGTTGGATGCCACGGCGCTACACGTCACTCGGCACCGATGGCTTTGGGCGCTCCGACACCCGTGAGCACCTGCGCAGCTACTTCGAGACCGATGCCGCGCACCTATGTGTCGCCGCGCTGTCGATGCTGGCCGCCGACGGAACGATTGACCCGTCGGTGGCGCTCGACGCGGTGTCACGCTTCGACGTCGATCCTGACCTCGTCGTGCCCTGGCACGGTTGACGACGTCGAGATCGTTTTGGCTTGCCACGTCGCCCTCGGCGCCGATCGCCGCAAAGTCCGCTGCCGCCACCGACGACAACGCCCCTCCCCGCTACAGGAGCGCGACGGCGGCCAGACCGAGCCCGATGGCCACGAGCAGCAAGAACACCAGGGTGAGCGGCACCTCGGTCGGCTGCTCAGAGCCGACACGGATGTCGTCGATGACTGCGATGCCCTCACGCGTCACGATGACCCTCGGTTGGTGGCACACGCCGCACTCGACGGCGTCATCGCGCATGAGGAAGTAGCAGTGCGGGCAGCTCTCCACGGGTCTGGCTCCTGGTTCGGCCGCCGACCGACCAGGCGGTCAGGTCAGCGAAGCGGTTGGTCACTCGCATCTGCTGACCGAGCGATCGGGGGCTCTCCCGGTCAGCGGATGCGTATCCACACTTCGACTACCGACGGGGCTTGCTTGAACACATCGGGACGTTCGACCAGTGAGGAATGGCCGAACGGCCTACGCCCTACATTGGTCCCATGACCGGGCCTGCCATCCCCATCACCGGCGACATCGCTGCGGACATGCTCCTGCAGGACGAGCCGCTCGCCCTGCTCATCGGCATGCTGCTCGACCAGCAGGTTCCGATGGAATGGGCATTCCGAGGCCCGGCCACGCTGAAGGAGCGCCTCGGCGGTTCACTCGACGCCGCCCAGATCGCGGCGATGTCCGAGGACGACGTCGTGGCGGTGTGCTGCCAGAAGCCAGCGGTGCACCGATTTCCCGCTGCGATGGGTCGGCGCATCCACGCGCTGTGCCTGGATCTGGTCGAGCACTACGACGGCGACGCCGCACAGCTGTGGTCCGATGCGCCGGACGCAGCGGTGCTCTACGCCCGACTTCGCGCGTTGCCTGGCTACGGCGACGAGAAGTCCAAGATCTTTATGTCCATCCTGGCCAAGCGCCTCGGCGTTGCCGCCCCCGGGTGGGAAGAAGTCGCCGCACCGTTCTCAGACGACGAGCCGCGATCGATCGCGGACGTCGACTCCGAGGCGAACCTGGCCAGAGTCAGGGAGTGGAAGAAGATGATGAAGGCCGCGAAGAAGGCGAAGTCCGACCCGGTCCCCTGATCCACCGACGCGACCCGAACGCTCGGCCCGCCGCCGAACTTGTACGCCACAGACCGCACAGACGCCGCACACGTACAAATTGGCCCCATCAACGCCGTTCAGCGCCGGTCGCGACGCCGAGAGGTTTGTCAGCCGGCGGCGACAACGTCGGAGATGTGCTGGCGCGACAGCCACCCCAGCAGCACCGCAACGGCGCGGGGGTCATGACGCAGCTCGTGTCCGGCGCCGCTGATGACCCGGAGTTCGGCCCTGCCGTGCGCTGCAGCGATGGCCCGACCGTCGTCGAGCGGGGTCAGATCGTCGCTGTCGCCGTGCACGACGAGCAGCGATCTGGGCGCCAGCTCTCGGGCAGCGAGCAGCGGTCGCACTTCACGAAGCTCCGCGGACCACCGGTCGAAGGCCGGCGGGAATTCCAGGTCCTTGATCACCCCGACCTGACGGGCGTGCAGGAGCAGTCGTCTGGGATGACGGGCCCAGTCTTCGAAGTCGCCCTGCGCGGCGAGTGCCGCAACCCCTCGGACGCGCGGGTTGCGCGCCCCTTCGCAGAGGGCGAGCGATCCCCCGGAGCCGAATCCACACAGCCACACGCCGGTGACGCCCAGCTCCGCAACGTGCTCCACAGCGGAGTGCACGTCGTCCAACCACCCCTTGAGGGAGAAGTCCCCTTCGGCACCGCCGCAGCCGCGGAAGTTCATGGTGAGGACGACCCAACCGAGCTCTGACGCAATGCGTTCGGCGAGCTCGGGGAACGACTTCCCTGACTGCTGGCTCTCGCGGCCGCGGGTCGGGAACCCGTGGCAGAGCACGAGGCCTGGAGCGTCGTGCGTCGGCACCTCGGGCTCGGCCAAGTGGCCGCTCAGCTCGAGGTCGCCGGAACGGAATGAGTAGTCCATGACGGGCGGGCCGCTTGGGGCCTCCTCGACGGCGACGGCCTCGTGCGTGAGGCCTGCATGTCCGTTGCCGACGACTCCGCCACGATCCGCAGCACCCGTCACCTCGGTTCGGGTCACGGGATCGTCCACGGGCTCAATCGCCTCAAGCGTCGCTGGTCTGGCGCTGCTTGCCGTAGAGCTTGTAGCCACGGTTGCGGGCTTCGGCGAGCGTGTCGGGACCGAAGCACAGGAACGTCTCTGCGGCCATGAGCTCCGTGATCAGGTGCTCGTCGTCAGAGCCGAGCGCATCGACGTCGTAGACGACCTGTGTGCGCTTGTCGCCGACGAAGCGATGGTGTTCGAACTTGCCCGGACGATCCATGCCAGGGATCGTATCCGCGACCCCGCCGGGGCCGGCATCCGGGCAAGCGGTTCATCCGGCACCTGGGCGCACGCATCGGCACCGGAAGTGACGCTCATGGTCAATCGAGATCGTCGGGACCGGACACGGCGGGACCGATCGCGCCGATCGCCTCGTAGTAGCGCTCCTCGACGTCGAGCACCGTCACGACGTCGTCATCGGCGAGGGTGCTGCCCTGCGCTTCGAGCCGCCCGAGGATCCAGGCGATCGGTTCGTCATCGCTGACGACCACGAGTGCGTCACCGATGTCGTCAGCCGCCTTCTCGGACGCGATGCCCTTGGCCGCCAGGTAGTCGCAGTGCGCCAGCAGCACCGACTGCACATCGTCGTAGGACAGCTCCGCTGTGAGGCGGTCTGGCAGCCGGTCAGCGACGAAGTCGACCGCCTCGCGCAGGTCATAGACGCTCCGACGAGGACGCGACGCCAGGCTGCTCGTGACGTTGCCGATCGTCACCGCCGCGATCACGAAGCACACCAGCGCTGCAAGCACGATCCAGATCCACATCGACCCAAGCCTGCCACCGGACGCGCCTCGGCGCCGACCCTGCCCCGAAGGAGGAGTCGGCGCCGAGGGTCACACCGCGGCAACAACCGGCCGGGGGCCGGCGTTTCGATCGATCAGATGCCGATGCGCTGCGCGAGCAGCTCGCGGTGGTAAGTCGGGTCACCGAAGAGCAGCTCGGAGCTCTTGGCCCGCTTGAAGTACAGGTGAGCGGGATGCTCCCAGGTGAACCCGATCCCACCGTGGATCTGGATGTTCTCGGCTGCGGCGTGGAAGTACGCCTCTGAGCAGTAGGCCTTGGCGAGCGAAGCCACCGAGGGAAGCTCGTCGTTCAGCTCCGAGGCGCACCAGCCGGCGTAGTACGCAGCGGACTTGGCGGACTCGACCTCGAGCAGCATGTCGGCGCACTTGTGCTTGATCGCCTGGAACGACCCGATCGGACGACCGAACTGCACGCGGTCCTTGGCGTACTGCACGGCGGATTCGAGGACTTCCTGGGACCCGCCGACCTGCTCGGCTGCGAGCGCCACCGCCGCGAGGTCGAGGACGGTCGACAGCACGTCCCAGCCGGAACCGTCTGTACCGATGAGGGTGCCGGTGACGTCTGAGTACTCCAGACGTGCCTGCTTGCGGGTCTGGTCCATCGTCGACAGCGCCGTACGGGTGAGGCCGGCTGCGTCGCCGGCGACAGCGAAGAGGCTCACGCCGGCATCGGTGCGCGCCGCGGTGATGATCAGGTCGGCGGTGTGGCCGTCGAGGACGTAGAGCTTCTCGCCGTTGATCTTCCAGGTGTCGCCGTCGGCGGTTGCCGTGGCGGTCACCGCGGATTCGTCCCAGCGACCGTTCGGCTCGGTGAAGGCAACGGTGGCCACCGTCTCTCCGGAGGCGATGCCCGGCAGGTGCGCGGCCTTGGCGGCGTCGTCGCCGGAGTGGATCAGAGTCTGACCGGCGAGCACGACGGTGGAGAAATATGGGGCGCACAGGAGGCGTCGACCCATCTCTTCCAACACCACGATGAGCTCGACGAAGCTGTAGCCGGATCCGCCGAACTCCTCGGGGATGACGAGACCCTGCAGGCCCATCTGCTCTGCCATCTGGGTCCACACAGCGGTGTCGTAGCCGGCCTCGGTGTCCATGAGCTCGCGGACGGTCGGCTCGTCGGACTTGGCATTGAGGAAGTCGCGGACGACCTTGCGGAGCTCTTCCTGCTCCTCGCTGAAGGCGAAGTTCACTGTGGTGTCCCCTTGTTGGATCGAGTGTCGAGCTGTTGGATCAGTGTGGAACGATGCGCGGGACGGACTGCGGGTGCGCATCAATCGTTGCGGATCAGATTGGATTGTCCCTGGACGCACTCAGCGCGTCCGGGTTCGCAGTTGTGTAGTCGAGCGACGGCGTCGATTCCATCCACCTCGCGTACACCGGTGTACTCGAGGCTGCGCTGACGCCGCTACCGTGGCGACGTGGAGCAGATCGGGATCCGCCAGCTACGGGCCGAGGTCGCGGCGCAGGTACGACGAGCAGGCGACGGCGAGCGCGTGGTGATCACCGTCGATGGCCGCCCCGTCGCGCAGCTCGGCCCCATCGAGGCGCCTGCGGGTTCCCACACGCTTGCGGACCTCGCTGCACAGGGCCGGATCCTTCCCGCCCGACGCAGCGATCGACCGCCGCCGGAGATGTCACTCCCGTTGTGGGCCGGGACACGAATCGACCAACTCGTTCGAGAGGTCCGGGGCCGATGACGTTGGCGCTCGACACCACCGCGCTCTTGTCGCGGTTCCTGGAGGGACCGACCCAGGCCGTGGTCCTCGGCGCGATGAGTAGCGATCCCGACTGGTGCGCGAGCGCCCTCGCCCTGTCCGAAGCACTTATGTTGGTCGACCGACTCGGCGACGACCCGGGCCGCACCGACGACCTCCGGCGTGCGATGCGAGACGACTGGGAGCGGATCCACGTGGTGCCCGTCGACCAGATGTGCCTCGATCGAGCCGCTGAGCTGGGCCGGACCCAGCCGGTTCGGACCGTCGATGCCATCCACCTCGCGGCTGCCGACCGCCTTCCTCGCCCGCTCACCTACGTGACGTTCGACCCGACGCAGATCCCCGTCGCCCTCTCGCTCGGCTTCGACGTCGTCTGAGCGGTCCGGACGCCCGAGCGGTCTCGCCCTGGACGCGTCCCGATCGTGCGCTGAGGGCGAATCCGTCGAGTCCGACCTCGGACATGGCGCTGCTCACTCCGTGTCCGAGGACGGCGGCGCGAGACTCGCGGCCATGGCAGAGACCGGCACCCTGCACCTCGCCGACAACGACTTCGAGATCCACAAGGTCGTCGTCGGCCCGTTGGACAACAACGTGTTCGTTCTGCGATGTCGCCACACCGGAGACGCGGTGCTCATCGACGCAGCGAACGAGCATGACCGGCTCTTGGATCTGTCCCGTTCCCTCGGCGTTCGCAGCGTCTTGGAGACCCACGGGCACTGGGACCACATCCAAGCGGTGCCCGAGATGCGTGACGCCGGATACTCCGTAGGCATCGCGGGCGATGACGCTGCGATGTTGCCCACCTACGACGATCTCATCGGCGATGACGAAGTGATCGAGATCGGCCACCTGCGCCTGCGAACCATCCACACCCCGGGCCACACGCCAGGTTCCACGTGCTTTCGCATCGAGGACAAGCCGATCCTGTTCAGCGGCGACACCCTGTTTCCAGGCGGTCCGGGCGCCACGCAGTTCGAAGGTGGGGACTTCGCCGCGATCATCACCTCGGTCGAGGATCGCCTGTTCTCCGCGCTCGGCCCCGACACGATCGTGCTGCCCGGCCACGGCGACGACACGACGATCGGCGCCGAGTCACCGCACCTTCAGGAATGGATCGACCGAGGGTACTGAGCCTGGGTCGTCACGACGCCCGAACCTCCGACGTCGCTGCGCCCGCTGGACGAAGCGCAGCCCGTCCACCGACCTCCATCGTGTCCGCTGGCCGGCGCACGAACATGGCGATCACACACAACGCCACCCACCCGGCGAAGACCCACGTCATGAGCGCGACCCGCGACCCGTAGTGCAACTGCGTGGCGGCGAACGCTCCCGTGACCACAGCGGCGCCCAGCACCGAGGCGACCACGGCCCGATGATGCGGCGGCGCTGGTGTCGGCGCCGGTTCCCATCCACTCCAGTCAGCGATCTCCCGATTGCTGCCCATCATCCACAACAGCCACACGGTCGCGGCCGACAACCCGACCGACGCGATCACTTGCACCAGGTTTGCGGTCTCGATGGAACGTCCGGTGATGTCGAAGAGGTGGTCGTCGAAGCCGGGCAGCACGATGCCTCGATCGGAATGGGTCACCATGTCCACGAGGGAGTGCGTGACCGCTCCGACCTCCACGCAGAGCACGACCATCCACCAACGATGTCGGTTGCGACCGACCAGGCGGATGTCGCGAAGGTGGAAGCGACCGAGGTCCGGCAGGTGCCCGGCGAGACGCGGGAGCACCAGCCGCCGAGCCGACCACGTGAGCAGGAGACCGACCACCAGGCACCAGGAGACGATCTGGTCGGGCTTGTGGCCGTCGAACCAGGTGGGGCGGCCCAGGAGATATGGCCACGGAAGGTGTTCGGTGGCACGAGCCAGGTCCGGCGTGGTGCTGCCCACCACCAGGGCCACTCCGTCGAGCGACGGCTGCCACCGCTTGAGTGGGAGCACCGGGGCCTGGTGGGCAAGGAACGTGAAAGGCATGCGGGATCCATGGTGCCAGTTCTCGATGCATCCACCAGGTGCGGTGGCCGCTTCGCCGTCAGTGCAGCGCCCGGCCGAAGCTCAGAGAGGACCCAGGTGCAGCGCAGCGATCGAACGATCGGGACCGACGCCTATTTCCACTACGTCAGTAGTGGAAATAGACTCCCCCGCATGGCAGACGCTCCCCTCTTCCAGATCGAGGACCTGCACGCGGCCCCGGCCGAGCAGCCCGACTCGGAGATCCTCCGCGGCGTGTCGCTGACCATCCGACCCGGCGAGGTGCACGCGCTCATGGGCCCGAACGGGTCGGGCAAGTCCACGCTGGCGAGCACGCTGATGGGGTCACCTGAATACACCGTCACCAGTGGGTCGATCCGCTTCAAGGGCGACGACGTCACCGAGTGGCCCACCGAGCTTCGCGGGCGCAACGGCATGTTCCTGGCGTTCCAGTACCCGCAGGAGATCGCTGGCGTGTCGGTCCGGCAGTTCCTTCGCCAGGCGCTCTCGGAGCGCAAGGGCATCGACCTGTCCGTCCTGGAGATCCGCCTGGCGATCATGGAGTGGATGCAACGCCTCGACATGGACCCGGCGTTCGCCGACCGGTTCCTGAACGAGGGGTTCTCCGGCGGAGAGAAGAAGCGCAACGAAGTCCTCCAGATGGCCATCCTGGAACCTGAGCTGGCGATCCTGGACGAGACCGACTCGGGCCTGGACATCGACGCGCTCCGAGTCGTCGCCAGCGGCGTGAACGAGGTGCGGGCCGACCGCCCGGAACTGGGCGTGCTCGTCATCACCCACTACCAGCGCCTGCTCGATCACCTCACCCCCGACGTGGTGCACATCCTGGTCGACGGCAAGATCGTCACCTCTGGCGGCCCGGAGCTCGCGACCGAGCTCGAGCGCGACGGATTCGACGCGTATCGCGATCACCAGGTCGTCTCGTGAGCTCCTCCACGGTCGACGCAACCGAAGACCTCGATGTCGGCGCCATCAAAGCCGACTTCCCGATCCTGTCGAGGACCGTCCACGATCAACGGCTGGTCTTCTTGGACTCCGCAGCGTCGTCGCAGAAGCCGACCCAGGTCATCTCGGCCATGGACCGCTACTACGAGACCACCCATGCGAACGTGCACCGCGCCGCCTACACGCTGGCCGAAGGCGCCACCAACGCAATGGAAGGTGCCCGGGCCAAGGTCGCCCGGTTCATCGGTGCGCCGTCGGCCGACGAGGTCGTCTTCACCAAGAACGCGACCGAGTCGATCAACCTGGTCGCCCGCTCTTGGGGCGACGCCAACCTGCAGTCTGGCGACGCGGTGGTCCTCACCCAACTGGAGCACCACGCGAACATCGTGCCGTGGCAGCAGCTCGCGGCCACCAATGGCATCGAGGTGCGCTGGATCCCGCTCACCGACGACGGCCGGTTGGACCTCACCGACCTCGACCGCCTGCTCGATGGCGCCAAGCTGCTCGCGCTGTCGGCCATGTCGAACGTCGTCGGCACCATCACACCGGTGCGCCAGTTGACCGATGCCGCACATGCAGCTGGCGCGCTCGCCTGCATCGACGCCTGCCAGTACGTTCCCCACGTCGCCACCGACGTCGGGGACCTCGGCGCCGACTTCTTGGCCTTCTCCGGGCACAAGATGCTGGGGCCGACCGGCGTCGGCGTGCTGTGGGCCAGACCCGATCTGCTCGACGCCATGCCACCGTTCCTGGGTGGCGGCGGCATGATCCTCGACGTCACCATGGACGGCTTCACCCCGGCCGACGTCCCCCACAAGTTCGAAGCCGGCACCCCACCGATCGCCGAGATCGTCGGGCTGGGTGCTGCGATCGACTACCTCGATTCGCTCGGCATGGACAAGGTCCGCGACCACGAGATCGCACTCACCTCATACGCATTCAACAGCCTCACCGAGCGTTTCGGCGACGACCTCACCATCTACGGGCCGACCGATCCCGCAGCTCGGGGTGGCGTGATGAGCTTCGCGTTCAAAGGCATCCACCCGCACGACCTGTCACAGGTGCTCGATCAGCACGCAGTGTGCGTGCGCCCGGGCCACCACTGCGCCAAGCCCCTCATGCGAGTTCTCGGAGTCGGTGCCACCGCGCGAGCATCGTGGTACGTCTACAACGACGAAAGCGACATCGACGCACTCGGCGACGCACTCGCCGACGCCGGCGACTTCTTCGACTTCTGAACGGCTCCGGGCACTCCGAAGCGATCGAACTGCTCCGGATTGACGGAGCGAAGGGAACGAACGAATGTCAGGTCTCGAAGACCTCTATCGGGAGATCATCCTCGACCACTACCGCAACCCGCGGAACCGTGGAGAGCTGCCCCACCCTCCGGCAGCTCGGGTCGAAGGGTTCAACCCGCTGTGCGGCGATGAGATCGTCGTGTACCTCCAGCTCGACGACGCCGCCAAGGGCGACGACGCGGTGGTGAGCGAGGTGCGGATCGGCGGCCAGGGTTGTTCGATCTCGCAGTCGTCGGCATCGATGATGTCCGCTGCGATCGTCGGCAAGACCGTCGCAGAGGTCAAGGATCTGACCAAGGCGTTCAAGGCCATGATGTCGATCCACGAGGGTGAGCTCGACGGCGGAGAACCGGCGTCGGCCGAGGACGCCGACCCGGGCGAGCTCCGCCTCGGCGACCTCGAAGCACTGCGTGGCGTCGTCAAGTTCCCGGTGCGCATCAAGTGCGCAACCCTCAGCTGGAACACGATGCTCCAGGCGATCGACGAATCCTGACGCTCGCCGTCCCGTCGAAGGCGGAGTTCTGTGTGTCGTGAGTCCGCCTGACCTGCACTCACGACACACAGAACTCTGAACTCACTTCGGAGCGCAGACTTCCAGTTCCATGCCGTCAGGGTCGCGGAAGAACAGCGACCACGTGGTTCCACCGAGCAGCGTGATGTCGCCCACCTGCCCGCCGGCGTCCACGATCCGGCGCTGCAGGTGTTCGAGCACATCTCGAGATGCCGCCGCCAGACCGAAGTGGTCGACCGGCCCACGTCCGCCGATGGCCGACCGGTCCCCGACGATCGAGCCATCCGGTACCTCGGCGACGTTCAACGCAGCGCCGCCACCCATGTCGATGATCGCCATGCGCGGATGGTCTGCACTGGATGGAATCTCGGCCGAGATCGTCGCACCGAACGCGTCCCGATAGAACGCGATGACCCGGTCGAGATCGCACGTCCCCGTAGCGATGTGGTTGAACCCGCTGATCAGCGGCGGGGCGGATCGTTCCATGAGCGCACCATACCCACCGACGCCGCCCGGGCAACCTGGCAACGCCCTTGGCAGCGCCCGGCCCGAACCGAAGAGTCAGCGTCCCGAGCGCGGATGACTCCCCGTTGGCGACCCGATTCAGGTCGCCGCGCACCCCGCGGCGAGCTCCGACATCCGACGGGCCAGCTCGACATCGAGCTCCGTCACTCCTCCGATGTCGTGGGTCACCAAGTCGACCGTGACGGTGCCATACGAGTTCGCCCAGTCGGGATGGTGGTCCAAGGCCTCAGCAACGGTCGCCACCGCTGACATGAAGCCGAAGGCCCGAGAGAAGTCGGCGAACTGCAGCTCGCGGTGCAAGCGACCGTCGATCACCTCCCAACCAGGAAGGTCGGCCAGGGCAGCCGCAAGGTCCCCATCGGACAGCAGCGTTGGACGGGTCACGCGGTCAGGCTACGCACACGTCGCGACCCCAGCGATCGCGCCGCTCTGAACCGCGCCGCTGTGAGCCCGGGAGCGCTGAAACCTGGGCGAGGAATCGACATGCCGTGTCGAAAGCGTCCCCGATGTCGTTGGGTCGCGATGTCGGCGGTGGGAGCGTCAGAGGTCGAAGAAGGGATCTTCGATCTTCGGGCGCTCGGACTCCAGCCCGTTGAACCCTGGAGCGTCGTCGTCGGGAAGGTCCGCAACCCAAGCCGAATAGCCCGACACCTCCAAGCGCTCGGCGAGCTCCGGCCCGCCCGACTCCAAGATGCGACCCTTCGCGAAGATGTGCACCACGTCGGGATGCAGCTCTTCGAGCAGCCGCGAGTAGTGCGTGATGGCGAGCACACCGAGCGGCGCAGAGCCGTCGATCCCCTCGCCCGTCGCCGTCTCGATGCGGCGAGACACCGCACGCAGCGCGTCGATGTCGAGACCCGAGTCGATCTCGTCGAGGATCGCGATCCGCGGCGCCAACACGCCGAGTTGCAGCGTGTCGTTGCGCTTCTTCTCGCCGCCGGACAGGTCGACGTTGAGCGGACGATCGAGGAACTTGGTATCGAAGTCGAGCAGTGCAGCTTCTGCGGTCAGCCGGGCGCCGACGAGTGCCGGGTCACGATCCGCAGCAACGTACGCCTCTTGCAACACCTCGGCCACTCGGACGCCGGGAACTTCGGTTGGGTACTGCATGGCCAGGAACAGCCCGGCGCGGGCCCGTTCCCACGTGGGCAGTCCCAGCAGATCGACCCCGTCGAGGGTGGCCGAGCCACCGGTGACGGTGTAGCCGGGCTTGCCCATGAGGACGTGGCTGAGCGTGGACTTGCCCGAGCCGTTCGGACCCATCACGGCGTGGACCTCGCCAGAGCGCACGGTCAGCGTGACGCCCTTGAGGATCTCACGACCGTTGACTTCGGCTCTGAGGTCGGTGACGACCAGTTCGCTCATGACGACATCTCCGTGGAGCCGGCCAACCCGGCGTCAGATGGTTCAACAGAATCGACGGCGACGTCGACGAGGACTCGGCCGCCCTCGACCCGTGCCGAGTACGACGGAACGGGACGAACGGCTGGCAACGTCCGGGCATCGCCGGTGCGCAGGTCGAACTCGCTGCCGTGCTTGGGGCATTCGATCGTGCAGGCGTCCGCGTCGACGATCCCACCCGAGAGCGACACCTCGCCGTGGCTGCACGTGTCGCCGATGGCGTAGACATCGTCACCGAGGCGGACGATCGAGATCTTGCGGCCCTCCACCAGGAAGGCTGTGCCCTCTTCGTCCTCGAGGTCGGCAAGCGCGCACACGTCCACGCTGGCGATCGAGTCGGTCACGATGCCTCCGCGGCGTTCGCACTCGAGGTCTGCCCGAGCGCACGGTCGAGCGTGCCGTCCAGCCGGGCCGCAACCTGTCCGGCGAGGGCCGGAACGGCGAAGTCGTCGAGGACCTCGTCGAAGAAGCCACCGACCACCAGTCGCTCTGCCACGTTGGTCGGCACGCCACGGGACTCGAGGTAGAAGCGCTGATCGGGATCGACCGGACCGACGGTGGAGGCGTGCGAGCAGTGCACGTCGTTGTTCTCGATCTCCAGGTTCGGCACCGATTCTGCCCATGCGCCGTCGGAGAGCTTGATGTTGCGGTTGGTCTGGAAGGCGTTCGAGCCCTTGGCCCCGGGAGCGATGCGAATCAGCCCGGTGTAGACGGAGTGCGCCGTGTCGGCGACGCCGCCCTTGAACAGCAAGTTCGACGTGGTGTTCGGCGCGTTGTGCGACTGGAACGTGCGCAGGTCGAGCATCTGGTCGCCATCGCCGAGGTAGACGCTCGACAGGTTACCGGTGGCACCCTTGCCGTCCAGACGGCAGTCCAACCGGAGCCGGGCGTAGTCGCCGCCGAGCGCCGCGACGCCCACGTCGAGCGTGGCGTCCCGATCGACGGTGGCGTCGAGCGTGCCGAGGTGCCACACCTTCGGGCCGACGTCCTGGAGCACCGCGTGGTGGAACCGGGCAGCGGGGCCGATCGACAGATCCGTCACCGGTGCGACCAGGGCATCCACGTCAGCGGTGAGGTGGACCTCGACGAGGGATGCGTCCGCGTCGGCGCCGACGCGGACCGAGATCCGGGGGAACGTCGCGATGTTCCCGGCCGCGACGTACGAGACCACGGCGAACGGTCGGGTGACGGTGACGCCGGCCGGCACGTCGAGCACCACCGGCTCGACCGAGAGTGCGTCGTTCCACGCAACGAACAGGTCGGCCGGCGCCAAGACGGCCTCGCCCAGAACCGCGTCAGCGCCAACGGCATCGTCGTAGCTGGAACCGAATCGGACCCCGGCATCCCACGGCTCGCCCTCGACCTCGGAGTGGATCACCCGACCGTCGAGC
>Ga0209023_10001579_pt1 | contig 30206 bp, 37 predicted proteins | sample LakOneMetagenome_FD_187468 | JGI IMG/M metagenome (GOLD analysis project Ga0209023, IMG submission 187468) | Freshwater and sediment microbial communities from Lake Erie, Canada (SPAdes) (version 2) | ecosystem: Environmental > Aquatic > Freshwater > Lentic | place: Lake Erie, Canada...
CGCACGTTATCATCCGGGCATGGCCAAGCTGCTGCTCAACCTGCGCAACGTGCCCGACGACGAGGCCGACGAGGTGCGCGCGATGCTGGACGCGAGCCGGATCGCGTTCTACGAAACCCCGCCCAGCGGCTGGGGGCTGTTCGCGGGCGGCATCTTCGTCAAGCACAACGCGGAGATCGTCGAGGCCAAGCGGCTGATGGCCGACTACCAGGCCCGGCGCAGCGCCCGGGTCCGTGCCGAATACGCGCAGGCGAAACGCGACGGCAGCGCGGAGACGTTCCGCACGGTGCTGCGCGAGCAGCCGTTGCGCGTGGCGTTGACGATCCTCGCCATCATCTGCCTGCTGGGACTGGTCGCGTTGCCGATGTTGCTGCTGCGCGGGTGATGCAGGACAGGACCGCCCGGTTCCCTTCCGACGGACGGTCTGGCACAAGGCGACCGACAACGTAGAGTCGCCACTCCCCCGCTGTGGAGGCGCCGCCATGTCGTGCAAGGTTCGCCTGCTGGTCGTCGCCATGCTGGGTCTGGCCTGTTCACCCGCGTGGTCCGCGGATCGCGCCGCTGCCAACGTCCTGCCCAGCTACCGGATCGTCGTGTTGCCGGCAGTACCCGACGCGCTCTCCACGGTGGCGACCGATATCAGCGATGCGGGCCAAATCGTCGGCTACACGGATCCGTCTTCCGGCACGGGCTCCGCCGTTTCCTGGGGCGTGGCGCCATATGCGCCGCAGCGACTGGCCCATCTGACGCCTCGTTCCGATGAAACGGCCAGTGCGGTCAACGACGCGGGATTCGTGGTCGGTATTGCCAACTTGCGCAGCGGCAACTACGTCGCCGTGATGTGGAACCCGGATGGCACGATCGTCGCGTTGGGTTCGGTGCCCCATGGCCCGATCCGCAGCATCGCGAACGACATCAACGGTTCCGGCCTCGTCGCCGGGCGCGGCACGACCATTCGCGTCGCCGACTACATCCCGGTCTCCTGGTCCGGGCCCGGTGCGCCCCTGCATGTGCTCGACATACCCGGTTCCAGGTTCGCGGGCGCGGCCGACGCGGCGAACGATTTCGGCGATATCGCCGGCTATTACTACTACCAGTCGAGCAACATCCATGCGGCGCGCTGGTCGGCCGGCCAGCAGCAGTTCCAGGACCTCGGCGACCTGCCGGGGGGTGCCGACATCAGCATGGCCAACGGCATCAACAATGCGGGGCAGGTGGTGGGCCACGGCAACTCCGAACTGTTCCAGCGCGCCGTGCTCTGGGACAGCGACGGAACGATGACGGACCTGGGCGCTATCCCCGGTGCGCAGGGTTTCTACGATGCGATCGACATCGATCCCGTGGGCAAGGTCCTGGGCAGCTTCACCAACGACCACGGGCATCGCCAAGGCTTCCTGTGGACGGCGCAGGACGGGATGGTGGCCCTGCACGACCTCATCGATCCGGCCGATCCGTTGCGCGCGCGGTTCGGGGCCAGCGATGTCACGGTCTACGCGATCAATGCTTCCGGCCTGATCGTCGGCTCGATGTACGTCGAACGCGGGAACCCGGATAGCAGCGCGATCGTGCTGGTGCCGGAGGAGTGAGGCGGCGGGCGCGGTGCGCTTGGCGCTGACGATCATCGCGATCACCTGCCTGCCGGGCCTGGTCGCATTGCCGATGCTGCTGTTGCGTGGCTGGCGCTGATTGCGGTGCGCAGCCGCGAACCCGATCCGTCTTGTCACGAACGCGGTTCCCGCATCGTCCTGGTGTTCGACAGCCGGACAGCAACGGCTGCGAACCCCCACGAACACGAGGAACATGGATGGACAGGATTGCGAGTCTCATCACGCTCAAGGCCAGGCCGGGCCGCCGCGAGGACGTCCGGCGCGTCTGGGAGAAGTACGCCCGCGACTACATCAATGCCAGCGCGCTGGATTTCTACTATTGCTACGACGACGAGGATCCCGACGCGATCATCGTGTTCGGGCTGGGCGACGAGGCCAGCAACCGGGATTTCGCGCAGCAACCGTGGTTTCCCGATTACCAGCGCGCTACCCATGCGTTGCTGGCCGAACCGGGCGAGATCCGCAGCGCGACGCCACAATTCGTGAAAGGCGCTGCATGACCGATGCCGGGCCGGCCGTGGCCGGCCCGGTGACGCCGGCGTCACCGGTCACGTTGCAGGCTCTTCATCCGTCCTTGCCTTGCTAGCCGCGCGGAGGACGCCATGGACACCGACATCGCCCTGTTCGAACGACACCGTGGCCGCCTGTTCGGCCTGGCCTATCGCATGCTCGGCACGCCCGCCGATGCGGAGGACGTGTTGCACGACGCGTGGCTGCGCTTGCAGGCGCAGGACACCGCCACGCTCGACGACCCGGAGGCGTGGCTGGTCACCGTGACCACGCGCCTCGCGCTGGATCGCCTGCGCCGGGCCAAGGCCGAGCGCGAGCATTACGCAGGGCCGTGGCTGCCCGAGCCGCTGGCGCCGGATGCCGAGCGCCCCGACGCGGTGCTCGAACGCGACGAATCGCTGACGTTGTCGTTCCTGCTGCTGCTCGAGCGGTTGGGTCCGGAGGAACGCGCGGCGTTCCTGCTGCACGAGGTGTTCGACTACGGCCACGCCGAGGCCGCGGCGATCCTCGGCATCGGCGAAGACGCATGCCGCCAGCGCGTGCACCGGGCCAGGACGCGCCTGCGCGAGGGTCGCCCGCGCTTCCATGTCGACGAACTGGCGCAGCGGCGCCTGCTGCTACGTTTCGTCGAAGCGATGCGCGCACCGAACATGGACACGCTGCAGGCGCTGTTCGCCGAGGATGCGCTGCACATCAGCGATGGCGGTGGTGTCGTGCGCGCCACCCTGCACCCCTTGCACGGCGCCGAGCGGGTGGCGCGGCTGTACCTGCAACTGGCGCACAACATATGGGAATACGACGTGCGCTACGAAGTAACCACGCTCAACGGCGCGCCGGCCTTGTTCCTGTACGAAGGCACGAAGCTCTCCACCGCGATGTGGATCGAATGCGAAGGCGAACGCATCACCGCGATCCATGCGCTGCGCAATCCGGGAAAACTGGCGCGGCTGCTCGCGGTCACGAAACCGGCCGCGTCGGCGTCCTTGCACTGAAGCGGCGGCCATCCCGGCCGCGCGACGCAAGGAGCCTCCACCATGAATCGTTTTTCCGTGCAGAAGCACTTTTCCTCCATGCAGCCGCTGCTCGCCCTGGGCGCGCAGGTCCACGACGGCGGCCGGCTGGAACCCGAACTGCAGCAACTGGTGTTGATGCGCGTGTCGCAGATCAATGGCTGCGCGTTCTGCCTCGACATGCACAGCAAGGACGCGCGCGCGGACGGCGAGGACGAGCAACGCCTGTACCTGCTGCCGGCGTGGCGCGAGACCACGCTGTACAACGAGCGCGAACAGGTCGCGCTGGCCTGGGCCGAGGAACTGACCGAACTCGATTCGCACGATGCGGTTCCCGATGCCTTGTACGAACGCGCGCGCAAGGTGTTCGACGAAGACGCGCTGGTCGACCTGACCCTGCTCGTGGTCGCGATCAACGGCTGGAACCGGATCAACATCGCCGCGCGCAGCATCGGCGGGAATTACCGTTCGCCGCGCGCGAAGGCGGCCTGAGCCGGGGTGTCCAGGATGGAATCCGCGACGCGGATTCCACCATCACCACAAGGACGATCCCGCCTGCCTCAAACCCACGGCGACAGCGCGACCGTCAACTCGCCCTGGAAGCCCTTGTTCGACTGCAGCGGCACCACGAACCCGGATGCCGACTTCTGCGGGATGCCGTTCGCCTTCTGCCCGATCCGGACCAGGTCGGCCTGGTCCTTCGGCCCCGTCGCCCAATTCTGGTCGGCCCAGACGTAGCGCAGCTTCCATTCCCCGTCGTCGCGCTTGGCGAACAGCACCAGGGTGTCGCGGAACAGGTATTCGCCAGGGATGTGCTGCTTCAGGAACAGCGTGCCGTCGATTTCGTAGCCCGCGTTCGACACCGCGACCTCGATCGAGAACGCGACTTCGCTGCCGGCCATGATCTTGGAGGTGTCGAGGAACACCGAGAACAGCGTCGGCGCGCGTGCGTCCTTGAGCAGGTTGCCGCTGGCGTCGAACAGCTCCGAATACTCGCGCCGCACCGCGCTTTCCTGCGCCTTGGTGCGCTCGGTGAGGTCGTAGGTGTAGGCGCCGCGCGGCGCGACCGTGGTTTCGATGTAGTAGGACGAGGCAATCTTCTTGCCGGCCTTGCGCGCGCGCTCGATCTCCGGCGGGAAGGACAGGGCGGTGATCGCGAGCTTGCCGGTGGCGCAGATGTCGCCGAACAGGAAGCGCACCAGGTTCTGGTAGCCCTCCTCGGAATTGACGATGCCGAAGAAGCCGCTGTGGCTGCGGTTGACGAAGGCGCGCGGGCTGCCGGAGACGTAGGCATTCCCGATCTTGACCAGGCCATCGCTCATCTGGCCGACGGCGAGCGAGGACAGGCCGTGGGCAACCGCATAATCGCGGCTGTTGGTGCCGACCAGGCAGAACATGCGTTCCGGCGGATATCCCGAATCGCCGAGCGTGTTGACCTTGTCGGCCGGCACCTTCAGGTAACCGGACATCACCTTGCGGTTGAAGTTGTTCATGTCGTTGAAGGAAAGCAGGCTCGGCACGTTGATGCCGCCCACCTCGATGCCGTTGTGCGGGGTGGCGTAGGTGAACACCTTGTCCACCATCTTGCGCGTTTCGGCGCTGGCGACATCCGGGTTCTGCAGCAGGCAGCGGCAGACCAGCCCGCCCATCGAATGCGCGACGAGATAGACCTTGAATGCCTTGCGGTCGGCCTGGTTGTCGCCGCAGATGCGGTCGCGCAGCTCCAGGATGCGCCTGCCGAGCCCGGCGGCGGCCTCGGGGATGGACGGCACCTTGCCGTCGCCGAAGGCCGGGTCGGCCTCGTCGTAGTAGCGGTGGATCGCGATGCTGCGCGCCGGCAGCTTGCCGGTGATTTCCGCGCCCGAAGCATAGGTGTCGCGGTAGTCGTAGTCCTTCATCAACCGCACCAGCGGCGATTCGAACACGAACTTCACCACCCGGCCGTCCTGCGCCTGGCGGATCTTGGTCGAACCCGCTTCGAAGCCCATGTAGGGCGTCGAAGTGGTCTGCACGATCTCGTCCTTGGTCATCGCGTAACCGCGGACATAGATGATGGGGTAGTAGGGGCGTTCGATCCTGGCCATGGACATCCATTCCTGGATGGAGGAATACATCTTGTATCAACGACGAATGGTTTCGCTTTCGGCCAGCATGCATCAGCGCCGGCGCATGGTCTGCGACTGTGCGCTGGCTTCCATCACCGAACTGCACCCGTGGCTGGATCCATGGTTGGCACGGGATCGGCCGGTTTCTGTCGCCATTCCTTCACGCTACGCTGGCAACCCCACGCGATGGAGCGACAGGCATGAAGCAGCCAGCGAAGAAGGCCGCGGGCAAACCCGCGAAAAAGTCCGTCGCGTCGGCTTCGGGGTTCAGCGCCGATGAAAAGGCGGCGATGAAGGAACGCGCGCGCGAGCTGAAGGCGCAGAAATCGAGGGCGGAAGGCGAGGCCGACCTGCTGGCGAAGATCGCGGGAATGCACGAGACGGATCGCGCCATGGCCACCCGCCTGCATGCCATCGTCAAGGCGGCCGCGCCCGGCCTGCTGCCGAAGACCTGGTACGGGATGCCGGCCTATGCGAACGCGGAAGGCAAGATCGTGTGCTTCTTCAGGGACGCGCAGAAATTCGGCGATCGCTACGCCACCTTCGGCTTCAACGACGCGGCGAAGCTCGACGACGGCGCGATGTGGCCGACCGCGTTCGCACTGCTGAAGCTGACCTCCGCCGACGAGAAGAAGATCGCCGCGCTGGTGAAGCAGTCGGTGGGCTGAGAACCGCAAGCGCGGCCCGAGCCGCGTTACGACGGCTGCCGGCGATGGATGCGCGGGCCGGGAACGGCGGGAGGTTCGTCCGCTGCGGGCGGTTCCGGCGCTGCCGGTGCCGGCGCCGCTTCCTGCGCGGTGGCCGCTTCGCGCGCCTCGCGCTTGCGGGCGTCCTTTTCGTCCTGTTTCTTCTTCTTCGCCAGTTCGCGCTGGCGTTTCTCGAAGGCGTAGTTGGGCTTGGGCAAGTGCAGTCTCCGTGCGGGTCAGCGGCGGCGTGTCGGGGCGGGCTTGGCCGGCAATACAGGCGCGGGATCGCCTGGTTCGATGCCGACGCGCAGCAGCGAGCGGGTCACGCCAAGTACCTCGATCTTGCCGCCGGCCTTGCGGAAGGCCTCGATGTCCTCGGCGACGCGCTCATGGGTGACCGGCGAGCGTTCGTTGGGCTTGCGCGCGGAAAACAGGTGGCTGGTCTTCGATGGCGGGACTGCAGCGGCTGCAGTGGCGGGCGCGGACTTCTTCGACGTTGGCATCGGTTCTCCGGATTCTACGGTTCAATACAGTCGCAGCGGGATGCCGCGGGCGTTGCGGTCGGCGTAGTCGGCGCGCACTTCGCGGCAGGCGGGGCCACCCATCGCGAACTTGCGGCAGATCGCGGGGCGCTGCTCGTAGATCGAACAGCACATGCGCGCCGAATCGATGGCGACGCACCAGCCTTCCTCGTCGCGGGCCATGACCTCGACGCCATGCGCATTGCGCGTGGTGAAGCGCGCGGGAATGCGATCCTCGGGCATCAGCACCACGGTGAGGCGGCAGCACACGGCATCGCAGCGGTCGCAGTGGGGGGCATCGGACTCGCGGACCACGTATCCCGGCATGGACGCTCCGGTGGAACGCCGCCCGGCGAAGGGGCGTGGCGCGTGGAAGGAAGCGAAGCGAGCGACGATGACGGCGGTCGGACGGGACGCGCGTGGCAACGTGGTACCGAGCCATCCTACGCGATAACGGCGGAAGGATCCGTGATTTTCGCGTTTTTGCGTTCGAAACCCGTGCAACGAGCGCATACTCGGGCACCGGCAGGAGCGTCCGCATGGCCCAGCACCAGATCGCGCTGTTCACCTTCACGCTGGGCAATACCGAAAGCATCGGCCCGGCGGCCTTGCGCGACATGTGGATGCGCGCCTGCGGCACCAGCAATGTCAGCGTCGGCCGCAGGGCGCCCGCCGAAACCTTCCGCGACCGGCCCGTCTATACCCTGTATGCCCCGCAGGGACTGGCCGACATCCGCGACGTGGAATTGCGGTTGCGGCGCATGTTCGAGTCCGCGCACCTGCACGCGTCGCTGACCGCGTTGCACGCCTGACGCATTGCGAGCCCGAGCCATGGCCGACACGACTCCGTATCCCGTCGGAACGCCCGGCCAGCCCTGGGGCGTGGCGGAAAAAGCCGAATGGCGCGCGCGCCAGCGCAAGCAGCGCAGCTATGCGGACGAGGTGGTATCCGTCATCGACCAGCTGCGCGGCGATTTCGATGTCGAACGCTACGGCGAACTCGACTACGCGTCGGACGGCACGTATCCGCTGTTCGCGCTGCGCAGCCGCGACTGGAGCGATGTGCTTCCCGTCGTGCTCGTCAGCGGCGGCGTGCACGGTTACGAAACCAGCGGCGTGCATGGCGCACTGCGTTTCCTGCAACGTGATGCGAAGGGCTACGCGGGGAAAGCGAACCTGCTGGTCGTGCCCTGCATCAGCCCGTGGGCCTATGAACGCATCCATCGCTGGAACCCGGAAGCGCTGGACCCGAACCGCAATTTCCGCGCGAACAGCCCGGCCGGCGAATCGGCGGCGCTGATGCGGCTGGTCGCGCCGCTGCGCGGGCGCTTCCTCGTGCACATCGACCTGCACGAAACCACCGACAGCGACGAAAGCGAATTCCGCCCGGCACTGGCCGCGCGTGACGGCAAACCGTTCGAACCCGGCACGATCCCCGACGGCTTCTACCTGTGCGCGGACAGCGCGCGGCCGCAGCCCGCGTTCCAGCAGGCCATCAATGCCGAAGTCGCGAAGGTGACGCACATCGCGCCGGCCGATCCGGACGGCACCATCATCGGATCGCCGGTGGTCGCGCCCGGCGTGATCGAATACGACTACACCCCGTTGGGCCTGTGCGCCGGCGTCACCGACGCGCGTTACGTCACCACCACCGAGGTCTATCCCGACAGCCCGCGCGCGACGCCGGAACAGTGCAACCGGGCGCAGGCCGCCGCCGTGCGCGCGGCGATCGATTTCGCGCTGGCGCAGCCCTAGATCCCGTCACCGGCACGCCGCGGCCGGATTGCGTTGACGACCGCGTTGTTGTCTGCATCGGGGCAGTCCCTGGCGTTGCCGCGAGAGGACGGAGGTTCTCCTTCATGGCCGATGTCTTCGTCTCCTACAGTCGCCGAGACAAGGCCCGCGTCGCGCCGCTGGTGGCCGCGATCCAGGCGCGCGGCTGGTCGGTCTGGTGGGATCCACAGATCGTGCCGGGGCAGGAGTTCGATCGCCTGATCGACCTGGAACTGGCCGCTGCCAGCGCGGTGCTGGTGGTGTGGACGCCGGATTCGGTCCAGTCGCGCTGGGTACGGGGCGAGGCGCGGGTGGCGGCGGATCGCGGCATCCTGGTGCCGGTGCGCTACGACGCGGCGATGTTGCCGATCGACGTGCGCGCCCTGCACACCATCGACCTGGACGGGGAATCGGGGTTGGAGCGCGGCATCGAGGACATGCTGGACGCACTGGGCGGTTTGATCGCGCACGGCCAGGCGCTGTCGCCGCGTGCCGCGATCCCGGTGCCGGCCATGCCGCCAGCCGGCGGCGTTGAACGCATCGGCATCTGCGTGCTGCCCTTCGTCAATGCCGGCGATCCGGCGCAGGCCTGGTTCAGCGATGGCATCACCGAGGACATCATCACCGAGCTCTCGCGCTGGCAGACCCTGGCGGTGCGCTCGCGCGCGGCCTCGTTCCGCTACCGTGGCGATGCCGTCGACCCGCAGCAGGTCGCGCGCGAGTTGCAGGTGCGCTTCGTCGTCGAGGGCAGCGTGCGCCGGTTGGGCGAGCGCATCCGCATCAGCGTGCAGTTAATCGATGCGCAGACCGGCAGCCATATCTGGGCGGAGAAGTTCGACCGTGCGCAGGCGGAACTGTTCGAAGTGCAGGACGAAGTGGTGCGTACGATCGTCTCCACGCTTGCGGGCCGGGCGATCGCCCGCGATGCGCAACGCGTGCAACGCAAGCCGCCGGCCAGCCTTGCGGCGTACGAATGCGTGGTCAAGGGCAATGCGCTCAGCTGGATCGACGCGCAGGAGGCGGCGGAGGCGGAACGCTTGTTCCAGCAGGCGATCGAACTCGATCCCGGCTACGGCCTGGCGCATGCGCTGCTGTCGGAGATACGCTCCGGCAGATGGTTCGACACCCCGGGCCGTCCCGTCGCGGAACTGCATGCGGCCTTCGCGCTCGCGGACCGGGCGGTGGAACTGGATCCGAACGAAAGCACCTGCTTCTCGATATTGGCGCAGGCGTGCCTGCTGCGCGGCGAGCACGCGCTCGCCTTGCAGCACGTGCGGCGTGCAGTCGAGATCAACCCCGGCAACCAGTGGAACATGGCCGATATGGGCATGGCCCTGGTCTACCTCGGGCAACCCGAGGAAGCGCTGTCGTGGTTCCGGCGCGCGCGCTTAACCGATCCGTTCTTCGACGTGTCCTGGTGCTGGCGCATGCAAGGCGAGGCATGCCTGCTGCTTCATCGCTACGACGACGCACTGGCCATGCTGGCGCATGTATCGACGCCGCATTACCGCATCGTCGCGCTGTGCTCGGCCTGCCAAGCGCTGCGCGGGGACCTCGACCAGGCACGCGCGCAGACGCAGCAATGCCTGGCGCTGAAACCGGATTTCTCCATCGCGCTGTTCATGGCCAAGGAACCATTCCAGCGGCAGGAGGATCGCGATCTCCTGTCCACCGGCCTGCGCGAGGCCGGGCTGCCGGAGTGAGCCGTTTGGTGATCGCGGTACGCGCGGCGATCGCGGTCCGTCAGCGAATCCGGCTTGCTAGCCGGATCCGCCTTCCGGCGGCGTCCAGTGGAACACTTCCTCGATGCGCTTGCCGAACACGTGCGCGATGCGGAAGGCGACATCGAGCGTGGGCGAATAGCGTTCCTGTTCGATCGCGGCGATGGTCTGCCGGGTCAGGCCGACGCGCTTGCCGAGTTCGGCCTGGGTCATGTCCTGCGCGAGGAAGCGCAGCAACTTGATCTCGTTCGCCATTTCAGTGCGCCATGCGCGGATGGCGGTAGCCGCGCACGGTCAGCGCCGCACGCAGCGTTTCCGACAGCACGATGAACAGCAGCGCGGTGTTCGCGACTTTCCAGCCCTGGTCGGTGAACGGCATGATCGCGCCGGCCAGGATGGTGCCGGCGAGCAGCAGCATGTAGGCGGCCCGGGTGGCGCGCGCGTCGATGGCGTCGTCGCGCTCGTCCTGCTGCAGGCCCTCTTCGCGGTTGCGGAACCGGAACACCAGTTCCCCGGTGATGTAGCCGATCGCGTGCAGGCCGGCGACCGCGGCCAGTAGCCCGAACTTCGCCAGGAACCCCGATGGCCAGTCCGGCCAGCCGATCTGGATCGCGAAATAGACCAGATAGCCCGGGCACATGGTCCACAAGGTCAGCCAGGCGCGTTTTTCGATGAGGGACATGGAGATGGTTCCGGGTTATGGGTGGCGAACGCAATGGTAAGTATATTTAACATTATGTCAAGTATTTTCTGCCCGAAAGGCGGTGCCAAGCCCGCAATCCGCCAAACCCGGGCAGCCGGGCAGCCGGGCAGGGCCAGACTCGTTCGATCGAGCGGGGGAGACGAACATGCTGCGCAACACCTTGCTGGCCCTGGTGTTCTGCACCGCATCCATCTCCGCGCTCGCGCAGGAAACGGCGAAGCCGGCGACCTTCGACGCCGAACTCGCGAAGAAAACCGGCGCCGACGAACATGGCATGCGCCATTACGTGCTGGTGATCCTCAAGACCGGGCCTCTGCGAGTGCCGGACGGCGCGAAGCGCGACGCGATGTTCGCCGGGCATTTCGCCAACATCGAACGCCTGTCGAAGGAAGGGAAATTGGCGCTGGCCGGGCCGTTCGCGAAGGATCCCGACGGCTGGCGCGGGTTGTTCGTGTTCGCGGTGGAGGGCATCGACGAGGCGAAGTCGCTCACCGAAACCGATCCGGTGATCGTCAACGGCGAAATGGTCGCCGAATACCATGCCTGGTACGGCAGCGCCGCGACCATGCTGATCCCCGGGCTGCACGAAAGGCTGCAGCCGCCCGCGCGTGAGTAAACGCGGGCGGCGCGGTGGTTACTTCCCGGCCTTCGCTTCCATCGCCTTCACCGCGTCCAGCATCGCCTTCACGTGCAGGTTCGGGTTGAGGTCGGAGTGCACCGCAAGAACGCGACCGTCGGGGGCGATGGCGTAGGAGGTGCGGTTCGACCATTCCGGCTTCTGGTCGAGCACGGCGTCGTATTGCGCGGCGATCTTCGCGCCCGGATCCGCCGCGACCGCGAACTTGCCTCCGCAGTGTTCGGTTTCGGTGGAGAAGGCGGCGAGCTGGTCGGTGTTGCCGGCGGTGACGCCGATCACCGTGGCGTGTTCGGCCTTGAACTTGTCGATGGCCTCGGAAAACAGGTGCGCCTCGAGGTTGCAGCCGGGCGTATGCGCGGCGGGGAAGAAATACACCACCACCGGGCCCTGTTTCAGCGCATCGGCGAGCTTGAAGGTGAACGGCTTGCCAGCGAGGTAGGCGGGCGCGGAGAAATCGGGCGCCTTGGCGCCCACATCGAGCGCGGCGAAAGCGGGTGCGGCGAATGCGACGACGCAGGCGGCGAGGGCGGTGGTGAGGGGCAGGCGACGCATGGGGAGGGCTCCGCGGGCGGGGACTCGCGTTATACACCCGCGTGCGCCGCCTCAACGCATATGCCGCGTTCAGCGCATGCGGCTAAGCTGTGCACGCAACGGAGGAACGGCGATGGCAACGGGTTGGGCCGGCGACGGCGCGGTGCAGGACCAGATCGACGCGACCGTGAAGGACGCGATCAAGCGCGCGCGCAGCCGTTTGCCCCAGGGTCCGGGCCTGGAACGCTGCGAGGAATGCGACGCGCCGATTCCCGAAGCGCGGCGCAAGGCCGTGCCCGGCGTGCGCCTGTGCGTGGATTGCCAGCAGGCGCAGGACGAGGCGGATATGCATTCGGCCGGCTACAACCGCCGCGGCAGCAAGGACAGCCAGTTGCGCTGATGGCGACGCAATCGGGGTTCGAAGGCTTCGCGCCGCCGGTTCCAACCGACCGGCTGTTCTTCGCGCTGTTTCCCGACGACGAAACCGCGACGCGCATCGCCGCGCTCGCGGCGTCCGAATGCGAACGCCACGGCCTGCGCGGAAAACCGTTGCGCAACGACCGCCTGCACGTGACCCTGTTCCATCTCGGCGATTGGGCCGGCGTGCCCGAAGACGCGGTCGCCGCCGCTTCGCGCGCCGCCGCTGCCTTGCGCGAACCGCCCTTCGATCTCGCCTTCGACACCGTCGCGAGTTTCAATGCGCGCCGCGCACAGAAGCCCTTCGTGCTGAAGGCCACGTCCGGCAACGAAACATTGCGAGCCTTCCACGCGGGCCTTGCGCGGGAACTGCGCCAGGCCGGGCTCGCGCAGTGGACGCGCGGCGGTTTCGAACCGCACCTCACCCTGGCCTACGACCAGCAACTCGTGCCGCCGCAGCCGGTGGAACCGATCGCGTGGCATGCGCGAGAATTCGTCCTGGTGCACAGCCTGCTCGGCCAGACCCGGCACGTGCGGCTCGCGAACTGGAGTCTTGCCGAATGAACAAGATCGTCGCCATCGTCCGCGACGTCAGCGACGCGCTGGCCGAATGCGAATTGTCCTTCGTCGAACGTTCGCCGATCGATCTCGCCCTGGCGCGACGGCAGCACGCGGCCTACGTCGCCGCGCTCGAAGCCGCCGACTGCGAAATTTGGCAAGCGCCATCGTTGCCGACGATGGCCGATGCGGTGTTCGTCGAGGACACGGTCATCGTCGTCGATGAACTCGCGGTGCTGACCCGTCCCGGCGCGGAAAGCCGCCGTGGCGAGGTCGCGAGCATGGCGGAAACATTGCGGCCGTTGCGTCCGCTGGCGTGGATCGAAGCGCCCGGCACCATCGACGGCGGCGACGTGTTGCGCATCGGGCGCAAGGTCTATGTCGGCCGATCCGCGCGCAGCAACGATCCCGGGATCGAACAATTGCGCGTGCTGCTCGCGCCGCACGGCTATTCGGTCGAAGGCGTACGCACCCGTGAATGCCTGCACCTCAAGTCCGCGGTCACGGCCGTTGCCGACGATAGCGTGCTGGTGAATCCGCATTGGCTGGTCGACGACCCGTTCGGCGAATACCGGCGGATCGAAGTCGAACCGAGCGAGGAACATGCGGCGAACGCGCTGCGCGTCGGCGATGCGGTGCTGTATCCGGCCTCGTTCCCGCGCACCGCCGAACGCCTGCGCGCCGCCGGCATCGACCTGCGCGTGCTCGATGTGTCGGAACTGCAAAAGGCCGAGGGCGCGACCACCTGCTGCAGCGTGCTGGTGGCGGTTCGCGGCTGAGGAAGAAGGCGCCCGGCGCATGGCCGGGCGTCGAAGTCGGGGAATCGATTCGATCAGCTGAAGGGCTGCAGGTTGAGGATCGCGGCCAGCACCGCGGCAAGGATGGAGTAATTCCCGTCGTTGTAGCTGCCGTAGCGGTAATCGCGACCGTAGCCATCCGCATAACCGCGCTGGAAGCCCTGGCGGAAGTAGTGCTCGTAATCGTCGCGACCGACGTAATAGCCGTTGTAACCGTAGTCGGCATCCATGTACGCGAAGTTGTTGCGGTAGTCGTTGCGCCAGCCATCGAGTCGGTCGGCGCGCCCGGCGCGCACGCCCTGGTCATAGCCGTAGCGCACCGCCTGCTGCAGCAGGTTCGCCGCGTACTGGTTCACCTGGTAGTAGCGGCCATCGCGGTAGTAGCGGTAGTTCGCCGGCGTGTAGTAGTAGGGATCGTTGTAATAGTTGTAGTTGCGGGCGTTCCATTGCGCCTGCAATGCCCGCTGCTGGTTCCAGTACCACTGCTGGTACTGGTACTGCTGCATCCTGCGTTGCTGCTGCAGGGCATGGGTACGCTGGCGTTCCGCGTCCCGGCGGGAATCGACATAGCGGCGGTACTGCTCGGCCTGCACGCGCTGCTGCTCGATGCGGCGCTGGCGTTCCATTTCCGACAGGCGAACCTGGTTGCGCTGGCGTGCCTGGGCCTGGTCCCGTTGACGCTGCTGTTCCGCGCGCAGGGCGGCCTGCTGCTGCTGTTCCATCACCGAGCGTCGCTGCGCCTGCTGGCGTTCGACCTGTTCACGACTGTGCTGTTGCGCCGCCAGTTGCTGTTGCCGGCGTGCTTCCTGCTCGCGGGACTGCTGCTGCGCCTGCATCCGTTGCTGGTCGGCACGCTGCTGCTGGCGGCGTGCGTCCTGTTCGCGGCTGCGTTGCTGCGCCGCCAGTTGCTGCTGCCGGCGCGCTTCCTGCTCGCGCGACTGCTGCTGCGCCTGCATCCGTTGCTGATCGTCGCGTTGCTGTTGCATGCGCGCGCGGTCGCGGTCCTGGCGACGTTGCTGTTCCTGCATCCGCTGCTGCTCGGCCTGTGCCTGAGCTGCGGCGCGCTGGCGCGACTCGTCGGCGCGCTGGTTCGGACGTTGCGACGGAACCGGGGCCGTGTTGTTGCGCGGCACGGGCCTGGCCGCCTGCCGTGGGGCCTGCTGCGAAGGCGACTTGGACGTGGACTTGTCGTGGCCGTTGTCGTGCTGAGCGTCTTCGCGCTGCTGCTGCGGCGTTTCGCGGGCGAGGGCCTGTCCGGCGACGCCGACCACGAGGGCCGCGCCGACGACGCTGGCGAGGATGTTCTTGCGCAAGGTCTTCATGGTTCCCGCTCCGGGTCGCGACAGCGACCGCATGGGCGAAGTAAGCGACCCGGCGGCTTAACGATTTCTGAGAATCGCCGGCAAGACGCGCGTCGTTCAGCGCGCGTAAAACCACGCCCGCCGGTTAGGATGCAGGCATGAACTGGATCGCGGTCCTCGTCCTCGTCCTCTGCCTGTGGTTCGCCTTCAAGGCATTCAAGTTGGTGTTCAAGTTGCTCGCCTGGTGCGTGCTGCTCGGCGGCCTGTATTGGCTGCTGGCGCCGCATCTAGGCTGGCCGCAGCTGTTCTGACCAGATCAGCCGAGCAAACTCGGCTCTACACAAGCGCAAACGATCATTGGCTCGCGGCGATGGCCGTCCCGGCCGCGTGGCCGCTGGCCCAGGCCCACTGGAAGTTGTAGCCGCCCAGCCAGCCGGTGACATCGACCACTTCGCCGATGAAATACAGGCCCGGCACGTGCCGCGACATCATCGTGGCGGAGGACAGGCCGTCGGTATCCACGCCGCCCAGGGTCACTTCCGCGGTGCGATAGCCCTCGCTGCCGCTGGCGACCAGCGGCCATGACGACAGCAGTCCGGCGATGGCGCGCAATTCCGGCGGGTTGTACTGGCGCAAGGGCTTGCTGGCGATCCAGTGTTCGCACAGGCGTTGGGCGAAGCGTTTCGGCATGACTTCGCCGAGCAGGGTCTTGAACTCCGCATCGCGTCGGTCGCGCTGCCATTCCTGCAACAGTGCTTCGATGTCGCGGTCGGGCAACAGATCGAGGCGCAGGTCGTCACCGGGTTGCCAGTAATTCGAGATCTGCAGGATGGCCGGCCCGCTGATGCCGCGGTGCGTCACCAGCATGAAGTTGCGGAAAACCGTGCCGTTGCAGCGCGCTTCCACCGGCAGCGCGACGCCGGCGAGGTCGTGCAGGTGCTCGGCGTGCTTGCCGGTCAGCGTGAGCGGAACGAGGCCGGCCCGGGTCGGCAGCACCTCGTGGCCGAATTGTTTCGCCAGCTGGTAGCCGAAGCCGCTGGCGCCCATGCCCGGGATCGACAGCCCGCCGCTGGCGACGACCAGCGCGGACGCGACGAGGCTGCCTTGCGAGGTCCGCAACCGGAAATCCGCGTTGTCCGCATGCACGACCTGCTCGATGCTGCAATGCGTGCGCACTTCGACGCCGGCCGCTGCGCATTCGTCCAGCAGCAACTTGACGATCAGCTTCGAGGACTCGTCGCAGAACAGCTGGCCGAGTTCCTTCTCGTGGTAGGCGATGCCGTGGCGTTCGACCAGTTCGATGAAATGCGATGGCGTGTAGCGCGCCAGCGCCGATTTGCAGAAATGCGGGTTGGCCGAGAGGTAATTCGCAGGCGTCGTGCCGGTATTGGTGAAATTGCAGCGCCCGCCGCCGGACATCAGGATTTTCTTGCCGACCTTGTTGGCATGGTCCACGACCAGCACGCGCCGCCCGCGTCGGCCAGCCGTGATCGCGCACATCAGCCCGGCCGCACCGGCGCCGATGACGATGGCGTCGAAGCGTTCGGCCATCGTGGGTCGGGTCAGCGCGGATTGCGCGGCTTGAAGCCGCCGGGCTTGGGCGTGCCCGCCTTGAAGCCGCCCGGCTTGCGCGGGCCACCCGGTTTGTCGCCGCGCGGCGGGCCGAAGCTGCGCTTGCGCTTGGGCGCGCCGATGTCGGCGTCGTCGGCCAGGCGCATCTGCAGCGGTCGGCTGGCCACGCGCACCTTCTGCATGTGCTGCAGCAGTTCCGGCGGCATGCCGTCGGGCAGGTCGACCAGCGCGTAATCGTCGCGGATGTCGATGCGGCCGATGTAGCGCGCCTCCAGGTCGGCCTCGTTGGCGATGGCACCGACGATGTTGCCCGGCTGCACGCCGTGGCGGTGGCCGACTTCGATGCGGTAGGTCTGCATCGGCAGGTCCGGCGCGTTCGGGTCGCGCGGCGTGTGTTCGCGTGGCTCGCGTTGCGGGCGTTCCGTGCGTGGTTTCGGTTCACGGATTTCGAACGTGCGTTCCGGCATCGCCGGCTTCGGCAGCAGCAGCGGCGTCTTGCCCTGCACCAGTCGCGCCAGCGCGGCCGCGATTTCCACCGCCGGCACGTTCTGCTCGCGTTCGTAGCGTTCCACCAGGTCGCGGAACACCGCCAGGTCGTCGCTGGCCAGTGCATCGCCGATCCTGTCGAGGAACTTGGCCACGCGGCGTTCGTTCACCGCATCGACGCTGGGCAGGTTCATCTGCTCGATCTTCTGCCGGGTCGCGCGTTCGATCGCGCCGAGCATGCCACGCTCGCGCGGCGCCACGAACAGGATCGCCTCGCCCTTGCGCCCGGCGCGGCCGGTGCGGCCGATGCGGTGCACATAGCTTTCGGTGTCGTAGGGAATGTCGTAGTTCAGCACGTGGCTGATGCGTTCCACGTCCAGCCCGCGCGCGGCGACGTCGGTGGCGACCAGCACGTCGATCTGCCCATCCTTCAGCCGCGCGATGGTGCGTTCGCGCAGCTTCTGCTCGACGTCTCCGTTGATCGCCGCGGCGCTGAAGCCGCGCGCGGCGAGCTTCTCGGCCAGTTCCTCGGTGCCCATCTTGGTGCGCGCGAACACGATCATGGCGTCGAAGGGTTCGGCTTCCATGATCCGGGTCAGCGCATCGAGCTTGTTGACGCCGCTGACCATCCAGAAGCGCTGGCGGATGTTTTCCGCGGTGGTGGTCTGCGCCTTGATCGCGACCTCGACCGGATCCTTGAGGTAGGTCTGGGCGATGCGCTTGATCTGCGCCGGCATCGTCGCCGAGAACAGCGCGACCTGGCGCGTGTCCGGGGTCTTCTTCAGCACCGCCTCGACATCGTCGATGAAGCCCATGCGCAGCATTTCGTCGGCTTCGTCGAGCACCAGCATGCGCAACGCGGACAGGTCGAGCGAGCCGCGTTCGAGGTGGTCGATCACCCGTCCCGGCGTACCGACCACGACGTGCACGCCACGCTTCAATGCGCCCAGTTGCGGCTGGTAGCTCTGGCCGCCGTAGATCGGCAGTACGTGGAAGCCGGGGATGTGGTGCGCGTATTTCTGGAACGCCTCGGCGACCTGGATCGCGAGTTCGCGGGTCGGCGCCAGCACCAGCACCTGCGGCTTGCCGGCGACGGCCTCGAGCCGCGCCAGCGCGGGCAGGGCGAAGGCCGCGGTCTTGCCGGTGCCGGTCTGGGCCTGGCCAATCAGGTCTCGACCGGCGAGCAGCGGCGGGATGGTCGCGGCCTGGATCGGCGACGGCGTTTCGTAGCCGACTTCGCGCAAGGCCTGCAGCAGGGAGTCGGGCAGGCCGAGGTCGGAAAAGCGGATCGATTCGGGCGCGCTGTCTGGTTGGGCGGTCATGATCGTTGCGCGAGCGCCGAATAGCGGGATGACAGTGTACGCGGCGGGCGTGGAGCCCGGGCTCCAGCGGCTTGCATCGGCATCGCGCCATCCCCATTTCGCGGGTCATGGCCTACACCCTCCTCGACGCCGCGTCGGCGCGCTTTCCCGGGTATGCAACGCCGGATAACAACGTGCTCGAACGCCGCGGGCTGGAACGCGCATTGCGCGCCTCGCTCGCCGGGCTTGAGCAATGGCCGCCGGAACGCTGGCCGGAACATCCCGCCCATGGTGGGCTGGCAAGCCACTGGCAGGACATCCATCGCGCGATGCTGCACAACCTCGGCATCGTCGAACGTGGCCTGCGCACGCTGGCCGAAGACCGCCTCCCGGATTCCGAACGCGCGCGCCTGGCCGGGGAGATCGCCCCGGTCGCACGGCATGCGGTGGATCACCTGCACGGCCATCACCGACTGGAAGACCGGAGCATGTTCCCGCAACTGCTGCGCGCGGCGCCGTCGCTGGCGCGGCCGCTGAACCTGCTCGAGGCCGACCACATCGTGCTCAATGCGGTGCTGGTGCCGTTCGAGCGCGCCCTCGGGTCCTTGCCCGATGCAGGCGCGGCGGCTTCGGCGTGGGACGTCGTCGCGACCGCGGGCGAACGCGTGGCGAAGGTCGCGCGCCGGCACATCGAGGACGAGGAGGAAATCGTGATCCCGGCCGTGCTTGGCGAAGCGCGATGAGGCCGTTGGAGTTCGACAACGCCTTCCTGCGCGCGTTGCCCGGCGATCCGGAGCCGCGCAACTTCGTGCGCCAGGTGCGCAATGCGGCGTGGTCGAAGGTCGAGCCGACGCCGGTCGCGGCGCCACGCCTGCTCGCGCATTCGCGCGGGATGGCGACCGAACTGGGTTTCAGCGAGGCCGATGCCGCCTCGCCGGAATTCGCGCAGGTGTTTTCCGGCAATGCATTGCTGCCGGGCATGCAGCCGTTCGCGACGAACTATGGTGGCCACCAGTTCGGGCACTGGGCCGGGCAGCTCGGCGACGGTCGCGCGATTTCGCTGGGCGAGGCGATCGCGCCGTCGGGCCGGCGCTGGGAACTGCAACTCAAGGGCGCGGGCCCGACGCCGTATTCGCGCACTGCCGACGGCCGCGCGGTGCTGCGTTCCTCGATCCGCGAATTCCTGTGCAGCGAGGCGATGCATCACCTCGGCATCCCGACCACGCGCGCGCTGAGCCTGGTCGGCACCGGCGAGATGGTCGAACGCGACATGTTCTACGACGGCCATCCGCTGGACGAACCGGGTGCCATCGTCTGTCGCGTCGCGCCTTCCTTCATCCGTTTCGGCCATTTCGAACTGCCGGCCTCGCGCGGCGAGGTCGAGCTGTTGCGCAGGCTCGCCGATTTCTGCATCGCCCGCGATTTTCCGCATCTGACGGGCACAGGCGAAAGCCTGTACGCCGACTGGTTCGCCGAAGTTTGCGAACGCACGGCATGGCTGGTCGCGGAGTGGATGCGGGTCGGCTTCGTCCACGGCGTGCTCAACACCGACAATATGTCCATCCTCGGCCTGACCATCGATTACGGCCCCTACGGCTGGATCGACGACTACGACCCGGACTGGACGCCGAACACCACCGACGCGATGGGCCGGCGCTATCGCTTCGGCTGGCAGCCCAGGGTGGCGTACTGGAACCTCGGGCAACTGGCTAACGCGCTGTCGCCGCTGTTCGACGATGTCGCGCCGCTGCAGGCCGGGCTGGAACGATTCGCCGCCGCGTACACGGTTGCCGAACACGCGACGAACGCGCGCAAGCTCGGATTCGCGGACTGGCGCGAAGACGACACCGGGTTGATTCGCGACCTGCACGCCTTGCTGCACGCGCACGAGGTGGACATGACGCTCTGGTTCCGCGGCTTGACGGGACTCGATCCAGTCGCGCCGTCGCTGCAGCCATTCGCCGATGCGTTCTACGACGCGGCCAAACGCGAAGCGGGCGAGGGCGCGTTGCTGGAATGGCTGGCGCGCTACGCCGCGCGAGTGACCGAAGATCCGCTGCCGGAAAGCGAACGCCACGAACGCATGCGCCTGGCGAACCCGAAGTTCGTGCTGCGCAACTACCTTGCGCAGCAGGCCATCGACCGCGCCCACGAAGGGGATTTCGCCGGCATCGGCGAGCTGCTCGAAGTGATGCGGAATCCGTACGACGAGCAACCGGGCAACGAACGTTTCGCCGCGAAACGCCCGGATTGGGCGAGGTCGCGCACCGGCTGCTCGATGCTGTCCTGCAGTTCCTGACGCGCGGCTCGCCCCGGAGCGAACGGCTTACTTGCCCTTCTTTTCCTTCTTCGCCGCGCGCTTTTCCTTCAGGGTCTTTTCCGGTTTCTTCTTTTCCTGCTTTTTCTGGTCCATGCCCTTGCTCATGGCGGTCTCCGTTGGTGGGGTGCAGGGGGAAAGCGTACTGCCAGCAGAGGGCGCCCGCTAGACTGTGCGCATGTCCCTGATCACCTTGCAAAGCGTCGACTACAGCGTCGGCGGCCCCTTGCTGCTGGACGGCGTCGAGCTCGCCATCGAAGCGGGCGAACGCATTGCTTTGATCGGCCGCAATGGTGCCGGGAAATCGACCCTGCTGCGGCTGCTGTCCGGCGACTTGAAGCCCGACGACGGCGAAATCCGGGTCGAAGGCGGGCGGCGGATCGCGCGGCTGGAACAGGAAGTTCCGCTGGACGCGTCCGGCAGCGTGTTCGACGTGGTCGCGGCCGGGCTGGGCGAGCTCGGCGCGCTGCTGGCCGACTACCACCACCTGATCCATGCGGAACACATCGATACCGAGGCGCTGGGCGCGGTGCAGGCGCGGATCGAGGCCGCGCAGGGCTGGGCGCTGGACCGGCGCGTGGTCGAAACCCTGGAACGGCTGCAACTCGATGGCGATGCCGATTTCGCGGCCCTGTCCGGCGGGATGAAGCGACGCGTGCTGCTGGCGCGTGCGCTGGTGTCGCAGCCCGACCTGCTGCTGCTCGACGAGCCGACCAACCACCTCGACATCGCCGCCATCGACTGGCTGGAAGGCTTCCTCAAGCAATGGAGCGGTGCTCTGGTGTTCGTCACCCACGACCGCCGCTTCCTGCGCGCGCTGGCCACCCGCATCGTCGAGATCGACCGCGGCCGGGTGACGAGCTGGCCCGGGGACTGGGACAACTACCTGCGGCGCAAGGAAGAACGTGCGAACGCCGAGGCGCAGGAAAACGCGCGCTTCGACAAGCTGCTGGCGCAGGAGGAAGTCTGGATCCGGCAGGGCATCAAGGCACGCCGCACCCGTGACGAAGGCCGCGTACGCCGATTGAAGGCGATGCGGGTGGAACGCGCCGAACGTCGCGCCCAGGCCGGCAACGTCAAGATGGCGACCGCGTCGGCCGGCGAATCGGGCAAGAAGGTGATCGAGGCGAAGAATGTCGATTTCGCGCACGGCGACAACGTTCTCGTTCGAAATTTCTCCACGACGATCCTCCGCGGCGACCGCATCGGCCTCATCGGCCCGAACGGCAGCGGCAAGACCACGCTGCTGAAACTGCTGCTGGGCGAACTGCAGCCGCAGGCCGGTGAAGTGAGGCAGGGCACGCAGCTACAGGTCGCGTATTTCGACCAGTACCGCGCCACCCTGCGCGAGGACTGGAACGCGATCGAGAACGTGGCCGAGGGCCGCGAATACGTCGCGATCGGCGGCAAGTCCAAGCACGTGATCGGCTACCTGCAGGATTTCCTGTTCACGCCCGAACGCGCGCGCGCGCCGATCACGCGGCTGTCCGGTGGCGAGCGCAACCGCCTGCTGCTGGCCAAGCTCTTCGCGCAGCCGTCCAACCTGCTGGTGATGGACGAACCGACCAACGACCTCGATGTCGAAACCCTGGAATTGCTCGAAGAGCTGCTGGCCGATTATCCAGGCACCCTGCTGCTGGTCAGCCACGATCGCGATTTCCTCGACAACGTGGTGACTTCGACCCTCGTCATGGAGGGCGATGGCCGCATCGGCGAATACGTCGGCGGGTATTCGGACTGGCTGCGGCAGAAGCCGGTTGCGAACGAATCCGCCGTATCGGCGAAAGCGCAGGCGACGCAGGCCGCGAAACCGGCCGTGTCGCCAGCGTCGTCCCGAACCAAGCTCAGCTACAGGGACGCGCGCGAACTGGAGCAGTTGCCGGCGCGGATCGAGGCGCTGGAAGCCGAACTCGCGCGCAAGACCGCGGCGATGAACGAACCCGCGTTCTACCAGCGCGACGCGGACGCGATCGCCACCGACAACATCGCGCTGGCGACATTGCAGGCCGAGCTCGACGCCGCCTACGCACGCTGGGCGGAACTGGAAGGCTGAAGCCTCCCCTCAGCCGCGGATCACGAACCCCGGGTTTTCGTCCAGCGTGCCGTCCGCGCGGATCACGGCGTAGCTCTTGCGGTCGGGGTCGAACACGACCGGCACGATGTCCTGGAACATCGGATGGCGGATGAATTTCAGCTCCCAGCCGAAGCGCTCGAGGTCGGACAGCGCGATGCGCTGGTCCTCGTTGAGTTCGGCGCGCAGTCTCGCGCGCTCGACCGGATCTTCCTTGCGCCGTTCGCGATCCATGGTGTTCCCCCATTGCCCTTGCCGGAGCTTAACGCGATTGACCCCGGCATCGGCCGCATGGCGCTAGGATTCCCTGCATCCCATCCGGAGTCGGGCCATGTCGAGCCACGATCCCCGCATCGATGCCTACATCGCGAAATCGGCGGGGTTCGCCCAGCCGATCCTCGAGGAACTGCGCAAGCGGGTGCACGCCGCCTGCCCGCAGGTCGAGGAGGCGATCAAATGGGGCATGCCCGGTTTCAGCCATGCCGGCAGCCTGCTGTGCGGCATGGGCGCGTTCAAGCGGCATGTCGCGTTCGGCTATGCGAAGCATGCACTGGTGATGGACGGCGCCGAACGCGACGGTATGGGCAGCTACGGCAAAGTGGCGTCGCTGCGCGAACTGCCGCCCAAGGCGCGGATGCAGGCCGACCTGAAGAAGGCGATGAAGTTGAACGAGGACGGGGTGAAGCCGGAACGGCGCAAGTCCGCGCAGAAACCCGCGCCCGAAATCCCGGACGAGCTTGCCGCCGCGCTGAAGAAGCACAAGGCCGCGAAGGCGACCTTCGATGGGTTCCCGCCGGGCAGCAAGCGCGAATACATCGAATGGATCGTCGAGGCCAAGCGCGAGGAAACGCGCGTGAAGCGGCTGGCGCAGGCGATCGAATGGATGACCGAGGGCAAGCGCCGCAACTGGAAATACGAGAACCGCTGACGATTTCCGTTCGTGGTGAGACTGTCGAACCACGCTCAAGGCGAAGCGATCAGGGCACTGCGTCGGTCCGCATGACCGGATACAGGCCGAAACCCGCGTCCCACGACGGGCTGCGGCGGTAGAAGAAATCCAGGCGCGCGGCCGGATCCTTCGCGAACGCGGGGTCGTCCTGCAATTTCTTCTCGAACTCCGCCTCCAGCGCCGGGTCGGCGGCGAGCAGTTTCCGCGCCACGTCCTCGGCGACGTAGTCCTCCATGTATTCCTTCTGCTCGAAGGCGTTGTTCATCTCGCCCCAGGCCGCGAGCGAATCCGGCGCCTGCGGTTCCAGCAGCGCCATCGCCAGCCGCGCTTCCGGCTGCGCGATCGGCACGAACAGCGCGCCGGCGCCGAGGTCGCGCGTGGCCGGCTTCCACTGCCCGGCCAGCGTGGCGTTCTGGTGGCCTTCGAACGAGATGCCCGCGAACACCGGCTTGTCGACGGTGAAGGTTTCGACCGTCGCAGTATGCAACGGCGCATCGAGGCGGCGGTATTCGATGCCATGCAGCTGCAGCTTCGGTTCCACCAGCGCGGCCCAGGCCGCGGGCACGAGGTAGCCGCCGCGCGGCGCGGTCACGGTCAGCGCGGGCACGACTTCGTCGCGCAGCGGGATCTTCCAGACTTCGGGCTTCGATTCGTCGTAACGGGTCATCAACACGCCGGAGATCTCGGACGGCGTGCGCGTATAGGCGTAGCCGAGAAAGTCGATGGTCCACGCCTTGTCGGTGGCCTTGAAATCGAGCGCGACCGGCTTGCCGCCCAACTGTGACGAGCGTTGATCGGCGGCATGTTCGGCGGCGAGCCATTGCGTGCCGTCCTGCGCGGCCATTTCCACGAGGTCGATGATGGCGTTGCGGGTGATGCGCACGCGGGTCGGGTAGTCCTTCCACGAATGCGTTTCCACCAGAATGCCGACCCGATTGCGCAGCTGGAAATAACCGTGCGAGAAGCGCGGCTGGGCAACGCCATCGGCGAAACCCGAGGCCGGGTTGTCGTATTCCACGAACGAGGGATAGAACGCCAGCGGCAGCGAGCCCTGCGATTTCAGCCGCGACACCAGGCCATCGCGCAGCGCGCGCCCGGTCGTGCGCAAGGCCTCGTCGCCGGAGTTGACCGGTTCGGCGGTGATCGACACGTCGTGCCGGAACTTGGCGCCGTCGGTGACGTGCAGGTCCATTTCCACGGCCGGATCCCAGGCATCGACCAGGCGCAGCATCGCCTGCATTTCCGGGCTGTCCGCTTTCACGTAGTCGCGGTTGAGGTTGTAGCGCTGCGCGGTGGCGCGGAAACCCATTTCCTCGGGGCCGCGCTGGTTGGGCCGGTTCCAGGCACGGAAGTTCTCATGCCCATCGGCGTTGAACACCGGCACGAACAGCAGCACGATCTTGTCCAGCGCGCCTTTCGCCGCCTCGCCGTCGAGCATCTGCCGCAGGGCGAGGAAGCCCGCGTCCTTGCCGTCGATCTCGCCGGCGTGGATGCCGCCCTGCACGAGGACGACGGGAATATTCCTGCGTCGGGCTTCGTCGGGATCGAAGGCTCCGGTCCGGGTCGCGACGATGGCGAGCATGGTCCGGCCCTCGGGCGTGGTGCCGAACTTCCGGTAACTCACGGCATCGGGATACGCCTTCGCGAATTCGCCCGCAAGCAGGAACACTTCGTCGTACCGGCCTGTTTGCTTGAAACCGCTGCGTTCGGCGACGGTCGTCGGCGCATCGCTGGCGGAAAAGGCGGGCGAGGCGCAAGCGAGCAGGGCGGCGGCGAGCAAGAGACGGACGGTGGTCATGGTTGGGCACGCGTTCGGCGGAACCGCGATGGTAGCCATACGCATGCGTCGTGCTGCGTGGCGATGGTCATGGCTGCAGCCACCACGCTGGCAGCAGGCACGCAGTTATGATGCGCGGCACACCTCCCGGGAGCGATCCATGGATGTCCTGTACTACGCGCCCGGCGCGGCCAGCTTCCTCGTGCATTGGTTGCTGGTCGAATGCGATGCCCCGTACGAGCTGCGCCTGGTCGATACCGCGGCGAAGCAGCAGAAGACACCCGAGTACCTCGCACTCAACCCGAACGGCGTGGTGCCGACCCTGGTGATCGACGGCAAGCCCCGGTACGAAGCCGCGGCGCTGGCGATGCTGCTGGCGGACCGCCATCCACGGGCCGGCCTCGCGCCGGCGTTCGGCGCCCCTGACCGCGCCGATTACGTGCAGTGGATGTTCAACCTCGCGAACATGGTGCAGCCGCTGTTCCGGCAGTGGTGGTATCCGGGCGAACCCGCGGGCGAAGCGAATGCCGACGCCCTGCGCGCGCACTGCGCGCCGCGGATCGAAGCCGAGTGGCAGCGCATCGACGACCATCTGGCGAAATCGGGTCCGTACCTTCTGGGCGAGAACACAAGCGCCGCCGATTTCTACCTGGCCATGCTGATGCGCTGGTCGCGCAACATGCCGAAGCCCGCAACCGACTGGCCGCACCTGGCCGCGCTGGCGAAACGAATGAAGGCGCGGCCCTCGTTCGCGCGGCTGTATGCGGAGGAAGGGCTGGAAGAATGGGCATGAGCACGCAAGCGCGCCTGCCGCGGCAGATCCCCTACATCATCGGCAACGAGGCCTGCGAGCGCTTCAGCTTCTACGGGATGCGCAACATCCTGGTGCAGTTCCTGGTGAGCAGCGTGATCCTGGCCTACGTCCCCGAGGCAGAGCGCCAGGGCGTGGCCAAGGACGTGTTCCACAGCTTCGTGATCGGCGTGTACTTCTTCCCGCTGCTCGGCGGCTGGCTGTCGGACCGCTTCTTCGGCAAGTACAACACGGTGCTGTGGTTCTCGCTGGTCTACTGTGCCGGCCACGCCTGCCTGGCGCTGTTCGAAGGCAACCGCATCGGCTTCTATGCCGGCCTGTTCCTGATCGCGCTGGGCAGCGGCGGGATCAAGCCGTTGGTGGTGAGCTTCTGCGGCGACCAGTTCACCAGCGCCAACAAGCACCTGGCCAAGATCGTGTTCGACGCGTTCTACTGGACGATCAACTTCGGCAGCTTCTTCGCCTCGCTGCTGATGCCGCTGTTCCTGCGCAACTTCGGCCCGGCGGTCGCGTTCGGCATCCCCGGGGTGCTGATGTTCATCGCCACCTTCGTGTTCTGGCTGGGTCGCAAGCAGTACGTGCGGGTGCCGCCGAGCCGTGGCGAGGATCCGCACTCGTTCTTCAACGTCGCGCGTACCGCGTTGACCACCCGGGTCGCGGGGCAGGGCAGGCCGGGGCTGCTGGTCGCGGCCACGGGCGTCGTGCTTGCGGTGGCGATGCTTGCATGCTGGGCGCTGCACGCCTGGTTCGGCCTCAGCCTGCCGTTCTGGCCGGACGATTTCCATTTCGTGATCAGCGCCTGCCTCGCGCTGGGCGCGCTGATCGCCTTCGGCGGCATCGGCGTGTCGATGCAGCTGGAACGCGCGCGTGGCCGCCATCCGGATGCGGCGGTGGACGGCGTGCGCGCGGTGCTGCGGATCCTGATCGTGTTCGCGCTGACCACGCCGTTCTGGTCGCTGTTCGACCAGAAGGCGAGTACCTGGGTGATCCAGGGCAAGGCCATGGCCATTCCGCACGACAGCTGGTGGTGGCCGGGCTGGCTGGTGAAGGAAGCCGGGCAGATGCAGGCGCTGAATCCGCTGCTGATCATGCTGCTGATCCCGTTCAACAACATCGTGCTGTATCCCGCCTTGCGCCGGCTCGGCTACGACCCGACGCCGTTGCGGCGGATGGGCTGGGGCATCGTCTTCGCCGGCATCGCCTGGATCGTCGCCGGCATGATCCAGCTCAAGATCGACGACGGCGCGCAGACCTCGCTGGCCTGGCAGACCTGGCCCTACCTGCTGCTGACCTTCGGCGAGGTGCTGGTGTCGGCGACCGCGCTGGAATTCGCCTACAGCCAGGCCACGACCGCGATGAAGGGCGTGATCATGGCGTTCTGGTACCTGACTTCCACCTTCGGCAGCCTGTGGGTGCTGCTGACGAATGTCGCCGTGCGCAACGAGGCGGTGACCGCGCGCATCGCCGCCACCGGCTACAGCGAGAATGCGTTCCTGATGTTCTTCTTCGCGCTGTTCGCGTTCGCGGCGGCACTGGCGTTCGCCGCGTACGCGCGCGGCTATCCGATGCAGGACAACTACCGGGCGGCCTGAACCATGAATCTGTCGATCACGATCGTCATCGTTGCCGTCACCGCGTTGGTGTCTTGGCTGGCGTTCAACAACCCGAAGCTGCTCGACCGGCTGATCCTGTGGCCGCCGGCGATCGAGCGCCAGAAGCAGTACGACCGGCTGCTGACCCACGGCTTCATCCATGCCGACTGGATGCACCTGCTGTTCAACATGATCACCCTGTGGTCGTTCGGGGCGGTCGTCGAACAGGTGTTCGTGGCGCGGATCGGGGCCGTCGGGTTCGTCGGCTTCTACCTGTCCGCGATCGTGATCGCGATCCTGCCCTCCTACCTGCGCCACGTGCACGACGCGAACTACCGCAGCCTCGGCGCGTCCGGCGGCGTCTCCGCGGTGCTGTTCGCCTCGATCCTGTTCAACCCGTGGGCGAAGCTGATCATCTTCCCGCTTCCGATCCCGATTCCGGCGATCCTGTTCGCGGTCTTGTACGTGGGTTACAGCATCTGGATGGATCGCCGCGGCGGCGACAACATCAACCACAGCGCGCACCTCGTCGGCGGCGCCTACGGCATCGCCTTCACCCTGGTGGTGGTTCCCGAATCGCTGGGCCATTTCCTGCGCCAACTCGGGGTGTCGGCATGAACGGCATCGCGATCCGCCACGACGCCACCGGCCATCGTTTCGAGACCGAAGTCGAAGGCCATGTCGGCTACGTCGAATACGAACGCGAGGCTGGCGTCATGGCCATCACCCACACCATCGTCCCGCCCGAAATCGGCAATCGCGGCATTGCCGGCCAGCTGGTGCAGGCCGCGCTCGAATACGCACGCTCGCAAGGCCTGAAGGTCTCGCCGCGATGCTCTTATGCCGAGGTCTGGATGCGCCGGCACCCGCAGTACGACGACCTGCGGGTTTGACGGGGTGTTCTAGGGCTGCGCCATCGCCCGTCTTTTGAAATCCATGCTTGCGATCGGGGGCGCCTCCTCGAACTGATACGCCAGCTCCAGACTTTTCGCGATGCGCGAGTCGAGCAGTTCCAGTTCGAACCTGTTGCCGTTGCCGTCGCAGACGAGGTCGAACAGGCGGGCGATGGCCTCGTATTCGTCAGGGTTGTCGATCATGGACATGGTGTTCCCCTTTCGCTATCCGGTGCCATGGACGAAGCAGATTGCGTGCCAGCGGAAACTGCGACCGGATTCGCGCATTGAAGTGACGGGGAGTGTCAGTCGCATTGGCGGATCGCGGGCGGTTGACGGTTTCCGGCACCGGATGACGCCGTTGCGGACCCGGGTCGGTCTTGTGGCGCGCCGGTTGCGGCCGGGAGCCAGCGGGTAGAATCCGCGCCCCATGCGCGTCAACCGCTACATCGCCGATACCGGCTTCTGTTCCCGCCGCGAGGCCGACCGCCTGGTCGCCGAGGGCCGGGTGACCGTGAACGGCCTGCGCGCGCGCATCGGTGCGGAATTGGGCGAGGGCGACGAGGTCCGCGTCGACGGCGACAAGCTTTCGGCACGCACCGCGGCCAGGGGCCAGCGCCGCCACGTCTACATCGCGCTGAACAAGCCGGTCGGGATCACCTGCACCACCGAGGCATCGGTGAAGGGCAACATCGTCGACTTGGTCGGCCACGAGCAGCGCATCTTCCCGATCGGTCGGCTGGACAAGGATTCGGAAGGGCTGATCCTGCTGACCAGCAACGGCGACATCGTCAACGAGATCCTGCGCGCCGAGAACAAGCTGGAGAAGGAATACCTGGTGGCGGTGAACCACCCGGTCACCCCGGGATTCCTGCGCGGGATGAGCCGCGGAGTGCCGGTGCACGGGCAGACGACCCTGCCGTGCAAGACCGGCAAGCTCGGCAGCCAGGGCTTCCGGATCGTGCTGACCCAGGGCCTGAACCGGCAGATCCGGCTGATGGCGGCCCATTTCGGCTACCGGGTGAAGCAGCTCCTGCGGGTGCGGATCGGCAACGTGCAGCTGGGCCACCTCAAGCCCGGGCGCTGGCGCAACCTCACCGACGCCGAATTGCGCGGGCTGCTGCCCGGCCGCCAGGACTGGTGACCCGCCAGCCCCCATTCACAATTGCCCCCCGAAGTAGGGTATCGTGCGCCCACTGTTTCAAGCGGGATCACGGTACATCGTGGCTCCGATGCGGTAGATCTGACGATCCGCTCCATCGTTAACGCGTTACCCCTTGCTCGACAGTCGCGGCCGGTTGATTCCGTCCGTGTCCACCATCAAAAAACTGTTCAAGGAGTAACACCATGTCCGATCGTCAGAACGGCACCGTCAAGTGGTTCAACGACGCCAAGGGCTACGGCTTCATCACCCCGGAGAGCGGCTCCGACCTGTTCGTGCATTTCCGCTCGATCCAGGGCAGCGGCTTCAAGTCGCTGCAGGAAGGCCAGAAGGTCACCTTCAAGGTCGTCCAGGGCCAGAAGGGCCTGCAGGCGGACGAAGTCCAGGCCGTCTGAGCC
>Ga0209023_10001580_pt1 | contig 30200 bp, 29 predicted proteins | sample LakOneMetagenome_FD_187468 | JGI IMG/M metagenome (GOLD analysis project Ga0209023, IMG submission 187468) | Freshwater and sediment microbial communities from Lake Erie, Canada (SPAdes) (version 2) | ecosystem: Environmental > Aquatic > Freshwater > Lentic | place: Lake Erie, Canada...
CGATCTCGCCGCCGTGCAGCTCGACCAGGCGGCGCACCACCGCCAGACCGATGCCGAGGCCGCCCTGGGCGCGGTCGGCATCGCGTTCGGCCTGGGCAAAGAGTTCAAAGGCGCGCGCCATCAGCTCGTGGCTCATGCCGATGCCGTTGTCGCTCACGCTCAGGCGCGCGCGGCCCGTGTTGGGTTCGGCGTCGGCCGCCAGCCGGATGCGGCCGCCCGGCGGCGTGTACTTGGCGGCGTTGTTGAGCAGGTTGGCGACCACTTGCACCAGGCGCTTGGCGTCGCCGTTCACCGTCAGCGGCGCAGCCTGCACCGCCAGTTCCAGGCGGTGGTTGCGCGAGGCGACCAGCGGCTGCACCTGCTCCACGGCTTCGGCGATCACGGCGCCGAGATCGAGCGGCGACTTGTCGATCACGGCCAGGCCGCGCGTGACGCGCGAGACGTCGAGCAGGTCGTCGACCAGGCCGGTCAGGTGGCGCGCCTGGCGCCCGATGACGCTGCTGGCCCGGCGCACCATGGCCGGCGCCGCCGCGCCCTGTACCAGCAGCTCGGCCGCCGCCATGATCGGCGCCAGCGGGTTGCGCAGTTCGTGGGCCAGCATGGCCAGGAACTCGTCCTTGCGGCGGTCGGCGTCGCGCAGCGCGCTTTCGGCGCGCAGACGCTCGGTCATGTCGAGCAGGACCACGACGGCGGCGTCCACCCGTCCATCGCGGCCGAGGATGGGCGCGGCCGAGCACACCACCACGCGGTGCGAACGGGCGGCGTCGAAGGTTTCGATCTCGATCAGGTGGTGGGAGCTGGTTTCTCCGCGCAGGGCCGCGGCCAGCGGCCAGTCGCCGGCCGCCAGCGCCTGCCCGTGGCGCGCGGAACCGTCGGCCCACCAGCCGCGCCATTCGCTGAAGTCGAGGCGCGCGCCATCGGAGCTGCAGTGGCGGCACAAGAGGGCATCGTGGGCGGCGTTCGCGTCGAGTACCCTGCCGTCGGTATCGGCCAGCACGATCCCGACCGGCGCCGCCTGCAGCACCGCTGTCATGCGCGCGCGGCCGTCCTCGGCCTGGCGCGCGGCTTCCACGGCTTCGCGCCGGCTCAGCAGCAAGGCTTCCTCAGCGCGCTTGTGGCCGGTAACCTCGATGCTGACGTGCTGGATGCACAGCAGGCCGCCGTCGGCCGCGAAGACCGGCGTGTTCGTCACGCTCCAGAAGCGCTCGACGAAGACCTCGCTGCCGTCGGGCCGGATGCTGCGGATCGGGTAACGCTGGGTGGTCAGCGATTGCGGCTCGCCGCTGGCCACGACCTGCGCCAGCGAGTTGCGCAGCGCCATGACGCCGTTGCTGTGCGGATCGTCGGGATCGCCGGGGGCCGCGGGCAAGGCGCCGAACAGCGGCTGGCCGACGAGCTGCGCGCGGGTATGGCCGACGTCGCGCAGGAAAGCCTCGTTGACCTCGAGGATGACGGGATCGGCGCTCGGCGACAGCACGAGTGTCCCGATCGGCGATCGGGCAAACATCGACTGGTAAAAGGTGGCGTCGAGCATGGGTGGCTTCCTGTAACGAGCGAGCAACCCAGCTTAGCCCAGCCGTGCGGAAGCGCCGGTGCGGTAATTAACGGTTTGTCATATTTGCGCACTGCAAGTCTTTGGACGCAGGGCGCAGGTGCTCAGCTGCCGAGCCCGAAAAAGATGCCCACCGCCAGCTCGGCCCACAGGTAGAGGAAAGCCAGGCCGAGCAGCGCGATGGCGAGCAGGCGCTGGCGCGCGCCGGGCCAGGTGCGCAGGGCGAGCGCGAGCGCCGTGCCGGCGCCCAGCAGCAGCACGGCAGCGGCCGCGAAATCGCTGCCGCTCCAATTTACTTCGTTCGTGAATTGCATCGCCAGCAGCGGCGCCAGCAGGATCGCCGCCGTTCCCAGCACCACGCGCCGCAGCGCCTTGCCGCTGCCGTGCAGATTGCCGCCCTGTCCGCCGATCATCGTGCCCATGCCAGTTCTCCGGTCGCTGCGTTGAATGGATGGCCAGTGTGCCATCAGCCGCGGCCGCGTTCAAGCGCTGCGCGCACCCGCTGGCGGCGGACGTAAAAAAAGCGGGCCAGGCCCGCTTTCTTGTGCAACAGGGAAAGCCGATCAGGCTTTGCGGTTGCGGCGGCGCACGGCCACGCCGGCGCCCAGCATGGCGACGGCGAACAGGGCCAGGGAACCTGGCTCCGGCACTTGCGCGTCGACTTCGGCCAGCTTGAACTGGCCATTGCCGCTGATGAAGAAGTATTCGCCCGCGCGGTTACGGTAGGCGGCACGGGTGCAGCCGGCGGCGGTGAAGCCGGCGTATTCGCAGACGATCTCGCTGACCTGGGTGGTGTTCGGACGGCCGACCGTATTCGCATTGGTGAAGGCGAACGACAGGATCGACTCTTCCGACAGATCGGCGCCGTTGGCGCGGAAGAAGTAGCCGCTGTCGAGCATGCCCGGCGACGCGCTGGCAAAGACGCTGACCTGTCCGTTGTTGACCGGGCTGCCGTTGGCATTCACGAAGCCGCCGCCGCCGGCGAGCACGTTGAACTCGGCGATCACGTTGCCGAGGTCGGCGCCATAGTGGCCGGCGGTCGAGCCATACTGGCCATTGGTCTGGTTCTGGTACATGCGGATGGTGCCGCCGGTGAAGCTGAAGGCGCCGCCGAAGGTGCCGGTGCCTTCGGCCGTGAAGGTCGCGGTGATGTTGCCGCCGGCGTAGGTCATCGGGAACAGCTGGCCGTTGCTGTCGGCCTGGGTGATGTTGAAGACCGCGGTCTCGCGGAACGAGAAGGAACCGTTGCCGGTGTTCGTCAGTTGGATGAAGGCGTTGCCGTTGACGTCCAGGTATTCGTTGATGACCTGGCCGCCGGAGAATCCGCCGCCGGTTGGGTTGAAGACCCAGTTGTTGAGGACTGGACCAGCGTTTGCGGCACCAGCCGTCGACAGGGCCACAGCCGAGGCGCAGATGAGTTTCTTGAAGGCGTTCATTGTCAATTTTCCATTAGGGATGGTTGTTGGTAACAACCTGCTCCTAGGAAAAGCAAACCTTGTGCCACCCAGCACCGAACGATATAAATCAATGGCTTACGTCATGCGGAATATGCACGCGTAAATACGTGTAAGGATTTCCGACACTTTGGAACGGAGGGAAACTCGACTGTATAGTTTGGCGCCGGCGCCAGTCTACTGGCTGCAGCGAGGCCTTGGAGCATGGACAAAATGTCCATGTAACCGAACATGCATATTCCGGGCCACGTCCTATAATGGCTTCATGCACAGGATCACGAGACACTGGACCGCGTACGCCTGGATCGCCGCCCTGGCCATCCTGTTCAACGCGCTCGCGCCGGTGGTATCGCATGCAATGCGCCTGGCCTCCACCCGCGTGGCCCAGGTCGAAGTCTGTACCGCGATGGGCATCGAGATGATGCCGATGGCGTCCGCCCCGGGCGCCGATGCCCCGACCTCGTCCGATGCCCTGCTCAAGGGGCTCATGCATTGCGCGTATTGCACGCCGCATGCCGGCGCCTTTGCCCTGCTGCCGCCTGTTCCTGCCATGTTCGCCGTACTCGGCGGCCATGACGCCTATCCTCCGCTTTTCTACCGTGCGCCGCGGCCGCTGTTCCAGTGGACCTTCGCCCAGCCGCGCGCCCCGCCTGCGCTGGCCTGACCCCGCCATCCTTCCGGCAGCTGTTGATTGACCTCCCTGCGCACCGCCAGCGAGAACGCGTGGCGTCGTCCATGGCCGCCGGCTTCATGCACAGGCAACACGAACAGAAAAGCAACCATGACACCGCAGTTCCATTTCCCGCGGGCGCAGCTGCGCCCCACCCCGCTGGCCCTCGCCTGCCTGCTGGCCTGCGCCACGGCAGCACCGGCCCTGGCCGACGAGGCCATCCCGACCGTGCTGGTGAGCGGCGCCGCCCATAACGGCAAACTGAAGGACGAGACGGCCACCGGCTCCAACCTGGGCCTGACGCGCCTGGAGACGCCGGCCAGCGTCGACGTCATCACCCGCAAGCAGCTGGAGGAGCGCGGCGACGCCAACCTGACCGAAGCGATCACCCGCGCGCCGGGCATCAGCAACATGGGCCACCCGGGCAACGGCAGCTCCTCGCTGTCTTCGCGCGGCTTTACCGATACCGTGTCGGTGCTGCGCCTGTACGACGGCATGCGCCAGTACGGCGGCGCCGGCCTGACCTTCCCGTTCAGCACCTGGGCGGTCGAGCGCATCGAGGTGCTGCGCGGGCCGGCCGCCGTGATCTACGGCGAAGGCGCGATCGGCGGCGTGGTCAACATCATTCCGAAGGGACCGACGCGCGGGCCGATCGAGAACGAACTCCAGGCCGCGATCGGCACTGAAGGCACGCGCCGCCTTGCCGTGGGCAGCGGCGGCGCCATCGACGAGCGCTGGTCCTACCGCTTCGATGCCAGCGGCGAGGAGTCGGACGGCTGGGTCGAGCGCGGCGATGCCAGCAACCGCGCCGTGTCGGGCGCGCTGCGCTTCGACGTGTCGCCGGAACTCGACCTGCGCCTGAGCGTAGCGCATGGCCGCCAGAAACCGATGCGCTACTTCGGCACGCCGCTGGTGGATGGGCGCCAGCTGGAAGCGCTGCGCGAGAAGAACTACAACGTGCTCGACAGCCGCATCGCCTACAAGGACAGCTGGGTCGATTTGCTGGCGAACTGGCGGCCGAACGGCGGCGTGCTGGTGCGCACGCGCCTGTACCACGTGGACAGCGAGCGCCACTGGCGCAATGCCGAAGCCTACGTCTACAACCCGGCCAGCGGCCTGGTCGACCGTTCGGACAATACCGAGATCCTGCACGACCAGAAGCAGACCGGGATGACGAGCGACGCCGCCTTCAAGGGCGCGCTGTTCGGGATGGAGAACACGCTGTCGGTCGGCTTCGACGTGAACCGCGCCGAATTTACCCACACGAACAATACCTACGTCGGCTCCTCGGGACCGGTCGATCCGTTCAACCCGGTGCCGGGCCTGTTCACGAGCGAGGTGCCGACGATTCCGCGCTACCGCACCGAAGCGAAGCAGTACGCGCTGTTCATGGAAGACCGGCTGGCGCTGACGCCGCAATGGTCGCTGATCGGCGGGCTGCGCTACGACCATGCCGACGTCGAACGGCAAAACCTGGTGGCGAACAGCCTCGCCTTCGACAAGACCTTTGCGAACGTCGGCTGGCGCCTGGGTACCGTGTATGCGCTGGCGCCCGACTTCAGCGTGTATGGCCAGGTGTCGAAGGCGGCCGATCCGGTGAGTTCCCTGTTCTTCCTGTCGCCGGCCAACAGCAACTTCAAGAACGCCACCGGACGCGGGCTGGAAGTCGGCCTGAAGCAGGGCTTGCGGGACAGGCAGGGCGAGTGGACGCTGGCCGTGTACGACATCAGGAAGGACAACCTGCTGACGCGCGACCCGGCCAATCCGGCGCAGAGCATCCAGGTGGGCGAGCGTTCCTCGCGCGGCATCGAAGGCACCTTGACCCTGGCGCTGGCCCAGGGCTGGACGCTGGACGCGAACGCCGCCTTCCTGCGTGCGCGCTACGACGACTTCCGGGAAAACGTGGGCGGCCTCCCCGTCTCGCGCGCCGGCAAGCGTCCGCCGGACGTACCGGAGCGCAGCGCCAACCTCTGGCTGCACTGGGACTTCCAGCCCGGCTGGAGCGCCGGCGCCGGCCTGCGCCACGTGGGCGCGCGCTATGCCGACAACGCCAACACGCTGCGCATGCCGTCGTACACCACGACGGATTTGTCGCTGCGTTGGAAGGCGACGGCGCAGACCAGCCTCGCGCTGCGCGGCTTCAATGTCTTCGACAAGCGCTACTACAGCACGGCCTATTACACGCCGACGCAGTGGCTGGTCGGCCCGGACCGCCGCGTCGAGCTGGTGCTCGACCACCGGTTCTGAGCGCGCCATGGGCTTTGTCGCAAAGGCCAAGCGCATGACCTTCCTGGTCCATCGCTGGACCGGGGTCTTGATGTGCATGCTGATGGCGCTGTGGTTCGTCAGCGGGATGACGATGCTGTTCGTCGGCTATCCGAAGCTGACGCCGTGGGAGCGGATGGCCGGCCTGCCTGCCCTGCCGTCTTCCGGCTGCTGCATCGATGTAACGGCGGCGCTGGCGCAGAGCAGGAATGCGGGCGCGGTGAACAGCATCGTGCTGACGTCGGTGGGCGGGCGGCCGCATTACGTGCTGCTCGAAGGCGACGGCAGCCGGCTGGCGGTGGATGCGGTGGACGGCGCGCGCCTGGCGGCCGGACCGGGCCAGGCGCTGGCCTCGGCGCGCGCCTTCCTGCATGGCGCGCCTGCCAGCTACGCGGGCTTCATCGATGAGGACCGCTGGACGCATGCGCGTTCGCTGGCGCCGCACCGGCCGCTGCACGTGGTCGAGATGGGCGACGCCGCCGCCACCCGCTTGTACCTGTCCTCGGCGACCGGCCAGGTGGTGCTCGATGCGCCGCGCGCCGAGCGGCTGTGGAACTGCGTCGGCGCCTGGCTGCACTGGCTGTACATGTTCCGCAACCAGCCGAGCGACCCGGTATGGAGCTGGACGGTGATCGTCTTGTCGAGCATCGGCGTGGTCTCGGCCCTGGCCGGCGCGCTGAACGGCATCTGGCGCTGGCGCTTTTCGGGCACGTATAAAAGCGGGTCGAAGTCGCCGTTCCGCGAGGCTTACCTGCGCTGGCACCATATCCTCGGCCTTTCGTTCGGCGCGCTGCTGCTGGCCTGGATCTTCAGCGGGCTGATGTCGATGAATCCGCTGGGCGTGTTCGATGCCAAGGGTATGCGGCCGGATGTGGCGGCGTTCGAGGGCGGCAGTGCGGCTTCGGTGCGCCTGCCTCTGGCTACGTCGGAGACGGTGGCGCTGCTGGCGGCGCAGGGGTTCCGGGTGCGCGAACTGGAATGGCGGGTGCTGGCCGGACAGCCGTATATCCTGGCGCGCGACGGGCGGGCCGCGACGCGCCTGATCATCGCCGAACAAGGCGGGTATGTCGTGCGCGCGCGCTGGCCGGAGCACGTGCTGTTCGAGGCGGCGCGGCGCCTCCTGCCGCAGCCGATGGCGCGCATCGAGACCCTGGATGCGTATGACGCTTACTACTATCAGCGCCAGGAGCAGTCGATGTACGGCGCCGACGAACGCCGCCTGCCGGTGCTGCGCGCGGTGTTCAACGATCCCGGGCATACCTGGGTGCATCTGGATGTGTACACGGGACAGGTGGAGTCGAGCCTGGACAGCTCGGAGCGTGTCGGCCGCTGGCTGTTCAACTTCCTGCACAGCTGGGATTTGCCGGCGATGCTCGATGCGGTGTGGTGGCGCGAGGCGGTGCTGATCGGGCTGTGCCTTGGCGGCGTGCTGCTGAGTGTGACGGCGGTGGTGCTGGGGGCGCGCAGGTTGCGTAAATGGAGCGCCGCACGCTGAGCTGTGACGATATCGTTCGTAGGGGGCACCGACTGTACGGTGGGGTCATTGATGCCGGGGGCATCAATGACGTGCCCACGCGGAAGCGTGATCGATGTTGGCCGCGTTTGATGCGTGGACGAGGCCCAGATGTTACGTCTCCAAATGATCATTTGTTGGCGCTACATATGTGCATCGGATGCGGCTTTATCGTGAGCTAACCCTATGCATCGTTCCGCGTGGGCACGGGGTGCCCACCGTACGGTACACCACGGCCAATACTCAACGTCGCCGCGAAATGCGCAATCAAGGCCTGCACCTTCGGCACGTGCTGGCGCGTGCGCTGCCAGACCAGGTGCAGCGGCAACCCGCGCGTGGCCAGCTGCGGCAAGACCTGCACCAGGCGCCCTTCGCGCAGTTGCCCCTCGACCAGCCAGGTCGCCAGCTGGCCGATCCCCAGCCCCGCCTCGACCGCCGCCACCTGCGCCTCGGCCTGGCCCAGCACGATGCGCCCTTCCACATGCTGGCGCGCCAGCGGCCCCTGCCCGTCGTCGATCAGCCAGGGCGAGGTGCTGCCGTCGGCCCGCCCGTACAGCACCGCCGCATGCCGCCACAGTTCCTCCAGCGTCTGCGGCGCGCCGTGCAGCGCGATGTAGGCCGGCGAGGCGCAGAACACCAGCTCCTCGTGCCCGAGATAACGGTAGTCGAGCGCCGCCGGCCAGGTGTCGCCGCCGCCGATGCGCACCACCAGGTCCAGCCCATCCTCGACCGGATCGACGAAGCGGTCGGTGAACGACACCTGCGGCATCACCTGCGGATGGCGCTCGGCGAAGCCCAGCAAGGCCGGCAGCGCGTGCAGGCGCCCGAAGGTGGCGGGCAAGTCGACGCGCAGGCGGCCCGAGGGCGCGATCTCGTCAGCGGAGATGACGCGTTCGGCCGCCTCGAGTTCTTCCAGCACGCGCACGCATACCTTGTAAAAGATCTCGCCGGCATCCGTCAGCTCCAGGCGGCGCCGGCTGCGGTCGAACAGCGGCTGGCGCAGGCGTTCTTCCAGCCTTGCCACCGCCTTGCCGACCGCCGAGTTGGTGAGATTCAGGCGCGCGGCCGCAGCAGTAAAACTGCCGGCTTCCGCTACCGCGACAAAGGTCGCCAGGCCTTTCAGGCGTTCTGAAGGGGTCATTTTTCGTAAAGAATTTAATTCCATCTATGCGGCGAATTTATATCCAACACTGGAATTCTATTCTTTTATAGCATGCACGGTCTTATTCTGGATTTGTGCAATGACTACAACAAACTATGCTTCCTCTTCCGTGCCGCGTTCCGGCGGCGCATCGATTCCCATCCTGGCCATTGCGGCCTTCGTGATCGTCACCACGGAGTTCCTGATCGTCGGCCTGCTGCCGGCGCTCGCGCGCGACCTCGGCATCGCCGTGTCGACCGCGGGCCAGCTGGTGACCCTGTTCGCCGTGGTCGTCATGCTGTGCGGCCCCTTCCTGACCGCCTGGCTGGCCAACGTCGACCGCAAGCGTTTGTTCGTGGCGATCCTGGTCCTGTTCGCGGCGTCGAACGGCCTGGCGGCGATCGCGCCGAACATCTGGGTGCTGGCGATTGCGCGCCTGCTGCCGGCGCTCGCGCTGCCCGTGTTCTGGGGCACCGCCAGCGAAACGGCGGCGCAGATTGCCGGGCCGGGGAATAGCGGCAAGGCCGTGTCCACGGTCTACCTCGGTATCTCCGCTGCGATGCTGTTCGGGATCCCGCTCGGTACCCTGGCGTCGGACGCCACCGGCTGGCGTGGCGCCTTTGCCCTGCTGGCGGCGCTGTCGCTGCTGATCGCGGTGCTCATCCAGATCAGCATGCCGGCCGTGCGCGCCTCCGAAAAGGTCGCCATCGGCGAACAGGCCGCGATCCTGACAAACCCCTTCTTTCTGGCGAATGTGGCCCTGTCGGTGCTGGTGTTCACGGCCATGTTCGCAGGCTACACCTACCTGGCCGAGACGCTGGAAAAATCGGCCGGCATCGCGCCCGCCCAGGTGGGCTGGTGGCTGATGGGCTTTGGCGCGGTGGGCCTGTTCGGCAATTGGCTGGGCGGGCGCTGGGTCGACAGCAAACCGCTCGCCACCACTGCCCTATTCAGCCTGCTGCTGGCGCTGGGCATGGCGGCGACCATGGCGCTGACCGGCTCGCGCACGCCGTTCGCGCTGGCACTGGCCGTGTGGGGGATTGCGAATACGGCGCTGTACCCGATCTGCCAGATCCGCGTGATGAAGGCGGCCGAGAAGGCGCAGGCGCTGGCCGGGACGATCAACGTATCGGCGGCGAATGGCGGCATCGCGTTCGGCGCCATGATCGGCGGCCTGAGCGTGTCGCACTGGGGCGCGGGCCATGTCGGCTACGTGTCGGCGGGGATTGCCTTGCTGGCCGTGCTCGGCACGGCGCTGGTGGCGGCGCTGCGGCCGCGGCAGGGTTAGAACGGCATCGCGCTGTACGGGCCGTCCTCAGGGCGATAGCCGGTTCAGGTGGTGGCCGAGGCGATGGCCGAGCGCGCAAATCGTCAGCGAAGGATTGACGCTGCCGCCTGTCGGGAACACCGACCCGTCGCTGATCCAGGCATTCTCGAAACCGAAGATCTTGAGATCGGCATCGACCACCCCGTCCCTGGCGTTGGCTGCCATGCGCGCCGTGCCGAGGTGGTGCGCACCGGACGCCAGCGAATCTTCCCAGCGCGCCATCGAATCGGCGCGCAGCCCGCGCACTTCCTCGTGCTCGCGCAGATTGGCCATCAGCAGCTGGTGGTACTCCGCGAACATCGAGATGTCCTGCTCGCTGAGGCGCCAGTCCACGCGCGCAATCGGGAGGCCGAACCTGTCGCGCTGGCGTTCGGACAGGCTGACCCGGCTGTCCGGATTCGGCAACTGTTCCGTCATGAAGAACAGGTCGCCATAGCGCGAGCGCGGGCGCAGGCTGAGTTTCTGGTGCGCGATGCGCCAGAGGATGTACGGGTGGCGCGTCAGCGAGGTCAGGTGCGTCAGGCGGATGTCGCGCGTGCCCCGCACACCGAGGAAGGACATCACCGCCCTGTTCGGTACCGGGCGGCTGCTGATGCCCTGCCTGACAAACATGGTGTGATTCGGCAGCTGGTGCTGGTGCTGGATGCCGGGCGTGAGCACGAAACCGGGAAACACCCGCAGCACAGGGTCGCGCCTGTCTGGCGCCGCGCCGTCATCCGTCGACGGCAAGTGGAACCTGATCTGCGACAGGTAGCCAACGGGATGGTCGATGAGATTGCGCCCCAGCCACCACGACGCCGGCGGCGACGCGGCCCGTGCAGGCGTACCCTGCAGCGAATCGAGCAGCGAATTGAGCAGCAGGCGGGGCGTTTCCAGCGCGCCCGCCGCGATCACGAACTTGTTGGCGATCACGCTGAACTGGTGCCCCGCGCTCCCGACCACCAGGGTGTGCGCCTTGCCGTGCTGGTGCAGCAGGCGCAACGCGGTGCTGTTGTAGACGCAGCGCGCCTTGCCGTGCGTGCACCACTCCCTCAGCAAATCCTTGCCGCGAAACGGCGACGAGCGGTAGCAATAGGTCTTGGCGTCGAGCACATCCGTTGTCCGGCGATCCGTTGTCTGGCGATCCATTTTCCTGCGATCGAGGTGTCCGGCAAGACGGGCGCCCTGGTCGGTGTTGCAGGCCATCCTGTCGAGCCTGCCGCACAGGAATTCCTCCGCCGTCGCATACCAGGGGTCGAGCTCGCTGCGCCCGATCGGCCAACCGCTATGGGCCATCCATGGGCGCGCCTGGAAATCCTCCTCGTCCAGCGGCGCACAGACCCCATGCCAGAACGCGGTCCCGCCGCCTACTTCGAGTCCGCGGCTGGTCGATATGCCGAACGGCCGCCCGACGTTTTCGATCTGCAGCGCGGCATGGGCGCGGCGCGTTTGCTCGAGCGGACCGGTTTCGATGAACAGCACGCTGCGCCGTTCGGCAATCAGGGCGCTGGCAACCGAGAGCGCGCCCATGCCGGTGCCGACGATGCAGATCTCGGCGCGCAGCACCGCATCCCGTTCCAATTGCTTGCCATCGATAAGCATCCAGCACCCGCCCCCGTTGAGGTACGACTATGTCGCAAACACGCAAAAATTAATTTTTTGTAATGACAAGGGTAACGCAAAACCATGCTCATTTAATTATCTTTAAGAAAATTTATCGCCCCTTCAGCCAGCGCTTGACGCGTTCTCCTTTCCCGGTGGCTGGTGCGTGCAGGTCGAGGGCGGCCAGGCGCGCTTCGCTTTCGCGTGCGGCCAGGTCGGCCTGGCGCTGCTCGCGTGCATCCTTGCGCCGCATATAGATGGCGTTCAGCATGAAGCTCAGGATGGCGGTGGCGATGCCGACCATGGCGCCGATTTCGGCCAGGGTGAACGATGCGCAGATGGCGCTGACGATGCCGGCAATGCCGCTGCTTTCCGGTACGGTGATCTTGCTCATTTGTGCCTTTCCATCGGGCCTGATGCCTGTGCCCGGAAGCAGCCGCCGCCCAGCGCCGACGTTGGCCAGTTCAAAAAACAACGGCGTGCGGTGGCATGACTTTCTCGAAATCGCCCCGCTTTTGTGCTCGCTCAAACGCCTCCAATGGCTTTATATTAGTCTGACTAATCTTTAAGGTCAACAGTCCGACTAATTTTCTTGTTCAACAGTCAGACTGATTGTAGAATGCGATTTTCGACATCTTTTCTACCATGCCCGCCCTTCCACTTTCCCAAGCGCAGCTCGACGACGCCGCCCGCCTGAAGCAGCGCTTCGCCGAGTGGCAAAAGCGCCAGAAGGACGCCGGCCAGCCTGCTTCCCAGGAGGCGGCCAGCGAACTATTGGGCTTCAACCAGAGCGCGCTCAGCCAGTACTTGAACGGCCGCATCCCCCTGAACGTCGGCGCCGCCACGCGCTTCGCCTCGGTCATGGGCTGCCCGGTGGCGGACTTCAGTCCCCGCTTGCAGGAACAATTGAGCGACTACGTGTCCGCTGCCATGCCGGACGGCGCGGCGGCGAACGACAGCGTGCTGGCCAGGGCGAAGCGCGTGCTGGCGTGGGAGGATCCGGACACGGTGGGTGTCCGGCTCGTCACCCTGAAGTTGCGGGCTGGCGTTGCGCGGTTTGGCACCGAGCCGGTGGTCGAGGATGGCGGCAGCATCCGGATTCCACGCGTGGACCTCGAGCGCGGCAAGCTGAACGCGGAGAAGCTGATTGCGATCCAGGTGCGCGGCCAGAGCATGGAGCCGCTGATGTTCGAGGACGACGTGATCGTGATCGATCCGACCGACAAGAAACTGGTGAACCGGGAACTGTATGCGCTGAACTTCGATGGCGATTGCTGCGTGAAGCAGATGGTCAAGCGCAATGGCGAGTGGTATCTGCACTCGGTGAATCCGGATTTCGGGCCGGTGAATGCGCGCAGCGGGGAGTTCAGCGTGATTGGGCGGGTGGTGTATCAGCCGGGGCGGTCGTTGCGGGGCAGGTTGTAAGCGCTGGAAACGCTACTGCCCCTAGCTCGCCTCAGCGCGTCAAGACGCCAGTGAGGTTTTCCTGGCGTTGGACGACTCCCGCGTCACGTGCGAGAACGTATCGGCACCGCTATCAGCCCCTGAAACGCAGAGGTATCGGAACAAGCCTGTTCCGATACGCACCTACATCAAGCCGCAACCTTCGGTGGCCGGATAAGTAACTCCGCCGGAATGCCCAAGCCGTCGTGCAGACGCCAGATCATTGGCAGCGTGAGGGGACGCCGGCGGCTCAAGACCTCGTACACCCTGTTCGTGCGTCCGATCATTGGCTCCAAGTCCTTTACGGTGAGCCCCTTACGTTCCATCTCGAATTTGATGGCTTCGATCGGGTCTGCTGCTTCCATTGGATAGTGCTTTGCTTCGTATGCCTCGACCAATGTAGCCAGGACGTCAAGCCGGTCACCTTCCGACGTGCCAAACTCGGCAGACATCAGCGACTCTACTTCGCCAAGTGCAGCGTAATAATCTTCTTCCGTTCGGATTGGTTTAATGTCCATGATGCCCCTCAATCGTTTGTGCGTCGATGGCGTCGTACTGCTTGTGGGTCCCGACGAATTTCACGAAAACAATCCCATATGGATAGTTGATGGACGTAACTAAGCGGTACTTGTTCCCAGCAATATTGAAAACCACCCGCCCTTCCTTGAGAATACTTGCCGTGCCAAAGTCAGCCTTGACGTCAGCAGGGTCCTGCCACTTGGCCTTGAGCACATGACCATGCCAGGTAAGAAGCGCTTGTTTCGAGTCGGCATATGCCGGTTGGTCATAGAAAGCGCGTAAGGTAGGAAGGGAAAGGATGCGCATGTCTGCATGGTAGTCCCATATTGGGACTAACGCAATGCGTTACAGGTAACAGTGTTCAATCGGGGCAAGTGTACGAATAGCGAACAAAGGATGCCTGGAAGGCAGGAACGAAAGCTTCAGAGCTGGCGAGAAAGTCTGTGAGGCGGTCGAAAACAAAAAAGCCCCTTCAAAGGGGCTTTTGGGTATCTTGGCGGAGAGAGGGGGATTCGAACCCCCGATAGGCTATTAACCTATACACGCTTTCCAGGCGTGCGACTTCAACCACTCATCCACCTCTCCTGATGGGTTTCGCGCTAGACTTACCGCGAAGCCGCCTATTATAACAAGGTTTCTCGGCTGTACAAGGGCATCTTGGCAAGCGTCTCGCGAGGATGCCCCGCTCGACCAGTCCCGACTGGCGGCTGATCTATACTCAACTGTCAACGTCCCGCCTACACCGTCGTTGATGCAGCACTGTCACTTGGCACGGATGACGCGCCCATGAGGAGACCACAATGGAAATGAAGAAAATCAACGCCGGCAAGCTGCGCGCCATCGGCTACGACCCGCGCGAACGTACGTTGCGCGTGGAATTCGACGACGGCAGCGCCATCGACTACGACGCCGTCGGCACCGAAGTCTGGCGCAAGCTCTCCAGCTCCGGCTCGCCCTGGAGCTACTACCGCGACAACATCGAGGAAGAATTTGCCGGACGCCGCGGCCGCGCCGCGGTCTCGACCGAGAAAAAGACCATCGACCGCGAAGCCATGATGAAAGCCTTCGGCGGCGACCCGGACGGCGCCTGAACAGTCCATAAAACAACGCCGCCCCATCGGAACAGGGCGGCGCTTACGACAGCAGATCGATCAGACGCCCGCCAACCCAGCCGGGCGCCGGTCAGATCAGGACGTTTCCTTGAGCTGCTCCAGAATCGCCGGGTTCTCCAGCGTCGACACGTCCTGCGTAATCATCTCGCCCTTAGCCAGCACGCGCAGCAGGCGGCGCATGATCTTGCCCGAACGCGTCTTCGGCAGGTTGTCGCCGAAACGAATCTCCTTCGGCTTGGCAATCGGCCCGATCTCTTTACCGACCCAGGTGCGCAGCTCGGCCGCCAGTTTCTTGGCTTCCTCACCCGTCGGCCTTGCCTGCTTCAGCACGACAAACGCGCAGATTGATTCGCCGGTCGTGTCGTCCGGCTTGCCGACCACTGCCGCCTCGGCCACAATCGGATTGGCCACCAGCGCCGATTCGATTTCCATCGTGCCCATGCGGTGCCCCGACACGTTCAGCACGTCGTCGATACGCCCGGTGATCGTGAAGTAAGCCGTGTCCTTGTTGCGGATCGCGCCGTCACCGGCCAGGTAATACTTGCCGCCCAGTTCTTCAGGGAAGTAGCTGGTGCGGAAGCGGTCCGGGTTGTTCCAGATGGTGCGGATCATCGACGGCCACGGACGCTTCACGACCAGGATACCGCCCTGCCCGTTCGCCACATCGGCGCCGGATTCATCGACAATCGCCGCCATGATGCCCGGCAGCGGCAGCGTGCACGAGCCCGGCACCATCGGCGTCGCACCCGGAAGCGGGGTGATCATGTGGCCGCCGGTTTCGGTCTGCCAGAAGGTGTCGACGATCGGGCAGCGTTCCCCGCCGACGTTCTTGTAGTACCACATCCAGGCTTCCGGATTGATTGGCTCGCCCACCGAACCCAGCAGGCGCAGCGAGGACAAATCGTAGTTCTTCGGGTGGACTTTTTCGTCCACATCCGAGGCCTTGATCAGCGAACGGATCGCCGTCGGCGCGGTGTAGAAGATCGACACCTTGTGCTTGGCGATGGTCTCCCAGAAGCGGCCGGCGTTCGGGTAGGTCGGCACGCCTTCGAACACCACCTGCGTGCCGCCGACAGCCAGCGGACCGTAGGCGATGTAGCTGTGGCCGGTCACCCAGCCGATGTCGGCGGTGCACCAGAACACGTCCTGCGGCTTGATGTCGAACGACCATTTCATGGTCAGCGCGGCCCACAGCAGGTAGCCGCCGGTCGAGTGCTGCACGCCTTTCGGGGTGCCGGTCGAACCCGAGGTATAGAGGATGAACAGCGGGTGCTCGGCATCCACCCATTCCGGTTCACATTCGCCGGACTGGCCTTCGACCAGGTCGGACAGCGCCATGTCGCGCCCATCGACCCAGGCGATATTCCCGCCGGTGCGCTTGTACACGATCACGTCCTTCACCGACTCGCAGCCGCCCAGGGACAGCGCTTCGTCGACGATGGCCTTCAAAGGGAGCGCCTTGCCGCCGCGCTGCTGCTCGTCGGCGGTGATGATGGCCACCGCGCCGGCGTCGATGATGCGCTCCTGCAGCGACTTCGCCGAGAAGCCGCCGAACACCACCGAGTGGGTGGCGCCGATACGCGCGCAGGCCTGCATCGCGGCCACGCCTTCGATCGACATCGACATGTAGATGATGACGCGGTCGCCCTTCTTGATACCGCGCGACTTGAGGCCGTTGGCGAACTTGCAGACGCGCTCGTGCAGCTCGCGGTAGGTGGCGCGGGTGACGCTGCCGTCGTCGGCCTCGAAGATGATCGCCGCCTTGTCGGCATTCCCGTTCGTCAGGTTGCGGTCGAGGCAGTTGTACGACGCGTTCAGCTGGCCGTCCTTGAACCACTTGTAGAAAGGCGCGTCGGACTCGTCGAGGGTGCTGGTGAAGTCCCGCTGCCAGTCGAGGTGCTCGCGCGCCAGGCGCGCCCAGAAGCCCTCGTAGTCGCTTTCCGCTTCGGCGCACAGCTTGTTGTAGGCGTCCATGCCCGAAATGGCGGCGTTGGCAACGAACCCGGCTGGCGGCGGAAACACGCGGTGTTCCTGCAAGCCATGGTTTTCCTGATTGGTCTCGTTCTCGGCCATGCTAGTCTCCATAGTAGTAGTTTTGCCAGACACGGTAAGCGCCCACGCTTACTGAGCGCTTACACTCCTGGATGCGATTTTACCAACCATCGGGCAAACCGATGCGGCATGCTGCAACGCGGCGGGAGAGGTGTAAAATGATGGGCTGTATTTTGACGCACCCTTGGAGCTTTACCCGATGTCGCAAAACCTCCCAGCAAACGAACAACGCAAGCTCACTCCTCTCAGCAACCTCATCTTCGCCAGCCGCTGGCTGCAGCTGCCGCTTTACCTGGGCCTGATCCTGGCGCAGTGCGTCTACGTGTTCCATTTCTGGGTCGAGCTGGTCGACCTGATCGGCGCGGCATTCGGCAATACGGATTCGCTGAACCACATCCTCGAGGCCGTGGGCATGACCAATGGCCCGAAGAAGCTGACGGAAGCCACCATCATGCTGGTCGTGCTGGGCCTGATCGACGTGGTGATGATCTCAAACCTGCTGATCATGGTGATCGTCGGCGGCTACGAGACCTTCGTGTCGCGCATGCACCTGGACGGCCACCCCGACCAGCCGGAATGGCTGTCTCACGTGAACGCCTCGGTGCTGAAGACCAAGCTGGCGATGGCCATTATCGGCATCTCCTCGATCCACCTGCTGAAGACCTTCATCAACGCGGCCGCCTACGATCCGAAAGTGCTGATCGCGCAAACGGTCATTCACATCGCCTTCCTGCTCTCGGCCCTGGCCATTTCCTGGACCGACCGCATTACCACCGAAACGCATCACCAGCCCAAACAGCATTAACCAGCCACTAACATCACAAGAGAATTGTCATGACAGTCATCAAACAGGAAGACCTGATCGAGTCGGTCGCCGCTGCGCTCCAGTACATCAGCTATTACCACCCGGCTGACTACATCCAGCACCTGGCGCGCGCCTATGAAGCCGAGCAGAGCCCGGCGGCGAAGGACGCGATCGCGCAGATCCTGACCAACTCGCGCATGTGCGCCGAAGGCAAGCGTCCGATCTGCCAGGACACCGGCATCGTCAACGTCTTCCTGAAGATCGGCATGGGCGTGCGCTTCGAAGGCTTCAGCGGCTCGGTCACCGACGCTGTCAACGAAGGCGTGCGCCGCGCGTACAACTTCGCCGACAACAAGCTGCGCGCCTCGATCGTCGCCGACCCGCACTTCGAGCGCAAGAACACCAAGGACAACACCCCGGCCGTGGTCCACATGGAACTGGTCGAGGGCGACACGGTCGACGTCAAGGTCGCGGCCAAGGGCGGCGGCTCGGAGAACAAGACCAAGTTCGTGATGCTGAACCCATCCGACTCGCTGGTCGACTGGGTCCTGAAAACGGTGCCGCTGATGGGCGCCGGCTGGTGCCCGCCGGGCATGCTCGGCATCGGTATCGGCGGCTCGGCCGAGAAAGCCATGCTGATGGCCAAAGAGTCGCTGATGGAAGACATCGACATGTACGAACTCAAGCAGCGCGGCCCGCAAAACAAGCTGGAAGAACTGCGTATCGAGCTGTGCGACAAGATCAACGCGCTCGGCATCGGCGCCCAGGGCCTGGGCGGCCTGACCACCGTGCTCGACGTGAAGATCAACATGTACCCGACCCACGCGGCCTCGAAGCCGGTGGCGATGATCCCGAACTGCGCCGCCACCCGCCACGCCCACTTCGTGCTCGACGGCTCCGGTCCTTCGTACATCGAACCGCCTGCGCTGTCGACCTGGCCTGAAGTGCACTGGACCCCGGACACCCAGAAATCGAAGCGCGTCGACCTCGATACGCTGACGAAGGAAGAAGTCGCATCCTGGCAACCGGGGCAGACCCTGCTCCTGAACGGCAAGATGCTGACCGGCCGCGATGCCGCCCACAAGCGCATCCAGGACATGCTGGCCAAGGGCGAGCAGCTGCCGGTGGATTTCACCAACCGCGTGATCTATTACGTCGGCCCGGTCGATCCGGTCGGTAACGAAGTCGTCGGTCCGGCAGGCCCGACCACCGCCACCCGCATGGACAAGTTCACCGACATGATGCTGGAGAAGACCGGCCTGATCTCGATGATCGGCAAGGCCGAGCGCGGCCCGGTGGCGATCGAGTCGATCCAGAAGCACAAGTCGGCCTACCTGATGGCGGTCGGCGGCTCGGCCTACCTGGTGTCGAAGGCGATCAAGTCGGCCAAGGTGGTCGGCTTCGAAGACCTGGGCATGGAAGCGATCTACGAGTTCGAGGTGCAGGACATGCCTGTAACGGTGGCCGTCGATTCGACCGGCACCTCGGTGCACAACACCGGTCCGAAGGAATGGGCAGCGAAGATCGAATCGCTGAAAAATATTCCTGTCACGGTAGCGTAAGACGCAGGGTGGACGGCTATGCCGTCCACGCGTTCAACCCACGCGCGCGTGGACACACCGCTGTCCGATCACCCGCAATGACAACACCACTTCCCTCCCCTACCGCCCCGGTCGGCATCTTCGATTCCGGCGTCGGCGGCCTCTCGGTCCTGCGCCACATCCGCGCGCAGCTGCCGCACGAACACCTGCTCTACTTCGCCGACTCCGGCTTCGCCCCCTACGGCGGCAAGCCCGAGCAGGTGGTGGCCGAGCGCGTGCTGGCGGTCGGCAGCTTCCTCGTCGAACAAGGTGTGAAAGCCGTCGTCGTCGCCTGCAACACCGCGACCGTGGCGGCGATTGCGCGCCTGCGCGAACGCTTTCCCGATTTGATCATCGTCGGCGTCGAACCGGGTTTGAAACCGGCGGCGGCGGCCACGCAAACGGGCACCGTCGGCGTGATCGCCACCGAGCGCACCCTGTCCGGCGCCAAGTTCCTGCAGCTGCGCGACCAGATCAGCGCCACCACCGGCGCCCGCTTCCTGCTCCAGCCCTGCCCTGGCCTGGTCGACCAGATCGAGCTGGGCGAACTCGACACCGAGGCCACCGATGCGCTGCTGGCACGCTTCATCGTGCCGCTGCTGGCAGAGGGGGCCGACACCCTGGTGCTCGGCTGCACCCACTATCCGCTGGTGCAGGCCTCGATCGAGAAGCTGATTGCGCGCACGACCGACCGCAGCGTGACGCTGGTCGATACCGGCGAGGCGGTGGCGCGGCACCTGGCGCGCCTGCTGGCGGCGGCCGGACTGTCAAACACCGAAGCCGGTCCTGCGCGCCTGGACGGCTACACCAGCGCCAGTGCGACGGCCTTGTCGGCGGCGTTCGCCGGGCTGCTCGGCATCGATCCGCCGGTGCACGAGGTCGCATCGGGCCCGTCCGGAACAATGTTGATCGGACCTAACAATTAGATTTGCCAGTTTGCTTTGGAGTTTGTATAATCTTGTTCTGTCTTCGCAGCACTGAAGACAAAAAGCAAGACAATGGTGGCTGTAGCTCAGTTGGTAGAGTCCAGGATTGTGATTCCTGTTGTCGTGGGTTCGAGTCCCATCAGCCACCCCAAAAATTCGCAGTAAAAAGAAAGGGTTACATGCTTCGGCTTGTAACCCTTTTTTGCTTTTGGGAGTTCGACACTACACGATGACCTAGTTGTAAGCTACTTGTAACCCAGGCGGCCTACAACGGAGTCTTTAAACTTCCCGCCCTGATCGGCCTGAGGCACACTCACGAGCCACATATCATGTGCAGCTTCCAACGACTGGGATCAATTGAACGCAAATGGAACAGGCTTTCATGATGTACTTGCGTGATGTAGCTCTGAGCCGTTCGATCTAGTCCGAGGTAGGGAAACTTCGGCCACTGTCCCTGTTCCGTCCGCATTGCGGTGCAGAGTAATCGATGCCCCATGTTGACCTACGATTTCCTTAACGATCGCCAAGCCGAGTCCGTGGCCGCCGGGTCCCGCGTTAGGTGAGCGGTAATACGGGGTGAAGAGTTTGTCGACCTCTTCTTTAGGAATGGGTGGGCCGTCGTTCTTCACCGAAAGAAGCACTCGCTCGCCGCGCGGGGCAAGCCTGACTTGAATTTCGCCCGTCGGAGCGCCGTGAACAGAAGCATTGTCGATCAGGTTCTGCAGCATGCGCCGCAGCTGCGAAGGTTCACCCCACACGCGCACGTCTTGCGGCGCGTCCAGGCTGATCGACTGTCCGCGGCGTTCGAGCAGGGGGTCGAGTGTCCCGATCACGTCCTGGCAGGCTTCCACGAGCGACACCTCTTGGGGCGTGTAGTCGTCGCTGCGTGCACTCAGGCGGCTCAGCGTCAGCAGCTGCTCGGCAAGTTTGCTGGTGCGGCGTGCCCCAGCCAGCGCCAATGCCAGTGCTTCACTGCGTTCAGCTTCCTGAGGCGAACGCATCGCGTTCTCGATGTGCAGCTGGACGGCGGCGATCGGTGTGCGGATCTCGTGTGCGGCGGCGTCGATGAAACGCTGCTCGCGCTCGAATGCGGCCTTGATCCGGTCCAGCAGTTGATTCAATTCGGTGACGATCGGCGCCAGCTCGTGCGGCGTTTCAGGGAGCTCCACGGGATCAAGTGAATCGGGGGAGCGTGCCGCAATGCGCTCGGCCAGCTCGCGCAGCGGGCGCATGCTGCGCAAGAGCACGATATTGATCGCTACCAGCATCAGGAGGCCGCCGGCAATCAGCGGGGCCGTGATCGACATGCCGATGTACTCGGCCAGTTCGCCGCGTACCTCTTCTTTTTCCGCCGTCAGCACCCAGGTCCGGCCGGAATGCAGCGCAAATACCTCCCACAGGGAGTCGCCGGCCACGTGCGTACTGAAGCCGGGAGCCAGCGGCGCCAGTGCCTCCTCAGGCGCGGACGCCGACTTGGCCAGCAGCACGCCGTCATCGCGCCAGACCTGGAACGCGATCTTGGTTTCATAGCGGTGACCCACCGCTTCCGGCTCGTCGCTGGTCGAGGTCTCGAGCTCGGGCGGCAGCGCAATGATCAAGGGTTGTGTGAGCGTCGCGCTTGCCACCTCCTGCGCAACCAGCGCTTCCAGAACACGGGCCGAAGTCGCCAGGCGAGCGCTGAACAGTTCCTCGGACTCGTGGCGCGCGACCAGCTGGGCGACCACGCCGATGCCGCTTAAGATCAGGACGATGCAGACCAGGGTGGCGACGACCAGGCGGCGCCGGGCGGAATAGTGGCGATTGCTCATGCGCCGACGTCGCCAAGACGGTAGCCGACACCGCGGATGGTCTTGATCGCTTCGGCGGCCAGCTTCTTGCGCAGATGGTGTACGTGAACATCGATGGTATTGCTCTCCGCGCCCTCGCCCCAGCCGTACAAGGATTCTTCCAGCTGGGCGCGGTTGAAGACACGTTCCGGATGCTCGGCAAGCTGCTTGAGCAGCATAAATTCGAGCCGCTGCAGCTCGACCGGCTGGCCGTGCCAGCTCGCCTGCAGGCTCTCGACCTCCAGTGCCAGTGCCCCGCGCTCGATCCGATTTACCGGGCGCCCACCGTGGCGCCGCGCCAGCACACGCAGGCGCGCCAGCAGTTCGTCAAGCTCGAAAGGCTTGACCAGGTAGTCGTCGGCGCCCAGGTCCAGGCCCTGGACGCGGTCGCGCATGGCGTCGCGTGCCGATAGGATCAGGACCGGCAAGCCATTGCCCGTTGCTCGAAGCCGTTCCAGCACCCGGGTGCCATCGAGGTCCGGCAGCCCAAGGTCGAGCACGGCGATGTCGAAGGCATTGTCGGCGAGCGCCGCCAATGCGGCGACCCCGCTGCCAACGTGCTCGACCGTGTAGTGGGCACGCCGCAGCGCCACCACCAACCCGCTGGCCAGCAGCGCGTCGTCCTCGACCAGCAGCATCCTCAAGACCGTGATCTCTTCAAAACCATCATTTCTTCCCTTGTGCAATCTTGCTCAACAGTTCCTTCGCTTCACCGCGCCGCCCCTCGTCCGCCAGCTTGCGCCCCGGACGCGTCGGCGCCTGAAGGGCCTTGCGCAGGTAGCGTTCGGCTTCGTCGAACTCACCCTTGCGGAACAGGTAGTCGCCATAAAAATAATTCGGATCGATGCCGTCCGGGTTGGCCGCCAGGCCTTTCTTGAGGAATTCCTCTGCCTTGGCCTTGTCGCCGAAGCCGATCGGCCAGCCGGGTACCTGGTAATACAGTGAGCCCAGGCTGGTATAGGCCGAACCGGCCAGCGCGTTCGGATTGATCGCCAGGGCCTGCTCCAGCGACTTGCGGGCATTCTTTACATACTTTAATGCACCGATCCCGCCCTTGGCACCGGCATACGTCGATTCTACGATCGCGTACCAGATCAATATATCGGCATTGCCGGGATTGCGCGCCGCCAGCCCTTCGCTTTCGGCGAGCAGACGTGCGAGCTCTGCCTCCTGGCGGTCGGCCGGGATCCCGTACTTTATCTGCTCCCAGCCCTGCTGCATTCGCGCGACATCCTCGGCCGGGCCAGCCCAAGCTGGAGCACCGGTCAGCAAAAGCGCAGCGGCAAGCGCGCCTATCCATTGCATCAAATTCATTTTCATCCTGATCTCCTTTTACCGTTTAGACATTATCTAGGCAAGTGTTTACGGATTTGCACCAGCTGCTTGCCGATGGCCTTGTCTGGGATAGCCGGCAGCAGCTTGTTCAAAAGCACAAAGAAGCGCTGGGCAGCGCCGAGGGTCTGGGTAGCGGCTTTGCCGGCCAGGAAGACCATGAAGGCGTCCGCCACCTCTTCCGGCGTATCCTCGGCGTTACGCAGTTCGCGGTTCATGGCATTGGCGGCGCTGCTGTTGATTGGCGTGCGCGTGGAGCGCGGCGCGAAGTGTCGCACGGCGACCGTGGTGTCCGCGTATTCGCGGCGCAGCGCCTGCGAAAAGCCGGCCAGGCCCGCCTTGGCGGCGCCATAGGCCGCAAAACCTGGAAAACCGATCGCGCCGAGCACGGAACCGATATTGATCACCTGCGCATTCGGCGCCGTGCCCAGCAGCGGAAGAAGTTCGCGCGTGAGCAGCATTGGCGCCAGCAGGTTGGTCTCCACTTGTGCGCGGATCGTGGCCGGGTCCTGGGTCTCGAACGCGTGAAAGCTGTTGACCCCGGCGTTGTTGATCAACAGGTCCACACCTTCGCTGGCGCGCGCGGTTGCGGCGATCGCGCTCAGGGTGTGCGGGTCGCACAGGTCGCCGCAGACGATCTGGATGTCGCACCCACGCAGCTGCCGCGCCAGTTCTTCGAGAAGCGGGCGCTGGCGCCCGACCAGGATCAGCAGCGCACAGTGCGGCGCCAGGCGGGCGGCGATCGCTGCGCCGATGCCGCCGCTGGCACCGGTGAGCACGGCGCGGTAGGCGCCGCTATGCTGTCGCTGTGTCATGCCAACGCCTCCTTCGCGAACAGGGCCTCGCCGCGTGGCAGGCTGCGAAACACATTGCCGTACAGGCCGTACATCATGCGCGCCATGTGGATGACCGCCTCGCGGTCGGCAGTGTCGTCGAGCCGATTCATCAGTTTTTCGAAGAAGGCGACGTGTTCCAGGTCCAGGCTGCCATGCGAACTGAGGTAGCTGAAGGCTTCCGCCGGCAAGGCAAGGGCCGACTGGATGCTGCCCGCGGCATGGGTGGCCAGCGCGGTGCTGGTGCCTTCCAGTACGTGCACCATGCCGAAGAAAGAAACCGGGTTGCCGCGGTCGACCTGGTGATAGGCATAGGCCACCATCAGCTCGGTGCTGGGATGCGGACGGGCGCACCGCACCGCTTCCGCGTCGCCGCCGCAGGCGCGGATATCCGACAGGATCCATTCCTGGTGGCCGACTTCCTCCTCGATGTACTCGGCGATCGCCTCGCGCAGCCACTCATGGCGCTCGTCGAGGCGGCTGCCGCAGGCCATCAAGAGCGGCACCGTGTGCTTTACGTGGTGATAGGCCTGCGACAGGAAGGCGATGTACTGGGCGGTCACGACCTGGCCCTGCAGCGCATCCTGGATGATCGGGATGGCAAACATTTCCTGGCGCTGCGCCTCGGTGGCGGATTGTAGTTGGTCGAAAAAATTCACGTTGAAGACTCCGGTTGGTCGAACAGTGATGCGATCAGGTCGGCATGCGCGTCGCGGATGGCGGCGCGGCGCAGGCGGCCGTTGGCGGTGAGCAGGCCCGTGGCCGGCATAAAGGGCGGCACCGCGCGCCAGCGCAGCACTTGGGCGTAATCGGGCAGCTGCGCATTGACGCGCTCGACGGCCTGCTGCAGCTGGGCCTGCGCCAGGTCGGCACGGGCCGGCACCAGCAATGCGCCGAGGAAGGGCTGGGCCTCGCCGACCACCATGGCCTGCGCAAAGGCGCCGGTGCCGAGCAGGAGCGCTTCCGGCCATTCTGGTGATACATTGCGGCCGTATCCGGTGATCAGGATATCCTTCTTGCGGCCGTCGACGAACAGGAAGCCGTCGCTGTCGAGGTGTCCAAGGTCACCGGTCGCCAGCCATGCATCTTCCTGCGCCGACAAACCGAGATAGCGCGCGCGGCAGCCTTCGACCAGGATTTCGCCGTCCGGCGCGATCTCGACGCGGCGGTGCGCCAGCGGCCGGCCGACACTGCCGTCGCGGTGAGCGCCCGGCAGGTTGAGTGCCACCACCGAGGCGCATTCCGACAGGCCGTAACCTTCGTAGACGGGGAAGCCGCGCTCGCGTGCCGCGGCCAGCAGCTGGGGCGGCATCTTGCCGCCGCCGACCGCGACGAAACGCAGGCTGGCGATGCGCGGGTCGTCCTGCCGGGTGGCCGCTACCAACGCCTGCAACATCTGCGGCACCAGAGTAATGCTGTGCGGCGCATGGCGGGCAATCGCATCCAGGCACACCACAGGATCGAAACCGCTGGCGCCGCGCATGCCGACCTCTGCAAGCGGCGGACAGATTGTCGTCGCGCCACTGAGCAGCGCGGTATACGGGCCGGCGATGTTCTCGAGCAGGACCGCGAAAGGAAGCAGGCAAAGGTGGCGCTCCAGCCCCAAGGGCGCGACGCCCTCGCGCAGGGCGCCCGCGACTTCCCATTGCTGCTGCGTGTCCAGGCACACCCCTTTGGGCGCCGACGTGGTGCCCGAGGTGAAGGTGAGTTTCTGCACGCCGTCCAGCGCGGCAATGCGCGGCGCCTGGCGCGATTCGCACAACGCCAGTTCCCCCCCGATGTCCAGTACTTCCTCGAAGCCAAGCGCCGCGCCCTGCGCCGGGTCGGCACAGAACAATGCGCCGATCCCGCTTTCCGCGATCACGTGCATCCACTGCTGCTGCGTGAAGAACAGGGGCAGCGGCACCAAAGTCAGGCCGAGCTGTTGGGTCGCCAGGTCGACCAGCAGCCAGTCGGGGGAATTGTCGGCCAGGATGCCGACCGGGGCATCCGGGCGCGTCCTGGCCGCCAGCAGTGCAGCGAAGCGGGCGACCCGCTCCGCGACGGCTGCGCGGTCCAGCTGCCGGAAGCCGTTACTGAGCAGGACGGCGGAGTCGGGCAGCGAGTCGAGCAAGTTCTGAATATCCATATTGAATGTCGCCAAACATGACTTGTGGATGGGTGTTGTAATAAGTACCCCACTGCCCCCCGTCGACGGGGAGGCGCGCCGGATCGGCAAGCGCCAGCACCTGGGGACGCAGCTGGAGGCGGCCGAAGGAATTAAGCAGGCTGATCGTGGCGGTGAAGGTCACGAAATGCAGGCCCAGCTCGTGCAGCATGGCTGTGGTGCCGACGATGAGGGCGCGCGCCGCGCCTGGGTGCAGGGCCGCCAGGTTGCCCACCTCGACGATGCCCGCGCGTTCAACCGGATGGCCGAGACGCGCGCCAATCTCCGCTTCGACCGGGGCATCGAGGTAGTGTTCGAGGAAAAGCGGATGGGCGCCGGCCAGCGAATAGCCGAGCGCCGCGGTCCAGTTGCCGTCCTGGTCGCGGCTTCCGACCAGCGTGTCGTTGAAGTGGGCGATGTGGGCGCCATAGTTCTTCAGGAAGGTGGCGGCGATGAAGGCTTCGATCGCCGGGCGTCCCGCATCGCCACGCTCGAAGCGCTCGAGACTAACCCGGGGTGGACGCGACATGCGCAGCGCCGGGCCCTCGCCCTTGTTCGGTAGCAGTAACTTCATGGTGCTCGCGCCATTGCAAAATGTTTCGATGACTCAAGCCTATGCACTGAACATTAACCCCAGATTAAGCGAGCCGCAGGCGGGCGCAGCGGCCGCCGCGTACACAGCGGCAAAGGCATCGCCGCCCCCCTGCGTGAGTCTGCCTGGCCTATTCCATATCAGGGGTGGCGAAACCCTGGTCCTTCGGATGTACGACGTGCGCGGGCAGAATCTGTGGCGCTGCGGCATAGGCAGGATTGATATGACGGATGGACATGGTGCGCGCCGTGGGCAACGTTGAACAACAACGCTATATTTAATTATATATTGTGTTAGGATATAACATATCGCATTAGATTAATGGAGGTGCACCCATGCCAGATACCCAACAACTTGATTTGCCTGCAATGCAGGCCGCAGCGGCTCAGGCTTGCGCCCTCTTGAAAGTGCTGGGCAATCCTGACCGCCTCATGCTGCTTTGCCAGCTGACACAGGGCGAATACTGCGTCAGCGACTTGGAGACTCTGCTAGGGATCGCCCAGCCGACGCTGTCCCAGCAACTCGGCGTGCTGCGCGAAGAAAAGCTGGTCAGTACGCGCCGCGAAGGAAAGCAGATCTTCTACCGTATCGACAGTAGCGAAGCGCTGGCGGTCATGCAGGTCCTGTACCAGCAGTTCTGCCTCCCCACACAAGGAGTAAAAGCATGAATATCGACTGGATCCACTTCACCCCTTGGACCTCGCTGGCGGGCGGGCTGATCATTGGAGCCGCCGCAGCTGCGTTCGTGCTGTTCAACGGCCGGATCGCCGGGATCAGCGGCATTCTCGGCGGCCTGCTGCGTCCCGTGCGCGGCGACATCGGCTGGCGACTAGCGTTCCTGATAGGCCTCGTTGGCGCCCCACTCGCCTACGCAATGTTCGCGTCGCTCCCTGTCGCCACAGTTGCTGCCGACGACGTGACCTTGACTATCGCTGGCCTGCTGGTCGGCCTGGGAACCCGTTACGGCGCAGGCTGCACCAGCGGGCATGGCGTCTGCGGCTTGTCGCGGCAATCGCCCCGTTCACTGGTCGCTACCGCCACATTCATGCTGGCCGGCTTCGCCACCGTCTTCGTGACACGCCACCTCTTCGCTTGAGAAATAAGGACACCACGATGAACATCCTGATGACATTCATTGTTGGACTTGTATTCGGCATCGGCCTGATCGTTTCGGGCATGACCGATCCCGCGAAGGTGATCGGCTTCCTCGACCTTGCCGGGAACTGGGACCCGTCGCTGGCCTTCGTCATGGGAGGCGCAATCCTTGTCGGCCTGGTCGGATTCCGTATCGCCGGCAAGCGCGAGCGATCGCTGCTCGGAGAGGCGATGCGTCTGCCGACCGCGACCCGGATTGACCGTCGCCTTGTGCTCGGCTCGCTGGTCTTTGGTGCCGGCTGGGGTCTGGCGGGCTACTGCCCTGGTCCAGCGCTCGCCTCCTTGGCGACTGGCGATCCCAAGCCTTGGGTCTTTGAGCTGGCCATGGTGGCAGGTATGAGCCTGTTCGAGTTAATCGAGTGGTTCAACAGTCGCCGCGCCGGCGCTACCGGGAAGGCCTGAGCCATGGACGCACTGCCGCTGGCCGCCGTGCTCGGCCTTGTCGTTGGGTTGATCCTGGCGCTAACTGGTGCCGGCGGCGGCATCCTGGCGGTCCCCCTGCTGGTGTTTGGTACTGGGATGCGCGTAGCCGAGGCCGGACCGATCGGCCTGCTGGCGGTAGGGATGGCGGCAGCCTTGGGGGCGATCCTGGGCTTGCGGGATGGACAGGTGCGCTACCGCGCAGCGCTGCTGATCGCCTCGGCTGGCATGCTGCTGTCGCCCGCCGGCCTTTGGGCTGCGCGTCTGGTCGATGGCCGCTGGCTTAGCTTGCTGTTCGCCATGACACTGCTTTACGTGGCTTTCAGAACCTGGCGCCAGGCTGCCGGGCCGGGGATAGCACCAGGGCCGGACAAGGTCGTGTGCGTGCGCGGGGAACAGACCGGCCGCTTCGTCTGGACCCGCCCATGCATGCGGGCGCTCGGCCTGTCAGGTGCGCTTGCTGGCTTCCTTTCTGGTTTACTCGGCGTCGGCGGCGGCTTCGTGATGGTGCCGGCCCTGCAACGCTACACCGACCTGGCGATGAAGTCGGCGGTGGCCACGTCCCTTGCCGTCATCGCCACTATTTCCGTGGCGGGAGTCGCCACCTCAGCGGCGCAGGGAGGCATCGATTGGTTTACTGCGGCGCCGTTCGCGGGCGGTGCCCTCGCCGGGATGCTTGGCGGCCGTTCGCTTGCAGCCAGGGTCGCGGGCCCGGCTCTGCAAAAGGCATTCGCCGTGGTGTCGGCCCTGGTAGCGCTCGGCATGGTCGCAAAGGCCCTGCTCTCTTGATTGCATTACCTGGCATTTTTTGGAGAACGAAATGAACGTGAACCCTATCCAGCTGTTCGATACTGAATCGTCCACCTTCACCTACATCCTGGTCGCCCCGGGTGAAAAGGAAGCTGTCATCATCGACCCGGTGGAGCGCCACTGGGAACGCGACCTCCAGCATCTCCAGCGCATGGGCTTGAAGCTGCGTTATGTGCTCGAGACGCATGCGCATGCTGATCATGTTACCTCGGCCGGCAGGCTGTGCGAGCTGACCGGCGCGCTTGCCGCAGTCCCAAGCGGTTGCGGTATCGCCCCTGCCGAGATGCAACTGAATGATGGCGAAGTGATCTCCTTCGGGGCTGGGGAGGAAATCAGGGTCCTGCATACGCCAGGCCATACTGCTGGCAGCATGAGCTATGTCTGGCGTGGCAACGTCTTCACAGGCGATACGCTGCTGATCGATGGCTGCGGGCGTACCGACTTCCAGAGCGGCAGTGCAGATGCCCTGTACGACAGCGTCAACGGGAAGCTGTTCGCGCTGCCGGATGACACCCTAATGTGGCCGGGCCACGACTACAAGGGCCAGGCGGTGTCGACGATCGGCTGGGAAAAGCGTCATAACGTACGCTTGGCCAACCGCAGCCGCGCTGACTTTATCCAACTCATGGGTGAGCTCAACTTGCCTAAACCGAAGCTGATCGACGTGGCCGTGCCGGCGAATCAGAACCTCGGCTTGCCTCATGGTGGCTAACAAAGCGGCCAGTCGACATATGTGTTGAGAACAAAAAAAAATTCCACTTGCTCGTGCGCGAAAAAAATTTTGACGGTCCCGTCGGTCAATTGCGCACACGGTACCGGCCGACCTCGCCCCCCCCCCGGGGGGGGTGGGGGTCTTACGACAAAGTTCAATCAATCGGGGCGCTGAAATCTCCTCATGACTCAACTTTCAGTCCCTACCCTTTATCGCTGCTCTGCGTGTAACGGCTACTTCACGCGGAGCGCAGTCACGTTCTTACATTTTTATGATGACTTACCGAGCTGGTCCGATGGGAAGAATGAGCAGTGGTGGGCCGGCATTGGTAGCCCAGTCGGGTGTAGTGGTCTAATGTCCCCGGACACCTCGATAGGTGGATAATTCACCTTCGAAGGAGTTTACATGACCAGGCAGCGCCGCAATTTCGACCC
>Ga0209023_10001581_pt1 | contig 30193 bp, 10 predicted proteins | sample LakOneMetagenome_FD_187468 | JGI IMG/M metagenome (GOLD analysis project Ga0209023, IMG submission 187468) | Freshwater and sediment microbial communities from Lake Erie, Canada (SPAdes) (version 2) | ecosystem: Environmental > Aquatic > Freshwater > Lentic | place: Lake Erie, Canada...
CCGCTGCCAATACATATTGGGCTGTTACCGTATGGCAGCCAGGTACGGTTGTACCTGGTGCTGCACTGTATGTGCCGCCGTCGATGCTGTATTCTATATTAAAGCCGGCAACTGTTGCCACGGTTGGTAAACTGAATGCCGATGCACAGGTATTGGCTGTGGCTGTTATTACAGGCGCTGTCGGGAACACCACGATACTCACCGTGTTGCTCACGCCACAGGATGTTGCTCCTGCAAGCGTTGCACCGCAGGTCGCGGCCAGGGTATACCTTGCCGTTACCGTATGGCAACCAGGTGTTGCATTGCCTGGTGCTGCACTATATGCACCGCCGTCGATACTGTATTCTATATTAAAGCCGTTCACGGTTGATACCGATGGCAGGCTAAAGGCTGCATTGCAGGTATTGGCTGTTGCAGTGATCACAGGGGCTGATGGGAAGATCACCATGCTCACCTCGTTGCTCACGCCACATAAACCGCTGCCCGTTGCTCCTGCAAGTGTTGCACCGCAGTCTGCTGCCAATACATATTGTGCTGTTACGGCATGACAACCCGGAACGGTTGTACCTGGTGCTGCACTGTATGCACCGCCATCAATGCTGTACTCAACATTGAATCCATCCACTGCTGCCACTGTTGGCAACGTAAACATGGATGCACAGGTATTGGCGGTGGCTGTTATTACAGGTGCTGTCGGGAAGATCACCACGCTTACCGTGTTGCTCACGCCACAGGATGTTGCTCCTGCCAGGGTTGCGCCGCAGGTCGCTGCAAGTGCATACCTTGCCGTTACCGTATGGCAACCAGGTGTTGCATTGCTGGGAGATGCACTGTATGCACCGCCGTCGATACTGTATTCTATATTAAAGCCCGGCACTGTTGCCACGGATGGTAAACTGAATGCCGATGCACAGGTATTGGCTGTTGCAGTGATCACAGGGGCTGATGGGAAGACAACGGCATTGCCTGTTGCACTTACACAGTTCACTGTACCGGCTGCTGTTACGCCGCATGGGGCATCATTGGCCCAGGCCATTTGCATGCTATAGCAACCGGGAACGGTTGATGCAGATACATTTGAAGTCTGCCAGGTTGCGCCGCCGTCAAAGCTATATTGGAGCGTAAAACCTGTTACTGCCGGTGCTGCATTCGTGATGGTCAGCCCGGTAGCGCAGGTATTGGCTGCTTCCGGTGCTACCGGTGTTGCAGGATAAATGAGTGCGTGACCCAGGGCACTTGCACAACTTATAGTACCCGCTGCTGTTGCTCCGCAGGCTGCGTCATTTGACCAAGCCATCTTCATATCGTAACAACCGGCTGTTGTTGATGCGGATATAGCCGAACCCTGCCAGGTACTACCGCCGTCGAAACTGTATTGTAAAGTGAATCCTGGTACGGCTGCCGGGCCGTTAGTAATTTCAAGCCCTGCATTGCAGGTATTGGCTGCAATGGGTGCAGGAGGCGTTGCAGGATATACCAGGGCATTGCCCAAAGCACTGCTGCAGCTAATGGTATTGGCTGCTGTTGCACCGCATGCAGCATCATTCGACCAGGCCATCATCATGCCATAGCAACCCGATGTGCCGGATGGCGATGTGGGGGAGTTCTGCCAGCTGGCGCCTCCATCGAAACTATATTTCAGGGTGAACCCTGTTATTGCTGCCGGAGCATTGTTTATTACAAGGGCTGCACCGCAGGTATTGGCTGCAGTTGGTGCCGGAGGCGTTGCAGGATATATCAGCGCATGGCCGGCTGCACTGCTGCAGCTCACTGAATTCGAAGCCGTTGCGCCACAAGCCGCGTCTGTCAGCCAGCGCATTTTCATGGAATAACAGCCAGGCGTAGTGGATGGCGATGTATTGGATGCCTGCCAGCTTGTACCGCCGTCGAAACTGTATTCGAGGTGGAAGCCGGGCACTACCGGTGCGTTATTGATCAGCAGCGCTGCGCCGCAGGTATTGGCTGCAGTTGGTGCAGGCGCTGTTGCAGGGAATATCACTGCATTTCCTATGTTGCTTGTGCAGCCCACGGTGCCGGAGCCCGTACCGCCGCAACTGGTATTATTTGACCAACCCATCTGCATATTATAACAGCCGGGCGTAGTTGATATTGATGTATTGGATGCCTGCCAGGTTGTACCGCCGTCGAAGCTGTACTGTAAGGTAAAGCCTGATACAGGAGCCGGGCTGTTGCTGATGACCAGTGCACCGCCGCAGGTATTGGCTGCAACAGGTGTTGGAGGCGTAGCAGGATAGATGTCTACGCTCACCGTATTGCTGATACCGCAGGTGGATGTTCCTGTTGAACCGGCGCCTGAAACGCCGCAGTCGTCTGCAAGCAGGTAACGGGCCCTTACGGTATGGCAGCCCAGTGCAGTTGGAAGAACCGGGGTTGCCGTGAACGGCGCATTGTCGATGCTATAGGCCGGAACGAATCCTGCTACCGGTGTTACAGCCGGCAAACTGAATGCGGCGTTACAGCTGTTAGACGTTGCCGTGATGACCGGTGCTGTTGGGAATACCACGGCGTGAATGGTTGTTTCAGCGCAACCCGTTGCTGCACTGAATGAGCCGGCGGCATAAGAACCGCAGCCCGCAGAAAGTTCATACCTGCTGCTGATGGTCCAGCAACCGGTTGAACTGTTCAACAAGGCATTTGCAGCAGCCAGGCTGCCATAGGCAGAGGCCGTACCACCCGGTGCCGTTACCGAATAAGTAGCTGTAAAGCCTGCTACCGGCGCCACCGCCGTAATATTGTTCAATGGGGAATTACAGGCATTGGCGATCGCCGTCATGGACGGTGATGCCGGGAATACAACCGCATGGATCGTGCTTTCCGCACAGCCGGCGTCGGCGCTTACTGCATTGGCTGATGTAGCGCCACAGGTTGCGCTGAGTTTATACCGGGCACTGATGGCCCAGCATCCCGCTGTATTATTTAATAATGCATTTGCTGCAGCCAGGCTGCCATAGGCAGATGCTGACCCACCCGGTGCCGTTACGGAGTATTCTGCCGTAAAGCCGGGCACGGCTGCCACTGCTGAAATATTTGCAAGTGTTGCATTGCAGGTATTGGCAAGGGCTGTTATTACCGGTGATGCAGGGAAGATCAGCACGCTAACCGTGTTGCTTGTGCCGCAAGCGCCGGTACCTGCTGTGCCTGCCAGGGTGCTGCCACAGTCTGCTGCGAGCACATACCTGGCTGCTATTGTATGGCAGCCCGGCGTTGTGGTGGAAGGCGCTGCGCTGAATGCGCCGCCGTCGATGCTGTATTGGATATTAAACCCGGATACGGTTGCCACGGTTGGCAACGCGAAGGCCGCTGCACAGCTATTAGGCGTTGCCGTGATCACCGGTGCTGCCGGGAATACGGTTACTGCCTGCTGTGCTGTTGGTGTGCCATTGCAGCCGCCGGTGATAGTATAGATGATATCGGCACAACCGGCGCCTACTGCTGTAACGAGGCCGGTACCTGCATCTACGGTAGCTACGGCAGTATTGCTGCTGCTCCAGGTTCCTGTACCGCCGCTCAATACCACGCCGTTGGCAGTATAGTTAGCTGTTTCATTCAAGCACAATGGCGTACTACCGGTTACAGATGTTACAGCTGCGTTTGGAAGCACATTCCATGAATAAGAACTTGTTGCAGAAATATTACATCCTGCACCATCGCAATTCTTACGTATCTCAATGGTATTGGTTCCCAATACTGCTGCAAAGCCTGGAAGTGTTGTGCTCCAGGCCGTAAATCCCGGGCCGTTATCGTAACGGTATTCAATATTGCAGGTACCTGTACCACCACCGTTATCTGTTACGCCTGTAAGCGTAAGTGTCTGGCCGATACAGGCTGTTGCTGTTGCCGGTGACTGGGTAGCCGTAGGGGCTGCCGGTTGCGACACGGTAATGGTTGTATTATCGCTGCCGCAGCCGTTGACATCTATAAAGCTATACGTAAGTGTTTGTGTACCTACGGAAGGATCGAATACGAAGCCTGTGCCAATGGATCCGGTTACACCGGTACCGCTCCAGATACCGCCTGCAGGGGATCCGAGCAGGGTAATATCTGCTGCATCGGAACATACAGGGCCATAAGTGCCTGCTACCGTTGCGGGACAAGCGCCGCAGGTTTCATTCGGCTGGAAGCCGGTAGCAGCGTCGTTATCTGCATCCACTCCTGTACTCAGGAATGGAACATAAGAACCTACGTTGTTGAGTTTGAGTGCAACGGAGGCCGATACATTCGTACCATGCCAGTTACAATTAGCATTGACGGAGCCGGCAGAAAGATTGTTCACATTGTAGCCGGTATTTCCCGAGAGGTCGTTGCTGTTGATCGCTCCCACTGCGCCTGCGCCGCTTTCGATGCGGATCGCATCACTGGTATTGTTGGTTATGAAGTTCTCGGTGCTGGATGTTAACTGCCCGCTGTTGCTGACACGCACACCCGTGCCATTTGCAGTGATATTATTCCGGTATAAGGAAGCCGTACCGCCATCTATATCCACGCCGATGACCTGGCCGGTGATGGTGGCCGTATTGCTATTGATAGCTGCGCTTGCAAGTGATCCAACAACCTGTATACCCGCAGCTCCCGCAGCGCCGTTGATGGTTGAATGCGTGATCGTTAATGCTGCAATATTCGGTGAATAGGTAACGGGCGCATTTACTGAAACCCCTGCCAGTGAACCCGGCGCATTGATGCTAAGGTTATCAATGCTCAGCCTTGCGTCGCCGGCACCCCATGTTGCATCATTGTTAACCATGCGAACACCATAATCCTTCACACTGTTGACCGCACCACCGTTTATGCTCACATTTGAACTTTGGGCATTAGAGAAATAATAACCGGTATTACAATGGCCCTGACCGTCGATCGTATTGTTTGAATATGTAACCGTGCGGTTATCCGTTAAAGTGAGCCCGTAGAAACCGATCCAGGTTCTTCCCGAGCCGGGGGCCGCATTCGGATAATGCAGTTGGTTATTACTTACCGTTAATGCCGGTGCAGTGCCCCTGCGGTAATTTACCCAGATACCCACGTTGCGGGTCGTATTGGACAGGTTGTTCCACCTGATCGTAATGTCATTGGCATCGATCTTAGGTATAAAGCCGGCTACGCAGGCTGCATTGGTGCCATGTATGCTCAATGCCCTGTCTACCGATACAAATACATTATTGGAGATATCCGTATGCATCGCATAGGTCTGGATACCTTCCCACATATTATCAAACTTATTGTTCTTAATATAATTGAATGAACTGGATGAATTGAGCGCCAGTTCCATATAAACTGCCTGGTAATCGAAATTCCTAAAGATATTGTTTTGGATATCCAGGTGGTCTATGGCAGCATACGGACCAGATGGAGAGGGTGCGTTTTGAATACCTTCGGAGGTATTCACATCAGCACCGGACACATTATAGCCTCCCGTTAGCGCCGGGTTATCGCCATCAAGACTGAAACCTTTGAATGAAACATTGCTGGCTTCTACATCTACCAATACGCCATTTTCCGCATCATTTATTGCCGGCACGATGATAGACTCAGTTCCCCATATTCCTGTGTTTGGATTGATGCCATAATTAGCACCACGTATATCCAGTGGTTTAGTGATGGCAATATTCTCCACATAAGTGCCCGCAGGAGCCGAGATAACGTGACCGGCTATTGTCTGCGGATCATTGATGGCCTGCTGTATCGTACAGAACGGCTCACCGGTATTGTTATTTGTAACGATGTTCACACCATTCACCGTACCCACATCGCGGCTATCAACCCCGTTCGCCAATATATTTGATAAGGTATTCCCGGTGATCGTAATGGCGCAGGTATAAGGTGCATTGCCTCTTCCGAAATAACTATCGGCCACGTTGTTCTGGTCGCCGTCTGTTGCAGGCGTTACCGCAGAATAAGGCAGGTGACCTGCCTGGCGCTGGATACCCACATCATTGCCATTTACGATATTGCCTGTAACCGTATGGTTTATTCCTTCTACCACTATGCCGAATCCTTCACTGGCGCTTGGCTGCGTATAACCGGAAACGGTATTGTTGCTGATATAAGCCCCGTAAGGAACATCCACATTGCCGGGAGATACCACGCCCCTGCGGTAAACCGCGATACCGGCAATATCCCTGGCTTCCGCGCCGATAGAAACGGTGCGGCTTACCGTGTTGTTGTTGATCAGCACACTGCCTGCGCCGCTATTGGTACCCGAACCATTCGGGTTCTTCACTTCTATTCCGAAGCGGCCGTTGTTAGTAACCGTATTGGAAGCAACAAGGTTTACGCCCGGACCCTGCAGTCCTATCAAACCAAATCCATTGTCGCCATTGTCGTGTACATTGTTACCGGTCATGGTAACACCCGTAGCAGTACCATCCTGTAATTCGATACCGCAACAATTATTATTATACACATCACAATTGGTGATGCTGATATTTTGTTTCAACCCATTCCAGATAACGATACCACGTGCAGCACCGAAAGCATTGGTATGGCCTGATACATCGAGGTCATCCAGTGTAACACCGTTGATCGGCCCGTTGGCGTAGAAACCACTGCCACCAACATTGTCTTTGATGGTACAATGTTCCACATCGATGCCATCATTGCCGCCCGGGGCATAGATACCTGCAAAAGAATTTGGTGAGGTTCCTGCATGGTTCTTAATGGTAAAGTATTTAATGACCACGTTGGTAACGCCATTGCTGACCGTGATACCTGAGCCGTTGCCCAGGCCTGTACCGTCGATGATACAATTGGCTTCGCTTACCCCCTGCAGTGTGAGGGTCTTATCGATCACGGGCTTTTCATTATAGGTCCATTCTGCACATTCGATCACATTGTTTGCCGAAGCAGCATTGATCGCAGCCTGTATGGTTGAGTAATAAGTATCCTGTGTAAGGTTATGTACCGGGTAGAAATAGGTGATTGTACCCAGGCAGGCATTATCCGGCTTATGGGTCAATGCTGTTTCCAGGCTGGTCCTGTTTGCAAAATTCATGGCTGAAGGCAATTGCAAACCCGATCCCACATCAAATTTATTGTTAACTGCATCCAGGTTCGTGGTCCAGCATCCCATGGTTGTTATTCCTCCTGCGCCTGCACCTAATATAGCATTATATGGAGGGAAGGTTGAACTGTTGCTGCTTCCTGCCTGGCTATCCATATATAGGAAATTAGCAATACCTGCGTTGAAATTATTCTCATTGCCCGCGGTACCCAATACAAATGTTCCGAAAGAAGCATTGTCATTGTCATGGTTATGGAACGATATGGCCGTTCCGCCATTGGTACCCGAGCCATTGAATGTGTTGTTGGTAAAGCTTGCGTCGATGGCAGTTTGCAATACTGTTGAGGAACTGCTAGTAATTGCTTTTGTATTTACAGTGACATGATGATATACTGTTGAATTTGTGAACGGGGTAAATGTATTGTTGTCGAATGATACATTTTTATAGTTCTCCAGGCTTACTGCCCAGTCGCCTCCCGTAAAGCTATTACCCGATACCGTTGTTGTCTTATTCTGCTGGTTGTCTATCAACCTTAACATAGAAGAATAAGTATGGCTGAATGATCCGCTGAATGTATTACCGGTAATGCTGATCGCTCCGGCACCTGCATTCATGTCGGCAATATTCACACCACCGCCATTGATATTGTTATTGGTGATAGTGATAGCACCTGCACCGCCGAAACGGGCTTCAATATCCTGGCTGATAGATTGGAAAGTATTACCTGTGAATACACCACCGGCTTCGTCTGTTGCAACCGCTGCACGGAATGCAATATCATCTGAAGTGAGCGGGCTCAGGTCTACACCAAGGTTATAGCTAACCGTATTGCCCTGTACCAGCACGGTTGGGTTGATGTTGTTCAGCCTGTATGCGCCATAATTTATACTGATCGCATTGCGAAGGCTAAAACCGGGGCCATAACTGCCAGTAGAACGATATGGATTGATATCGTTGTTCTTAACCGTTAGGTTATTCAAAGTAGCCGAACTTGCAAGGATCGCACTGCCGAGCTTGCTCATATCAACTTCAAAGTCAAGACCATCAATGGTTACGTTTGGAGCAGTCACTTCAAATAAAGTGAGCCTGCCGCTGCCAAGACCCGGTGTGCCGGTATAATTGATCACCGGTTTTACAGCGCCGGCTTTTACGATGGTCAGTTCTTTATTCACCAATACCTGCTCGTTGTAAGTTCCCGGTGCCACCGTTAATGTATTACCGTTCACTGTTTGCGCATCATTGATGGCGGCCTGTATCGAACAGAAGGTTTCGCCGGTATTGGTATTTGTTACCAATCCATACGATCCTGCACCTATATTGGAATACTGGTTGGTAGTATTGCCACTAAATATATTTCCGCTGATAACATTTCCGCAGGCCACCGGTGCATTACCGCGGCCAAAATAATTAGCGGATGATCCGTCATTCTGGTTACCGTCGCCTGAATTGTCGGCCACATAACCCGGATTAGGATGAGCACCACCCTGTTCCTGCACAGCAATATCACTGTTGCTGATGGTATTGCCGGTCACTTTATGGTTGGTTCCTTCTATCACGATACCATAACCTTTACTTTCTGTGCTGCCCGGGTTGAGTTGTTTGTATCCTGAAACGATATTGCCCGTGATCACTACCCCTGTTGGTATATTCGGGTAACCGTTACCGGTGAGGAATGCCCTGCGATAAACGGAGATACCCGCATGGTCGCGGTTGTTCATACCGGCTGTTGCTGCAAGGCTTACATTGTTGTTCTGGATAACGAAACTGCCGGTACCACTGTTTGTACCATTACAATCCGGGTTCTTCACTTCTATACCAAAGCGGCCGTTGTTGGCAACGGTATTCGCAGAGATAAGGTTTGCACCTGTTGCCCCGTTCAGGCCATTCAGGCCAATGCCATTGTCTGCATTATCATGAACATTATTCCCGGTCATGGTAACGCCTGAAGCTGTACCATCCTGTAATTCGATACCGCAACAGTTATTATTATACACATCACAATTGGTGATGCTGATATTTTGTTTTAAGCCATTCCAGATAACGATACCACGGGCCCCGTTAATATGGCCGGAAACATCCAGGTCATCCAGGGTAACGCCGTTGATAGGACCATTGGCATAGAAGCCACTACAGTTCGCGTTGTCTTTTATGGTGCAATGTGCTACGATGATGCCATCGTTTCCTCCCGGTGCATAGATACCGGCAGAGCTATTCGCATTTGCCCCGGTATGGTTCCTGATGGTGAGGTACCTGATCTCTACATTGGCAACACCGTTACTGATGCTGATACCTGAACCGGTACCGGCTCCTGTTCCGTCGATGATGGTACCGGCTTCGCTGGCACCATGGAGTTTCAATGTTTTTGTTATTGTCAGATTTTCGAAATAAGTTCCGTCGTCTACCAGGATATCGTCGTTCAAATTGGCCGCGTTTAATGCTGCCTGTATGGTACAATAATCTGTTGAGGTAGTGGTATTGTGAACCGGCCCGCCTACGATCACGGTGGAAGGATCAGATGTTGCTGTTCCGCAACCGCCCGTTACCACGCAATAATAATAGAAGGTGCCTGCTATCGCAGTAGACGCTGTATAAGTATCCGTAGTACCTGCAGGGTTCAAACTTGTTCCACCGGTATTTGTATTGCTTGTATTTGAATACCATTGGTAAGTTAAACTGCTTCCGCTTGCCGTAACCGTAAGGTTGGCCGGTGTTGCGTTCAGGCAAACTGACTGGCTTGCAATTGGCTGCCCTGAAATGGAAGGCGCTGTACAAGCCGGTATATTACAAAGCACACCGGTCCATCCCGGTGAACAATTACATCCGCAGGAGGCATTCACTGTTCCGTTCACGCAGGCGGGTGCACCTGTTACAGTTATATTCGAACCATTGTCTATGCCGTCGCCTGCAGCATCGGTGCTGTTCACGCGGATCCTGTAGGAAGAACCGGCAGCGGTCAATAAAGGAATATTTGCGTTTATAGTACCCGTTAGTGCATTGCCTGCAAGGGTACCTATGATCGTGCCCGGGAAATTGCCGGATGCATCGGAAAGTTCTGCCTGGAATATATTGCCGGGATTCCATGAACCACCGGATGCAACATAATCTACTGCTACGTCCTGGCCCTGGCAATAAGTCAAAGGAGTTACGCTGCATGTAATATTCTGGCTGAATACTGCAAAAGGTGACAGCGAGGTAACGGCAACGGTGAACGCTCCCTGGTAAGTACCTGAAGGTTCTCCCGCTGTTGCTGCAACCGGTGGCGAATAAACCCACTGCCCCCCGGTAAAATGACCAAGGTTGCAATGTGCACGGTCAAAACCCGGTGCTTCATCCGATGGATTCCACTGCAGGGTCATAGTTATATGATCGCCACCTGGAATATCTCCTGTGGTAAAAAACGATTTTAATACATTTCTAGAAACCATAGCTGTACCCACCGGGTTCTCACTTCCGTCGTATGCTGTAGAAACACCGTCGGCAACCCTTGCCCCTACAGGCTGAACCTCGGCTGTAACACTAAATAATTTGTACGAAACAGGGGTATAACCACCGGCTGTACCGATTGGGTAACTCACCGGGGCACTGCTGATCGGCAAGGTCCTTACCAATGAGCCGCTACTGCTGCTGGTTACTACATAACTGCTGGCAGATGCTCCTGAGATACTTGCAGATGGAGCTGCTGCCAAACTAACCCTTGGCATAAGCGTGATCCTGCCGTTCGTAAAGTGGAGCTCACCGCTAAAACGGGTGGTCCTTGGAAGTGATGGGGATTCCCTGAGTTCCAGTCCTGCTGAATTGTCTAACTCGAGGTCATGGAATAAGGTGGATGTTTCCCCGTCTATATGCTGTACTGAACAGGTTCCTGAAGGACACCTGAATATTACTTTACCCATCTCTGCAGTAAAATCTCCGTCATTTGTAAAATCTCCTGAAAGTTCTACCTCGGAAGCTGTGCCCACATCAAATAAAGCGTATGGTGATATCTGCAGTTGATTCGCCTGTAGCCTCAGCGTACTACCGCTTACAACTGTATGCTTAATTTGGCCAAGACTCTGGAGCGTTGGGCTTTCCCTCAACCTCAGTGTACTGAATGTTTGTGTTGCAGCCGTTCCGCCGATATGGCTGTCGCCCGTGCCGCCATAAAAACTAACCTCACCGGTGCCGGGGTCAAACAGGCCGCCGTTATTTGTCCAGTCGCCTGCACAACGCACAACAGGGCTTTGCATATGCACCATGGCGCCATTATCTATCTGAACAGCCCCATAAAGACTTGATGAGCTCTGGTCATTCCATACGGTTGAAACGGATGGCATTAATTGTAGTGTGCCCGTTGTAACAGCACCCGTATTTGATACAGTGAAACTGCATGATGCACCCGGAACGGATCCTATCCTTACCCGTGGCAAAAGTTCTACCGTACCAGCGTTAACGGCTACACTTGTTGCCTGTACGGGATCGGTACTGCTGCAATGGCCGCCGTCAAATACCAGTGAACTGAATGCATTTGATCCTTCCATTCCACCACTCAGGGTACAGGTACCCGTTGGGCAGGTGAATTTTGTAGTTGGAGGGGCTGTAAAAGCACCTGCATTGCTGAATGAACCTGTACAGGTAAGTTGTGACAATGCACTCAGATCAAGCGTTGCAGGGGCAGCCACGGAAAGGCTGCGGCAGCTAAGGTCGCTGCACATACCGTTACTACATGATTCGTGTGATAATGCCCCGTGTAATACAGAAAGATCATCCATATCCATATCGCCGGAAACAACAACTGTTGCACCTGCACAATCTACCTGCACGTCGTGCAGCCTGCTTGTGCCGGTGAATGTACCGCTAACGGCACAGCTTCCGCCTGCGCAGGTGAACCTGCATATTGGAGGGAATATCAATTGAGAACCCTGTGTTAATTTACGGCTTACTTCAAGTATATAGATAGAACTGAGATCCACCGATGTTCCGGAAGAAAGCGTAAGATCGCGGCAGGAAACTGTAGGACAAGATGAACCTGTACAGCTTGCAGCCGAAACCGATCCGCGTACTACGGAAAGATCGTCCATTAACATATTACCTGATAACTGAAGGGTTGCACTGCTGCAATCCACTACCACATCGTGTAACCTGCTTGAGCCGGTCAAAGCACCGCTAACAGTGCAGGTGCCGGAAGCACAGGTGAATTTCGTTAAAGGCGGAGACATCAATGTGCCCGCATTGCTCAATGAGCCGGCACAGCTCAGCTCACTGAGCGCTGATGCATCCAGTACCGAGCCGGATGACAGGGAAATGCTCCGGGTGAAACCGGAAGTACACTGCAACTGGCAGGTAGCGCCTGATGACAAGGAAAGATCATCGCAATGGAGTGTTGAAACAGATACAGAAAGCGTTGGCCTGGTAACTATTACTTTATATAATGTGAGGGACGGGTTTGCGCAATCCAATGCTGCACTGCCCGTACCGCTGAACGTTAGTGTACTGGTACCGGCATCAAATTCTGAACCGCTGCTAAGCGAAAAATTCTCTGTTGGTTCCACGATGGAAGAACCCAGGTTCAAAGCCCCGGCGGCTTGAACGGCCAGGTCGCCTGACACTGAAAGCGGAATCCCACCCGCCAGCAACATCCTGCCCGATTCTACGGTAAGTGAAGCGAGGAGCACACGGGGCGTTAAACCTGAAACGGTAACGACACCGGTTGTTTTATCAACCTTCCTGATCCTGCATTCTCCCAATTGAACAGGAGTTGTTGCATTATCTGTAAAGCCCTGCGGATTTAATGAACTGAATAATACCACGCCACCGGTTTGTGAAACAAATGAGCAACTAGCCGACAGGGTTACATCACCCTGCAATTCCATGGTTCCTGATGATAATACCGAACCGCTGGCGCTTATCGGTGCGTCGTCGGCTTGCAATAAATAACCTGAATGGCTTATTACAATGGCGCCATCCAATGTTATACCGCTACCTGTTCCACTGCTGCCTCCACCTACTTCAAGCCTGCTGTCGAGTTGCAATGTTCCGCCGGCGTCTACCACGAGCCTGCGGATGCTGAGCTCAGTGGCTGGCGGCAATGAAACCGTAACACTGAATGTTGGGCTGATCCTTACTGCATTTTCTGCACCCGGGGGCGAGCTCGCAGGCACCCAATCACCACAACTGTTTTGATATTTCCAGATACCCGGGTCTGTAAAGCTACCGGAAGCAAAAGTTTTGAAATCTGCCGTGCTTTCACTGGATGCACTAAGCGACATTGTTATAGCATTGGAAGAAGCAGGGTTGCCTGACAGGCAGCTGCCGCTTGTTACCAGGAGGTCGCAGCTTACTGCATCGCCATCCTGCAATGAACTGGTTGTAAATATTTTTGAACTGCTTGCCTGCAGTGTTGAACTGGCACTGTTGCGTAGCAGCCTGAATGTATAGGTGGCCGGCGTTCCAACCGCCAGGTTATCATCCGCCGTAAAAGTTACCGGGCTGCCTGCGCAGGTAGAGCTTGAACCCGTACCTGATGTAATAGAAAGGCTGACCGATGGTGTAAACGTTGGTGATACCGTTACTGTGATTGCATTGGTTGAATGTACTACCATCGGGTCGATACAGTTCGTACCGGTTCCGCCCCGGATATCGCAGGTAACTACATCGCCGGTAACATACGCAACAACAGGGGCAAATGTATTGCCGGTGCCGGTTTGTAATATGGAACCATTAAGCTTCCAGTCAAAATATACCGGTGCACCGGCCGGGTTGGCAGTGGTGGCTTCGTAGTTAATGACCGTATTGCTGTTGCATATCGTACTACCACCAATGGCGGCAATGGTAACTGTTGGAGAATAAGTTGGAACAAGCGTGATGGTGCGGCTGGCACTTGCATCGCCGCAGGGTGCATTTCCGTGTGCAGTTAATGTAATGTGTACGGTGCCGTTTGTTTTATCCGTAGGGCCCGGAACATAATCAGGCGTTAAGAAAGTATTTGAAGGACTGAAGCTGCCATCTCCGTCTGATGTCCATAAGAAGCTTGCTGCATTTGTAACGGCAGCATGCCCACCCACATGGAATACGTCATTGGCGCAAATAGTTGTAACAGGATAGTCGCCTGCATTGGCAGTTGGAGGGTCAACGGCCGTTACTGTTACTGCTGCTGATGCGGCAGAGGTACAGGTCGCATTTGAAACGGTAACAGAATAATCACCCGCTGTACTGGCTGAATATATATAGCCTGTTGCGCCGGGTATCGGTGCACTGCCGATAAACCACTGGTTGCCGGTTAAAGCACTGGAAGTAAGATCGGTTGAACTGCCTGCACAGAATGATGCTGCGCCGGCAGGCGTTATGGATGGCGTTGGCGGCGGGGTACATGTACCCGGCGCCGTTGTTAAGCTTTGTATGGCACTGGCGCAACCTGTTGCATTGTCTACACAGGCATAATATATTGTCATCGCCCCAACCTGGTTATAGGTGGGCGCTGTTGTGGTTGGATTGGATCCTGTTGCATCAGAATAGTAGGTAAGCGTTGAGCCTGTGCCGCAGCCAACAATCGTGTTGAACTGGCCCGGGCTGAGCGTGCATCCTGCCTGGCAGGCTGCATCTGTTGCACCCACCTGTGGGGTTGGCGGTGTGCCGCATTGGCCTGCACCAAATTCACTGAAATTGCTGATGCCCGTTACTGTAAAGCTGCTGGTACCTAAACTAAATGGAGGATAAGCAAAAGTTGAAGGTGCATCAAATTTATATGGTTTGATATTACCGGCTGTTGCTGTTCCAATTAGATCAGTAGGATCATAGGTACAGGTTACAGCGGCTGTGAAAGCCTGGCTGAGCCCTGCCGTGCTGATGGTCCAGTTGCGGGCCAGCTTATTGCTGCTGCTCAAACTACCTGCAGGATAATTGGTGGCCGCTGTTCCTGAACTTACAGCAAGGTCGCCGCTGCCTGTAGTGGCCATTGCAATACTTACCGGTGCATATACATTCGAGCCAACGGGATAGTCGTAAGTTCCCGATCCGCTGATGGCACGTTCTGCATTTCCATTTATGAAACCTGTAGTACGGTCATAAATAGTAAGCTTTATTTTTTTGCCGGAGCCGGTGGTTACCACGCAGGAACCCAATGATAAATTATCTGTTACCACTACATCCCCTGCAAGGCTGGCACCACCGCTGGTATTGCTGAACGTTAGTTTACCGTAGGTAAGTGCGGAAACTGTTTGGCCGCCGGTGGGATTGTTATAGTCGATGGTTGAAGTGGAGCTTAGTGTTGGTGCCGCCATTGTGCTGCCGCTGAACCTGATGGTTGGGTTGGTTGTAGCGCCGTCATACAGGCCATTGGTATTGGAAGTTTTAAGTACACCTGTTGGGCTAACGATCACTGACCCGGATGCAGGCGAAACGCTGTTGCTGTTAAGCCCGGTTGTTCCGCAGACCAAGGTGCCCGAAATTGTAAATTTCTTCGCATCCAGGTAACCGGTAGTACCGCCCAGTTGTGTTACGCCGCTGAAAGTCAGGCCAAGTGTGTTACCGCCAAACTCTCCATACATGGTGCCGGCTGATGAAAATGTTTTCGGACTTGCGGGTGTGCCGCCACTCATGGTAATGGTCTTTAAACCCGAGTTGGAACGCAGGCTACCTGAAGTGATGGTAAAATCGCCGGCAACGGTATAGTCGGTGCTCAACGCCACATTCGTAGAACCCTGTATCGTTACATTGGTTGGGCCACTGATGGTAGGCCACTCGTTGCTGGTAACAAAAGGGCTTCCAAGTGCCTGTCCGCCGTTGTATATTAAACTGGCACCTGCGCTATATGTTGGAGAACCTCCTGTGAAAAAGCCGCCTGCATTTAACTGGCAACTACCCTTCAGTGTTAGATTGCTTGCTGTAGTTACACCGGCAGCTGTTTCGAAAGTGCCATTCACCACCCTTGCAGAACCTACAGTGATCCCACCTGCACCAGAAACTTTTACATTGATGGCAGCAGGCCACCAATTATCCGTTGCACTAATAACATACGAACCGGTAGTGTTTGCAAATTCCAGCAAGCCGGCAACAGCATAAGCGAATGTGCCGGTATTGCCCGGCCATCCACCCTGGTTGATAAGCATCCTTCCATTGATATTAATAGTTCCTGCATTACCGGATGTATTGGATGAAACACTATAGGTGCCGGTTATAGTAAGTATGATCCCTGCATCAACTGTAACTGTTCCTCCCGCTGCCACAGTAAGATCGTGCAAGGTCTGGTTGGTAGATATCCTTAAAGTGGCTCCGTTTGATACCACAACATCTCCAGAATTTCCAAGCGTTGAACCGCTCACTTTATTCAATCTCAATGTTCCCGCACTAACCGTTGTTAGTCCTGTATGTAAATTTGAACCGGTAAGCTCTAAAGTGCCTGACCCTGCCTTCGTTAGTGATCCGCTTGTACCGGCTGCTCCACCCGAAATGGTAAGGATCGTTGCTGCGGTGGAGACGTCAATGCTGGAGCTTGTCGATGCTGTTAGTGTGAAATTCCTGTTGGTTGAAGCGGTTGCGCCTGTATATCTTAATGTGCCGCCGCCGAGAACCAAATTAGTTGCAGCATTTGTTGCTTGTCCAAGATTACCTGCAACACCTCCATCGCCAATGGTTGCGACACTTAAAATACCTGCATTGATTGTAGTTGCACCTGTATATATATTAGTACCTGAAAGGGTAAGTGCACCAGTATTTGTACCTCCTTTGGTTAGATTTTTACCTGATCCGCTAATAGGAATGCTAATGGTTATCCCTCCAGTTCCATCAATATTTATTATATTATCAGTTGCATTTCCTAATGCAATTGTCATTGCTGAAGTACCTGTACCAATATTTTGTTGAATAGTAAATAATTGAGAAGTATTATTTCTGAGAATTACATTTGCAATCGAGTTAATAGTTGTGCCATTTACAGTTAGAGTTCCTGAAGCAGATGTCGTACTATTTCCAATTACTAAAGGGACGGCCCTAGATCCAGTCGCTTCAATTCCACCAACTGCTTCATTGCTTGTTCCATTATTTGTTGGATTATTCATGTTAATGCCAACTTGTCCTGTACCAGTAGGATTTAGTTGAAATTGGGCATACCCAGATGTTGCCGGAACACCACTTGGAGTCCAATTGCCAGCAGTTAACCATGAGGAACCAGTAGGAGATGCATTAAATAAAGACTGCCCCCAACTCCCGCCGCTCCACATCATCATCAACCCCACGAACAACACCGTCATCCACTGCATAAAATACCGCGGCTTACGGTTGCGCATAGTTGTTTTTGTATTTGCAATTGCATGTGCTGATACTTGCTGTGCTGCTGGATTCATAAAACTATTTTTTAGGGAAAGAAGAAGATTAGATGTATGATGTAGGATCTTAGATGTATGATGTAGGATGTATGATGTATGATGGATGATGGATGATGGATGATGTGCTGATGTGCTGATGTGATGATGTGATGATGTGCTGGCATGGGATTCCTTTTCGTGTTGCAGGAACCGGGGTTTTAGAAAAGCAAATGCTGCACGGTTGTCGCGTGCAGCATGTTCATTCGTGCTGGTATATTCATGTGTAGGAATCGATATGGTTGGGTTGATAGTTTGCGGGTTGCGGGTTCCGGCAGCTGTAGCCGGCTGTTCCTGGCCGTTAGCCGCATCTGCCGTGGTCTCGTGTACAGGGTAGCCGGCTTCCAGTATGCGGTTCCCTTCTGCGGGTATCCAGTATCCTGCATCTTCGGCAAGGAACTTACGGTTAGATACAAACGAAAATAAGCCGGTAATGCCACGCAGCAAGCGTGGGATAAAGGATCTATCCATGATAATCAGTTTAGTTGTTAGGTCTGGTGTTCCTGCCGGGTGCAGGGCATCATGCAGTGTTTGCGGGGGATTCACAGATAAAGGATCCATATTCAGTGAGCCGGGGCTCCTTACCGAAAATTGCTGTTTACCCCCTGAACGGGTTGCCGGGTAGTTGTAACAGGGTTTTATTACAAAACCAGCAGCCTGTAACCAGGCGGGGTAATCATAAACTTGTATGCTTATTAATTAAGTACGGCAGTTGCGGTGCAACCTTATCAAGGGATATAAGCAGGATTTAGTCTGGTGTGTGGATGTCAGCAGCAACCCGTTTTAACGCAGGTTTGGAATCACAGGAGTGGATCTTATATCTTCCGGCCCTATGCGCTGAAATGCCCGGCCGCCTATCGTATTTAAACAGTTAGTAATGACATAGGATTGAATGCCTTATAAATATCTCCAAGTAACTGTACCTAAAAAAGCCTTATTGTATAACCGTGACGTATGGATGTATAGCTGTGCATGATGGATGATGTGGGATGTATGATGTGGGATGTATGATGGATGATGGATGATGGATGATGTGGGAGACCTGGCTGGGCGGTTATAAGGGTTTGGGGTTTTTAGAGTTTGGGTTTAGCGTTAATAGTTCTGAGCTTTAGGTTTAACCAGGACCGAACATCTGCCGCTGCAGTGATGCTTCGCTGTAACTATTGGCCATTCAGCATTGCCGATTCACCATTGCCGATTCACCATTCACCTATTCACTATTGACGATTCACTATTGACGATTCACTATTGACCATTCACTATTGACCATTCAGCATTGCCGATCCATCCCCTTCCCCGGAGAAAAAGGAAGAAAGCCGGAAAAAACCTCTCAAATCCTCCCAAACAGGGAGGGCTGCCGGGAGGCGCAGGAGTTTTGTACCCTAAACAAATTTTATGCATACAACAACTAATTATATATCCCGGTCCGGCGGGGAGGTTCGGCCGGTACCCGCCGATACGGCCCTGCTGGCTGCCACGGCCTGTTCATTTATGTACTGCTGCCTCTGGCCGGGGCGCAGGTTTGGGGCAGCCGTTGAAACTGCCGCCAGGCAACAGATACAGCGACTGCTCTGGGGCCAATCTGATCCTTACCAGGCCTATCTTGCCTTTTGCCAGCGGGTAATGCTTAGCAGGCAGGCGATGCGGCGCCAGGGGCAGGATCATATACCGGTAAGGCCTGGCCGCTGGCTGAATGCCACGAATGCAGCCGGTTACGAGGCTTCGCTGCCGGCATTTCTTTTTTTACAGGAAAGCAGGAAAAGGGTACCGCTGTACCGGGCCGAACTGAAAGCCTTAGCCCAGGCCATACTCGAAATGGCGGAGGAACCATCGGCCCCCTTATTCAGGGAGTGGGTACAATGGTTCGGCCAGAGGCGGGCCGTTGGGGAACTTTTCCTGTTCACGATGTGCGCCGCCATGCAGGCGTATAAAACCGGGGGCCATGACTAATCTACCCGGCCGCATGGTGATCCATACCAAGGATGTGGTGCGCCTGTCGGGTATCAGTGAGCGTTCGGCCAGCAGGTTGCTGAACAGGATCCGGAAGTTTCAAGACCTGCCGCCCGGAGCTTTTATCAGTATCGGCGACTTTTGCCGTTTTACCGGGCTAAAGGAGGATGAAGTGCGGCGGTATATCCGGTGATCAGGAGGATGGATGGATGAGGGATGGTTTATGATGTATGATGTATGATGGATGATGGATGATGGATGAGGGGTGATGGATGATGTATGATGGATGATGTATGATGTATGATGTATGGGATATGGGATATGCGCCGCATGATTCAGCATCCACGATTCACGATTTACTATTCACTATTCACTATTCACTATTCACTATTCACTATTCACTATTCACTATTCACTATTCAGCCCGGCTGAGCGGGGGATCAGTGTTCATAAACATTTGAATGCCGGGGAAGCGTACCCGAACCTGTTCCGAAGCTGGCCCGAACCTGACCCGAACAAAATGCCTTCTTAAGAAACAGGAGCCGCCAATATGGCCAAACCGGCCAATACGGACAGGATGTTTTTATTTTTTAAAACTGGTGATTAGGTTTACAGTGCAGGGTGTACATGAACAGTGAAGAGGCCTGCATAACAATTTTAAAAAACCATTTAAAAAATAAAACAATGGGAAAATATCAGAAAGGTATCCTGGGCGGTTTCCAGGGTACGGTTGGAACCGTGGTCGGTTCCTCGTGGAAAGGAATAGATTATATGAAAAGCAAGAGCCGGAGATCGAAGAAGGCGCCCACGCCGGCGCAGCTGGAACAGCAGGTAAAATTTACCCTGCTTGCCCGGTTCGTATCATCGATCGGCAGCCTGTTGATGACCAGTTTTAAGGATTCGGCCATAGAAATGACCGGAACCAACAGCGCTTTCAAATACAATTTCGATCATGCGATCACCGGGAGTTACCCGGCTTTTGCGCTTGACTACAGCCAGGTACTGGTAAGCAAGGGGCAATTGCTCAGTGCATCCAATCCCGTGGCGGTAGCAGCAGGGAGCGGCCAGGTGAAAATGACCTGGGATGACAACTCAGGCACAGCCATGGCAAATGCCGGTGACAAATGCATCGCCGTAGTTTATTGCCCCGAATTAAAAAGGGCGGTTTATACAACGGCAGGGAATGCACGCAGTACGGGGGTATTTACCCTGGATGCAGGGATCTTTACCGGTAAAACAGTAGAGACCTGGCTGGCATTCATTTCTGCCGATGGGGCAGATGTTGCTACCAGCGTATATACAGGGCAGTTAGCTGTATCGTAGTCCCGCTTTGATCCAATATCAACAAACCCCGTGATGAGCGGGGTTTGTTAGTTTCATTTGGGATGGGTGATCTATGATGGATGATGTATGATGTGTGATGGATGATGTGTGATCTATGATGGATGATGGATGCAGCGGCGTTGCCTGCGGCAAGCGGGAGCCAGGGGCCCTTTTACTTCTATAATATTCGTGGTATTCAAATCAGTTGGGCTGGCTCCTGTGGGCAATGTATGGAAGCTTTCAAGTTAGCAGCGCAGCATGGCATCAGTTCCCGCCCACCCGGTATTTTATTATCCAGGGTTGCCGGTCCAGATCGCCGCATTCATCATCACTATTCTCCCCGTCTGAACGGCGTTCAGCCGGGCGGGCATCCCTATTCACTAATCTCTCCTTCTCCCCTGTATTCCAGCAGGTCGCCGGGTTGGCAGTCGAGCGCTTTACAGATGGCCCCGAGGGTATCGAAACGAATACCTTTTGCCTTACCCGTTTTTAGGATAGACATGTTGGAAAGGGTGATCCCTACTTTCTCTGCCAGTTCATTGAGACTCATTTTGCGCCTGGCCATCATTACATCAATGTTTGTTATTATGGGCATATCCTTTTTTTATATGATTAGTGCATTTTCCTGTTTCAGTTTTAAGCCATTGCTGAAGATATAGCTGAGTACCAGCAAGGCGAGGGCGAGGATGATCATGGTGCAGTCGATACCGGCAATAATATCGTATGCAGCCACTATACTGACCTGCCCGGCCGCCCCGGCCAGTAGTTTGACGGGATGGATATTATCGAGGAAGCTGTAGTAAACTAATAAGGCCAGTAATTGCGGAGCCATCAGCAACCAGCCTGCCCTTTTTAGTAATAGTGTGTTAGCGGCTGTAAAATACTCCCTGTTATAAAAGTTTCTGAAAAGCCTGCTTAATACCAGGAAGAAGAAAGCGTAACAGGCCATATTGAGAAAGTTATAGAGGGCAAAAGCCAGCGACTGCAGTGAACCGGCAGGCCTTACCCGGAGCTGTTCCCATAGGCGGCCTTCCTGGGAGATCATATTAGATGGAGCATTGCTATTGGCCAGGGCGGCGGTTTTGGCCATGCTGTTGTTGCCATCAGCCGGATAGCCTTCCTGGCGGATAACCGTTGACTGGGTATCGAGGCTAAGCTGTTCGCCAGCCGCAAGTTTTGCGGCCATCATTTTTTGGAAGGCCTGCCGGCTGGTCTCAAATGCTTCATCATTCATATAAACTGGTTTTGGGATAGCACCCGTGGCGGTAATGGCAGCATCTTTTTGAAAGCTGTACCGGATCGTTGTATCAGGGGCTTCTTTTTCGGCGGGGTTGGTCCGCTTAGCCAATACCAGTATGCCCGGCCGGCTAAAATTCAATATGAAACTATTGGCTATTTTAACGGGCAGGGAGATATTTGTTGCCTGGCCGATCATAGCTGCAAGGCCACCTATCAATATGATAAGGAAGCTCCAAAAAAACACGCGGGATAGAACAGAACTGATCATAGTTGTAAATTTTATCCTAATATAGTAAATATTTATTGTTTTAAAGTAAATTTTTTCTATATTAGAGTAATAATACTTTACCCCGGTTTGAAATATTTTAACCTGTATAGTATGAAGCGAACAGATATTCTCTTAAACAGCAGCAACTGGCTTATCAAAGAAAACGCCATTCAGTGCCTGGTAAAAGTGAAGCCCTATACGCAAAAAGAACTTTGCCAGTTATATGAAACGAGTGATAAAACATTCCTGAAATGGCTGGCACCTTTCAGGCAGCAGCTTGGATCGAAGACCGGCAGGTATTATTCTGTTTTACAGGTTGAGATCATATTTTTAAAATTGGGCATACCTTATATTATCCGGGATGATGCCTGATACCAGTGGCTGTTGCAGGCAAAGTAAATAATTAACCTGTCGGAAGAAGGGTGATTTACCCGGGAAAAGAAGAGGTTTTACTTTTGGGATGTGGGAGGAATGATGGATGAGGGATGAAGTTAGGAGTTTGAAGTTAGGAGTTTGGAGTTAGGAGTTTGGAGTTTGGAGTTTGGAGTTAGGAGTTTGGAGTTAGGAGTTTGAAGTTAGGAGTTAGGAGTTAGGAGTTTGAAGTTAGGAGTTAGGAGTTAGGAGTTAGGAGTTAGGAGTTTGGAGTTAGGAGTTTGAAGTTATTGGCTGAATTTTAAGGTTACCTGGAATGATATGCCGCTGTGCGGATGGTTCGCCGAAGCCGGCTATTGACCCATTCACCTGTTCACTTATTCAGCTATTCACTATTGACGATTCACTATTGACGATTCAGCATTGACGATTCACCATCCCCCTCCTGCTATGGCACAAAAAGAAATATCCCTGCTGGTTGCAGAACAAAAAATACTTAACCGGATCTTCGTGATCCGGGGAGAAAAAGTGATGCTGGACAGGGACCTTGCGGAATTGTACGGGGTGGAAACAAAAGTTTTTAACCAGAGTATAAGGCGTCATGCAGACAGGTTTCCAAAGGATTTCATGTTCAGGTTGAATGAAAAGGAGTGGAAAGACTTGAGGTCACAAATCATGACCTCAAGTTGGGGAGGCGTAAGGTATAAGCCGGCTGTTTTTACAGAACAGGGCATCGCCATGTTATCGGGTGTGTTAAACAGCCAGACCGCCATTGCTGTAAATATCAGGATCATCCGGGTATTTACGCGGCTAAGGGAATATGCGCTAACTCATAAGGATATCCTGCTCAAGCTTGCCAGCCTTGAAAAGGAAGTGAAGGGGAACAGCAGGGACATTGAAAATATCTTTATGATCTTAAAGGAGCTGATCGAGAAGCAACAAAAGCCGCTTCCTCCCAGGAATAAGATAGGGTTCAGGGATTATGATGATGGATGATATATGATGTATGATGTATGATGTATGATGGATGATGTATGATGTATGATGTATGATATATGATGTATGATGTATGATGGATGATGGATGATGTGGAAGAACCGGGCTCGGCGGTTATAGGGGGTTTAGGGTTTGATGTTTGATGTTTATATAATTTATAGTTCTGAGCTTTAGGTTTGGGAGTGCTCAGTTAAGTGTGTCATTATTATTTAGGTTTAGCCAGGAGCCCGGGCATGTGCCGCTGCAGTGATGCTTCGCCGTAACTATTGACCCATTCACCTATTCACTATTGACGATTCACTATTCACTTATTGACGATTGACGATCCATCCCGTCCGAACTGCGTTCAGCCGGGCGGGCATTCACGATTCACCTCTTCCCTGCCTAATTCTTGCGCAGCCATTTTTCGAAGCGGGACAAGAAGATATCTTTACGGCTAACCGATACCGGTAAGGTTTCATTGTTTTCCAATACGAGTTCTCCCCCGCGGCCCCGTACATATTCCTTGATGTATAGCAGGTGTACCATGTACTGGTCGTGTATGCGGTGGAAGGATTGCTGGGGCAGTATCTTTTCAAACTCGCCGAGCTGGCGGCTGACCAGGATGTTCTTTCCATCCTTTGTAAAGAATTTTGTATAGTTGCCGCTGCTCTGGCAGTAAAGAATTTCAGCAGGATCCAGGAACAGCAGCCCGTTTTGCGTAGGCAGGGCGATCTTGCTTTGCGTTTGTCCGATGGGGGTAGTACTATTTCCTTCGGCCAGCAGGTTGAATAAATGGCCGTTGAAATTCTTTCTTTCTATCTTTTCAATGGCCGCGGCAGTGGTTTTGATGAACCTGCTGACCTGCAGCGGTTTGGTGAGATAACCCATGGCGTGTACGTCGAAGGCCTGCAGGGCATATTGGTCGTAGGCGGTAATGAAGATCACTTCAAAGTTCACCGGCTCGAGGTTTTGTAAAACAGAGAAACCGTTGAGGCCCGGCATTTCCACATCGAGGAATACCAGGTGTGGTTGTGTTTTTTCGATGATGTGCACCGCATCCCTGGCCCCGCTGCAGGTGGCTACTACCTTCAGGGAAGGGAAATGCTGTTCCAGCAAGCCGGCAACATATTCGGAATTGTTTACTTCATCGTCTACAAGGATTGTCTTGATCATAATTTAACCTTTTTATTTACGAGTAATTGCAGTGGTACCAGGAGGCTGACAACCGTACCGCATACCTGCCGGTTGTTGCCTGTTATATTTTTTATACTGTATTCAATATTATAAAAGCTGCACCTGCGCTGGGTGTTCAGGAGCCCGATGCCATTTCCGCCTCCCCGGGCTTCTGTTTCCGAAATGCCCCTGCCGTTATCTTCCACTTCTGCCAGCAACATATTTTCCTGCAACTTAAAACGAACGGTTATGATACCGGGCCGGTCTTTTAGCGGCCCGATGCCGTGTTTGATGGAATTTTCAATATAAGGCTGCAGCAGCATGGAGGGAATGAGAATATTTGTTTCGTCGATATTGCTGTCTACTTCAACCTGGTAAAACAACCTGTTGGGAAAGCGCAGTTTTTCGAGCGCCAGGTAGTTGCTGATGAAATCGATCTCCTGCTGAAGGCTGATACGCTTTATGGATGATTGCTCCAGCGCAGAACGCAACAGGGCAGCAAAACGATCGAGATAATCTTCGGCTACGCCGTACTGTTGCTTGTGGTTGAGCATCTTGATCGAATTGAGGCAATTGAAAATAAAATGCGGGTCTATCTGCGATTTGAGTGCCTGCAGTTCCAGGTCGGCCATTCGTTTCTGGGTTAGCATTGCCTGTAAGGCCAGTTCCCTTTTGGCGATATCCCTGCGGCGGATCATCCAGATCCACAAGCCCGCCAGGGCAGCGAGCAGCAGCACCCAAAACACGGGCGACCTCCAGAAAGGGATGGCTACATGAAAACTGAGTAAGAGTGGCCGGGTGCTATATTGCCCGTTCAGGTTCACTGCCCTTACCGTGATCTGTTGCCGGCCGCTGTTAAGCTGGAGGTCGAGTGTATTGCCCTCCAGGTCGTTCCATTGCCCCTCATTGAGTTTGTACTGGAAAAAGTCGAAATGCCCCCCCGGTTCTATGCCGGCAAACTGCAGCCTCAGGTAATTTTCATCATAACGGAGACGGTAAGAAGAAGCAATGACCGTGTCTGTATTGTTGACCATGATCCTGGTAAGCCGTACCGGTATATCATAAACAGGTATTTGTATCGCAGCGGGTAATACGCAGATACCGCTGGCGGTTGCACAAAACACCGAATCGTTGCTGAACAGCATTTCATTGATGATATTGCTGCTAAGGCCATCGCATACTGTAACATTTTCGCAATTCTTCGGAGCGGTTCTTTCTGTATAATGGATAATGCTGATACCGGCATTGGTGCCAACCCATAGTTCGCCCGGACGGCCGCCTGCCAGGCATTTTACCGTATTGGAAAGCATCCCATTATTCCTGGTATATGTATTGAGCAGGGTATCGTTGCGAAGTTGCAATACCCCGTTGCTGGCCGTGCCGACCCATAATATGCCGTCGGCTGTAACCGTCAATGCGGTAACTCTTTCAGACAGCAGCGGGTGGACCGAACTAAGTTCGATATCCGTTTTTTTCAGGTAGTCGTATTTATACAGCCCATCGGTGCTGCCGTGGTAGATCATAGGGCCGGGTGCCACACAGAGCGCAGTTGCCCTTTTTTGCAAGCCTTGTAAAACTTCCGACCGGTTGGTTTTGGCATTGATCAGCCTTAATTGCCCGAAACTGCCTTCTACCAGCAGGCTATCGTTTATTACTGCAGCTGTTTTAGAGGCGACGATGGCTTTTTTTTCATTCAGGAGCGGCTGTTCATAATTTATATAAGAGCCTCCTTCGCTGAATGAAAAGACCTTTCCCTGTAAAAAAATGATCTTGCGTTGCCAGGCTGTTGGCAGATATCCCGGAGGTAATGTATGAACCAGCAGACTGCCAGGTGCGGCCTCCACGACCCTGCCGAAATAATTACCGGCGAGGATGGCCCCCCCCGGCTTACGGGCTATGCTTAAAAAGAAGCTATGGCTTAAGCTATCGGGTAATGGAATAATATAAACCGGGGTTTTTTTGTACAGGTAGAGACCTTTGTCGATGCTGCTGATCCAGATATTGCCCTGCCTGTCGTGGTAGACTGAATTGGGTGCATAATCTCCCCGGAACTTCTGGCGAAGCATTTTATGCTGCCGGTCGAATATCATCGATTCTCCCGACCTGCATACTACGGATATATAGCCCTGGTTTGCAGACAGCCAGGTAACCTGTTGCCCCATATCAATGGAGTCGATCTCATAACTTAAGGGTGTAGCCTTTATGTTTGAAATAATATAGTATCCCCGCCTGTCTTCTTTCTGGATATATAGATCATGGTTCCCGATACAATAGTTGAGTTGTAATGTATTATTATAATTCAGCAGCGGGGTACTGTCGATGATCTTTTGCTGATGGTATCGCAGCAGTTTAACTGTTCTCTCTGCTGCATTATTTATCACGGAAATAAAATCCCCTTTGCCTAATTGTTCAACGGTGATATTTGGATATTGCCCGCCGGGAGCAGTGGCTGCAAAAAGACTGAGCTTGTGATCCTGGAAGATAAAAGAACCCCGCTCGTTGTTATACATTACTCCTCCACCAGGCAGCGCCGACAGGTAGATCAGGTTGGTTCCGCTTACCTTAGCCAGGCAGCTATCTGTGCGTGCATTCACAAACCTGTTCTTGGCCTCATCAAAATAGGCAGGGCTTTGTTTAAAGCAGTTGACCCAGATGCGGCCGTTGTTCTCTTTTACCACGTTCAGCACTTCATCATCCGGCAGCCCCTGGAGGGTTGTAAAAACCTGGAAATTCCTGCCATCGAAGCGGGCGATACCTGCATCTGTGGCGATCCACAAAAAACCATGATCGTCTTCCACGCAGGCGTAAACATGATTGCTTGGCAGGCCATCTGCAACGGTAAAAGATCTTGACATGGTATAATTATCTGCCTGTGCCAACGCTTTTGCCGGCAGGGCATGAAAAAATAATACGCATAAAGCAGTTTTCAAGATCATAGTTCAGTTAAAGAGTGGCCCGCATGGCGTTGGTTATGGTCTTAATGATCCGCTGCGCAGGCTATTGATCGTTTCGGCTGTGTATTTTTAAAAAAACCAGCCTTCCCGGATCTCTATTTTGTCCAGGCAGGCTATTAACTTTTAATCACGGAGCCTTGGTTCATAGCTACATGATGCAGGTGCTGAGGTTGGCGATGATGATCTTATTTTTCCAGGCAGCCTGGTTTCTGAACGGGTATTGGATCGGGCAATTCAGAACCTATTTAGAGGCGGTTCTGCTGATGAAGTTTAATGTTGTCCTAATATAAGAGTTGTATTAAAGGCCAATATAGGTGTTTTCACGCATTAACAGGCAAATAACATTATTATTACTACGTAAATTTACGGCAAAGAACAAGGATTTATACGCTTACCCTACCTAGTTCCCTGACAGGCGAAATAAAAAAATCCGGGCAGGCCCGGATCAATAATTCTATCAGTTATAATGATGAGATCTTAATTTTCAGATCTTACTGCAGATTTAGTAAGGTATAAATAAGGATTGAATTCCGGGAGCATTTTACGCAAAATGAAGGGGATGATCTCATTGTTATGCGACAGGGCCTCTGTTTCAAGGTCACCCAATAATGATAAGAAATCAGTATTGGAATTGCTGCATTTTTTTGCCTTCAATATCCTGGGATGATCTGTTTCTATAAATTCTTCCGAGTCTTTAAATAACTCTTCGAACATTTTTTCGCCCGGTCTTAATTGTGTCTGGATGATGGCAATATCTTCAATAGGCCTTAACCCAGCCAGTTGGATCATCCTTGTTGCAAGATCGATGATCTTTACGGGTTTGCCCATATCAAAAAGCAGGATATCCCCCGAGCGGCCGATCTTACCTGCTTCCAGCACCAGCTTGGATGCTTCGGGTATCGTCATAAAATACCTTGTTATTTCCGGGTGGGTAATAGTAATGGGGCCACCTTCATTGATCTGCTTTTTAAAAGTTGCAACAACCGAACCTGCAGAGCCCAGTACATTCCCAAACCTTGTTATGATGAATTCTGTAACCGCCGATTCCTGGTCGCTCAAGGCCTGGATATACATTTCTGATATCCTTTTGGTAGCACCCATGATATTGGTTGGGTTAACTGCTTTGTCTGTAGAAATGAGTACAAATTTCTTTACATTATAAAACAAGGAAAGTTCTGCTATCAGCCTGGTACCAAAAATATTGGTAAGGATCGCTTCGCAGGGAAAGGTTTCCATCAAAGGAACATGCTTATAAGCAGCAGCATGAAAAACAATATCCGGCTTGTGGCTGGAAAATACTTTTTTCATTCTCGACTTATCCCTGATGGAAGCAATTTCAATTTGAAGGTCGAGGTTTCTCCTGTCTTTGTTCTTTAATTCATACTCCAGGTCAAATAAACCTGATTCAGACTGGTCCAATAGTACCAGCTTTTTAAATTTCACTTTAACCAGTTGCCGGCATATCTCGCTGCCTATTGAACCTGCAGCGCCTGTAACCAGCACGGTGGCGTCTTCATAAGTGCCCTGTAAAATATCATTTGGCAAAATGATCTCATCCCTTTCCAACAATTCTTCAATATTGAGTTCCCTGACCTGGTTCTTTTGAAACAAGCCACCAGCCCACTGGCTGACATGGGGAATCACATTGATCTTTATATTCAATGGCGCACATAGATCCGTGATGGCAATTTTCCTGTCAACAGATAATTTATCAATGCCAATGAATAACTGTGTGATGCCTTTATCTTTTAATAAGCTGGCGAGTTTTTCGCCGGATGCATTGTAAATGGGTAAACCTTCCAGGTTCTTACCGATCTTGGATGGGCTGTCATCGATATATCCCAGCACAACGGTCTTGTTCTTGGTATCCTGTTCCAGCACTTTTTTGGCCACCTGCCCCATGGCACCGGCACCATAAATGATCGCCCTGTGCATGGCCGTTTGCTTGGATACTGCTTTAAAATATATCTCTTTCACCAATAAACGGAATGACACCAGTACGAATATGACACCAAACAGGTTAACGAAAAGCAGGCTTAGCGGAACCGTTCTAACGATCAGTTCGTTGGTTACGGTAAAGTAAATGGCGACCCAGATGGCAAACTGCAGCACGGCAAATTTTACGATACGGATGATATCATTTATTTCCGAATACCGGATAATGCCTTTGTAGATCGGGAAAACAAGGATACAGCCAATGAATATGGCAGCATTGATAAATAAGACGGGTGCAAAATTTAAAACATGCGGGAGGTCGAGCAGGAAGTGCCTGACGAGGAAATAAGAAAATAAGAATATTCCTGTTATAAGTAATAAATCGCAGCTGAAAATGATCCATCTAGGTGCAAACTTGTTTAAGATCCGTTTAGCCATAACATACATTAATTGTTTCTAAATAGGGTGACAAATCACCCTTTACCAGTACATGATTTCATAGAAAAATACAATCGCTGTATTTTCGTTTCAGGCCCGGTATTAAACAAAAAATCGGGGGAACACATTTTTCATTTGATAGCGATAACAATATACAAAGTTATTCGGGATTTTCAGCTTTCCCTCTATTTTTTCAGAAATCACTATAACATC
>Ga0209023_10001582_pt1 | contig 30189 bp, 27 predicted proteins | sample LakOneMetagenome_FD_187468 | JGI IMG/M metagenome (GOLD analysis project Ga0209023, IMG submission 187468) | Freshwater and sediment microbial communities from Lake Erie, Canada (SPAdes) (version 2) | ecosystem: Environmental > Aquatic > Freshwater > Lentic | place: Lake Erie, Canada...
TTTGATGAAGCGCACCGGCGCGTCCTTCGGGTGCTTGGCCAGATACTCGTCGGCGCGCTGCGAGGCGGCATCCGCCTGGCCCGCATAGTAGAGGCGCTGGACTTCGGCGGCTTCGTCCGCACGCGCCGACACCGACGCCGTCAGCAGCAGGGCGACGACGAGCGGGCGCAGAAGGTGGGGGATCGAACCTGGCATCGGCGGGAGAGGAAGGGCGATGCTCGGAAGCGGCCCGGTATACTCGTTTCATTGTAGTGCAGGCCACTCTTGCGAGAGTCGTTGGGACCGACCCGGCCGCACACGAAGACGGTACTCGATACCGCGAGCAGCTCTCCTCACCGCACCCATGACCCTGCGCATCTACAACACGCTGACGCGTGCGCTCGAGACGTTCACTCCGCTGGAACCGAACCGCGTTCGCATGTACGTGTGCGGCATCACGGTGTATGACCTGTGCCATGTCGGGCACGCGCGGATGATGATCGCCTTCGACGTGATCTATCGCTGGCTGCGGGCGACGGGCTACGACGTCGACTACGTGCGCAACATCACCGACATCGACGACAAGATCATCCGACGCGCGCTCGAACGCGGCATGCCGATCCGCGCGCTGACGACCGAGATGGTCGGCGAGATGCATACCGATCTCGATGCGCTCGGCGTGCTGCGCCCGACCCACGAACCGCGCGCGACCGAGCACGTGCCGCAGATGCTGGCGATGATCGCCGCGCTCGAAGCCAAAGGCCTGGCCTACCGCGCCACCAACGGCGACGTCAACTACGCGGTGCGCAAGTTCCCCGGCTACGGCAAGCTCTCCGGCAAGTCGATCGATGCGTTGCGCTCGGGCGAGCGCGTCGCGGTGCTCGACGGCAAGGACGATCCGCTCGACTTCGTGCTCTGGAAGGCCGCGAAGGCGGAGGAACCCGCGGACGCGAAGTACGACTCCGATTTCGGACCCGGCAGGCCGGGCTGGCACATCGAATGCTCGGCGATGGCCTGCGCGCTGCTCGGCGAACGCTTCGACCTGCACGGCGGCGGCGCCGATTTGCAGTTCCCGCACCACGAGAACGAGATCGCGCAGAGCGAAGGCGCGACCGGCAAGCCGCCCGCGACCGTCTGGGCGCACAACGGCTTGCTCAACGTCGATCAGGTGAAGATGTCGAAGTCGCTCGGCAACTTCTTCACCATCCGCGAGGTGCTGGCGCGCTACGACGCCGAGACGGTGCGCTTCTTCATGTTGCGAACGCACTATCGCAGCCCGTTCAATTTCAGCGACGCGAGTCTGGACGATGCGCGGGCTTCGCTGCGCCGTCTCTATACAGCGCTCGACGGCATCGATGCGGCGGCGGCCCCGATCGACTGGACCCAGCCGCAGGCGGCCGCGCTGCGCGCCGCGATGGACGACGACTTCAACACGCCGGTGGCGGTGGCGGTGTTGTTCGAACTCGCCAGCGAACTGAACCGCAACCGCTCGGCGGCGACGGCCACGCTGCTGAAGAGCCTGGGTGGCACGCTCGGCATCTTGCAGCAGGCGCCGCGCGCCTACCTGCAAGGCGGCAGCGGCCTCGACGAAGCGCGCATCGCCGAGCGCATCGCCGCGCGCGCGGCGGCCAAGGCCGCGCGCGACTTCGCGCTGGCCGATCAGATCCGGCAGGACCTGCTCGCACAAGGCATCGTGCTGCAGGATTCGCCGAGCGGTACGACCTGGATGAAAGCCTGATGCCGGCCTCGAGCGATGCCAGCCTGCAGGTCACGCCCAGCTACTGGGACGATGCCTGCAAGCACCTGAGCAAGCGCGATCGGGTGATGCGCAAGCTGATCCCGCAGTTCGGCGGCGGGCGGCTTCAGAGTCGCGGCGACGCCTTCACGACGCTGGCGCGGTCGATCGTCGGCCAGCAGATTTCGGTGCACGCGGCGCAAGCGGTGTGGGATCGCTTCGCTGCATTGCTGAGCCAGCCGTCGGGCCGGCTGCGTCCGACCGAAGTGCTCGCGCTGGAGACGGCCGCGGCGCGCGCCGCGGGTCTGTCGGCGCGCAAGGTGGAGTACCTCGTCGACCTGGCGGCACACTTCGAGTCCGGCGCGGTGCATGTCGCGCAATGGCAGCAGATGGACGACGAGGCGATCATCGAGGAGCTGATCGCGATTCGCGGCATCGGCCGGTGGACGGCCGAGATGTTCCTGATCTTTCACCTCATGCGGCCCAACGTGATGCCGCTGGACGACCTCGGGCTGCTCAAGGGCATCAGCGTCAACTACTTCAGCGGCGAACCGGTCTCGCGTGCCGAGGCGCGCGAGGTCGGCGACGCCTGGGCACCGTTCCGCTCGGTGGCGAGCTGGTACATCTGGCGCAGCCTGGATCCGCTCCCGGTAGACTACTAGTTTCGGATCAGCGACCTTCATCAGAAGGAATACACCGAATGAGCAAACGCCATTTCCTCGAGTTCGAGCAGCCGGTTTCGGAGCTCGAATCGAAGATCGAAGAGCTGCGCTACGTGCAGAACGAGTCGGCAGTCGACATCTCCGAAGAGATCGACCGCCTCGGCAAGAAGAGTCTGCAACTCACGAAAGACATCTACGCCAGCCTGTCGCCGTGGCAGGTGACGCAGATCGCTCGGCACCCGCAGCGGCCGTACACGCTGGACTACGTCGGCGAGATCTTCACCGATTTTCAGGAACTGCACGGCGACCGCGCGTTCGCGGACGATCAGTCGATCGTCGGCGGCCTCGCGCGCTTCAACGGTCAGGCCTGCATGGTGATCGGCCATCAGAAGGGCCGGGACACCAAGGAGCGCGGCCTGCGCAACTTCGGCATGTCGCGTCCCGAGGGCTACCGCAAGGCGCTGCGCCTGATGAAGCTTGCCGAGAAATTTGGCTTGCCCGTCTTCACGTTCGTCGACACGCCGGGCGCCTATCCGGGCATCGGCGCCGAAGAGCGCGGTCAATCCGAAGCGATCGGACGGAACATCTACGAGATGGCGCAGCTCGAAGTGCCGGTCATCGTCACGATCATCGGCGAAGGCGGGTCGGGCGGGGCGCTGGCGATCAGCGTCGGCGACCAATTGCTGATGTTGCAGTATTCGATCTATTCGGTGATTTCGCCGGAGGGCTGCGCGTCCATCCTCTGGAAGACCTCGGAGCGCGCGTCCGAAGCCGCCGACGCGCTCGGCATCACGGCGCATCGGCTGAAGGCGCTCGGCCTGATCGACAAGATCGTCAGCGAGCCGGTCGGAGGCGCGCACCGCGATCCGAAGCAGATGGCGGCGTTCCTGAAGCGCGCATTGAACGACGCGCTGCGCCAGGTGAGCGACCTGAAGCCGAAGGAGTTGCTGCAGCGCCGCTACGAGCGGCTGCAGTCGTACGGCCGCTTCAGCGACACCAAGGAGCGCTGATTCCGACGCCGCCCGCGGTCGCGCGCTGCGTCGCCGTGGCCTACAGCGGCGGGCGCGATTCGACTGCGTTGCTGCATGCCACGCTGGCGGCGGCGCGTGACACCGACGTGCGGGTGGTCGCGCTGCACGTGCATCACGGCCTGAGCGCGCATGCCGACGACTGGCTCGCGCATTGCGAGTCGCAGTGCGCGCGCTGGCGCCGACGCGGTGCGCCGGTCGAGTTCGTCGCGCACCGAGTCGACTCGCAGCCCATGCCCGGCGACAGCATCGAAGCGTGGGCGCGTACTGCGCGCTACGCGGCGTTGCGTGCGATGGCGCACGCGCACGGCGCGGCGATCGTGCTGCTCGCCCATCACCAGCGCGACCAGGCCGAGACGTGGTTGCTGCAGGCGTTGCGTGGCGCCGGAACGGCCGGGCTGGCCGCGATGCCCGACGGCATCGAGCGCGACGGGATCGTCTGGCAGCGCCCGTGGCTGCGACGAGCGCGCGCCGAGATCGAGGCGTATGTGCGGCGCCACCGGTTGCGCTACATCGACGACGACAGCAATGCCGACCTCCGGTACGCCCGCAATCGCTTGCGACGGGAGGTCTGGCCAGTCTTGAGCGCAGCCTTTCCGCAGGCGGAGGCGACGCTGGCGACCTCGGCACGCTGGGCCCAGGAAGCCGACGCGGCGCTCGGCGAGCTGGCCGCGCTCGATCTGCAGCAGATCGTCGGTCCGCAGGGCTTGCGGGTCAGGGACTGGCTTGCGCTGTCGCCCGCCCGGCGCAGCAACGCGCTTCGGACCTGGTTGCAGACTGAGCTCGCCGGGCCGGTCGCCGCGAGCCTGAGCGAGCGCCTGATGGTGGAGTTGGTGACGGCGAGGGCGGCGCGATGGCTCTCGGCGGGTTCGGAATTTCGTCTGTACCGCGGCGTGCTGCGCCAGACGCGCGGCGGTGCGAAGCTCGAGGTGCCGCGCGAGACGCAACTGCACGTCGTCGCCGCGGGTGTCTATGCGCTGCCGGGATGGGGCGGCGCCTTGCGCGTGACGGCGACGAAGGCGGGTGGCGTGCCGATGGCGTGGCTCGCCCGCCTCGAACTGCGCGAACGCGTGGGCGGCGAGCGCTTCCAAGCCGGCATCGGCCGCCCGCCGCGCAGTCTGAAGAAGCAGTTCCAGGCCGGGGCGATTCCGGCGTGGGAGCGCGATGGTCCGCTGGTCTACAGCGGGCGCCAGCTCCTGTTCGTGCCGGGGCTCGGCCTGGACGCGCGCGTGATCGGCCTGCCCGGGCAGCCGCAGGCGCAGCTCCGATGGCAGCCCGATGCGCCGCTCGGAATGGTGCGCCGCAGCAGCTAGAATCGAAGGCTCGCCCGCGCGCGGGATCACCCCCGATCGAAACCAGCATGGCACTCATCGTTCACAAGTACGGCGGCACCTCGATGGGCTCGCCGGAGCGCATCCGCAGCGTCGCCAAGCGCGTCGCCAAATGGGCCCGAGCGGGGCACCAGATGGTGGTCGTGCCTTCGGCGATGAGCGGCGAGACGAACCGGCTGCTGGGCCTGGCGAAAGAGCTCTCGCCCGAGCGCACGACGGACCAGATCCTGCGCGAGCTCGACATGATCGCCTCGACCGGCGAGCAGGTCTCGGTCGGCCTGCTGTCGATCGCGCTGCAGGCCGAGGGCCTCGGCGCAGTGAGCTACGCCGGCTGGCAGGTGCCGGTCAAGACCGATACCGCGTACACGAAGGCACGCATCCAGAGCATCGACGACACGCGCGTGCGCGCCGACCTGGCCGCCGGCAAGGTCGTCGTGATCACCGGCTTCCAGGGCATCGACGAGCACGGCCACATCACGACGCTCGGTCGTGGCGGCTCCGACACCTCGGCGGTCGCGGTGGCCGCGGCGCTGAAGGCCGACGAATGCCTGATCTACACCGACGTCGATGGTGTCTACACCACCGATCCGCGCATCGTCGCCGAAGCGCGGCGGCTGCACACGATCAGTTTCGAGGAGATGCTCGAGATGGCGAGTCTGGGCTCCAAGGTGCTGCAGATCCGCTCGGTCGAGTTCGCCGGCAAGTACCGCGTGCCGCTGCGCGTGCTGTCGAGCTTCACGCCGTGGGACATCGACATCGCCGAGGAAGCGAAGTCCGGCACGCTGATCACCTTTGAGGAAGACGAGAAAATGGAACAAGCCGTTGTGTCGGGCATCGCGTTCAACCGCGACGAGGCCAAGATCAGCCTGATCGGCGTGACCGACAAGCCGGGCATCGCATTCCACATCCTCGGCCCGGTCGCCGAAGCGAACATCGATGTCGACGTCATCATCCAGAACGTCTCGCACGACGGACGCACCGACTTCTCGTTCACGGTGCACCGCAACGACTACGCGCGCACGATGGATCTGCTCAAGACCAAGGTGCTGCCCGTGACGGGCGCACGCGAGCTGGTCGGCGACCCGAAGATCTGCAAGGTCAGCATCGTCGGCATCGGGATGCGCTCGCATGTCGGCGTCGCGAGCCGCATGTTCAGCGTGCTCAGCGATGAGGGCATCAACATCCAGATGATCACGACCAGCGAGATCAAGACCAGCGTCGTGCTCGACGAGAAGTACATGGAGCTCGCGGTGCGCGCGCTGCACAAGGCGTTCGATCTCGATCAGCCTGCCGGCTGAACGGATCGGCGCGCGCAGAGGTTAGAATGCGCGCTCTTCGCGGAGCTGTGACCGAGTGGCCGAAGGTGCTCCCCTGCTAAGGGAGTATGTGGGCAAAACCTGCATCGAGGGTTCGAATCCCTCCGGCTCCGCCAGGACAATCCTCCCCTAACGTGCAAGACAGTGACGTTAGCGTGCAGCGGGATCAGTCCTAAGTCGTTGATTTGACGACGTTTTTCAGACCCGTCAGACTCGCTAACGTGCAACAGAGTTGCGCGAACGTGCGCCACAACGCCGCCACTTTCTGGCGGACAGAGTGGCGGACTGGAGGCGGATCATGGTTCGACGGACGGTCACGAATTCGAAGCTTCAGCTGCTCTCCGCGCTGGAGGTCTTGCACGCTCGCGAAGGCGATCTGAACGACGGCGGCGGCCTGCTGCTTCGGGTGCGCGGCGACTCATGCTCTTGGGTCTTGCGCTACACCGCGGCGACCGGCAAGCGCCGCGAGATGGGCCTCGGGATCGCCGATCGTGGAAGCCAGAAGCGCGCCTACGCGTCGCTTGAGGCTGCGCGGGACCTGGCCTCTGACAAGCGCAAATTGCTCAAGGCGGGAACGGACCCGATCGACGACCGCCAGCGCAAGAACGAGGCTGAACGGGTCGCCAAGGAACAGCAGAAGGCCGACCGAAAGCGAGAGCACCTGACCCTTGCGCGCGCCGCTCGCGAGTACCACGAGCGCGTCGTCGAGCCACGCCTGACGACGAAGCACGCGACGCAATGGATCGCCTCCCTGGAGCATCACGTCCCCGAGTCGATCTGGCACAAGCCGATCGACCAGATCGACGCGCCTGAGCTGCTTGCGGCCCTCTCAGAGGTACGCGCGCTGGCCGATCCGGAGGCACGCGTGCCTGAGACGCTTTCGCGCGTGCGTCAGCGGCTGGATGCGGTGTTCGAGGACGCGATCTTTCACAAGCGCTGCACTTCGAACCCGGCCGGCGCCATTCGCCGCAAGATGCGCGAACAGATCCCCGCAAAGCCGGCGGGTAAGTTCGCCGCGTTGCCCTATCGCGAGGCGCCCGGGTTCATGTCGAGACTGCGGGAGGCGGAGGGGATTGCTGCTCGGTGCCTGGAGCTGGCGGTGTTGACCGCCGCGCGCACCGGCGAAGTGCTCGGCGCGACGTGGAGCGAGATCGATCTCGAGGAGGCCATCTGGGCGATCCCTGGCGAGCGAATGAAGTCCGGCGAGGCGCATACGGTCGCGCTGAGCCCTCGGGCCCTGGAGGTGCTACAGAGCATGCAAGGCCTGCACAAGCGCTGGGTGTTTCCTTCGCCGATGCTGGATGACAAGCCGATCAGCAACATGGCGATGCTGGTGACGCTCGACCGTCTCGGGGTGCGCGATCGCACGACGGTGCACGGCCTTTGCCGCGCGACGTTCTCGACCTGGGCCTACGAGACCGCTGCTGCACGTCCGGACGTCATCGAGGCATGTCTCGCACACCGCGAGGCGGACAAGGTCAAGGCGGCCTACAACCGGGCGCAATTCGCGGACGAGCGACGCGTGCTGCTGGCGAAGTGGGCCGAGTACCTGGCGCATAGTGCGCATGTCATTCCGCTGAGGGCAAACCAATGAGTGTCAATCGAACCATCGACGAGCTGGCGGGCAAGACGATCGCGACGGCCCGCATCGAGGCACGTCCGAATGGAGACGCGCAGTTCGTCATGCACTTCGCCGACGGCTCGACTGCAACTGTCTCCGCGTGGAAGCGCGAGGCGCAGGCCTTGCAGATGAACGTCGACCTGTCGCCGAACGAACACCCGACAAGCGGAGGTAGTGCCCGTCGGGAAATATGAGCAAGACCCGGCGCCTCAGCGGCCCTGAGGCAAGCGAGCCCCGAAGCTGCGGTAACAGCGACGAGGCCCTCGCCCACAAGTGCAACCCAAAAAGGAAACGCACATGAAGGTTGTCAACACTGTAAACGAAGCGCAATGCGCCACCATTGCTTATGGCCTCAGCGCGGATCACTTGCTCGACAACAAACTTGAGCAGCTGAATACCTTGCTTTTCGGCATGTATGGCAACGGGGCTGACTGGTTTGAGGCGATAGGCCCCGAGTACAGGGACAACCTCGTGTGGCTTGCATCCGATCTGGCGAGTGATTGCCAGAAGCTGTATCTGGCTACGTCCGCGTCCAGGAGCAAGTCGGGGCCAGATCATGGCTGAAGAGGTCGTCGAAACCCGCGTGGCTGGCCTTTCGATCAAGCGAACCCGCCGCTCGCCGCAGGGGGCGCGCGACTCGGTAAGCTACCGCATCAAGGGGCACTTGGACGCGTTCAGGGACGCAGGGCTGTACCGAGATCACCTGATTCCTCAAGGGCGTAAGCGCGTCGTGTGCGCCACCCATTCCAAGGTAGACCGGTTCTGGTATCGCGTGGAGAAGCACAAGGGGCAAATGATTTCTATGTCGCTGGACCATCCACCGGCTGACCTCTTGTCGCTCTGCGAGGAACTTCTTGAGGGCCACTCGCAAAGTTGTCGATCGCGCGTTGGAACGACCCGAGACGAAGTATCTCTCGCGGTCCTTCACTACCTGCGATCGCATAGCGATGCCGAATTGAAACGGAAGATGGTCGAGATCATCTCGGCTTCGAACGACGAGTGCACAGATCAACAGGAAGCCGAGGGCCGGGAGAACGCCGCGGATTTGGTTTTTCTTGTTTGGTTTGAGCGTCGTGGGCTGAACGGACTCGATCGAGTCCTCAACCATCGCGGCGCGGGAGCGTCGCTGGAAGACATGGAGGAGTGGCGCAGGCGACTCGCGCGAGAAGAGGAAGACAAGTGGCCTTTCATCCCTGATGGCTATCAAGGCAAACTCTACGGAGCGCGCAAGGATCGGCGGTTCCAGGCATTCAAGGCGCAACTGCTGGGAGCGGAGAGCACTTGAGCGTGCACACCTCGATACGACGTAGCGGACCGATGCTAGGCGTCTTGCTTGCGCTGCTACTTGCCTGCTCGTTGGCGCTCAGCGGGTGCGCAAACACGGCCACTCAGCACCTTGAGACCGATGCGGCGGCAGTTCGCGCTGGCAAGACGCCAGCCAGCGACCCCAGTCGAGCAACCGTCTTCCTGATGCATGAGTCGGCCTTTGGGCAGAGCTTCCTTCCTCCGCTGTTCTACGCCGTGGACGAGACGATGGTCGCGACGATGCCCCTTGGCTCCTATATCCCGCTGTCTCTCGAACCCGGCGCTCACAAATTCACGCGGTTTCGGGTGGTGCCTGGAGGGGTGCTCCTATCGCGCTTTCAGGTGGCGCGTGCTGATGTGGCGCTTGAATTGGGGGCTGGCAAGACCTACTACGTTTCGGAGGTGAACGCACTCGTCGATACGTTCCGCCCGGTCGAAGAGAAGCGAGGGCGCGAGATTCTCGAGCATGCCGAACTCGCCAAGTTCATCCATTCGCCAATCACGACACAAGAGTTCGTGAATCGGCAGTTCGATGCCGAGCGCCGCCGCAAAGAGACGTCGGCTGCAACTCCTCCTTCGAACAGCACGCCTGCGAAGCCAACGTACGACGCCCCAGGCTTTGCGGACCTCCTCCCATCATCGAAACAAGTCGGGCAAGCGCTAGAGGCGGTGGGGACACTTGCGTTGCTTGCGCTATACCTTCTAGCAGTGGGGGCTGGCGGATCCGGACACCAACATCAGACGCCTCCTCCCGCTACTCTTGCGCCTCCGACGGCCCTGTCGAGGTCCGCTGTCCCTGTACCGACCCAACCTAGCATCTTCGCGAATCGTTCGATCGAAAGTGGCACCAGCACGTTCACCAGTCCGAGCACGGGCGTTAGGTATGTGCTTGATGGCGATCGGGTCAGCGGCAGTGATGGGAGCAGGTTCCGCATCGCGGGCACCACGATGTTCTCCAACACGGGACAGACCTATCAGGTCGTCGGAGACAAGTTCGTCTACGCGAGCGACGGCAGAAGCTGCACCGTGATTGGCGATAGGCTGTATTGCAAGTAGCGCGAGGAGTACATGGGATACAGGGCAAAGTCTGCCGCCGATCTCGAAGCGGACCAGAGGACGGTTGAGCGGCTTGGACCAATCGAACTGGCGCAGCGCATCGCGTACTGGCGAAAGCGCCGCAACATGGTCGACAAGGGCAGCCTGAAGGCCAGTGCGGTGGTGAGTTCAAAGGCCATCAAGCTGTGGGCGCGCAATCGCATGAAGCGGGAGATGGACCGCATCATGCTCGAGGTGGCCGAGGAGACCGACATCACTGGCCAAACCGCTGATCAGCATTTCAGGTTGTTTGTCGAAGGGCTTCGTCAGTTGCTCGTTGCCGAGCTGTATCCCCGAAACTCGTTCGGTGGTCTAGTGGGAAGTCCCCGGCCGCCGGGGCGCCCATCGGGGTTCACCTTGATGGAGCAGCTTCAGTGGCTGGAAGGCATCTATCGAAGGAAGGTAGAGCTCTTCGCATCCCAGAACGGCATCGCACTCCATGCAGACTCGGGACGTAATTCGGTCCTTCGGATACTTCACAACAGAGGCGGCGTGCACTTTCTGGACAGAGCTATTCCTGGCGTGCCTGGCACCTCGAGCAGGACGCTTCAGAAGCGCTTTGAGCGCGCTCGAAAGAAGTTCCGCGTCGAGCTCTCCAAGCCAACAAGTGGGGGGTGAAGCAAGGACTGTTTTGTCGCCGGCGCTCGTGCGTCCTCAGATTCCCTGACATTTCGCTCGGTCCCTTTAAGGAGTCGAGCGATGCCCCTAGTTCTTAGCGATTTCATCCCACTCCCGCGATACGCGGATTCGTACAAGAAGCGCCAAGCCGTTCTCGATCACTGCCAGGAGCTCGCGGAAGCCGGTGCGGTGATTGAGGTGGGCAAGCGCTTGCACGTCAACCCGCCGCTTGTCGATCAGACGCTCGTCAAGATCGGGCAGGCGCGGGCTGCCTCGAAGGGAGCGAAGTGAAAGCGCCGACCGGAGTAGGGCGCGCCGCGGCGATGAGCGCACCGTTCGCAGCCGAAGTCCAGTCCTTGCAAGCATCTACCGCGCCGCTGCGCATCCTGCTGACCGACGCCGAAATGGCGTCAGCCATCGGCGTCTCATCGCGAAAGTTCCACGAGCTGTGCGGCGAGCCCTGGGCCCCGAAATGCATCGTCCTCGGCGCTCGGCTGCATCGGCACAGCCTGGCCGAATGGCATGCGGCTGTAGCGTCGATGCCGCGCCAGGAGGTCGCCGCAGAAGAGCCACTCAGCCTGGCCAAGGCCCGCGCAGCCCGCGCCACGCGCACGGAGGTGCGCTGATGCTGGCCACCGAAGCGCGGCGCGAGCCGATCCGACCGGCCGCGACGCCAGAGGTTGCCAAGCAGCGGGCAACGCTGCAGGCTCGCGCCGCTCTCGCCGGTGTCGAACTCATTTGCCTCGCCGATGCAAGCTGGATGGCTCGCCGCTGGGGGTTGATCAAGCACCTCACCACCGATTCCGAAGTCGCCGACTTCGTGGAGCGGCTCGGAGGCAGGCAATGAATCGACGCCTCATTGCCGTGAAGTCCGAGCCTCGCCGCAAGCGCGTCGGTGGTGCGGAACTCGTGGTGCCGCCATTCGAGCTGGACGACTTGCCACCTGGAGGCATGTTCGGTTCATTCCAGGGAATCGCGGCTCTGAAGTTCGCGACCCAGCGGGGAATCGTATACGCGCTCCTGCACGACCTGCCTATGGCCGATCTGCGCAAGTTTCTCGATGTTCAGCGCGAGCAAGCGGAGGCGCAATTCGGGCGCGGCTACGCCTCACGCCCTGCCTGGTGGGAGAGCGACCTGCGATGAGCGTTCAGACCATGGCGGCTGTCTGGAAAGGTTCTCAGCACAGCGGCAGCGCTCTGTTGATGATGCTCGCGATCGCCGACTTCTCGGACGACAAGGGTTTCGCCTTTCCTTCAGTCGCGACCCTGGCGGAGAAGACTCGCATGCGGCCGCGCAACGCGAACTATTTGCTCAGCGAGTTGCAGCGCAGCGGCGAACTATCGATTCGACTCGGAGCTGGTCGCAGCGGCACGAACCTTTACCGAATCCTTCTTGATCGACTGGAGGGGCTGCAACAGGGTGCAGGGCTGCACCCCAGTGCAGGGGTGCAAGCGGCTGCAGGGCTGCAACCCAGTGCGCGGGGGGCTGCACCCAGTTGCACGCCCCCCCTGCAACCCAGTGCAGACAAACCATCATTGAACCATCAGGAACCGTCAGATACGTCGGCTGCCGCCGACGCTCGCTCCGAGATCCGATCTCCGAACTGCCCCTACGAGCAGGTCGTTAGCGCGTATCACGAGATCCTCCCCGAGCTGCCGCGCGTGAAGATGCTGGACGCCGAAGGGCGCAAGGAGGCGATCGCCAAACGCTGGAAGTGGCTCTTCACGAGCACGAAGCCAGACGGCTCACGCCGCGCGGGCACCGCTGAAGAAGCCCTCGCGTGGCTGCGCCGATTCTTCGAGCGCGCTCGAAAGAACGACTTCCTCATGGGCCATGTCGAACGCACGGGCGCTCACAAGGGCTGGCAGTGCGACTTGGACTTCCTGATGAGCAGGAAGGGTTTGAAGCAAGTCGTCGAGCTCACTGAGGAGTCGCATTGAGCGCGCGGGAGGAACTCGAGCTCGCCGGTCTGCGCGTCCCGCCGAACAGCGTCGAGGCGGAGCAGAGCGTGCTGGGCGGGCTGCTGCTCGACAACCGCGCATGGGACCGCGCTGCCGATCTCCTCACGGAGGGCGACTTTTACTCGCATGAGCACCGCGTCATCTACGCGGCGATCGCGAGCTTGATAGCCGCGAGCAAGCCGGCCGACGTCGTCACCGTCTTCGAGCAACTCGAACGCACGAAGAAGGTCGGCCAGGTGGAAGGGGGGCTCGCGTACCTCAACTCGTTGGCGCAGAGCGTGCCGAGCGCGGCCAACATGCGCCGCTATGCGGAGATCGTTCGCGAGCGCGCGGTGCTGCGGACCGTCATCAAGACTGCTGACGAGGCCAGTGCGCTGGCCTGGGCCAGCGACGACGCCGGCGTGACGATCGATCGCATCACGACGATGTTCGGCGAGCTCGAGCGCCGCCAGGTGCGCAAAGCCCCGCGCGCGATCGCAGACATCGCGATCGAGCGAATCGATCACTACACCGCGCTCGCACAGGGCGAAGTGGCCGCCGGCTGGCCGACCCACATCCCCACGCTGGACCGTCGCCTGAACGGCGGCCTGCGCGCTGGTGGGCTCTACATCCTCGCCGCGCGTCCATCGGTCGGCAAGTCATCGCTCGCACAGTCGATTGGCGCCAGTTTCGCCGCCGACGGCCTGCCTACGCTGTTACTCAGCATGGAGATGAACGACAGCGAGGTCGCGGACCGCGCGGTGTCGAACGCCGGCCGCGTCAGCTACAGCGCGCTGCTGACCGGCAGGATGGTCGACGACGACTGGAGCCGGGCCAGCGAGGCGATGGAGCATCTCGGCCGCTTGCCGCTGTACATCGACGACCAACCCAGCCTGACCCTGCGAGACATCCGCTTCAAGGCGAAGTCGGTTAAGGGCCTCAAAGTGCTGATCGTCGACTACCTGCAGCTCTGTGCCAGCACCCGCCGTGACAACAACCGCAACGCGGAGATTGAAGAGATCTCGCGGGGCATGAAGACCCTCGCCAAGGAACTGGGCATCGCAGTGCTCGCGCTGTCGCAGTTGAACCGCGATGTTGAGAAGCGCGCGAACAAGCGCCCGACGCTGAGCGATCTGCGCGACTCAGGCGCCATCGAACAAGACGCCGACGTCGTGATGTTCCTTTGGCCTGTCCGCGAGTTCGAAGGCGAAGGCCGGCGAATCCTCGGGCTCGGCATTGACAAGAACCGGCAAGGCCGGCTCGGCGAGGTCGCACTCGACTTCTACGGCGACACGCAGCGCTGGGGCGAGAGCACAGCAGACATTCGTCCGGCGTTGCCCGCACGCACCTCAAAGGACGATCTGTGAGCGGTTCGATGACCTCGTTCCCCGTTCCTTGCCAGCCTGTCGACAAGGGCAGCCCCGCATCGGTCGCGTTGACGCGCATGCACGCCTGTTCGCGCCAGACTCAATCGCCTGTCGACATTTGCCACTCGCCCTCGAGTTCGGCGGGAAGCACCTCCCGCCGCCACTTCGCGCCACACGCTCGGCAGCTGAAGGTGTCGTACGCCTCAGCAATTCGGCCATTCCCCAGCACCTGCCGCTGGCCACCGCGTTCGAGCAATCCGTGCGGAGGAGCGCCGCGGCCAGCGGCAAGGAACCCCTGGCAATCGAGGCAGAGCATGCGCGTGGCTCTCGGGATGCTCATCAAGGGCTCCTGTTCAATCGGATGCATCGAGTATCCGCCGATCCCGTCGCGCAGTCAGAAGGACGGCCTGTGAAGCAATCTGAAGAAGCGCGCGTTGAAGAAACCCACACAACCGCGAGCGCTGAAGATCAGCCGGTTACCGGAAATGCTGCGCGGGTGCGCCGGTTCCGGAAGTCGCACCGTCGAATTGACTTCGTGCCTTCAGCTGACGTGGCCTTGATCGTCGACCAGCAATTGGCGGCGGGCCTGGACAACTGCCTCAGCGGCGTAATCGATCGACTCATCCGGCTCGGCCATGAGGCGGCCGTTCGCGGCCGTTCGGAGGCGGTTTCCTGATGGCTCGTCGCACGAAAGACAACGCCGTCGACTGGGACGCCATCGAGCGCCAGTACCGCCTCGGCCAGAAGAGCAACAAGCAACTCGGGGAGGAATTCGGCGTCGACCACAGCAGCGTCGGCCGCCGTGCCAAGCGCTACGGATGGGTTGTCGACAAGGCGGCAGAGGTGACCGCGGTCGCGAATGCACTGCTCATCCAAAACGCAACCGGGAACGCAAATCCGAACGCAACCCCCAGTGCATTGGAGATCAAGGCGGCGGGGCAAGCACAAGCGGACGTAGTTCTCCTCCATCGGCGCGGCCTGCGCCGGCTGGCCGGTTTGCGCGACACGATGCTTGATGAACTGGGGGCATCGAGTTCGGTCGATGGCCAGCACCTGATCGCGAGGATGCACGAGATCGTCTATGGCAGCGACGAAGAAGACAGCAAGCGGGCCGAGGCGCTTCGCCGGGAGCTGAATCGAGCCCTGAGCCTCTCAGGCCGCGTCGACGACCTGAGAAAACTGGCCGAGATCGACGAACGCGTGCGTCGCGGCGAGCGCGAGGCCTTTGGCATGGATGACAAGGGCGGAGGCGCGCCGATGGGCGACATCCGCATCAGCTTCTGATGAGCGACGTCATCTACAACGCCGAACCGACGGCGCGCAGCTTCCACCGCTCCGACGCCTTTGTGCGCGGATTGCGCGGCCCGATCGGAACTGGCAAGTCCGTGGCCTGTTGCATGGAAATGATCCGGCGTGGGCGCGAGCAGGATGCATTTGAGGGTGTACGACGTTCGCGCTGGGCTGCCGTGCGAAACACCTACCCCGAGTTGCGCACGACAACGATAAAGACCTGGCAAGACTGGTCTGGCGCACCGGTGAAGTGGGATTCGCCAATCACGAGCGTGATGACACGGCGATTGCCTGACGGCACGACGATGGAGCTCGAAGTGCTCTTCATGAGCCTGGACCGGCCCGACGACGTCAAGAAGCTCAAGTCGTTGGACCTGACGGGCGTGTGGCTGAACGAGGCGAGCGAACTGGCGAAGGCCGTTCTCGACATGAGCACCGGCCGCGTCGGGCGATTCCCGAGCAAGGTGCATGGCGGACCGACGTGGTCGGGCGTCATCATGGACACGAACAGCCCGGACGACGATCACTGGTACTACATGCTCGCGGAGGAACCTTCCCCCGAAGAGATGAGCCAGCGCGCGGATCTCGAGCGCCAACTCCGCGAGCTTGGGCTGCTGAAAGCGACGCAGAGCCTTTACGAGTGGTTCGCGCAGCCTGGAGCGCTGATCAAGGTCGGCGAGCGGTACGAACCGAACCCCGAGGCCGAGAACGTCGCGAACCATGCCCTCGGCTACGGCTACTGGCTGCGGCAGGTCGCGGGCAAGTCGGACAACTGGATCCGGGTTTTCATTCTCGGGCAGTACGGAACGGTCCACGACGGCAAGCCGGTCTATCACGAGTACAACGACACGCTGCACGTCAAGGCGCTGGCGCCATTGCCCGACGTGCGGATGGATATCGGGCTGGACTTCGGGCTGACGCCGGCCGCGGTGATCACACAGACGGACCCGCGGGGCCGGTTGCTGGTGCTCGACGAGATGTGCGGCGAGGACATGGCGATCCGCCAGTTTCTGCAGGACGTGCTGGTGCCGCAGCTGGTGCGCATCTACCCGGCGTTCTGGGCCAAGCGCAGCACGATGATCAAGTGCTTCGGAGACCCTGCAGGATCGCAGCGCGCGCAGACGGACGAGCGAGCGTGCTTCGATGAGGTACGCGACGCCGGCCTGCTGATTGCGCCGGCGCGGACGAATTCATGGCTCGCAAGGCGCGGGGCAGTCGCCTGGTTCCTGTCCAAACTTTCGGGCGGACAGCCGTCCTTCCTGATGGACCCGTGCTGCTCGGTGCTGCGCAAGGGTTTCAGCGGCGGCTACAAGTACCGGCGCATTCAGGTGGTCGGCGAAGAGCGCTACACCGATGAGCCGATGAAGAACGCCTACTCGCACCCGCACGACGCGCTGCAGTACGTGGCGCTCGAAGGCGGCGGCATTCAGGCGCAGCGACAAAGGCCCGAGTTGCCACGCACACCGAGCTTCGTGCCCTCGCATTCAAGCACCGGCATGCTCGGTTAGGAGGAAATCACATGGCTCGAATCGAACCCACCGCCGCATGGCGAGCGATGAACGCCGCCAGGAACGCCGCCAGGAACGCCGCGGCGGACCGAAGCGCAAGGCCGGCGCGTCCGCATGGCCTTCGCGGTGACGCCTTCCTCCGATACGTTGTGAGCGAATGGGCCAAGGAAGTCCGCAGCTCCGGCGACGAGCGAGCGGGCTTGGGGCCGGAGTGGTTGAACTTGCTGACGCTGGCCGAACTCACGCGCCTGGGGGACATCCTGGAAGCGGAACATGCGTTCCGCGATGCAGGCCTGGCACGACCCTTTGAAGCATCGAAGACCGTTCCCGAAACGCTCGACCTCGAGCGCCATATGCGTGAACTGCCGCGTAGCCCCGATCTCGATCTACCGGGAGTCGGCGAACTTCATCCCGACCGGCCGAAGCTCACGCCTGCGGAGTTCGGCGCTTTGTACGTGCGCTCGACGCCCGCAGAGCGCAAAGCGCTGATGCCAGTGATGACTCTGGACGACATCGAAGTCTGCCAGGCGATCTGGCAAGCCGAGATCGAGAGGATGAACCGGCGTGCGCAGAACTAGATTCGAAAGGTCTATCGACGTGGAAACTATAGAACAGACGCAAGCGCCGCGCGAGAGCGGCCGACGCATCGTGATGAGCAAGGACGGCTGCTCGATCCTGATTGGCGAAACGTCAGACGAGGCGTTCAGCGCGCAGGTCTGTCAGGCGGTGCTCGAAAGCGCTGGTGCGGACGGCACGCTGCGGCCATGGTCGGGTCTCACTCAGCGCGAATCGGATTTCATCGCGACATCCATAAGTGTCGTCGCGGACGCGGGGTCACTACAAACAATTGCCCAGGCTGGGCTCAGCGAGGACTGAAACATGCTTTCCATCACCGGACTTATCGGCGGCGGCCTTGCTGGCGCTGGCCAAGCGGGCGGACAGGTCGCGCAAGCCGCGATCGACCAGGCGAACCGGCTCGACTACGCACAACAAATGCAAGAGTGGGAAGCCAAGAAGCAGATGCTGATCGACCAGAACCGCGTGGGTCTGGAGAACCAACAACGGACCGCGATGGTTGCGCGTATGACGCCCGTCAAGGAAGGCTTGATCAACACGGCGATCAAGAACAAGTACTCCGAGTCCGACGCGGCCGTCGCTGCGATCGATGCCGGCCAAACCGATGCGCCGCTCACCGCCGAACAACGCGGAGCGATCAACCAAAGCAAGCAAGCCGATCGCGACGCGTTGAACTCCGACATCGATACGAACCTCAAGGCCGCAGCAATTACCGGCGACTTGCCGCTGACCGCGCAAGCCAGCATGAGTGGCCGCGTGCTGGCGGCGGAGGCTCGTGCTGATGCATCTCGGTACGGCTCCGACAACAGACTGACGGGAACCTTGGCAAAGGTCGCCGGCGACGAGGCGAACACCAAGACGAGGACCGACTCCGCGGAAAAGATTGCTGACAAGAAGGTAAAGGCTGCGCAGGACCTTGCGAAGCAGAAAATCTCGGCGCTGAATCCGATCGACCGCGCGACGCTAAGTCAAGCTAACGACCTGACCAAGTCGGCAGTCGATGACCGTGTGATCTGGGCAAAGCTCAGCGATCAGATGCTCGTGACGCCACCAAAGGACAAGCCCGCTCTTCAGGCGCAGATCGATGCGGTGAGGTCTTCGATGGAGGATAAGCACGCGCGGGCCCAGGCGTTGCTGGCGAAGAGCGCGGCCGCTGGCGAGGCGTTCCGCGCGAGTCAAGCCGCGAATCAGGCCGCGGCACCAGGCGCGCTTTCCCAAACGCCGGCGGGAAGGTCATCGACCGGCGGCGCGCGCACCGATGTGCAGTCTGCACTCGACGCGTGGAACGGGCAGCAGTGACATGAGCGACGACACCGCACTCATTGATGCGCCAGACGCTGCGGCACCCGAGTCCGCTCCTCCGAGCAAGCCGCCAAACCTGAAAGCCGCGGTCGCGTTCGCAGCGGACCGATTCGGCGTCGACCCAGGCGTCTTGGCCGGCATGCTGATGAAGGAATCTGCACTCCGGCCTGACGTGATCTCCGGCGAAACGAAGTCGCGGGCCGGCGCGATCGGTGTCATGCAGTTCATGCCTGCGACGGCCGAACGCTACGGCATCGATCCCACCGATCCAGTGCAGTCGATCATCGGCGCTGCCGCCTATTTGCGAGATAACTTGCAGAAGTTCGATGGTGACTATGGCAAAGCCATCGCTGGCTACAACTGGGGCGAGAACCGCGAGGCGTTCAACTCGCCGGACTGGCAGGCCAAGCTGCCGGCCGAGACTCGCGACTACGTCGACTTCGTGAGTCAGTTCGCCAAGGCAATGGGGTCGAAGGCCAATGTTCGGCCGATGCCCACGATCGGCGCGGGCCGCGGCCTCCTGAGCAACACCGAAGGCGGCTTTCCGAGCGGAACTGATCGGCCGAAGCCGCAGCAAGAAGCCGCGCCAGCGAATGGTGCTACGCCGGTCTCGTTCGACGAAGCCGGTAACACGACAAGGGAGATGCCAACACTCGACGCCGGGGCCGGCCGAGGTTTCGTGAACGACACGTTGACCCCGGCGCAGAAAGCGATCGACGCCGAGACACCGAGCCAGACCGCAGCGCGAGTAGCGACCAACGCCGGCAAGTCCGTGATGTCCGGCTTCGCAAAAGCGGGCCAAGCATCCGCGCTCGTGACCGGCGGCGCTGCGACGATCGCCGACAAGGTGCACAGCCTGATCTCTGGCAAGACCGAGACCGGTGCGCAGGACTGGGCATTCAGCGCGGCCGACAAGGCAAAGGACGCGCAAACCTGGTGGTCACCGACTCCCGAAGAGGCGCCGACGATCGCTGAGCACATCGTCAACGCGCTGGCCGGCAGCGCGCCGGACTTGATGATGGCTGCCGCCACCGGTGCCGCAGGCGAAGTGCCGGCAGTTGGCCAGGCGACCGTCACTGGACTGAAGGCCGCAACCGAGGCCGTGCTGCACGGCATGCGCAACATGAGCCTGCCGGCGTTCAACTCTGGCATTACGACGGCGGCGGAAGAGCTGCGAAACGGCGCGTCGCTCGACCAGGCCGTGAAGCTCGGGCTGACGAATGCCGCGGTGACCGATGTCACCGGTGGTCTGCCGATGGCGAAGACCGGCGCGGCGCTGCCTGCTCGGATGGCAACGGGTGCGGTCATTGGCGGCGCTGGTGCTGACGTTCAGCGCCAGCTCGAGAACCTCGCGAGGCCTGACGACAGGCAAGTTCCGTTTGATCCGGAGAGCATCGTCGTCGGCGCGGCGCAGGGCGCAGCGTTCGGTGCGCTCCCGCATCCCGCCGCGCGCACGCCCGATCGCATCGATCTCGGGTACGAACCGACTCGCACGCCGATCGCCGATGCGGCAGCCGAGGCAGCGCGGCCAGATCCGATCCACGCCATTCTGTCGGCCGGATCAGTGGACGAGGCAACCCACGCTGCGGCGGAAGCGATCAAGACGCCGCCATGCAGGTCGGTGACCGATCAGTTGCTTGCGCTGCGCCCGCTCGGCAACGATCTGGACGGCTCCATGCAGCAAGCCTTGCGGGATGCAGGGCTAGGTTCCAAGCGTAGCGACGCCGGCGCCATGCCCGATGCGGCGTCAGATCAGCTAGGGAACAGTGAGGTAGCGCCACCGATAGACGCTACACGCTCACCGAGCGAACCCGCACCGATCATTCCCGATCGGCCTGCAGAGGTCGGTGCCGATCGAGCAGTCGCGAACGAGCTTGCTTCTGTCGTTCCGCGAGACGAATCGCCGACGCCGACGTCAAGTGCGGCCGTCCCGGTTGATCTGGGGCTCCGTGAAACAAGTGCACGGCCGAGCGAACGGGAACGCATCGAAGCCATGCGCCAGCCCACGCTGGCCGAGCGCGTTGAAGCAATGCGCGCGCGACCACCGGAAGAACCGTTGGCAGTGGAACCGCGCGCAGAGTCGCTACCGATTGCTGAGCGGAAGCCCGAGGCATCGCGCGTCGTAGAGGCTGAGCCAGTCGCCGCGAAGCCAGCGCCCGGACCCGTCGCGAGTACTGAGGGCACGATCCCCGCAGTGAAACCACCGCGCCCTGAAGAACAGCCTGGATTGCGCGAGCGAACCTCCACCCTCGACGGAGTGCGGCAGGCGCTCGACAACTCGTCTCTGACGGTCGCCCTCAAGCGTGCTGGCGACGCCCTGTACCCCGCTGACAAGCGCGCCATTCTCGCCAGCGCACGCGAACTAAAACGTGGCGGCCTGGCCAACCGCGAGGCGGCGCTGCGCGCGGTCGATGCTCAGCGCCTCGTGCTGCGCGAACTGACAGAGAAGTCACCTGGCGCCGTGGATTCAACCTCCCGCGTGCAGCCCGTCGCCGTAGAGCAACCGGCAGGAACGGCGCCGCCGCGGATCGACGATGTGGGCGAAAAGATTGGTGGCGCCCGCAAGGACACATCGACCCGCACCGGCCCGCGACCAATGCGCGCTGAGGAATCAACCGTTCCAGGTTGGCAGAAGCGATACGAGGTTTCGCAGATTGCGAAGAGCAGCAAGCCCAACGAGGAAGGCCGCTGGGCGCTCCACGACTCGCGCAAGAAGGACTATCTCGGGCAGCCCAAGCAGATTGGCTCGACGTTTGCCACTGAGGCCGACGCGCGCGCCGCGATCCCGCTGGCCGAGGTCTCGCGCAACCACCGCGCAGTGCCCCGGTCAGGCAACCCGGGAGAGCCGAGTCACTATGAAATCGTGCGCGACGTCAGCGATCGCAAGCGCGTCGTCGTCGTGCCCGACAAGTTCGCGACGCGCGACGAAGCCATGCGTTATATGGCCGAGCACGCCGCGCGGATCATCGAGACCAAAACCAGTTTCGGCGAGGAGATCCTGCCGCGCCCCGATCGCGTTCAGCGCACTGGACCCGAGCGCCGTGTCGGCGACGTGAAAGGCGAGGACCTCAAGAGCGCTTTCGGCTTGCGTGGCGTCGAGTTCGGCAACTGGAATGCCCAGGACGAGCGCCAGACGGTCATGAACCACGCTTACGACGCCTTGATGGATTTGGCCGAGGTGCTGCACGTCCCGCCGAAAGCGATTGGACTGAACGGGCAACTCGCCCTTGCGTTCGGTGCCCGGGGCCAAGGCCTGCAAGGCGCCCGAGCGCACTACGAACTCGACTATGGCGTCATCAACTTGACCAAGATTAGCGGCGCCGGCAGTCTTGCGCACGAGTGGTTCCACGCGCTGGACCACTACCTCGGCATGCAGGACGGCAAGACGTCATCGACCCGCATTGCCAACGAACGCGGCGATATGGTGTACCCGGTCAAGTCTGCCGAGTCGGGCATGGCGAGCCACGGCTTTCAGGGCAAAGGGTCCGGCGTCCGCGAAGAACTTCGCAGTGCCTACGGCGACTTGATCCGCACGATGTCCAAAAAGGCCGAGAAGTACGTCGAGGACGTGCAGCGTGTCGACAAGTTCACCGGCCAAGCGAGGGAAGAACTGGCGTCGAAACTGGATGCATTGCGCAACGACCTCTCCGAGCAGAAGGACGAGCGCTACTGGAAGCGCAACAACAAGCCGGCGAGCGCCGAGCAGTTGGCCGCGTTCGATGCGATCGCCGAAAAGATGGTCGCCGGAGAGTTGCTGAGCACCGACTGGCGAGCCATCGAAGGCAACAAGAGTACACGCTCCTACCTTTCGTCGTCCCGTTGGACGAACGACTCGCTCGAACAGCTGAGCGCGATCTACAAGGCCGTGCGCGGCCGCTCCGGATTCGATTCGACGAATCAGAGCGGCGTGCTCGATACCTTGCGCGGTGCGATGACCCGCTACAGCGAGCGACTCAAGATGCTGTCCGAAGCTCAGCGCAGCGACGAGAAGACGCGCATGGTGCCGACCGACTTCGCGATGGAAGCGAAGAGCATCGACCAAGGCCGGGCCTCCGACTACTGGACAACCGAGCATGAAATGGCGGCGCGCGCATTCCAGGCCTACGTCGAGGACAAGGTCGCCGCCCGTGGTGGCCAAAGCGACTTTCTGACCTACGGCACGAACACAGCGGTACTCACCCCGTGGGGCTGGAAGCGGCCATTCCCACAAGGGAAGGAGCGCGAGGCGATCGACGCGGCCTTCGACAAATTCGTTGGCGAGATCAAGACGCGCGAAGACGAAGCCGGAAATGTCGCGATGTTCAAACGCGGCACCGCGACCGACGACGCGCGGGTGGCTCGAGTTCAGTCGATAGTCGACGGCATCAAGTCGACGTGGAAGAACGCGCCCGACATCGTTCTCGCCAAGAACATGCAGGACGAGGCCATCCCTGCCGCTGTGCGAGCCGAAGACCAGAAGCAACGCTCTCAAGGTGCCACCGGTGATCCGGCCGCGTTCGTGCACGGCGGCACCGTCTATCTGCTCACGGATCAACTCCACAGCCCGCAGGAGGTCGCTACCGCTTTGCTCCACGAGTCGCTCGGGCATCTCGGCTTAAAGGGCACGTTCGGCAAAGGCCTCGATGTGGTGCTCGACCGCGTGGCCCTGCTGAACAGCGACCAGGTCCGCGCGAAGGCCAAGGAATACGGCCTGGACTTCAGCAAGCCGGACGAGCGCCGCGCCGCCGCGGAAGAGGTCTTGGCTGAGCTGGCCGCCGAGCACCCTGAGGCTTCGGTTGTTCGCAGCGCCATTGCCGCGATCCGCAGCTGGTTGCGCGAGAACATGCCCGGTTTGTCGAAGCTGGAACTGAGTGACGACGAGATCTTGCGCCAATACTTGCTGCCCGCGCGCAACTTCGTGAAAGGCGAACGACCCGCGGTCGATACCGCTTCATCCGACGCTGCTGCCGTCCGGTTCAGTCGCAAGCAGTCAACCGAGCGCTCGATCGACGCGAGCGAATCCGAAGACGAGAGGGCAGTGCGCGCCGTCGTCAACAAGCCAGGCTCTTCATACCTCGAAGCGGCCAAGGCGATGCGAGACGACCTCTTCCTCAAGATCTCGCCGATGTCTCTGGGCTCAGACGTGGCGCGCAACGAGGTCAAGGGCTACCTCAACAAGCAGCGCGCCGCCGACTATCAGTGGATTCGGACCGACGATCTGCTCAAAGAGAATTTTACCGAGCGCCAACTCGAGGCGATGTGGAACGCGGCCGACGATCAGAACCTGATCCTTAGCCGCGGCGCTGCACCCGCAAGGACCGAGGGCATCAACGTGCTTCCGGACGATCAGCGCAGTGTCGTGCAAACGCTGCATGCGTACGGCGAGCAGTTGATGGAGCGCGCTCGCAGCGCCGGCATGTACGAAGGTCAGGGCGTGCCGTACTGGGCGCCTCGCATGGCAGCGATGATCGGCGCGGACGGCGAGGTCTCCCTGCCCAAAGCAGGTGGCGCGCCGACGGACCCCGGTGGCAACTTCACGACGAGAGCCAGCAGCTTGAACGAGCGAAAGTATCTGACCGCCGAGGAGACCGAAGCCGCGATGAAAGCCAAGTTTGGCGAAGGCGCAACGCTCGTCCGAAACATCAGGACGATGCCGCTGCAGATGGCGCGCCTGGAACGAGCCATCGCGGCGCGCGAACTGATCAACGGAATCCAGGAGCTCGGCCAGCGTACCGGCACGCAGACAACCTCAAGCGGGGCGGCCGACGGCTTCTTCACGATCGACCACCCGGCGTTTCAGACGTACCGCCCGAGATTGGAGCGAGGCGATGACGGAAAGCACGGCGCTTTGCTCGACGCCGACGGCAACGTGGTGCTCGACCGCGTGCCAATCTACGTCTCGAAGGAGTTTCAAGGCCCGCTGAAAGCCGCGATGTCCGAGAAGTCCGGGCAGGCTTACGTGGGTTTGATAACACTGAAAGCCAAGTCGATGAGCGTCGTGATGTACAGCCCGCTGATTCACAACGCCGTCGAGTACGGGCGAGCTTTCCCGGTGATGCCGGGCAAGATGCTGACGCTTTCGGCCTATCGCGACGGCGCAGTAGTGAAGCGAGACCCCGCCCTCATGCGCGAAGCGATCGAGCGCGACGGCGTCGTTCCGATCGGGCGCCGCGCAGGCATGCAGGATCTGACGGGCATCCTCGAAGAGCCGACGCTGACTGCGGGCCGCAGTCTCACTGCGAAGGCGCTCGCCGCACCGGTGGGCATTGTCAGCAAACAAGGAGCACTCGCGGTCAAGAAAGGCGTCGATGCGGTCGGCGACTTCTGGCACAACACCCTCCTGTGGAATCGCGTAGGCGACCTGCAGATGGGGCTCTGGAAGAACGCCAAGGATCACTACCTCGACGTGTTCCAGCGCAAAGGCCTGGACCCGGATCAAGCGAAGCGACTCGCGGGCTTGGCGGCCGGCCACTGGGCTAACCGCTATGCCGGTGCTCTCCCGAACGAGGCGATGAGCAGCCTGGCGCGCAAGTTTTTCAACCTCGTCCTGTTCTCGCGTTCCTTCACGTTGGGCAATCTCGGTGCGATGAAGGACATGTTCACCGGCTTCCCGGCTGACGTGCGATCGCAGATGCTGATGTCGGCGGGCGAAGCGGGTCTCAAGACCGGAGTCAGTGTCGGGCGTCGCAAGGCGATCGCGGCGTTCGTCCTGGATCTTGGATTGATGTACACGGTCAATTCAACGATCCAAAGCTTCATCGACTACCTGAAGCGCGACAAGGACTCAGGGGCGCTTGACTTCCTCGCTGATATGCGCACGCCAGACCGCTGGAGGAACCTGCCGAAGGATCTGCGCATCGGAAAGCTGGAGCAGGAGTACATCGACCGGTTCAGGGCTTTCGCGACCAAAGCCAAGGAACACCCGCTCGACATCGTCGCGCATCCTTGGGATTCGCTGGAGAGCCTGACATCGAACAGCGAGAACGAGCCGCGCAAGGGCGACCGCATCTACTACGGCAAGCAGGAGGACGGCACGGCCATATATGCGCGCAGTCCCTTTGGAAAGGTCGGCGAGGATTTCAAGAAGTGGATGACCAATCCGATGCGCACGGCCTACGACAAGAGCAGTCAGTTCGTGAAGCCCTTAGTCGACATCGGGGCGCAGGGTCTAGGCAATCCGATCGACGGCCGCCAGATCTGGACGCCAAGCGATGGCGCCGCGGCTGTCATCGGCAAGTCCATCGTGCACATCGCGAAAGCACAGATCCCGATGGATGCCGTTACCGGTGCATGGGACTGGTACAACGACAACGCGAACGAGGTCGACAAGCTCAAGGTGGTCGGGCCGCTAGCCGGCGTGACGTTCAGCAAGGGTGCGCCAGGCGGCCCGGCCGTCGGCGCAATCTACGACGAGCAGCGCCGTCAGGACGCCGAGGTCCACGCTGCGATGCCAGAGATTCAGCGCGCCCTGAAACTCGCGAACATGACCTCCAAGGTAGAGGTGCAGAACGAGTACTTCGACAAGGCCATGACGCGCATGCAGGAGCTCAAGATGTCACCCGGGCAGATGCGCTCGATCATCGAGCATGCTCTCAACCCCGAGTCGCGTCTCAGCAAGTCGGCGATGAAGAGGTTTGCGCAGACCGCCGACGATGAGGCGAAGGCCAAGATAGGGCAGTTGATGGATAGGTAGCGTCGCGCGAGGCGGGTATCGGAGGTGCCGCCGAAGCGGCCAAAAAAACCTTTGCAGCGCACGACTAGGGCACCGCCTTCGCATCAAAGGGAAGGCCTCGGCAACTTGTTTCACCAGCCGCCAACCGCTTGCACTCGACCCATAAGCCAGCGTTTCCCGAACGGCGAGGGTTCTGCCAGATAGACGTCCAGAGAGCAGTCAACATGCTGAAAGGCAAACTGCTCGACATATCCGGCATATGGTGTGCCCGATACGACCGTTGCTCTTGCTAAACCATATGTGACCTGAGACCAAGTGAAGCCGAGATTGACGCGCGCCCCGAAGTCGTCAGCTAGCGGTTCGGAGGCGACTACTTGGGGTCCTCCGGGAGGAAGTGTGACTCGCGGGACCACGACAGTACACGCACCAGGCACATAGACTCCATATATTTGGTACTTGTCCGTAAGACCCTTGCAATTCTCGCCTGCACAGGAAACTCGCACATACGCTGCCCAGGTAGTGCTGCATATGTTGAAGGTGTTTGAGCCGAGGGTGTACTGATCCCGGCCGCTCACTGTCGCGCAATTTGGGACCTGGGCGGGAAAGATATCCGTGACAGGAGCTACCACGCCTTCGAAGGTTAAATGAAGATTGGCTGGCTGGTCTGTGACAGTAATCGTTGCGGTGCTGGGCTTTGCCCACTGCGCATGGCTTACTGAGATCGTGGCAGTTCCAGGTGTGCGCGCACGCACGACCACCTTGGGACCACCGATCAAACTAGCGATGGCGGATGCTGGTTGATCAACGTCCGCGACGCTCGGATTGTTTGACGATAGGGCAATGCCTGTGCTCGGAAGAATGATTGGTCCGCTTGGTCCAACCAGGGACAGCGTGATCACGTCGTCTACCGCCGCGTTAGAAGAAGCTGGTGTCAACGTCGGAAGCGCGACGATAAGTGCCGCCGACGCATGCAGGTCGAGGAGCGACTCGTCGGCAGCCAGACCTGAGACAACTTCCGCGGTCGCCTTGACCTTCCGTGCGACTTGATCGATGTTTACCCCCACACCCTCCGCAGCAGAACTAAGGACTGTGTCCGTCGGGACGAACGTGTCCAAAGGACCAGCCTTCGCCTGAATATCAACTGAGGCTTCGGCCCCTGGAGCCATCGTGAGGGGTGCTAGTTTGAGACTCGTTGCGCACGGCACAACGTCGAATCCAAAGGTACTCGGTGTCTCGCAAAGACCAACAGTCTTCGGTTCATCACTGTAGTGAATCGCGAAAAATAAGATCTTGCCGCCGAGACCTACGGCTTTGTACGCCGTGCCAATCTCGAGTTGGTCTGCAACCAACCAAAGAACTCTGTTCGCCCAATCGTCTGAGGCCTTACCCCCAGCACACTCCACTGCAGTCTGCAAGTTTTTTGCGCTAGCCAGCGAAACAAGATACGTTCTAAGCGCGGTTGGCAGGCCCTCTCTACTGCTGGCAATCTCAGCAAAAACAGCTGGATCAACGCCTGCTTCGACAGCCTTGGCAATACACTCCTCTTTCCCCTTGATGGACGGGACGATGGCTGATATCGCAAGACTGAAAGCTTCGGCGACGACAGCATGAATATTTGCGATGCGGGACGCTTGATCTTGCTGCACCGTGAGCGTGTACGGCGCGCCGCCCCTGTTCGGAAGGTTTACGGTGGGCAAGGCAACAAGTTTGGTGATAGTCGGTGCGACACTTCCACCGATCAGGCCGGTCGCCACCTGTGCCGGACTTGCAGCCGCTAGAGCCTCTGTTGTCGAGGTCTCCGTGTACGCGCTCCACACAATTGGGGACTGATTCGCCAACGTGACGCCCCCAATTGCAACGTATACACCGATCGGACCCGTGCCTACGACAACTTGGGGCGTACTCGAGACCCGGGAACCTGGCCCCGGGAAGTCGAGCGCTTGTTTTCGCGTGTCTATCGCCGCGGCGGCCTTGGCACCGACCATAGCTCCGGCCTCCGCGAGAACCTTACCCAGGGCGGCACGCACCGCATCAGATGACATTGGACGCGTGGCGCTCTGCAAAGCCTGATCGACAGCGCTGACTAGCAATGCGAAAGAGGGCGACCCTTCCACGTCCGCAATGGCTTCGTCCATCGAGACTGAGTCCGGCAAAGACCCGAGGGCGAACACCGCCAGTACAGTAGAAGTACTCGCTGCGTTCATTTTCACCGCCTGCTTCCCAGAAAACGCGGCCAGCAAAACATTGCCGGAGTTGTCAGAGGCGAAGACAGCCTGCCTCTGTTCGCCTGAAACCGTGCCCCCCTGAGAAGACGGCGATGACCCATCGGGTGTGGTGATCGTGGTGACCGCCGCTGCTGTCGCGCTGGGCACAGCGCTATCGAGTGCAACCGAAGTTGTCTGTATCGGAGGCGGATTACTTCCACCGCCTCCGCCGCATCCGAGAAGCACTATCCCGAGCGTGAAGCTGGCAATCGTGCGCCAGTCAAGTCCGCAAACCATGGCTCCCTCCGTGATCGCGTGTCGATTCCGTTAACAAAGTGAAACATTCTTCAGGTCAGACGTCAATCCAAGTGAACGATGAGCGCCACGCGATATCGAACGGTGGCCCCACCGTTCTATGCCACTGCACGCCAGCGATCATCGGCTCCTCGTTCGGATATCAGCTTTGCCCGCAGCAACGTTCTCGCGCGGCTGCAAGCAAATCCCTCCGCGAAACCAAACCGCGCCGGATGCATTGGGGTGTTCAACGGGAGATGGACGCGGCAAACCGATCGCCCTATGCTGGAGTGCGCCTAGTCTGGCTGGGGATCTGTTGCGATGCCTGGGATTTTCTTGAGCTACCGAAGAGAGGATGCCGAGGCCGAGGCAGGACGCTTGTACGAGGCGCTCAAGCAGAGGCTTCCTGCGACCACAGTCTTTCGGGATATCGACGACATACCACCAGGTGTCAAGTTCGCCGATCACATTCGATCAAAGGTGGCGGGCAGCGACATCTTCCTAGCCGTCATTGGACCTGGATGGGAGTCGGCAGTCGACGAGAAGAAGTCCCGCCGCCTGGATAGCAAGGACGACTTCGTTCGTATCGAGATCGAAGAGGCGATCGGTAGGAAGATTCCAATCATTCCTGCACTTGTTCGTGGTGCGTCGATGCCCCACGCTGACGCGCTACCGCTGTCCATACGAGATCTTTCTGAGTGGCAGAACCACGAACTGCCAGCGAGGCTATGGAAGGAAAGCTGCGCTCGTCTAGTCGAAAGCATTCAGCCGTTGCTCGCCAAATCGGGCAGCGCTGCGCCGCCTCCAGGTCCCAACAAGGCGTGGGCATGGGCTATCTCGGGCGCCGCATTGGCTGGCATTGCGATGGCTGTCTACTTCGGGTTCGTCCAGAAGCGTGAAGTGCAACCGCCGGCGCCGTCAATTGCATCTTCTGACCCTAGGCCAAAGGTCAGCTCTGCAGAAGTGCTGTCGTTATCCGCGCAGCTTGCAAAGCTAAGCGTCACGAGCACCACGAGGGCAAAGCCTAGGTAACAGGGAGCTGACTCTTCTTGGCCTGCTCGTACTTGCGCACGTTTTGACGCGCGCTCTCGTAACCGAACTCCTTGTCCTCTGCGCCTGTCAGCGCTTCCATCTGACTGAAGAGCTCCGGGGTGATCGAGTTGATGTACCCGTACTGCCGCAACGTCTTTAGCGTGTCTTCAGCCTGAGACAACGCGGCGGTTGATTCGTTCTTCCTATTGGCAATCGTCCCTTGAGCGAGGAAGAAGCCTCCGACCGCGCCTGCCATTGTGCGCTGCCCCCGGTTCTCGTAGCACTTCGATCTAGAGGTCGAGGGTTTGCATCGTAGTTGATGCGGGGGTTTGCGC
>Ga0209023_10001583_pt1 | contig 30183 bp, 27 predicted proteins | sample LakOneMetagenome_FD_187468 | JGI IMG/M metagenome (GOLD analysis project Ga0209023, IMG submission 187468) | Freshwater and sediment microbial communities from Lake Erie, Canada (SPAdes) (version 2) | ecosystem: Environmental > Aquatic > Freshwater > Lentic | place: Lake Erie, Canada...
ATCTTCTCTTCGGTAAACCTGCTCTTACGCATCGTCTGTCTCCTGGCTGGAGAACAGAAATCCTAACTCAAAATCGAGGGCGTTTCAGGGGTGCAGGTCATCCACTATGTAATTTCTGACCAAGTCCCAGGACTGAAGATGACATGTGAGCTGCAAGTACGAACATTAACCGAAGAAACTTGGGGCGAGGTGGATCACAAGATTAACTATCCACACAAGACCAAGAGTGTGGCGTGCCTTCAGCAGATTCGCGCTTTGGCGCGGTCAACATCAGCAGCCGGCAGATTGGTAGACGCAATCTTCGCTACAATCGCACACGAGACAGCAATTGACCGCGAAAAACAACTTAGCTCAGAAGCAGAATACACTAGCTTAGATAGCAAGTCAGATGCAGGCGGAGAGAGCTAAAGATCGCGCAAATGACAAAAACGGCGGACCTTTCGGCCGCCGTTTTGTTTCTGGGTCCCGCCTTCGCGGGGACGACATCGTGAGATTCGGTCAATCATCCTTCGAGGCTCGGGCTTTGCCCTCGCACCTCAGGATGACCGGCATCAGTTATCCAGGAAGCTCCGCAGCTTCCTCGACCGGCTCGGATGCTTCAGCTTCCGCAGCGCCTTTGCTTCGATCTGACGGATTCGTTCGCGGGTCACCGAGAACTGCTGGCCGACTTCTTCCAGCGTGTGGTCGGTGTTCATGCCGATGCCGAAGCGCATGCGCAGCACGCGCTCCTCGCGCGGGGTGAGCGAGGCGAGCACGCGCGTGGTGGTTTCGCGCAGGTTCGACTGGATCGCCGCGTCGATCGGCAGCACCGCGTTCTTGTCCTCGATGAAATCGCCGAGGTGTGAGTCTTCCTCGTCGCCCACCGGGGTTTCCAGCGAGAGCGGCTCTTTCGCGATCTTGAGAACCTTGCGCACCTTCTCCAGCGGCATGCCGAGCTTTTCGGCCAGCTCTTCCGGGGTCGGCTCGCGGCCGATCTCGTTCAGCATCTGGCGCGAGGTGCGCACGATCTTGTTGATCGTTTCGATCATGTGCACCGGAATGCGGATGGTGCGCGCCTGGTCGGCGATCGAGCGGGTGATGGCCTGACGAATCCACCACGTTGCGTAGGTCGAGAACTTGTAGCCGCGGCGGTATTCGAATTTGTCGACCGCCTTCATCAGGCCGATGTTGCCTTCCTGAATGAGATCGAGGAACTGCAGGCCGCGGTTGGTGTATTTCTTGGCGATGGAGATGACGAGGCGCAGGTTGGCCTCCACCATTTCCTTCTTCGCCTGCCGCGCCTCGCGCTCGCCCTTCTGCACGCCCATCACGATCTTGCGGAATTCGCCGATCTCGAGACCGGTCAGCGCCGCCAGCTCCTGAATGTTCTGGCGCAGTTCCTTGATGCGGTCCTTCTCCACCGCGACGAAATTCTTCCAGCCCTTGGCGGCGAGTTTCGAAACGCGGTTGAGCCAGCGCGGATCGAGCTCCGAGCCCTGATAGTTCTTCAAAAAGTCTTCGCGGCCGACGCCGTGGCTGTCGCCGAGACGGAACAGGCGGCCCTCGTAGGACACGAGCTTCTTGTTGATGTCGTAAAGCTGCTCGACCAGTGAATCGATGCGCGCCTGGTTGAGGCGCAGCGACTTCACCTCGACGACGATCTCATCCTTGAGCTTCTTGTATTTGCGTTCCTGCGACGGCGAGAGCGACGGACCCTGCGGCCCGCTCTCCAGCTGGTTCTGGATGTCCTGCTCCTGCAGACGGCGCAGCTTCTTGTACTCGGACGCGATCTTGTCGAAGGTCTCGACCACCTTCGGCTTCAGCTCGGCCTCGATGGCCGCGAGCGACATCTGGTTCTCGAACTCGTCGTCCTCGTCCATGTCGGCTTCGGCGGCGGTTTCGCCCGGATCCTTGGCTTCGCCAGCAGGCGCAGCACGGAACGGCGTCGGCGACGGCGGCGCAGCCGGCGGCGCGGGCGCAACCGCGGCGATCACCTGCACGGTGCCGTCGGCATTGATCACCGCGTTGGTCGGCTGACCGTCAGGCCCCGTGGGGCCAGCGATCATCGCTGGATTGATGCCGTTCTTGCCTTCGGGGCCGGCATAGGTCGCTTCAAGATCGATGATGTCGCGAAGAAAGATTTTTCCTTCATTGAGTTCGTCGCGCCAGATGATGATGGCCTGGAAAGTCAGCGGGCTTTCGCAGAGTCCCGCGATCATCGCCTCGCGGCCAGCCTCGATGCGCTTGGCGATGGCGATTTCGCCTTCGCGCGACAGCAGCTCGACAGTGCCCATCTCGCGCAGATACATGCGCACGGGATCGTCGGTGCGCTCGCCCGGCTCGGACTTCTTGGTTTCGGTGACGGCCTTGGAGGTGACCTCGACGAGTTCGTTATCGGTCTCGTCGTCGGCGTCTTCCTGCTTCTCCTCGTCCTCCGCGTCCTCGTCGGATTCGGAGACGTTGATGCCCATGTCGGAGAGCATCGCCATGATGTCTTCGATCTGTTCGGGCGAGGTCTGGTCGGACGGGAGCACTTCGTTGAGCTGATCGAAGGTCACGAAGCCGCGCTTCTTGGCCTGCTTGATCATCTTCTTGACGGCGGCGTCGGAAAGATCGAGCAACGGCGACGGTGCGTCGGCGGAATCCTTCTCAGGCGTGTCGGCGGCCTTCTGATCCTTGTCTTTGTCCTTGATCGCTGCCGTCTTTGCCTTGGTGGCCATTCACTGCTCCTGAAACGCGCTCACGACGTGGGCGCATGGCCCGCGTAATTGTTGGGTCCGCTTTGATGCGGAAAGGGCGGCGCTTTTGAAGGCACCACCCGGGCCGGATTGACTTATGTCCCGACTTCTAGCGCAAGGCCGTTAAGCCCTGATTAACCCTGTTTTTGCGGCCAAAAACCCGGTTTGGCGAGTCTTTTTAAGGCCTTGTCTCTTCAAGAAAGACACCGGCGGAGGCTAAAAACCCCTCAGCGGCGGTTTCGTCAACTCCTGCGCTGGAACCTGCCCGAGGATTCTCCGAATCCCTCGATCAGGGCATCAAGGCCGTCCACGTCGGCGAGGCGGGCTTTCACATCGCGCAGCCAGTTCAGATTTTTCTCGCTGCTGTCTTGCCCAAGCGCCAGTTCGGCATCCTTGAGTTCTCTAAGTAAGGAGTGCCATTGGCGATGCAAGGCGACGAGCTGGTGCCAGGTGGCCTGAACATCGTCCCTTGCTGCGCCCGGCTGGGCGCCCCATACATTGCGGGTGGTGAGCGAACGCTCAACTCGTTGAATCTGCTCGGAATATCCAGCCCTGTCCAGGGTGGCGCGCAAACGGGTGCTTTCCGCCGCCGGATCGTCGGTCTGCGAATAATTTGAGAAGGCGCCGATAATCCCGGCCCGCAGCTTGTGGGCGTCCGGATGGGCCAGTTCCAGAGCAGCCACTTCCTCCAGATGATCGTGCAAAAGCCAGGGATGATTGAGCAGCGACAGCAGGATCAGAGCCTCGCGCCGGGACATCGCACTGCGCTGGCCGCGCATCACCGAGGAGCCCGCGAGCTGCGGACTGGCGACCTGATAGGGCGAGCGATTGATGGTGCGGGGACCTGTGGATAGCCCACCCGCAGCGCCCCCGCCGCGCCCCGGAAACGGCGGCCGGGACGAAAAAGCCGCGGCTGATTCGCTCCGGAAGCCGCCGCCAAAACGTCCTTGCCCCTGACCGCGAAACCCGCCGCCGCGCGGCCCATCGCGATAGCCAGCCTGATAACTTCCCTGAGGCGCGAAAGCGCCGCGCAGCCGGTCGGAGAAATCCTGCTTGTAGTATCGGCGCACGACTTCGTCCTGGATGCTCTTGGTCAGGTCGTTGATGCGCGCTTCAAGGGCAGCGCGGCGCTCGGGCGTTGCGAAGCTGCCGCCTTCGATTTCGCGCGACCACAAAACTTCCGCGAGCGGCCTTGCAGCGCTCAGCACCTCATCAATCGCGGCGCGGCCTCCGGTGCGCGCAAGATCGTCGGGGTCCTGTCCCTCAGGCATGAGCGCGAACCGCAAACTCTTGCCGGGCTTGAGATGCGGAAGCGCCAGATCTGCTGCACGCAGCGCCGCACGCTGGCCCGCGCCGTCACCGTCGAAACACAGGATCGGCTCGTCCGCCATCTTCCAGAGCAGCGCGAGCTGGTTTTCGGTCAGCGCGGTGCCGAGCGGCGCAACCGCGCCGGGAAAGCCCGTTGTGACCAGCGCGATCACATCGACATAGCCCTCGGCGACAATAAGCTGCGCGCCTTCATGCGCGGCCTGCCGGGCGGTGGCGATGTTGTAGAGATTGTCGCCCTTGTGAAACAGCACGCCGTCGGCGGAGTTGAGATACTTTGCCGGCGCATCCTTCTCCATCGCGCGCCCGCCGAAGGCGATGACGCGACCCCGGGCATCGGCGATGGGAAACATCACGCGGTCGCGGAAGCGATCGTAAGGAACGGGAATGTCCTCGCCCGCGCTCAAGAGCCGCGCCTCGATCATGTCATCGACCGAGACGCCAAGACCGCCGAGATGCTCCTTGAGCGCAAAACGCTCGGGCGGCGCATAGCCAAGACGGAACTGCACCTGCGTCGCTGGCGTGATGGCGCGGTCGGCTAGATAGCCGCGCGCCTTCGCGCCCGTGCGCGCTGCCAGCGTGTCCGCATAAAACTTCGCGGCGAGGTCCATCACATCGTACAGCGTCTTGCGGCGCTGCTCGTGACGTGCGGCATCGGGCGTCACCGCAGGCAACGGCATGCCCGCTTGCGAGGCGGCAACTTCCACCGCTTCCACAAAGCCGAGACCTTCGGTCTCCATGATGAAGTCAAAGATGTTGCCGTGCTTGCCGGACGCGAAGCAGTGATAGAAGCCCTTCTGGTCGTTCACGGTGAACGAGGGCGTTTTCTCCTGCTTGAACGGCGACAGCCCCTTGTATTCCTTGCCCGCGCGCTTGAGCTTGACGCGCTTGCCCACGACTTCCGAAACCGGAAGCCGGGCGCGCAGCTCTTCAAGAAATTGGGGCGTAAAGCGCAAGGTCAGGACTCAGGGTTTTGCCAACCGATCATCCATATAGGGTCTCCGCCCCGAACCCTCCATAAGGGGGCATACGAACGGAGTTGTCCCCATTGAACACAGCAGGATTCAGCCGGTCAGCGCCCGCCGGTCCCGCCGGAACATGACCGCCAGATAGTCCGCTACCGCCCGCACCCGCGGCAGGCGCGCCACGTCCTTGCGCAGCAGCATCCAGACCTCGCGATCCGGCGGCTTTTTGGGCAGCACGACCGGCACCAGCCGGGAATCGTTGTTCCCGACATGGAGCGGCAATTGCGCCACCCCAAGCCCGGCGCGCGCCGCTGCGGCCTGGGTCGCCTGGCTGTTGGTGCGGACGACGAAGCGGGCCTGCGGAAACTCGCGATTGAGCCATGCGGCATCGGCTATGAACTCGTTCTCGTCATCGAACCCGATCATCGCAGGCGACGGATTCTTGCCGAGCGTTTTTGCGTAACCGCGCGAGGCATAGAACGAGAACGTGACGCTCGACAGCCGCCGCGCCAGCAACTCGCTGTCCTTCGGCCGCCCGAAGCGCAGGGCGATGTCGGCCTCCCGGCGCGACAGACTGATCACCCGCGAGTCCGCGATGATCTCCAGATCAATGCCGGGATGCCGCCTGTGAAAGTCGCCGAGCCGATCGACCACGAACTGCTCCGCCATCGAGCGCGCCATGGTCAGGCGGACAAGGCCCGACAATCCTGCATCGGACGAGGCAAGGTCGGTGCTCGCCTGAGCCGCCTCCTCCATGGTGCGCGCAAGCTGTTCGACACGGCGGCCGCGCGCGGTGGGCGCGTAGCCGTCCGCCTTGCGGTCGAACAGGGGAGCCTGCAACGCCGCCTCGAGGCTGGCAACGCGGCGTGCCACGGTGGCGTGACTCACCTTCAGCGCCCGCGCCGCCGCTGACAGGCTGCCGTGACGGGACAGCGCGAGGAAATAGCGAAGGTCGTCCCAGTCGGGGTCTGATCGTTTTTGCACAGGCATGGCGCAATTATAGACAATTTCGCACAGGCCATCCATAGCCTATGGTCCGCCCACATTGTTTCACTAGGAAATCGGCCCATGACCGCCCAATCGCTGCTTCAGATCGTCAAGGCTCCGCTGCATCCGAGCCCGCTCGACAAATCCGCCCTCGTCATCATCGACGCCCAGCTCGAATATCAGAACGGCAAGCTGCCGCTCGACGGCATCGACAATGCCGTCCTGGAAGCCGCCAAGCTCCTGAAGCTGGCGCGCGAGCGCGGCGTGCCGGTGTTTCATGTGGTTCATCACAGCCCGGCAGGCGCGCCGCTGTTCGACGAGACAACACCGCAGGGCGCGATCATGCCGCTGCTGACACCAGCGGCGGGCGAAGTCGTGGTGCGCAAGACGCTGCCGAACTCGTTCGCGGGCACCGATCTCGATGCGCTGGTGAAAAGCACCGGCCGCACCGAACTGATTATCGCGGGCTTCATGACTCACATGTGCGTCAGCGCCACGGCGCGCGCCGCAACCGACCTGAAATACCGCAGCACCGTTGTCGCGAACGCGACCGCAACACGCGACCTGCCCGATCCGCTCGGCGGCACAATCCCAGCCAGCGTGGTCCATCGCGTCGCGCTAACCGAACTGGCGGATCGTTTTGCGATCGTGGTGAAGGATACGGCAGCGCTGACGGCGGCGCCGAAGACGTAACTACATCTCGACTTCGTCGAAGCGGCCGGACTTGATCCACTCACGGCCCTCGACCGTCCGGTTGTAGACATACATCCAGGCTTCGGACGGCGCGCCGTTGCCGACAATCACGTTCTGAAGCAGACGCAGATATTGCGTCGGCTTCGGATCGTCGGGACCGCAGCCTTCATAGCGATCCAGCGCGGCCAGAAGATCGAGATCGTTCAAATCATAAACGTCGCCGAACACCCACTCATCCGGCTGGCTTGAGGGAACGGCGCCGGGATAATGCGTGATGCGGTAAAGCCTGCCATTGTAGCGTGCTTCGCCGACATGCTTCGCCTTGGCAGCCAGCTGCCCCGCCAACGGATGACGGGAACCACGCCTCAAGGTGCCATAGACGAACAACCGCTCTGTCATACCAGTCAGCTTGCCTTTGCTTCGGTCACCTCATCGCTGACGACAACGAACCTGTTCAGCACCATCCGCCCGAACGTGGTGGACAATGCAACATCGGCCGCATCGCGGCCAGTTCCCATCAGGATGCGGCCGATGCGCGGCTTATTGTGACGCGCATCGAACGTATACCATTTGCCTGAAAGATAGACTTCATACCAGCCCGAAAAATCCATCGGCGCCGGATCCGGTGGAATTCCGATGTCGCCCATATAGCCCGTGACGTAACGCGCCGGAATGTTCATGCAGCGGCACAGCGTCAGCGCCAGATGGGCAAAATCGCGGCAGACGCCTTCGCGTTCCTCGAACACGTCGAACGCGGACTTGGTCGGGCGCGCGCGCTGGTAATCGAACCGGACGTGATTGTGCACCCAGCTGTTGATCGCCTGCACGCGCTCCCAGCCCGGGGACGTATTGCCGAACTGCGACCACGCAAAATCGACCAAGCGGTCTGTTTCGCAATAACGGCTTGCCATCAGGTAGAGCAGCACTTCGTCCGGCAATTCCTCCACCGGCATCTGCCGCGCCTCCGGCACGATGGCGTCCGGCAAACCCGTATCGCGAACCAGCGTATCACCGCGAAAGGTGATGCCACCCGGCGGAGCGGTCAGCCTCCCGCAGAGATTGCCGAAACTGTCGTGAAAGTACCGGATACGCACATCCGGATCGGTCACGATGACCTCTTCGCCGACGATATCCTTCGCGCGCGACGGATGAACCCGCAACATGACCACCATCGGTGTTTCCGCAACCGCGCCATAGGAAATCTCGAAACCAACCCGGATCAGCATTTCTGATCTTCCCCCACGGAGAGGACGTGAATGGTCACATCCATGCCAAGATACGCATCAGCCGGTCCCATATAGGTGCCGTGCAGCGGGACCGCCTGATGCGGATCGCGCGCCACAGCCACGCGAATGAGATCGCGGCTGCCCACGATGCCGTTGGTCGGATCGAACTCGACCCAGCCCGCGCCCGGCAGATAGGCCCGCACCCATGCATGGGTGTTGCCGCCTCCGACATAGCCATGAGCCTTGTCGCCGGGAATGAAGATGTAGCCGCTGACAAAACGCGCGGCGATGCCGAGACGGCGCAGCGCCTCGATCATGAACAGCGCGAAATCGCGGCAGGTGCCTGAACCAATACTCAGGGTATCCAGCGGATGCTGGGTGCCGTGTTCGTGGCGCTTGCGATATCCGAACGAGGCCCGCACACCATGAGTCATGCCGATCAGCACGTCCAGCGTCGGGGTGCGGCTGCTGTTGCTAAGAAACTGCCGCGCCCATGCCGCCAGTGCGCCGTGCGGATCGCTGTATTGCGGCGTCATTGACGACGTCAGGTCCGCCAGTTCGTCGGCCTCGTAGGCGAAGGGGTAATAATAGGCGTCGTCATCCGCCATCAATACGATGTTCTCGAGCGGATAGTGCTCGACGGTGATGGTGGAATCGAACACCAGCCGGTCGGATTCGGTGTCGAAATCCGCGATGGCGACGCTGTTGCCGAACACATCGTGGATGCGGCGCAGGGACGACGGCTGCGGAAAAATATCGAGCCGCTCCGACAACACATGGATGTCGTGACCGTCGCGCGGACGCAGCATCAGCCGGTGCTCGCCGAACGCCACCGGCCGGTCATAGCGATACTCGGTCTTGTGATGAATCGTCAGCAGGGGCATCGTCTCGTTCGGGCCGATTGAATTCGTCTGCGAATCATACATGCTGTTTTTGGCTGCATTTCCGGCTTAATGTTGGGCTTGGATGCCGCTGAGACAGGCAAAGAAAGCACCCAAGACAATATGGCCCTGCCCGCTTCAGCCGATACTTTACGACTCCTGGACGCCGACGAAGTTCCGCCGGTGCTTGAGGAAAATGCGAGCAGCCAGTCGCCGTTTGTCTTCACCTGCGATCATTACGGCCGCTTGATCCCGCGCGCGCTCGGCGACCTCGGTGTGCCTGCCGGCGAAATGGAGCGGCATATCGCATGGGACATCGGCATTGCCGGCGTCGCGACGCTCCTTGCAAAGGAGATGGGCGTCCATCTCATCGCGCAGCGCTATTCGCGTCTCGTGATCGACTGCAACCGGCCGTTCGACAGCCCCGGCTCGATTCCGCTGATCAGCGAGGCGACGGAAATTCCCGGCAACGGCGGGCTCGATGCGGCGCAGGTCGCCGCGCGCCGGCAGGCGATCTTCACGCCTTATCACAGCCGGATCGCGCAGGCGCTCGACGCGCGCAAGGCGCAGGGCCTGCCGACCATTCTGGTGTCGCTGCATTCGTTCACGCCGGTCTATGCCGGAATTGCGCGGCCCTGGCACATCGGCACGCTGTATCACCGCGACGACCGGCTGCCGCATCTGCTCCGCGACAAGCTGCGCCTCGAGGGCGATCTGGTGGTCGGCGACAACGAACCCTATGCAGTCAGCGACGCGACCGACTACACGATCCCGGTGCATGGCGAGAAGCGCGGGCTGATGCACACCGGCATAGAGATCCGGCAGGACCTGATCGGCGATCCATCCGGCCAGCAGCAATGGGCTGAACGTCTCGCGCGCATCCTGCGCGAGATCGAGGAAGGCCTGCACGCCAGGAAACTGATGCCGGCCGAGTAACGGCTAGCCCTTCGTCGCGACGTAATAGGCCAGAGCCCAGATCACCGCCACGACCACCCAGAGAAACCACGCGGCCTTGGCGCGCGGCTCCAGCACCGACTCGGTCGGATTCTGCGGATTGACGTAGACATCGACCATCGCGCCTTCCGGATATTTCTTGACGTAACGCTGCACGCCCCAGTCGGATGTGGAGGACACCTGTCCGTTCATGCTGGCGACGAGGCCGGTGTAGTCCATGTTCTCGTAGCGATAGGTGTAGGAAATGTTCGCTCTGAACATGATCGGCCCGCGCGAGCCGCTGTCATCCGCCCGGGCGCGAAAGCGGTCGAGACCCGATGTTTTGATCTTGCCCCTCACCACCGGCCACTTGCGCGCCAGCGCCGCATGACGATGCAGACCGATGGCGAACAATGCAATCGCCGCACCGAAGGCGCCGAGCGCCACTGTCATTCCCGACATCTGCGGATGCGGCAGTTGTGTCGAGACGAAATCCGTCAGCTTGTGAAAGCCAATCGCTCCGCCAAACACCAGCAAGACGGCGATCACCACCATCCAGCCGATACAACCCCACATGCCCTTCGGCATGTCGCGCTCCAGCACCGCTTCGCCGCGCTTGTTCGGATTGTAATAGACGGTGACAGCCGTGCCGACGGGATAACGCGCAAGGGTTTCCGCGACTTCGAAATTGCCGCGATCCTCGCCAATGGTGACGCGATTGTTGCGATACGTTTGCCCCGCGATCACATATTCATAGGTGACATTGGCGAAGTTGCGCTCCTCGTAATAGTGCCCCTCCTCGCGATTGCCGTCGATTACCCGGACGTCGCGCGTTTCGGGCTTCGAGACCACGACCTTGCCCGGCACGCTCGGCCAGTCGCTGGCGGCACGCACTTCCAGATATTTGTAGATCGCGGCGACGACGATGAGGCCGACCGGGGCCAGCAGCATCGCATAGACGAACCACGGGATATCCGGCAGCATCCTTACCTCGCGCGTGTCAGGGCGAGCCAGATGCCGCCGCCGATCATGAAGCCGCCGGAGATACGTGAGACGAGGCGCACGCGCTGCGCCGACAACAGCTTGCCCGCGCGCCCGGCCAGCAGTGCATAAGTCCCGTCGGACAGCGCGGCGATCACTGTAAATGTCGCGCCGAGCAGGACGACCTGCGGCAGGTGATCCTGCGTCATGTCCACAAACTGCGGAATGAACGCGCCGAAGAACACCAGCACCTTCGGGTTACTCAGCAGCACCAAAAAGCCCTGCAGGAAAAATCCGCCGCGTGGCGGCGGTGGCGCTTCGGTCGCCGACATTTCGCCGCTGGAGCGAACCAGCTTGATGCCGAGCCAGACCAGGTAGGCGGCACCGGCGAAGCGCACCCATTCGAACCAGTAACCCATGGTCGCCATCAGCGAGGTGAGGCCCACCGCAATGATGCCGATGATAATCACAAGGCCGAGCTGCGCACCGGCAATGTTGGTGAGCGCGGCGCGCGTGCCGTAACGCAGGCCATTGGCGATCACCAGCGTCACAATCGGACCCGGCAGGATCGCGAGCGCGACACAGGCGGCGACATAGGCAAGATAGACCTGAAGCGACATGGAAAGTCCCCGATGCGGTAAGGCCGCATCAAAGAATGAGACGCCGCGAGAAAGCAAGCGGTTCAACTGCGCGGGAATGATTTGGGCTGGATACTGTAACTGTTTACTTCCTCTCCCCGCCCTGCGGGGAGAGGAAAGACACCGATCTAGCCCAGTGTCCGCAGCTCACGCCGGAGCACCTTGCCGGTCGCCGTCATCGGCAAGGTTTCCGCGAACTGGATGTGACGCGGATATTCGTGCGCGGCGAGCTGCACTTTGACGAAATCCTGAATCTCCTTGGCGAGTTCATCGCTCGGTGCAAAGCCCGGACGCAGCACGATCCAAGCCTTGATCGCCTCGGTGCGGATCGGATCGGGAATGCCGACCACGGCGGACATCGCCACCGCCGGATGCTTCATCAGGGTGTGCTCGATCTCCGCCGGACCGATGCGATAACCCGCGCTGGTGATCACGTCGTCCTCGCGGCTGACGTACCAGAAATAGCCGTCATCATCCTGCACGCCGAGATCGCCGGTGAGCAAAAAGCCGTTCGCGTATTTCTTTTCGGTGGCTTCCGGATTCTGCCAGTATTCCAGCATGGTCACCGGATTGGGCACACGGACGCCGACAATGCCACGCGCATTGCGCGGCTGCTCTTCGCCCTGCTCGTTGACAATGCGCACATCGAAACCCGGCGTCGGCTTGCCCATCGAGCCGGGCCGGATCGGAAACAGATTTGAATTGTTGGCGAGCACCAGATTGCATTCGGTCTGGCCGTAAATTTCATGCACATCGACGCCGAACGTGGCGCGTACCCATTCGATCAGTTCGGCGCCGAGCGATTCGCCGCCGGAGAAAATGCTGCGCAGCTTGACGCCGCTATGTTTGACATTGGCCTGACGCATCAGCTTGAGCGCGGTCGGCGGCAGGAACACGTTGCGCACGCCGTGATCGGCCATCAGTTGCATCGCCGCCTGCGGCTCGAACTTCTTGGCGCGATAGCCGAGCATCGGCACGCCGTGATACCAGGCCGGAAACAGCGCATCGAACAATCCGCCGATCCACGCCCAGTCCGCCGGAGTCCACATCAGGTCGCCGGGCTTGGGCAGGAAGTCATGTGCCATCTCGACATTGGGCAGATGGCCGAGCAGCACGCGATGGGCATGGAGCGCGCCTTTCGGATTTCCCGTGGTGCCGGACGTATAGATGATGATGGCCGGATCGTCCGGGCTGGTGTCGACGGTCTGGAAATTCTCCGATGCGTCTTCGATCGACTGCCAGAACGATTTCGCGCCCGCATGAACGGTGCCGCTGGTGATGTAGATGTCCTGCAGATGCGGAAGCCGGTCGCGAATCTTGGAGAGCTTCTCCCAGCCCCCCTCATCGGTGATGACAGCCTTCGCGCCGCTGTTCGACAGCCGGTACTCCAGCGCGTCCTCGCCGAACAGCGTGAACAACGGCACCGAGATCATGCCGGAGCGGAACGCGGCGAGATGCGCGATCGGCAATTCCACCGACTGCGACAGGAACACCGCGACGCGGTCGCCGCGCTTCAGGCCATCGGCCTTGAGCACATTGGCGAAGCTCTTTGATAGTCCGCTAATCTCATCGAACGACAGCTTCTGCGTTCCGCCGTCCTCGTCGACATAGATCAGCGCCAGCCTGCCGCTGCCATCGGCATAACGGTCGCACGCCGCCGTCGCGATATTGAACGTCGCCGGAATGTCCCAGCGAAAATCGCGATAAAGTTGATCGTAATTCGTTGAGGGTGTTAACATGCGAAAATACTCATACTTTTATTAGACTATGTATCAGCGACCACTGCATTTCAATTGAAAGCCTTCAATGTCCCGTTTCGATAAGCTTGTTGCAGACAGGTTTGAGCAAGCCGAGAACGAAGGCCGACTGAACCGCAACAATTCCCGCGAGGTCGCGGAATTCTACAATTGGCTCCGCGAGAGACTTCACCGAAATTATGGTGGACGAAGCGATTATGAAAGCATTCGCGCGGAGATCGAGGACGCGATCGACTTCCATCAAACATCGTTGAATTTGAGCGACGGATACCAGGAGCAGCACGGACATCTTGCACGGCGCGCCGCACACGGCATCAAGAGAGGCATCGAGAAAGCCGACAAATCCTATGAGAGCGTGTGGGGCTTTGGGTCCAAGGTCGTCAAGCTCGGAATTCTGGTCGCCAGTGCGGGGGCCGCCATCATGGTCGGCGTCTGGTTCTTCTGGTCGAATGAAGCCTCCCTGCCAAAGCTCCAGCGGGCCGCGCTGGAAAATACCGCCTGCCGCCCATTGTCAAAGGATCAGTGCGACAGTCTCGTGTCCGCTATTGAGCGGACCAAAAGCAGCTTCGCCATCACGGCTGCGAATTCCGGCGACCTCCAGCCTGCGGAAAAGGCTATTCAGGCAAATGCCCGCAAGGTTGAAGGCGATCCAAATGCCAGCGGCGGAACCAAGGCGCAGGCCGCTGCGGATTCCGCCATCGTTGCCCTGGCTATCAGCCGCCTTGAGGCCGAGATGAAGCGCACGGCCGATGGCGTCGACAAGCTTGGCCGAACCGCAGATACGCTCAAGAGAGAGACGAGCGACGATCCGCGCAAGGAGCTACAGAACCTCGGAATCCCCTGGACCAGTGACGAATATGCCGGCGTCATCATGCGATGCGACGTTCGGGGCATTCGGCTGTTTCGTCAAAGCGGCATGAAAATGCTCGCTCAATCCGCGCAACCAATTCTGGAAGCCACTAAAAACGTTTCGTGCCTGGAGGAAGTTCGCGATGAACTCGCGACGTTCAGGGAAGAAGCCTGTTTCAGGGATCGCATGTCGATCCCGTTCACCTTCGCCTTCAAGCAACCTGACCACCGCGCTTTCATCGAAAGCCTCTGCGGCGAAGCCCGGCTTCGCGAGAAATACCCCATCCTTTATGGAGATAAGCCAAAGGGGCCACTCACGGGCCTGAGTGCGGAGATCGCTGCGAAAGTACCTCTTACGCTCAGCGACGAGGACGTAAAAACTGAACGCGAACGTTTGAAGCTGCTTTTTCCCGGCGCAGCGAACCCACAACCCGCGACGCAATCGGCACCTTCGGCTGCGATCCCGGCAACGTCACCCCCCGCACCATCAGCCCCCGCCGAACCTGCACTTGCGCCGAACTATATCCGGGCAAACATGCTGTCGCGTGCCGTTCATCACGGCAAGGCGATATATATGTACTATCCTGACGGAAGACTCGAAGTATCCCCTGACGGGACCAACGTCCTGACAGGATCATATCGGATCGAATCCGACGGCCGTGTCTGCTGGAACACCAGCCAGCTTGGCCGCAACTGCTTCGAATACTATCGGCGGGGCGCGACGTTGCGCGTGAGACGTGCCGACGCCAACAACCGTAATGATATTGGCGCCGTAACGCTCGCGCAGCCCGCTAGCCGGTGAGCGCAGCCTTCACGAGGCCGCTGGCCTTGCCGAAATCCATCTGGCCGGCATACTTCGCCTTCAGCGCGCCGATCACCTTACCCATGTCCTTCATGCCGGCTGCACCCGTCTCTTTGACAATCGCGGCAATCGCGGCGTTCACTTCATCATCGGACATCTGCTTGGGCAGATAGGCCGAGATCACCGCGATCTCCTCGCGCTCCGCGGCGGCGAGTTCAGGGCGGCCGCCCTTGTCGTAAAGCGCGACCGATTCCTGGCGCTGCTTGATCATCTTCTGCAGCAGGCCGAGAAGATCTTCGTCGCTAAGCGGCGGCTTGCCCTGCCCGCGCGCGTCGATGTCGGCGTTTTTCAGCGAAGAATTGACCATGCGCAGGGTCGACAGCTTGCGCTCGTCCTTCGCCTTCATGGCGTCCTTGATGGCGTTGTTGATGGCATCGCGCAGCATCGGTATCTCCTGCTTCAAATCGATTTGCCGCTGATTTAGGGCGTTTCGCGCTGTTGCACAACCGACAGGCTACATCTCCAGCCAGTCGAGCAGCGCCTCGGTCAATGCGTCCGGCTTCTCAAGCTGCGGAAGATGGCCGCAATCGGCGATCTTCACGAACTTCGCACCCGGAATTGCATTCGCCATGTCAACGGATGCGTCTTGAGGAACCATGTTGTCGGTGTCGCAGGTCAAAACCAGCGTCGGGCACTTGATCGTCGCCAGAGTCGGCCGGGAGTCGATGCGGCCGCTGATGGCTTCAAGCTGCCACACAAAAGCATCGGGGCCCACATCGTCCGCCATGTCGAGCGCGATCTGTTTCAGCCGGGCATCGTTGGCGCGCGAGGGATGCACGAAGTTGGTGAACAGGCGATCTATCACCGCGCGGTAGCCGCCCTGCTTCACCTCGGCGATCATCTCCCGCCGCTTCGCAGTGACCTCCGGCGCTTCGGGCCGCGCCGATGTGTTGAGCAGCGCCAATCGCCCGATCCGCTCGGGCGCCTGCCGGACCATCTCCAATATGATGTAACCGCCCATGGAATGACCGGCGAGCGAGAAGCGCAGCGGCGCTTCGGCCAGAATGCGCCGTGCAATCGCTGCCATGTCACCGCCGCGCGCATGGTTGGCGAGGAACACCGGCCCCTGCCGCCACAGCGCAGGAATCTGCGGATCGTAGATGCGCGGCGAACAGCCAAGGCCGGGAACGAGCACGACGGGAAGCGAATGGGGCATCTGACACTCCGGACGATCCTCATGGTGAGGAGCGCCGTCTCCGGCGCGTCTCGAACCATGAGGTGATGATCCTCATCCTTCGAGACGCACGCAAGAGCGCGCTCCTCAGGATGAGGGCAACAATTAATTAAGCCACGCCGCGTTTGCGGCCTTCCCAGTAAGGCGCGCGCAGCGCCTTGCGATCGATCTTGCCGAGGCCGGTCACCGGGATCGCTTCCACAAAATCGATGGTCTTGGGTGACCACGGCGCGCCGCGCTTGTCCTTCACATGGGCCTGCAGCTCGGCAGCGCCGCTGTTGGCGCCGGCCTTCAGCACCACAAAGCCCTTCACCGCCTCGCCCCACTTCTCATCCGGAATGCCAATGACGGCGGCGGACGCCACCGAGGGATGCGACATCAAGGCATCCTCGACCTCGCGCGGATAGATGTTGAAGCCGCCGGAGATGATCATGTCCTTGGTGCGGTCCACGATATAGAAGAAGCCTTCGTCGTCCTTCACGGCGACATCGCCGGTGTGCAGCCAGCCGCCGCGCAGCGTCTCGGCATTCGCATCCGGCCGCTTCCAGTAGCCGTCCATCACCAGCGGACCGCGCACGCAGATTTCGCCCGGCTCGTTGATACCGACTTCCTTCATGTCTGCATCGAACAGTTTGACATCGACGCCGGGGCTGGCGCGTCCGCAGGAGCCGAGACGTCCCGGCCTCGTCTCATCGTGATCGATCTTGCGCATGGAGGTGATGACCTGCGGCGCTTCGGTCTGTCCGTAAAGCTGCACGAACACCTTGCCGAATATCTTCATGCCTTCCATCAGCCTGTCCGGCGACATCGGCGCGGCGCCATAGACGATCATCTGCAGCGATGACAGGTCGTGGCGCTTGCGCAGATCCTCGTTGTCGATCAGCAAATAGATCAGCGTCGGCACCAGGAAGGTCGCGTTGATCTTCTCGGATGCGACCACACCGGCATAAACCTCTGGCTCGAATCCTTGCACAAGGCGCATCAGGCCGCCGCGCATCATCACCGGAAACAGCGTGACGCCGGCGGCGTGGCTGATCGGGGTCGCGGCGAGGAAACGAATCTGCTCGGGCCAATCCCAGTCGGAGTAGAGCAGCAGCGTCATGGTCACCAGCGAGCGGTGCGACAGCATCACGCCCTTGGAGCGGCCGGTGGTGCCGCCGGTGTAAGCCAGAAATGCGATCTCGTGGGACGCGCTCTCATCGACCAGCGGCGCAGGCTTGACGGCGGCGAGGTCCGGCATGATGTCGCGCACGCCGTCCATCGGCCCGATCGAATACAGATTCTTCAGTCCCGGCACCCGGCTCTTGATGGCAAGCCCGCGCGAGCCGAACTTCGCGCCCTCCACGATCAGGAGATCGATCTCGGCGTCTTCAATGATGAAGGCGTGGTCGTCCTCCGCTGCCATCGGATGCAGCGGCGTGTAGCGCACACCCATCACGAGGGCCGCGCAGATCGCCGCCCAGGCCTCGGCGCGGTTGCTGGCGAGAATGGAGAGCGCGCTGCCCTTCTTCAGGCCGAGCGAACGGAACAGGCTGATGAACCGGGCCACGGTGTCGCCGAACTCGCGGTAGCTCCACCGCACCTTGCCGTCGGCAATGGCGGGCTGATCGCCGAACCGCGCAATGGCGTTGACCACCATATTGCCGATGGTTCCGCCCGAATGCAGATGCCGCAAATCGGGCGTGTTCGTCGCCGTGTTCATCCTTAAGTCTCCTGCCTGACTACTGTTCTTTTTGTCGCCGCGGGGAGCGCAGATTAGGCGGCCTCTGCCGGGTGTCAAATATGTGCAAATCACATGAATTTCGGGCGTTTCTGCCTTTGACGCGCCGCGGCACAAGAGTTATGTCATGCGCTTATGACCACATCAGACAATTCCTCAGCCTGGCCGGACCTCAAACCGACCGCGCTCCTCGTGCTTGCCGACGGCACCGTGCTTGAAGGCTTCGGCCTCGGCGCGGAGGGCCAGGCGGTCGGCGAAGTCTGCTTCAACACGGCGATGACCGGTTATGAGGAAATCCTCACCGATCCGTCCTATGCCGGGCAGCTCATCACTTTCACATTTCCCCACATCGGAAATGTCGGAACCAACGACGAAGACATCGAAACGGTGAACATGGCGGCGACGCCGGGTGCGCGCGGGGTGATCCTGCGCGCCTCGATCACCGATCCATCGAACTACCGCGCCACCAGACATCTCGATGCCTGGCTGAAGGCGCGCGGCATCATCGGCATCTCCGGCATCGACACCCGCGCCCTCACCGCGCTGATCCGCACCAAGGGCATGCCCAATGCCGTGATCGCGCACGCCAAGGACGGCAAGTTCGATCTGCATGGCCTTAAGGAAGAAGCCCGCGAGTGGCCGGGCCTCGAGGGCATGGACCTCGTGCCGATGGTGACCAGCACCCAGCGTTTCAACTGGGACGAGACGCCATGGGAATGGAACAAGGGTTTCGGCAAGCAGGACAAGCCGGAGTTCAACGTCGTCGCCATCGACTACGGCATCAAGCGCAACATCCTGCGCCTGCTCGCGGGCGAAGGCTGCAAGGTGACGGTTGTCACTGCGAAAACCTCTGCCGAAGACATTCTGGCGATGAAGCCGGATGGCGTGTTCCTGTCGAACGGTCCCGGCGATCCGGCGGAAACCGGAAAGTACGCCGTGCCTGTCATCAAGAAGGTGATCGATTCAGGCACGCCGACATTCGGCATCTGCCTCGGCCATCAGATGCTCGGCCTGGCGCTGGGCGGCAAGACCATGAAGATGCATCAGGGCCATCACGGCGCGAACCATCCGGTGAAGGACCTCACCACCGGCAAGGTCGAGATCACCTCGATGAACCATGGCTTCGCGGTGGACAAGGCCACGCTGCCGGGCAATGTCGAGCAGACTCACATCTCTTTGTTCGATGATTCCAACTGCGGCATCGCGCTGAAAGACAAGCCGGTGTTCTCGGTGCAATACCACCCCGAAGCCTCGCCCGGCCCGCGCGACTCGCACTACCTGTTCACGCGGTTCGCGGACCTGATGCGCGAGAAGAAGCGGGCTTGAGCACGGATTCGCCTCGTCCCACAAGCTACGGCCTCACTCCGGCAACGGAGCTGGCCGCCATGAGCGGCATCGACTTTCTGCGCAAGATGTTCGCCGGTGAACTGCCGCACGCCACCATGATGCAGCAGGTCGGCTTCACGCGCGGCAGCGCCGAACCCGGCCTTGTGGTGTTTCAGGCCATGCCCGGACCGCAGCATTACAATCCGATCGGCAGTGTCCATGGCGGTTTCACCGCCACGCTGCTCGATTCCGCCATGGGCTGTGCCGTGCAGTCGATGCTGCCTGCCGGAACGATCTACACAACATTGGAGTTCAAGATTTCGCTGGTGCGGGCCATCACCAAGGAAACCGGTGAAGTTCGCGCCGAAGGCCGCGCGCTCAATGTCGGCCGCCGCGTCGGCACAGCCGAAGGACGCCTGCTCGATTCACAAGGGCGCCTGCTCGCCCACGGCACCACGACCTGCCTTGTGATGGACGCACTGAAGGGCTAGGGCACGTTCGCTTCACCAGATTACCAACGCGCCCAATTTCTAATCTCACGCGTTTTCATAACGCGAACCGGTGCCCACTTCGCTTGAAAAACGTTTTGACGATCATCACGTCGCGCTGAGTTCAGCCCAGTCGAATTCCGCTTCCAGCTGATGAAATGCGTCGTCGCCGATCTCGCCCGAGTCACGCATCTCGAACAGCACACGACGCGCAGCGCCGATGGCTTGCCGCCGCAGCGGATCCGCGGGCAATTCGCTTGAGGTCAGGCCGTCGGGATTGTTCTCCGCCTGATCGAGCAACTGGCGATATTCCAGCCGCAACAACTCCGCTTCCGGCGTGGTGTTGCCATCGATGGCTTCGAGCGCTGCATGAAACGCAGCCCGCCGCGCCCAGCCGACTTCATGCCCGAGGGGATCGCCGTCATCCAGTGCGAACCAGTTGATCAGCGGCCGCAGCGTCAGCCCCTGAATGACGAGCGTGCCCAGCACCACACCGAAGGCCGTGAGCAGGATCAAGTCGCGATAGGGAAAGCCCATCGGCAGCGCGAAGGCAGCTGCAAGCGTGACGATGCCGCGCATCCCGCACCATGCGATCAACAGGCTGCTCTTGATCGACGGCGCACCTGACTTGCGTTCGGGATTGTAGCCATAGCGCAGGAACTTCGCGCGCACGACCCCGATGTAGCACATCATCCAGACGATCCGCACCGCGATCACGGTGGCGAGCACGATGCCGGCAACAATGCAGTATTGCCAGCGCACGCCGTCGTCCAATCCGTTCCAGATCGGACGGAGCTGCATGCCGATCAGTACAAAGGCCATGACGTTGAGAAGAAAGACGACGGTTTCCCACACCGCATAGGACGGCACGCGCAGCCGCGCCGTAGTGCGCACCGGTGCGCTACGTGCGAGGGTGATGGCATAGATCACAATGGTCAGAATCGGTGACAGTTCGAGCTTTTCAGCGACGATCCAGACCACGAATGTGGTCGCGAACTGCATGATGATCGCAGTCGGCACGTCGGTGATCCTGCCGAGCAGCCGCACCATCACCTGCGCGAGCGCATAGCCCGCAACGAGGCTGCCGATCAGCGTCAGCGTCAGCGCCGGGGCGACATCTTCCAGACGCAGCGATGAGGCCATCGCCGCCCCGGCGGCGATACGATAGATCAACAACGCGCTGGCATCGTTGAGCAGGCTTTCGCCTTCGAGAATCTTCAGGATGCGATAGGGCAGCCGGACACTACGCAGGATCGCCGTAGCAGCCGCTGCGTCCGGCGGCGCGACGATGGCGCCGAGCGCAACTGCTGCGGCCCATGGCATGTTCGGCACAAACCAGCGCGCCACGATGGCCACCGCCACAGTGGTCACGCCGACCGCAGCCAGCACCAGCATGGTGACGGGAAGCCAGTTGTCCCGCAGGTCGCGTGTGGAGGTGTCGAACGCGGCATCGAGCAGAACGGGCGCAACGAACAACGCCAGCGCCAGAGTAGGCTCCAGCGTCCAGTTGGGCGAATTCGGAAGAAACGCGATCGCGATGCCGCCAAGCGCCAGAAAGGTCGGATACGGCACGCCGATGCGGCGCGCCAGCGCCGACAACAGCATGGCCCCCAGGAGCAGGCCGATCAGCCATTCGAATGCGTGCAAGTGTCGTCTCCTGAATGATGGATCAGCTTACGCGATCGCAATGTCAGGAGCAAAATCGGCAGGATTCCTCCGTTCGCACTTGCAGGTGCAAACCGCTCTATTTTATATGACATATATCATCTAAAATCGCGAGCAATCACATGACATCCCCGATATCCGGCTTCGACTATTTCAGCGGCATCAAGAACGGCACCATCGCGCCGCCGCCGATGCCGAAACTGTTCGGCATCGAGATCGTCGAAGTCGAGCCCGGCCATATCGTGTTGACAGCGACGCCGCAGCCCGAACACAACAACCCGATGGGCATCACCCACGGAGGTTATGCCGCCGTCCTTCTCGACACCTGCATGGGCGGCGCGATCCATTCGGCACTCAAGCCGGGTCAGGGCGTGGTGACGCTGGAATACAAGATCAATTTCATGCGGCCGATGTCGCCGAAGACCGGCCTCGTACGCGGAGAAGGCCGCGTGATCCATGTCGGCCGGCAGTCCGGCGTATCGGAGGGGCGGCTGTTCGACTCCAGCGGCAAGCTGCTCGCCCACGGCACGACCACCTGTCACATCGTCGAGATGAAGGCGTAGCAGCCGACTGCGTTGCGATTACGCCTCGTTGCCGCCTTCCTGGCGCGTCGCCTCGAACAGGAACCAGGTCCGCCGCTCGGTTTCGTCGATGAAGTTCTCAAGGATGCTTGCAGAGGCGATATCCTCGGCATCGTCGCACACCTTGTGCGCCTTGCGCATCGCGGCGGCGACCTTCTTGTTGTCTTGCATCAGTTCGCGCAGCATGTCGCGCGGCGGCACGAACTTCTCGTCATTGTCCTTGATGGTCTGCAGCTTGGCGATGTTACCAATCGAGCGGATGGTATTGCCGCCGATCTTGCGCACGCGCTCCGCGAGCACGTCCGTTGTCGCGAAGATCTGGTCGGACTGTTCGTCCAGCAGCAGGTGATAGTCGCGGAAATGACGTCCGCTGATGTGCCAGTGAAAGTTCTTGGTCTTCAGGTAAAGCGCGAAGGCGTCGGCCAGCAGTGCATTGAGGGCGGCGGACACCTTGGCCACATCGGCCGAGTCGAGATCGGTGGGGGTATCGAGATCGGGGGAAACGCTGGACTTGGTTTTGCTCACGGCGGGGCTTCCTGTTAGGTAACCGGGGAATGGCGGCAATGGACATGCATCGCCAGACGATCTAACGCATCCCGACCCCGCAGGTTCCTGTGGCGGGAACCCCTTCCCTGAAGGCATCGTTATCCGGAAAATCGTTTGGTTTCCGTGACATGCCCAGTCCGGACAAAACCGATGGACGACTGGATCGACTATTACGATTCAACCCACACGATCTATGTCAGCAAGCTGCATCGCGACGTCCATTTTCGCGTGATCGCCAATGACATTCTCTCCTATGTCCCCTCGCCCGACGCCGTCGTGCTCGATTACTCCTGCGGCGAAGCGCTGTTCGCGGCACAGGTCGCCAGCGCCTGCCAGAAGCTGATCCTTGCCGAACCCGCGCCCGGCGTGCGCGGCCGCCTGACCGCCCGGTTCGGCCCCAATCCGAAGATCGCAGTCCGCTCGCTCGATGAACTTGGCCAGTTACCGGATCGCTCGGTCGATCTGGCGGTGATGATCTCGGTCGCGCAATACATGACACCCGCCGAACTCGACGCGGCCTTCGCCCTGATGCGGCGAATCCTCAAACCCGGCGGCAGACTGGTGCTCGGCGACATTCTTCGTCCGGAAGTCGGTGCCGTGGCCGACGTGGCTGCACTGCTGAAACTCGCGGTGAAAAACGGGTTTCTGACCGACGCGCTGTGGGGCCTCGCGCGTACGGCGCTGTCGGACTACTGGCAGTTGCGCCAGAGCATCGGCCTGCAGCGCTATGGCGAAGCCGACATGCTGGCGAAGCTGAGGGCGGCGGGGTTCGACGCATCGCGCGCCAAAAAGAATGTCGGCTACAATCCGGCGCGCATGACCTTCGTCGCGACGCCGCGTTCCTGATCAGTACAACTGCGCACATTAAGGTTAAACCGGACCGCTCATAGACTCTGCCCGGCGACGCGGTAGTCTCCCCGTATGGCCCGGTGGCGGAATGTTACGCGGAGGCGCCGCAAACGCTTCACATCCTGGTTCAAATCCAGGCTGGGCCTCCAATTTCCCTGATCAGCCGCCCTGCGGGGCACAGGATCGAAAAACCGCCTGAAAATGGCGGTTGATGCGGCTTTTAAGGTCTTTCACCGCCACGGAATCTGGTCTAAAGACACCCCGCGCGCATGGCCCCCCAAGCGCCGGGTTCAAAGGACGCGCGAACGCGCGCCCTTTTTTTATGCCCAAATTCCTGCCGGCTTCCTGCCCGTGAGACTTAATGCCTAAACGTACAGACATCTCGACGATCCTCATCATCGGCGCTGGCCCCATCGTGATCGGCCAGGCCTGCGAATTCGATTATTCCGGCACCCAGGCCGTGAAGACGCTGAAGGAAGAGGGCTACCGCATCGTCCTCGTCAATTCCAATCCGGCGACCATCATGACCGACCCGGAACTGGCGGATGCGACCTATATCGAGCCGATCACCCCCGAGATTGTCGCCAAGATCATCGAGAAGGAACGCTATGTCGTTCCCGGCGGCTTTGCGCTGCTGCCGACCATGGGCGGCCAGACCGCGCTGAACTGCGCGCTGTCGCTGCGCCGTCAGGGCACGCTGGAGAAATTCGACGTCGAGATGATCGGCGCCACCGCCGAAGCGATCGACAAGGCGGAAGACCGCCAGCTCTTCCGCGAGGCCATGACCAAGATCGGCCTCGAGACGCCAAAGTCGCGGCTCGCCAATGCCTCCGCGCTGAAAAAGCAATATCGCGACGAGTATCAGGCCGAGAAGGAAAAACTCTCCGGCGAGGCGCTGGCTGAGCATGAGCGCCAGTGGGTGCTGCATGAAGGCGACCGCCGCAAACGCTATCAGGAATACGCCCTCGGTCAGGCCATGATGGCGCTGTCCGAGATCGGCCTGCCCGCCATCATCCGCCCGTCCTTCACCATGGGCGGCACCGGCGGCGGCATTGCCTATAATCGCGAGGAATTTCTCGACATCATCGAGCGTGGCCTCGATGCCTCGCCGACCAACGAAGTCCTCATTGAAGAGTCGGTGCTCGGCTGGAAAGAGTACGAGATGGAGGTTGTCCGCGACAAGAAGGACAACTGCATCATCGTCTGCTCCATCGAAAACCTCGATCCGATGGGCGTGCACACCGGCGACTCGATCACCGTCGCCCCTGCCCTGACGCTGACCGACAAGGAATACCAGATCATGCGCGACGCCTCGCTGGCGGTGCTGCGCGAGATCGGCGTTGAGACCGGCGGCTCGAACGTGCAGTTCGGCGTCAATCCCGCCGACGGCCGCATGGTCGTCATCGAAATGAATCCGCGCGTTTCCCGCTCATCCGCGCTGGCGTCGAAAGCCACCGGCTTTCCGATTGCCAAGGTCGCAGCGAAGCTCGCGGTCGGCTACACGCTGGACGAAATCGCCAACGACATCACCGGCGGCGCCACCCCGGCGTCGTTCGAACCGACCATCGACTACGTGGTCACCAAGATTCCACGCTTCGCCTTCGAGAAATTCCCCGGCGCCTCCACCACGCTGACCACCTCGATGAAGTCGGTCGGCGAAGTGATGGCCATCGGCCGCACCTTCCAGGAATCCCTGCAGAAGGCGCTGCGCGGCCTTGAGACCGGCCTGACCGGCCTCGATGAGATCGAGATCGACGGCCTCGGCCAGGGCGACGACAAGAACGCCGTGCGCGCTGCGCTCGGCACGCCGACCCCAAACCGCCTGCTGCAGGTCGCGCAGGCGATGCGGCTTGGCTGGTCCAACGAAGACATCTTCACCTCGTGCAAGATCGATCCGTGGTTCCTCGCCGAGATGCGCGGCATCATCGAGATGGAAGCGAAGGTCAAGGCGAACGGCCTGCCCGGCAACGCCCACAGCATGCGCGTGTTGAAGTCCATGGGCTTCTCCGATGCACGCCTGGCCGTGCTCTCCGGCAAGACCGAGGCCGAGGTAAAGGCTGCACGCCGTGCACTGAATGTGCGCCCGGTGTTCAAGCGCATCGACACCTGTGCGGCAGAGTTTGCCTCGCCGACCGCCTACATGTACTCGACCTACGAAGCGCCGTTCGCAGGCAAGGCGGCGGACGAGAGCGATCCGTCGGACAAGAACAAGGTCATAATTCTCGGCGGCGGGCCGAACAGAATCGGTCAGGGCATCGAGTTCGACTATTGCTGCTGTCACGCCTGCTTCGCGCTGCATGACGCCGGTTACGAGACCATCATGGTCAACTGCAATCCGGAAACGGTCTCGACCGACTACGACACTGCGGATCGCCTCTACTTCGAGCCGCTGACCGGCGAAGATGTGCTGGAGATCATCGACACCGAGCGCAGCAACGGCACGCTGCATGGCGTGATTGTACAGTTCGGCGGCCAGACTCCGCTCAAGCTCGCGCGCGCCCTCGAAGAGGCGGACGTTCCGATCCTCGGCACCTCGCCGGACGCCATCGACCTCGCCGAAGACCGCGACCGCTTCAAGCGTGTGCTGGACAAGCTGCGCCTCAAGCAGCCCAAGAACGGCATCGCCTATTCGGTCGAGCAGGCGCGCCTTGTCGCCGCCGATCTCGGTCTTCCTCTTGTCGTCCGTCCGTCCTATGTGCTTGGCGGCCGCGCCATGCAGATCATCCGCGAGGAATCGCAGCTCGGCGACTATCTGCTCGGCACGTTGCCCGAACTGGTGCCCGCCGACGTCAAGGCGCGTTATCCGAACGACAAGACCGGCCAGATCAACACGGTGCTCGGCAAGAATCCGCTGCTGTTCGACCGCTATCTCTCCGACGCCACCGAAGTCGACGTCGATTGCCTGTGCGACGGCAAGGATACGTTCGTTGTCGGCATCATGGAGCATATCGAGGAAGCGGGCATTCACTCCGGCGACTCCGCCTGCTCGCTGCCACCCTACTCGCTCGATGCCGCGACCATCGCAGAACTCGAACGCCAGACCCGCGAACTCGCGCTCGGCCTCGACGTGGTCGGCCTGATGAACGTGCAATACGCCATCAAGGACGGCGAAATCTACGTGCTTGAAGTCAATCCGCGCGCCTCGCGCACGGTGCCGTTCGTCGCCAAGGTGGTCGGCATTCCGGTCGCGAAAATCGCCGCGCGCATCATGGCGGGCGAGAAGCTGGCAGACTTCAAGCTGAAGCCCAAGAAGCTCAACCATGTCGGCGTCAAGGAATCGGTGTTCCCGTTCGCGCGCTTCCCTGGTGTCGACACCGTGCTCGGACCGGAAATGAAATCGACCGGCGAAATCATGGGCATCGACACCTCGTTTGCTGTCGCCTTCGCCAAGAGCCAGCTTGGCGGCGGCACCCGCGTGCCGCGCAAGGGCACGGTCTTCGTGTCTGTTCGCGAAACGGACAAAGCCCGCATTCTCGACGCGGTGAAGCAGCTTTCCGAAGTTGGCTTCAAGGTGATCGCGACGTCCGGCACGCAGCGCTTCCTTGCCGAAAACGGTGTTCCCGCTGAAAAGATCAACAAGGTGCTGGAGGGCCGCCCGCATATTGTGGACGCCATCACCAACGGCGAGGTGCAACTCGTTTTCAATACCACCGAAGGGCCGCAGGCGCTGGCCGACAGCCGCTCTCTGCGGCGTGCTGCCCTCTTGCATAAAGTGCCGTATTACACCACTCTTTCGGGTGCACTGGCAGCGGCGCAGGGAATCCGGGCCTATCTGGGCGGGGATCTCGAGGTCCAGACCCTGCAAGGCTACTTCCCCGACCTCTGAAATTGTTAGCCGGTCCTCTCGACCGGCGTAGTATAAGTGGACGTTACGGCGGGAACCGCTCGCCGCAATCGCTTCTTATTCGTTGCCCGGCGGCGATGCCGGCAGGATCAAACAAGACGTTTCGTGCCTGCGGCAGATGTTTGCGGCGCGAAATTCAAGGACGACGACGAAATGGTTGAAAAGATACCGGTGACCCAGAGCGGGTACACCGCTTTGGAAGAGGAATTGAAGCAGCGCCAGTCGGTGGAGCGCCCGCGGATCGTTGAAGCGATCGCGGAAGCACGCTCGCATGGCGACCTGTCGGAAAACGCCGAGTACCATGCCGCCAAGGAAGCCCAGTCGCACAATGAAGGCCGCATCGCGGAGCTTGAAGACAAGCTCGCACGCGCCGACATCATCGACGTCTCGAAGCTGTCCGGCGACACCATCATGTTCGGCGCGACCGTGACTCTGATCGACGAGGACACCGAGAAAAAGGCCGTCTGGCAGATCGTCGGCGAGAGCGAAGCCGACGCCAAGAAGGGCCGCATTTCCATCACCTCGCCGCTGGCGCGTGCGCTGATCGGCAAGAAGAAGGGGACGTCGGTGGAAGTCGTCGCGCCCGGCGGCGCCAAGGCTTACGAGATCACCAAGGTGGACTGGAAATAATTCTCCCGTTCGCGCTCGCATTCAAAATGGCCGGGTCATTGCCCGGCCATTTTGTTTTGGTTGGTGTAGGATTGATGTGTTCGCCGCGATGGGAAACACGATGCCGCGCTTCCGCCTGATCCTCCTGGCCTTCGCCGTCGCGCTGGCGGCCTTCGGCGCGCGCGCCGCCGAACTGGACATTCCGCCGCCCGGCAAGCCGAAAGAACTGTCGGTCCACGTCAACCAGCCGAACTGCATGCGCTGGACCGACGAGTGCGTGAACTGCACGCGCGGCGTGGACGGCAAGGGACCGGCCTGTTCGAACATCGGATTTGCCTGCCAGCCGAAGGCGATCCGCTGCATCGGCGACATGCCGAAGAATGAGCCGGACAAGAAGTAACGGCCGGTTTCTGCGCGGAAACCGGAACGCATCCGCAACACTGGCGTTCCGGAATTATTCCAGCTCTCCTGACGAAATCGTCATCGATTCCCAGGTGCGGTGCGCTTTCGCTTCCAAAGCCGGCGCGATAACAAAGTGCATGGAATCAAACAGGGGGCTTTCCATGGACTTCAAATTTCTCGAACCGTTCCGGCCGCAACTGCTCAGCGTGCTGCGCATCATGACCGGCCTGCTGCTGTTTCAGTATGGCGTGGCCAAGATTTTCAAGTTTCCGGTGCTGCCGTACTTCGCCAACATCCCGCCGCTGATCGTGACCGCCGGCACCATCGAACTGATCCTCGGCGCATTGCTGCTGATCGGCCTGTTCACGCGCCTGACCGCCTTCATTCTCTCCGGCCAGATGGCGTTTGCTTACTTCCTCGGCCATGCCTTCAAGACCGGCACGCCGGTCTGGCATCCGCTGAACAACGGCGGCACGGGCGCCGCGCTGTTCTGCTTCGTGTGCCTGTATCTGGCGAGCGCAGGCCCCGGCCCGTGGAGCGTCGATGCCGCGCGCGGCAAATCCTGATCGCCAGATGGCGTAATCGCTATTTAACGAAAAACACCACCGTCAAAGCCGCGCCGATGGCCACCACCACGGCGCGGATTATTTTTTCCGGTACGCGGCGCGCGATGGCGACGCCGTAATATCCGCCGAGAGCCGATGCAGCGATCGTCACCAGCGCCTGCGGCCAGTGCACCAGACCACCGGCGATCAGCAGCACCGACGATACGATCTGGATCAAAAACGCCATCAGCAGCTTGATTGCATTGGCCTTGTGATAGTCGCCACCCGCAACAATCGCGAGCGCAGCCAGCATCATGATGCCGACCCCGGCGCCGAAGAAACCGCCGTACACCGAGACCACGCTCATCACCACATAGGCGACAGCCTTTGCGACACTGTGCTCGCCCTGCGACCAAGGCGAGATGAATGCGCGAATCTGCGCGCTGAACGCAAACATCAGAGTCGCGACCAGCAACAACCACGGCACCAGCGGGCGAAAACCGCCATCGCCCAGCCAGATCAGCAGCAGTGCGCCAAGCCCGCCGCCGATCAGGGCAAAAACGGCGAACGGAATCATCTCGCGAAAATAGGCGCGAATTTCCGCGCGATAGCCGACGGCACTGGAGAGATTGGATGGTGTCAGCGCCACCGCGCTGGTGGCGTTGGCATCAAGCGTCGGCAAACCACAGGCGACGAGGGCAGCGAATGTGATGAACGTGCCGCCACCGGCAACAGCATTGACAGTGCCCGCGGCAAATCCCGCAACGGCCAGCACGGCCGCTTGAAAAAAAGTCACGTCAGCCCCTTTACGCAATCAGGCGCAGGGAAGCGCCCGGCAATGGGCTTTTAGAGCAACGCGCCGTGAAGGAGAATGCAGCCAGCCGTATGGCCTCTATGCCGTCAGCCCTGCGGCACTTTCAATTCCAGCGGCACATCCGGCGCGTCCTTGGAATTGTGCAGCACCAGCGAGGTCCGCACATTGCGCACATGCGGCGCGGCGGTGAGGTGCGAGACGAAATTCTGAAACGTGCCCATGTCGGGGGCGACGCATTTGAGGATGAAGTCGATCTCGCCCGACAGCATCCAGCATTCGCGCACCAATGGCTCGTTGCGCACGAAGTCCTCGAAGGCGCGCAGGTCCGCGTCGGCCTGGCTCGACAAATGGACCGAGGCGAACACCGTGACATCGAAGCCGAGCGAGGCCGGATTGAGCAGTCCGCGATAGCCGAGGATGTAGCCCTCTTCTTCCAGCGTCCGGACCCTTCGCAGGCAGGGGGGCGGCGAGATGCCGACCCGCTTGGCCAGTTCCACATTGGTGATCCGGCCATCGGCCTGAATCTCATTCAGAATTTTCAGGTCGATATCGTCGAGGTCTTTTGACACGCGTGTCCAATCCATTCGGCCGGTTTCGGGACTGTTCTAGCCATCGAAATGCCGCCGCGCAATTTTATTTCGCGTGCCTCCTATCTTCCGGCTAGCTGGGGAAAATTTTGCGACAGGGGTTGCATATCTTGCATAGCTCGCTGGATGGCCTACATTTGGACATGCACTTTTAACGCCCCAGCGATGCCTTTGCGGGCATTTCCCGCCTCTTCGCTGATCACTCCATGCAACAAAGT
>Ga0209023_10001584_pt1 | contig 30162 bp, 27 predicted proteins | sample LakOneMetagenome_FD_187468 | JGI IMG/M metagenome (GOLD analysis project Ga0209023, IMG submission 187468) | Freshwater and sediment microbial communities from Lake Erie, Canada (SPAdes) (version 2) | ecosystem: Environmental > Aquatic > Freshwater > Lentic | place: Lake Erie, Canada...
CCAGCAGTTCCGGGCGCGGCTGCGTCGCGGCGGCCGGCGAGCCGACGTCCGCGGCGGTTTCGGGAGCCGAACCGGATGCGGGCGTTTCGAGCGGTTCCGTGAGCGGCCGGTTGAGCAGGAAATTGACGTAGCTGCGCGCCTGCTCGGCGCCGTTGCCGGCCTCGCGCTGCTGCTGCTGCACGTCCAGCCATTCGGCGCGCGCGCGCAGCACCGCGTCGTGCGTGCCCTTGCCGTTGTCGTAGAGCGACTGGTTGACGCGCAGGTTCTCGGCCAGCGTGGCCTCGCTCGCCGCCAGGATTTCCGCGCCGTTGCGGGCCTTGAGCCATTCGAGGTAGGCGATGCTGATGTCGCGGCGCAGTTCGCGCCGGTACGCATCGCGCGTGTAGCCCGCGGCGCCGAGGCTGGCCTGCGCCGCGGCGAGGCCGGCCGTGATTGCCGGCGCGTACAGCGGCTGGCGCAGCGTGATGCGCGTGTCCTGCTCGCGCGGCAGCTGCAGCGGGATCGACTGGTCGGAAATCGCGCTGAAGCGGGCCGTGCCGCCGTTGGCGAGCAGCAGTTCGTTCAGCGTCTGGTAGACCGGGTTGAGCAGCTGGCCCACCGGCAGGTCGATCTGGCGTCCGCCTTCCGCGCGCGTGTAGCGTGCCGCCAGCGCCACCTCGGGGAAGAACCGCGCGCGCGCCGCGGCCAGCGCCGCCCGCGACTTGTCGACTTCGATGTCCTGGTTCGACAGCGCGAGGTTCGAGGTCAGGCCCGCTTGCACATAGCCGTCGATGATCGCCTGCAGCGGCCGGGTGGGCGCGGGCTCGTCCGCGCGCACCGCCATGCCGAGCAGCACCGCCGCCAAGGCGACGATCCGCCAGCCCGGCACACGTCGATTTCTTGGATAGGTGTCCAACGCAGGCAAAAAAATTCAGTCGCGGCCCGGCCGCAGTCCATCCGAAGCCACTTTCAGCGCCTGGTCGATGAGCGCCTTGGAACTCAGGCCGTATTCGCCCAGCAAGCCGCCCTTCGTGGCCACGATCTGGATGATGCCGTGCATGAATCCCCACAGCGTCATCGCGATCGCGACCGGCGCGCCGGCCGAGGCGGCGATGCTGCCGTCGCGCTGGCCGGCCTCGATCGTCGCGAACAGCACCTGGTGCACGCGCTCGCCCGCGGCAAAGCAGTCCGCCACGCTGCCGGTTGCGGCCGCATCGCCGACTTCGTGCGCCTGGAAGCGCGCGAGCGCCTCGAAATGCACCGGGAATTCCGCGGCGAAGGCGACGTAGGCGCGGCCCATCGCGATGACGCGCTCCAGGCCGTTGCCGGGGCGCGCGGCGGCCTGGCCGAAGCGCTCGAGCAGCAGCGCCAGCGCGCGCTCGCACAGGCCGAAATGCAGGTCGGACTTGTCCTTGAAATACACGTACAGCAAGGCGCGGGAAATGCGCGCCTTGCGCGCGACCTGGTCCATGGTCAGCGCGTCGATGCCGTCGAGCGCGGCCACCGATTCGGCCGCGTCGAGAATCTCGTTGCGGCGCCGGTCTTTTTCTTCCAGGCGGCGTTCGGCGATATAGTTCATGCCCGCATGCTGGACGAGTTCTGACACAATGTCAATAATAAGACGCTTATCCAGCGTGATGCTGTGCGCCGTCGTTTGTGCCGTCGGCGCGGGCGCGGCGCCCGCGTCCTGGCAGGCGCGCGACGATGAAGGCCGTGAGCTGGCATTCGCCGCGCCCCCGCAGCGAATCGCCAGCCTTTCGCCCGGCGCCACCGCGATGCTGTTCGCGGCCGGTGGCGGGGCGCGCATCGTCGGCACGTCCGATTACTCCGACGAGCCCGCGGCCGCGCGCGACATTGCGCGCATCGGCGACAGCCACGGCTTCGATCTCGAGAAGATGCTGGCGCTCCATCCCGACGTCGTCGTCGCCTGGACCGGTGCGTTCTCCGCCGCGCAACTGCTGCAGATCGAGCGCGCGGGCCTGCCGGTGTATCGCCACCGCGTCGAGCGGCTGGACGACCTGCCGGTGGCGTTGCGCCGGCTCGGCCTGCTGCTCGGCACGGCGCCGACCGCCAACGCCGCCGCGGATGCGCTGCAAGTGCGCATCGCGGCGCTGCGCAAGCAATACCAGCGCCCGCAAAAGCCCCGCGTGCTGCTGCAGATCTGGGACCATCCCGTCTACGTGCTCGGCGGCGAGCAGTTGATCTCGGATGCGATCGAGTCCTGCGGTTACCAGAACCTGTACGCGGAGCTGCGCGCCGCGGCGCCGGCCGTCTCGCTCGAATCCGTGGCGGCGCGCGATCCGGACGTCATCGTGGCGGTGGCCTCCGACGAGCGCAGCGCGCAGGCCTGGCTCGACCAGTGGCGCGCATTGCCGAAACTCAGTGCGGTGACACACGGGCGGCTGCTGCCGTTCGTCGATGCGCGACTGAGCCGCCTGGGGCCGGAGGCCGTCAGCGCGACCGAATCGCTGTGCGCGCAACTGGCCGCGAACGAACGCACCGCGAAGTAGCCCAACCCCGGCTGCCTTGACGCCCCCCGCGGGCTGTCGCCATACTCGCCGGGTATGCAAGAGTCTGCCCCGCTTGCCGCGATGACCGGATGGTGGCGCCGCTCCTGAAACGGAGTGGGCCCTGGGCTTGCAGATTCGATCGATCCCTCGAAGATTCCAGAACGAACACCAGACCCATCTCCGGAACGCACCGGGATGGGTCTTTTTTTGGACGCAGCTTCCTGAATGAAAGCGCCTTTTGACATCGCAGGAGACCTCGACACGCCGGTTTCGGCGTACGCGAAGCTGGCCGCGTTCCGGCCACGATTCCTGCTCGAGAGCGTCGAGGGCGGTGAACGGCTGGGGCGCTACTCATTCATCGGATTCGGCGACGCGCTCGAAGTGCGGCTCGATGGGCGTTCCTTCAAGATCGGCGAGCGCACGCTGCCGGTGCCGCGCAGCGCACCCGAACTGCTGGCCGCATTGCGCAGCGCGCTGGCGGAAGCGCCGCGCCCGTTGCCCGAGCTCGGCACCGTGCCGTTGGCGGGCGGACTCGTCGGCTACACGTCATACGATGTCGTGCGTTATTTCGAGCGCCTGCCGGAGCGCGCGGCGCAGCTGCCGAACGCGCCGCCGCTGCTGCACTACGTCGCGCCGCACTCGATGCTGGTGTTCGATCACCTGACGCGCGCGATCGCCCTGCTCCATGCGGGCAGTGAAGTCGAGCGCGCGGCGCTGCGTCGCGAGGTGATCCGCGCGCTGCGCGGCCCGATGCCCGCGCCGCCGGCGCGGCGGGGCGGGCATGCGCCACCCGTTGCCGCGCTGGGCCGCGAGGCCTATCTCAACGGCGTGAAGCGCGCGCAGGAGTACATCGCGGCCGGCGATGTGTACCAGCTCGTGCTGTCTTCGCGTTTCTCGGGACGCCACGATCTCGATCCGTTCCAGGCCTATCGCGCGCTGCGCCTCGTGAATCCCTCGCCGTACATGTTCTATTGCGAGCTCGGCGACCTCACGGTCGTGGGCTCCTCGCCCGAGGCGCTGGTCAAGCTCGGCGCCGGCCGCGCTGAGCTGCGGCCGATCGCCGGCACACGCCCGCGCTCCGGCGAGGCCGACCTCGACGCGGCGCGCGCCGCGGAGCTGCTCGCCGATCCGAAGGAAAACGCCGAGCACGTCATGCTCGTCGACCTGGCGCGCAACGACCTGGGCCGCGTCGCGACGGCGGGCAGCGTGCATGTCGAGCCGTTCCGCGCCATCGAGCGCTACAGCCACGTGATGCACATCGTCAGCGGCGTGCACGGGCAACTCGCCGCGGGTCGAGATGCCTTCGACCTGTTTGCGGCGGCATTCCCGGCCGGCACGCTGGTGGGCGCGCCGAAGGTGCGCGCGATGGAGATCATCGAGGAGCTCGAGCCTGTACGGCGAGGGCTCTACGGCGGTACGGTCGGCTACTTTGGGGCTCGAGGCGACATGGACCAGGCGATCACGATCCGCACGCTGGTTTTCCATGGCGATGAATACAGCTACCAGGCCGGCGCCGGCATCGTCGCCGACAGCCAGCCCGATGCCGAACACGGTGAGATACTGCACAAGAGCGCGGCGGCGGTGCAGGCGCTGCAGCTGGCGGAGAGTGGATTGTGAGCGCGCGGTTGCTGCTGATCGACAACTATGACTCCTTCACCTACAACCTGGTGCAGGCCTTCATGGTGCTGGGCGCGGACGTGATCGTGCATCGGAACGACGCGTTGACGGTCGAGCAGGCCCGCGCGCTGGCGCCGACACACCTGTGCATCTCGCCGGGCCCGGGCACGCCGCAACAGGCCGGCGTGTCGATCGACATGATTCGCGCGTTCGCCGGCAAGATCCCGGTGTTCGGCGTCTGCCTCGGGCACCAGTCGATCACCGAGGCCTTCGGCGGGCGCGTCGTGCGCGCGCCGCGGCTGATGCACGGCAAGACCTCGCCGATCGAGCACGACGGGCGCGGCGTGTTCGCCGGCATTCCGAATCCCTGCGAAGTCGGGCGGTACCACTCGCTGATTTCCGAAGGCGCGTCGCTCCCGAAGGAACTGATCGTCACGGCGCGCACCGCGGAGGGCGAGATCATGGGATTGCGCCACGCCCAGCTCGCGATCGAGGGCGTGCAGTTCCATCCCGAGAGCGTGCTGACGCCGCAGGGGCCCGCGATGATGAAGAATTTCCTGGCGACGGGCGGCGCCCGGAGCACGGGGTCATGAGCGACATGACACTCACGCCGACGCTCGACCGATTGCTCGATGGGCAGAACCTGACCGAGCGCGAGGCGGGCCAACTGCTGTCCGCGTTGACCGAGCCCGCGCTGGCGCCGGCGATGGCTGCGGCCGTGCTCGTTGCATTGCGCGTGAAGGGCGTCACCGCGGCCGAGTTGCGCGGATTCGCCGTGGCGATGCGCGCACTGGCGCGCAAGCCGGAATGGCCCACGCCGTCGAGGTCCGTCGACATCGTCGGAACCGGCGGCGACAAGTCCGGGAGCCTCAACCTCTCGACCGGCGCTGCGTTGCTGACCGCGGCCTGCGGCGTCAGCGTGGTCAAGCACGGGAATCGTTCGATCTCGAGCCGCGCCGGCAGCGCCGATGTGCTGGCCGCGCTGGGCCTGCCGCTGCCGCTCGACGAGCGTCGCGCGGCGGAGTGCCTCGCCGCCACCGGCTTCACGTTCCTGTTCGCGCCGCACTACCATCCGGCGATGAAATCGCTGGCCGCCGTGCGCGCGACGCTCGGCGTGCGCACCGTGTTCAATATCCTGGGGCCGTTGACGAATCCGGCCGAACCGCCGTTCCACGTGATCGGCGCCTACGACCTGCCGACCGCGGAATTGATGGCGCAGGCGCTCGCCGGCATGAACATCGAGCGCGCGCTGGTCGTGCACGGCGCCGCGGGCTGGGACGAGCCGACGCCGGTCGGTCCCTTCGAACTCTTCGATGTGCGTGCCGGGCAAGTGCGACGCGAGCAGCGCGATCCGGCCGACTACGGCCTCGCGCCCTGCACGGTCGAAGACCTGGCCGGCGGCGATGCGCAACAGAACGCGCACACGCTGCGGCGCGTGCTGTCGGGTGAACAGCAGGGCGCGGCCCGCGATGCGCTGCTGCTCGGCACTGCGCTCGCGCTCGAGGTGACCGGCACCGAGACCGCGCCGCGGCTCGCCATCGCGCGGGCGGCACAGGCGATTGATTCCGGCGCCGCGGCGACATTGCTGTCGCGCCTCGCGGGCGCATCGAATGGCATCGCATCGACGGAGGTTCAAGGTGGCTGAACAGGCGGATGGCACGGATTTCCTGGCCGGCATGGCCGCAAGCAGCCGGGCGCGCGTCGAGGCCGCGCGCGCCATTGTTTCCGATGCGGAGCTGCGCGCGCTCGCGGAGGATTCACCGGTGCCGCCGGCGCTGCAGCTTTCCGCGCGCCGCTTCGATGTAATCGCCGAGGTGAAATTCCGCTCGCCCGCGGCCGGAAAATTGCGCGAGGGGAACGACGACAACGTCATCGCGCGCGTCGCGGGTTACGCGGAGGCTGGCGCCGCCGCCGTCTCGGTGCTGACGGAACCGAGCCGCTTCGATGGCTCCATGGCGCACCTGGCCACCGCCGTGCGCGCGCTGGGCAACCGCATCCCGGCGATGCGCAAGGATTTTCTCGTCGACCCGTACCAGGTGTGCGAGGCGCGCCTGGCCGGCGCCGGCGGCGTGCTGTTGATCGTGCGGATGCTCGATGACGACGCGATCCGCGCGATGATCGAGTGCGCGGCGCAGCTCAAGCTGTTCGTGCTGCTGGAGGCATTCAATGGCGTGGATATCGCCCGCGTGACGGAATTCGTGCGGCACTACGCCAGCGTGGCGACGCTGCTGGTCGGCGTGAACTGCCGCGATCTCGTGACCCTCGAGGTCGTGCCGGGCCGGCTCGAAGAGCTGGTGCGGTTGCTGCCGGATACCGTGCCGCGCGTGGCCGAGAGCGGCGTCGCGACGGCTGCCGACGCGGGACGCATCGCGATCGCGGGCTATGACGTGGCGTTGGTGGGCAGTGCGCTCATGGCTTCGCTCGAACCACACCAATTGGTGCGAGCGATGGTCTCAGCTGGTCGCACCGAGCGCGCGCGGAGATCATGAACAGGGGTTCAAGAAGCAGCGCTTGCGGCGCGAACGCTTCGATCGGGAACGCCATGAACCCATCCATGGGGGCTCCGGCCGCGCCGTCCATGGCGCGGACGGTCCCGATCAAAGCGTTCGCGCCACAAGCGCTGCTCCAGATGAACCGCGGTGCTCTTGGGCTTTGCGCGCGGTCCGTATGAACGGGTGGATCAAGGTGTGCGGCATGACGACGGCGGAGGCGGTGGCGGCGGCGGCGGAGGCAGGAGTCGATGCGATCGGGTTTGTGTTTGCGCCATCGCCGCGGCGGGTGAAGGTCGAGCGTGCGGCGGAGCTGGCGTTGCCGGTGCGGCAGCGGTTGACCTGCGTCGCGGTGATGCAGCATCCGGGGCAGGCGGAGGTGGATGAGGTCGTGCGCGAGTTTCACCCGCATCTTTTGCAGACCGATATTGAAGATTTCACCAGGCTGCGCCTGCCGCAACGCGTATCGAGATTGCCGGTGCTGCGCGCAGGGCGCGTTGCGGGGGATGCGGGTGAATATCCGCCGCGATTGCTGTACGAAGGCGCGCGCAGCGGCAGCGGCGAGGTCAGCGACTGGCAGCGGGCGGCCGATATCGCGCGGCATACACGGCTGGTGCTGGCCGGCGGATTGCACGCGGGCAATGTCGCCGAAGCCATTCGCGTCGTGCGTCCCTTCGGCGTTGATGCGTCGAGCGGGCTCGAGTCGCGGCCGGGCGTCAAGGACACGGACAAGATCACGGCATTCGTGCGGGCCGCGCGCGCGGCATTCAGCGAGATCGAAGCATGAGCGACAACAAACCCGACGCCGCCACGCGCGAGCGACTGCTGGCGCAATTGCGCGCCGGGGAATTTCCCGATTCGCAGGGCCGCTACGGTCCGTTCGGCGGGCGATACGTGCCCGAGACGCTCGTTCCCGCGCACGAGCGGCTCGAGCAGGGCGTGAAGCGCTGGCTGCGCGACGCCGATTTCCAGCGCGAATACCAGCTGCAGCTGAAGACCTGGGTCGGACGGCCGACCGCGCTCAGCCACGCGCCGCGGCTGTCGCAGCGCTGGGGCGCCGATGTTTGGCTCAAGCGCGAGGATCTCGCGCACACCGGCGCGCACAAGATCAACAACGCGTTGGGCCAGGCGTTGCTCGCGCGGCGGCTTGGGGCGAAGCGCATCGTCGCGGAGACCGGCGCGGGACAGCATGGCGTCGCGAGTGCCGCGGCCTGCGCGCGCCTGGGGCTGCCGTGCACCGTGTACATGGGCGCCGTCGACATGGAGCGGCAGGCGCCGAACGTCGGGCGCATGCGGCTGCTCGGTGCGACCGTCGTCAGCGTGACGAGCGGCGATGCGACGCTGCGCGCCGCGATCGACGAGGCGATGCGCGATTGGGTGGCAGACCCGGAAGGCACGTACTACCTGCTCGGTTCGGCCGTCGGCGCGCATCCTTATCCGTACCTGGTGCGTGAACTGCAGAGCATCATCGGACGCGAGGCGCGCGCGCAGATCCAGGAGCAGGCGGGTGGCTTGCCGGACGTGGTCATTGCATGCGTCGGCGGCGGCTCGAACGCCATCGGCATTTTCCATCCCTTCATCGGCGATCGCGATGTCGCGATCATCGGCGTGGAGGCGGGCGGGCGTGGCGCCGGCCTCGGTGACAATGCCGCGCCGCTCAGCTTCGGGCGGCCCGGCGTGCTGCACGGCAGCTACTCGATGCTGATGCAGGATGGCGACGGACAGATCCAGGAGACGCACTCGGTGTCTGCCGGGCTCGACTATCCGGGCGTCGGGCCGGAACACTCGCTGCTGCAGGCTTGCGGACGCGTCACGTACGAGGCCGCGGGCGATGAGGAATCGCTGGCCGCGGTGCGCGAATGCTGCGAATGCGAGGGCATCCTGCCGGCGATCGAAAGCGCTCACGCGCTGGCGGGCGCACGGCGATGGGCGAAGGAACACCCGGGGAAACGCGTGCTGATCGGCTTGTCGGGACGCGGTGACAAGGACATGCTGACGCTGACGCAGAGGCTGCTGGCGAAGACGCCGGCGGGGGCGTCCTGATGCTGCCGCGCGAGCGCATTGCCGAAGCGATCCGCGGCGCCGCGCGCGGCGGCGAGCCGGCGCTGGTGGCATTCCTGACGGCGGGATTCCCGCAACGCGCGAAATTCCGCGAGCACCTGGCCGCGGTCGCGGAAGCGGCCGACGTCGTCGAAATCGGCGTGCCGTTCACCGATCCGATGGCCGACGGCATGACGATCCAGCGTTCGAGCCAGGAAGCCTTGCGCCAGGGCGTGACGCTGCAATGGATCTTCGATGAACTGACGGCGATGCCGCGATTGCGCGCACCGCTCCTGCTGATGAGCTATCTCAATCCGCTGTTGAACTACGGCTACGAGCGGCTCGCCGCGGCCAGCGTGGCCGCCGGCGTCTGCGGTTTCATCGTGCCGGACCTGCCGCTCGATGAGAGCGCGGCACTGCGCGGCGTTCTCGACGCACAGGGGCTCGCGCTGGTGCAGATGGTGACGCCAGTGACGCCGCCCGAGCGGCTCGCGCGCCTGTGCGCAGCCAGCCAGGGTTTCGTCTACGCGGTGACGATGACCGGCACGACCGGCCACAACGCGGCGACGCCGGCCGGCGTGCTCGACTACCTCGCGCGCGTGCGCGCCGCGGCGACAGTGCCGGTGTGCGCGGGATTCGGCATCCGGAAGCGGGAACAAGTCCAGGCGTTGCGCGGGGCCGTTGATGGCTGCGTGGTGGGATCCGCGTTGGTCGAGGTGCTCGAACGCGGCGAATCGCCGCAGCAGTGGCTGGGCTCGCTCCGGCACGGGAAGCCTTGACCCTCGCAAGTCCCCGCGGCGGTCCGCCGCGCGTGGCGCTGGTGCTTGCGCTGCTCGCGACGCTCGGTCCCTACACCGTCGACGCTTTCTTCCCGTCGATGCGCGCGATGTCGGCCGAGTTCGGCATCAGTTATTTCCAGGTGCAGCAGACACTCACCGTCTACCTGGTGCCCTACGCCTGCATGTCGCTGCTGCATGGTTCGCTCGCCGATGCCGTCGGGCGGCGTCGCGTCATGCTCACGGGACTGCTGTTCTATGCGTTCGCGGCGGCCGGATGCGCGCTGGCTCCGGGCTTCGGCGCGCTGCTGTTCTTCCGCGCGATGCAGGGCATGGTCGGCGGCGTCGGCGTCATCATCGGGCGCGCGGTCGTGCGCGACTGCTACAGCGGTGCGCAGGCCCAACGTGTCATGAGCGCGATCACGATCATGTTCAGCGTCGGGCCGGCGCTGGCGCCGATCATCGGCGGATGGGTGCATTTCTGGCTCGGCTGGCGCGCCGTGTTCGCCAGCATGTCGCTCTATGGACTCGTGCTCGCGCTGATGGTGCTGCGCAAGCTCCCCGAGACGCTGCCGGTCGAGCAGCGCGCGCCGCTGCACTTCGGGGCGCTGATGCGCAACATGCTCGGCGTCATGGGGCATCGGGAATTCCAGTTGCTGACGGCCGCCAGCGGCCTCTGCTTCGTCGCGATGCAGATCTACATCGGATCCGCGCCCGCGATCATCCTCGACCACTGGCGCGGCACCGAGACCGATTTCGCGATGCTGACCCTTCCGATCGTCATCGGCTACGCGCTGGGGGCCGTGGCCTCCGGACGCCTGGCCGGCCATGTGCCGCCTTCGCGCCAGGCCAACATCGGATACACGCTGGTGCTCGCGACGACCGGCGCGATGCTGGCGCTGGTGGCGGGAATGGTCCAGCCGCCGGTGCTGCTGCAGCAGGCCTTGCTCACCGCCACCGCATTCGGATTGCAGCTGCTGTTTCCGATCATCACGCTGCGCATCCTCGACCTGTTCAGCCACGCGCGCGGCGCGGCGACGGCGGCAAACACGTTCGTGCTGCTGCTGATGGCGGCCGTGATGATGGGCGCGCTCGCGCCGTGGCTGTCCGTGTCGATGCAACGGCTGGCCACGACCGCCTTCGTCTGCAACAGCGCCGGCTGGTGCATCTGGCGATACGCGCGCTACCACCAGAAGCGCATGGCCGGCGTCGCGGGTTGAGTCGCGCGCGCCGCGCGCGTAGGGTGCGTCCATGCAGTTGCTCACCGTCGCGCCCCGGTTCTGCGGCCCGCCCGGCTCGGCCAACGGCGGCTATGTCTCGGGACTGCTTGCGCAGCATGCCGCCGGCACGGTGCGCGTGCGGCTGCACCGGCCGCCGCCGCTCGGTGCGCCGCTGGAGGTTGCGCATCGCGACGGCGGAAGACTCGAATTGCTGCACGAATCGCGCGTCGTCGCGAGCGCGGAACCGGCGCAGCTCGACCTCGCCGTGCCCGCGCCGCCGGACTACCTCGCCGCGCTCGAGGCTTCGCGCCGCTACGTCGGCTTCACGCAGCACGCGTTTCCGAACTGCTTCGTGTGCGGCCCCGAACGCGCGCGCGGCGACGGGCTGCGCATCTTCGCGGGACCCTTGGGCGCCGACAGCGTGGCCGCGCCCTGGGTGCCGGACGTGGCGCTCGGGCTCGATGATCGCAAGGTGCGGCCGGAGTTCATGTGGGCCGCGCTCGATTGCCCGGGCTATTTTGCCGCGCGCTCCGATCATGTGCCGATGCTGCTCGGTGAATTCACGGCGCATGTCGATCGAAGGGTGCATGTCGACGAGCCCTGCGTGATCGTCGGCTGGCGCGTGGGCGTGGCGGGACGCAAGTTCGAAGTGGGCACCGCGCTGTTCGACGAGGACGGCGAACTGTGCGCAAAGGCGCGCGCAGTCTGGATCGAACCGAGGCCGGCGCCGACCGCGGCCTAGTGAGCGAGCGGCGCGCCGTTCTGCCGGTAGACGACGCCGCCCTTCATGACGAACTGCACCTTGCCGAATTGGGTCGTGTCCCGTCGCGGATCGGCAGCGGTCGCGACGATGTCGGCGTAGCGTCCGGGCTGGATCGAACCAATGCGATCGCTGGCGCCGATCAGGTCCGCCGCGTTGCGCGTCGCCGCCACGAGCGCGTCATCGGCCGCCATGCCGTTGGCGATCAACAGGCGGAACTCCATCGAGTGATCGCCCTCGCCGATATCGGAACCGAACGCGATCTTCACGCCTGATTTCACCGCCAGCGCGAGGTTGCGCTTCGGCAGCAGGTCGTTGGCGATTTCCTTTTCCGGCGTGCCGGGAGCCAGCAGCTCGGGATGATGCGTGGCAACGTCGTAGAACACGTCGTAGACCGTCAGCGTCGGCACGAGATACGTGCCGTGCTCCTTCATCAGCGCAAAGGTCTGCGCGGTCGCGAAGGAACCGTGCTCCACCGAATCGACGCCGGCGCGCACCGCGTTCTCGATCGCGCCCGGCGGATAGATGTGCGCCGCCACTTTCATGCCGAGTCCGTGCGCGGTCTCGACGACGGCGCGCATCTCCTCGTTGGTCATCAACTGCTGGTGCGGATCGTTACCGGTCGAGGCGATACCGCCCGAGGGCAGCATCTTGATCAGGTCCGCGCCGCGGCGCTTGTGTTCGCGCACGCGCAGCCGGGCTTCATCCGGTGTGTTGACGATGCCGTTGTCCCAGCCCTGATTGGCCAAGGAGCGGTCGAGGCCGTTGCGCGGATCGGCGCCGCCGCCGGTCGGACCCAGTGGTTCGAGCGACACCCACAGGCGCGGGCCGGCCACCTTGCCTTCGTTGATGGCATCGCGCAGCGCAACGGTGTCATCGCCGCCGCCCACGTCGCGCGCACTCGTGAAGCCCTGCTGCAGCATCGCAGCGGCGAACACCACGCCGTCGAAAGCTCGATCGAGGTCGGAGTGCGTGAGCCGATCCTCGGTCGCGTTCATGCGGCTGGGGAGCCTTGAGGCGATGTGCACGTGGCAGTCGATGAATCCCGGCATGACGGTTGCATTCGACAGATCGATGACATCGGCGCCCGAGCGCGTGATGAAGCCGGGTTCGACCGAGGCGATGCGTCCGTCATGCACGACGATCGACATCTTCTGGCGTGATTCGCTGGACGCGCCGTCGATCAGCGTGCCGGCGTGGATCACCGCATCGCGCGCGCCGGCGAGGCCCGCCGTGGCCAGCCACAGGATGCCCCACACAGTCGCTGTTGCCGTCCGGTTCATCACGCACGATCTCCCCTGACAAGCAGCAGCGCAGCCAGTCCCGCGAGGCCGCTGACGCCCAAGCCGACGCCGAACCACTGCGGTGCGATGCCGAGTCCTACCCACAGGATGCCGCCGATCAGCAGCGTGGCCGCGATCGCGCACAATTCAAGCCGCCGCGCGCGCATGCCGGAGGGAACGTTCGCCGTCGCCGGTGGCACGGCCGTCCCTGCCTGTTGCGCGCGCTCGATCATCGCGCGCGCCAGCGCCGGCCAGGTGCGCAACACCTCGAGCACATCGGGCAGGCCGCGGCGCATCTCGCGCCACAGCGTGCGCGGGCTCATGCGATCGCGTTTCCAGGCACGCAGCACCGGGGCGGCCGTCTTCCAGATGTCGAGATCAGGATAGAGCTGGCGCCCGAGTCCCTCGACGTTGAGCAGCGTCTTCTGCAGCAGGATCAGCTGCGGCTGGATCTGCCCGTCGAAGCGCTGCAGCGCCGCGAACAGCCGCAGCAGCACCGTGCCGAACGAGATCTCGCGCAACGGCCGGTCGAAGATCGGCTCGCAGATCGTGCGCACGGCCGATTCCATCTCATCGACGCGCGTGGCAGGCGGCACCCAACCGCATTCGATATGCAGCTGCGCCACGCGCCGGTAGTCGCGGTCGAACACCGCGAGGAAGATGTCGGCGAGATAGCGCTGGTCGCGCTGCGAGAGCGTGCCGACGATGCCGAAGTCGACCGCGGCGTAGCGCGGCGCGAGCGGGTCGTCGACGATGACGAAGATATTGCCCGGATGCATGTCGGCATGGAAGAAGTTGTGCCGGAACACCTGCGTGAAGAAGATCTCCACGCCGTTCTCCGCCAGCCGTTTGAAGTCGGTGCCGCGCTCGCGCAGCGTGGCCAAGTCGCCGATCGGCACGCCATGGATGCGCTCCATGACCATGACGTCGGTGCGGCACAGGTCCCAATGCACCTCGGGCACGTAGAGCAGCGCCGAGCCGGCGAAGTTGCGCTTGAGCTGCGAGGCGTTGGCGGCCTCGCGCATCAGGTCGAGCTCATCGAGTATCGTCTGGCGGTACTCGCGCACCACCTCGATCGGCCGCAAGCGCCGCGCCTCCGGCCACCAGCGCTGCGCCATCACGGCCATCGCCTGCATCACCTCGAGATCGCGCCCGATCTGCGCGCGCATGCCGGGACGCAGCACCTTGACCACGACCTCGCGTCCGTCCTTGCGGCGCGCGACGTGTACCTGTGCGATGGAGGCGGCAGCAAGCGGTTCGATGGCGAAGCTCTCGAACAGCTCATCGAGCCTGCGGCCGTAGCTGCGCTCGAGGCCGTCGCGCGCGAGTTCGCCGGGGAAGGGCGGCACGCGATCCTGCAATTTGGCCAGCTCGTCGGCGATGTCGGCCGGCAGCAGGTCGCGGCGCGTCGACAGCGCCTGGCCGAACTTGACGAAGATCGGGCCGAGTTCCTCGAGCGCGAGGCGCAGGCGTTCGGCGCGCGTCGCGCCGCGTCGGCGCTGGAACCACGTCCACGGCGACAGGTAGAACATGAATCGCAGTGGACGGTACAGGTGCGTGGCGCGCACGAAATCGTCGAGCCCGTGGCGCACCAGCACGCGCTGGATCTCGAGCATTCGCCCGACTACGCGAATCTTCACGACTGGCTTCGCCGTGCCGAGTGAGTCGCTGTTGATTCCACCGCGGCCGCCGCCGTGGCCGATTCCACCCGCTCGGCCAATCGCGCGAGCCGCGCCTCGGCCGCCGCCGTTTGCGCACGCAGGGCATCGACGCCGGCAAAATGGGCCTCGGACTCGGCGCGCGGCACCAGGTCGCGGCTCTCGTGCGCGAGATAATCGGCGGCGTTGCGGGCCAGCGAGTCGCCGGCCGCGCGGCCCCAGCCCGCGACGGCGCTGAACGCCCGCATCGCCAGGTGCGCCGGGATTCGTCCCATGATGCGCCCGACCGCCGCTTCGCCATCGGGACGCAGCAGCCGCGCGAGTTCCTGGAATCGGCGCATCAGTTCTTCATCGCCGCTGACCGTCACGTGTCCCTGCGCGATGACCGCGTCGGTGTCGCCGCGCACCAGCGAAAGCAGCGAGAGCGGGCTGCCGCTGACGGTCACGTCCGGCGGCGCCAGCGGCTTCGCATCGGAGTAATGCAATGATCCGCCGGCCGCGGCCAGCCGCAGCGGGTTCGGAAAGCCGGTGATGTGCATTTCAATGCTGCGGCCCTCTAGGGCGACGCACAGCTCGCGCGCGCGCGGCGAATCCTCGAGCGCACGCGCCAGGTATTGATTGATTTGCGCTTCGAACATCGCGTTGACGACCTGCGGCCAGTGCTACAGGCGATAGCCGCGATGCACGGCGACAATGCCGCCCATCAGGTTGTGGTAGCGGCATTCGGCCAGGCCCGCGTCGCGCAGCATCGCGAGCAGCGTCTCCTGGTCCGGATGGCGGCGGATCGACTCGGCGAGGTACCGATAGCTGTCGGCGTCGCCCGCGACGACGCGGCCCATCAGCGGCAAGAGGCGGAATGAATAGGCGTCGTAGAGACCCTGCAAGGCTGGTGTCGTGGGTTTCGAGAATTCCAGCACCAGCAACTGGCCGCCGGGCTTCAGCACGCGGCGCATCGAGGCCAGCGCGCGCGGCTTGTCGGTGACGTTGCGCAACCCGAAGCCGATCGTGACGCAGTCAAAACTCGCGTCCGCAAAGGGAAGGGCTTCCGCATCGGCCTGCGCGCACAGCACGTTGCCGACGAGGCCCGCATCGATGAGCCGGTCACGACCGGCCTCCAGCATCGAGGCATTGATGTCGGTGAGCATCACGAGACCGGAGCGCCCGACCTGTCGCGCCAGTCCAACAGCCAGGTCGCCGGTGCCGCCCGCAACATCGAGCACGCGGCCGCCCGGTCGCAGGCCCGTCAGCGACAGCGTGAATTGTTTCCAGAGCCGATGCGCGCCGCCCGACATCAAGTCGTTCATCAGGTCGTAGCGGCTTGCGACCGAGTCGAAGACCGCACGCACTCGGCCCGCTTTGTCGGCCTTCGGCACCTGTTCGAAACCGAAGTCGGTGGTTTGTGGTTCGCTTGCGCTCAAGCGCGCTCCTCGCTGCGTGACGGTCGACGCCATTGAACTGAATTCATCGGATGTTTGCCGCAGAAAATTGTATGCGGTGCAGTAAGAAAACTATTTTCACACGCCTGTATCATTTTGGCTGCAGTTGTTTAAAATCCCCACCCGGTTGGCAACCCAAAAGGGGCCAACCAGTGGGGGTCTTGTCAAGAATTGGCCGGGTGAATAGCCCGGCCTTTCTTTTTGTACGGATGCCTTTAGCCATCTTGACGTACGACGCCTGCGTCCCGAACCCGTTGCTGGTAGCTGCGCCAGCGCGCCTCCTGCTGCTCGCCGAGTTCATGCAGGTATTTCCACGTGTACAGCCCCGTGTCATGGCCGTCGTCGAACACGAGCCGCACCGCGTAATGCCCGACCGGTTCAATGGCGCGAATGCCGACCCGCTGCTTGCCGGTGACGAGCACGCCCTCGCCGGGGCCGTGCCCCTGCACCTCGGCGGAGGGCGAGTGTACGCGCAGGTATTCGGCCGGCAACTCGAAGCGCGCGCCATCGTCAAACGAGACTTCGAGCAGGCGCGAGAGCGTGTGCAGGCGAATCTCGACGGGGGCGGGTACACTCATCGTGTCTAGTCATGCACAGCGGCCAATGAATCCTACCGATACCACAAATCCAGACCATTATCATCGAGTTGTAGATTGCCAGTGGGCCTGTCCCGCGCACACTGACGTGCCGGAGTACATCCGCCTCATTTCGCAGGGCCGTCATACCGACGCCTACCTGCTGAACCGCGAATCGAACGTGTTTCCGGGCATCCTGGGCCGCGTGTGCGATCGGCCGTGCGAGCCGGCCTGCCGGCGCGGACGCGTCGAGGAAAAGCCGGTCGCGATCTGCCGCCTGAAGCGCGTCGCGGCGGACCTCAAGGGCGAACTCACCGGGCGCGTGCTGCGCGGGCCGTTCGAGCGCAACGGCAAGCGCGTCGCCTGCGTCGGCGCAGGTCCCGCATCGCTGACGCTCGCGAACGATCTCGCGCCGCTCGGCTACGAAGTCGTGATCTTCGAGCGCCTCGGCACGCCGGGCGGGCTGATGCGCAGCAATATCCCCTCGTTCCGCCTGCCTGCGACGGTGATCGACGATGAGATCGGATTGATCCTCGACCTGGGCGTCGAGCTCAAGCTCGACAGCCCGGTCGCGAGCATGCGCGCGCTGCTTGAAAAGCAGGGGTTCGACGCGGTCTTCGTCGGTTCGGGCGCGCCCAAGGGCAAGGAGCTCGACCTGCCGGGCCGGCACGACACCGACCGCATCCACATCGGCATCGACTGGCTCGAGTCGGTGGCTTTCGAGCACGTCGACAAGATCGGCGAGCGCGTGCTGATCATCGGCGTCGGCAACACCGCGATGGATTGCTGCCGCACCTCGCTCCGGCTCGGCGCCAAGAACGTCAAGGTCATGGCGCGCAAGCCGCGCGGCTTCTTCAAGGCCTCCGACTGGGAGCTCGAAGACGCCGAAGCGGAGAACGTCGAGATCGTCATCAACCGTTCGCCGAAGCGATTCGTCGTCGAGAACGGCAAGCTCACCGGCATGGTGTTCGAGAAGATGGAGTACGAACTCGAGGGCGGGCGCATCACCGCCGAGCGCGTCACCGGCGAGGAGCTGGTGCCTTGCGACGATGTCATCCTCGCGATTGGCCAGGAAAATGCGTTTCCGTGGATCGAGCGCGACCTCGGCATCGAGTTCGACAAGTGGAGCGTGCCGAAGGTGGATGCGGCGACGTTCCAGTCGACGCGCAAGGAAGTCTTCTTCGGCGGCGACGCGGCCTTCGGGCCGAAGAACATCATCTGGGCCGTCGAGCACGGCCACCAGGCCGCGATCTCGGTGCACGCATTCCTTTCAGGGAAATCGCTGGCCGAGCGGCCGGCCGCGACCGTGAAGCTCAACAGCGTCAAGATGGGCATGCACGAGTGGGCCTACAGCAACGATTACGCTTCGCTCGAGCGCCGCCTCGTGCCGCACGTGTCGCTGCAGGAACGCTTCAAGAAGGTGAACATCGAGGTCGAGCTCGGTTTCAATCCGCAGCAGGCCGCGCAGGAAGCGCAACGGTGCCTGAACTGCGACGTGCAGACCGTGTTCGAGGCGAAGCTGTGCATCGAGTGCGATGCCTGCATCGACGTGTGCCCGGTTGATTGCCTGACGATCACGCACAACGGCGAGGAAGCCGAGCTGCGCACGCGCCTGCGTGCGCCGGCGAAGGTCACGACACAGCCGTTGTACGTTTCGTCCGCGCTGAAGCAGACCGGCCGCGTCATGGTCAAGGACGAAAACCTCTGCGTGCACTGTGGACTGTGCGCGGAGCGCTGCCCGACGGCCGCCTGGGACATGCAGAAATCCACGGTCCATTGGCCCCACGCAGGAGACGGTGAGCCCGCATGCCATTCGCAGCGCCAAATCGCGTAAACGATTTCGTCATCAAGATCGGCACCGTCAACGGCACCGGCTCGGCCAGCGCCAACGGACTGCTGATGAAGGCGGTGTTCCGCAGCGGCGTGCCGGTCGTCGGCAAGAACTATTTTCCGTCGAACATCCAGGGCCTGCCGACCTGGTACGAGATCCGCGTGACCCGCGACGGCCACCGCGCGCGCAGCGGGGTCATCGACATGATGGTCGCGCTCAATGCCGAGACTTATGCGCGCGACCTGCAGGAAGTGAGCTCGGGCGGCTATTTCCTGTATGACTCGACCTGGCCGCGGCCTTCGCTGCTGCAGATGCGCGATGACGTGACGGTGCTCGGCGCGCCGCTGGCGCGCCTGTGCAACGAGAACTTCAACGGTGCGCGCACGCGCATCCTGATGAAGAACATCTGCTACGCGGGCGTGCTCGCGGCGCTCCACGACATCGACGTCGAGATCATCCGCGGACTGCTCGGCGAGACCTACGCGAAGAAGCCGCAGCTGGTCGAGAGCAACATGAAGGCGATCCAGCTCGGCTACGACTACGCCAAGCAGCATTTCAACTGCCCGCTGCCGCTGCGCGTCGAGAAGATGGACGCGACGCGCGGCCACGTCATCATCGACGGCAACACCGCGGCGGGGCTGGGTTGCGTGTACGCGGGCGCCACGGTGGCGGCCTGGTATCCGATCACGCCGTCGACGTCGCTGATGGATGCGTTCAAGAGCTTCGCCGAGCGGCTGCGCGTCGATCCGGCGACCGGGCGCAAGAACTACATTTCGATCCAGGCCGAGGACGAACTCGCCTCGGTCGGCATGGTGATCGGCGCCTCGTGGAACGGCGCGCGGTCGTTCACCGCCACGTCGGGCCCGGGTATTTCGCTGATGCAGGAATTCATCGGCCTCGCCTACTACACGGAGACGCCGACCGTCATATTCGACGTGCAGCGAGTGGGCCCCTCGACCGGCATGCCGACGCGCACGCAGCAGTGCGACATCCGCTCCGCGGCTTACGCCTCGCACGGCGACACGCGGCAGGTGTGCCTGTATCCGGCGAACCCGGAAGAGTGCTTCGAGTTCGCGCCGATCGCCTTCGACCTCGCCGAACGGCTCCAGACACCCATTCTGGTCCTGTCGGACATCGATATCGGCATGAACGACTGGATGTGCCCTGAATTCAAGTGGGACGACAACTACGTGCCCGACCGCGGCAAGGTGCTCGACGAGGCCGAGCTCGCAAAGATCGACAAGTTCTGGCGCTACTACGACCACGACGATGACGGCATCCCGCAGCGGACGATTCCGGGCGTCAGCTCGAAGGGCGCGTATTTCGCGCGCGGCTCGGGCCACAACCAGTACGGCGCCTACACCGAGGATTCGAAGGAATACCAGGTCGTCGTCGACCGGCTGCGCAAGAAATGGATCACCGCCGCGCGCATGGTGCCGAAGGCGATCATCGAAACCGGCAGCAGCACCGAACTCGCGGTCGTCACGATCGGGAGCGGTGACGCGCCGGCGCGCGAGGCGATCGCCCGCCTGCGCGAGCGCGGCATCAAGATCGATTACATGCGCGTGCGCGGTTTCCCGTTCGGCGAGGAAGTCGAGCAGTTCCTCAATGCGCACGATCTCAATTTCGTCATCGAACAGAATCGCGATGCGCAGCTGCGCGCGCTGCTGACGCTGGAGACCGGCGTGGCGAAAACCCGCTTGCGTTCGATATTGCATTACAACGGCCTGCCGCTCGCGGCGGGCTACGTCATCGACGGCATCATGGCCGCGGTGCAGGAAAAGGCGCCGCCGGCGGCGCAGTTGGTGCGCACATGAGCTTCATGGCCAAACCGAAGGTCGCCCATCCCGACCTGCCGAAGAACGCACGCGGACTCACGCGCCGCGCCTATGAGGGCAGCAACTCGACGCTGTGCGCAGGCTGCGGCCACGATTCGATCACCGCAGCGATCGTCGAGGCCTGCTGGGCGAACGACGTCGATCCGCGCACACTGGTCAAGCTTTCGGGCATCGGCTGCTCGTCGAAAACCACTGCGTATTTCGTCAGCGGTTCGCATGGTTTCAACTCGGTGCACGGCCGCATGCCCTCGGTCGCGACCGGCGCGAGCGCCGCGAATCGCACGCTCAACTACATCGGCATCTCCGGCGACGGCGACACGCTCTCGATCGGGCTCGGCCAGTTCATCCATGCGATCCGCCGCAACCTGAACATGGTCTACATCATCGAGAACAACGGCGTGTACGGCCTGACCAAGGGACAGTTCTCCGCCTCGGCCGACATCGGCACGAAGGCGAAGAAGGGCGAGGTGAACAACCAGGCGCCGATCGATCCGGTGCAGCTCGCGCTGACGCTGGGCGCGTCCTTCGTCGCGCGCAGCTTCTCGGGCGACAAGGCGCAGCTCGTGCCGCTGATCCAGGCCGCGATGCACCACAACGGCTTCGCGCTGATCGACGTGCTCTCGCCCTGCGTCACGTTCAACGACCACGAGGGCTCGACCAAGAGCTACGCGTATTCGCGCGAGCACTACGAGGAGGCGGTGCACGCCGACTTCGTCGCGCCCGCCACGAACATCACCGTGCAATACGGCGCCGGCGAGTCGGTGCCGGTGACGATGCACGACGGCAGCCGCATCGTGCTGCGCAAGGTGGACGCGGGCTACGATCCCACCGATCGCGGCGCCGCGCTGGCGCGCATCCGCGAGCGGCTGCGCGCGCAGGAATACCTCACGGGCCTCCTGCACATCAGCACGACGCAGCCGGATTTCCATGAGCAGAACGCCACGCCCGACGTGGCGCTGAACCAGGTGCCGTTTTCGGCGCTGAATCCCGGTTCGGCGACGCTGGCCAAGATCATGGGGCGTTACCGTTAACAGCGGCACCGCACCAGCCGACCTCGACCGTCGTGCACGGGAATCGCGCAGGCTTCCGTCGGACTGAATTCGGTCTCCTGCGTTTACTTGTCGCGCTAACCGCCTGCGTCACAACCACCGTGTTTGGGGTCGCGCCCGCCGATGCGCGCGCCGGCGCACTCGCGCACTACCTGCCGGCCACGGGTTGCGGCCTGCGCGAACGCGATGCCTCGCGCTGGCGGCCGGACCGGCGACTGGATGAAGCCACGATGCTGTGGGCGAACGGCGCCTCGCTGCACGATGCGATCGAACGCAGCGGCTACACCGCCTCGGCGGTGTCAGGTGTGCATATCGGGAATTTCAACGCGAGGCAGCATCCGCCGATGGGCGCTTCGACCTGCCATGCGCTGCGCGATGCCGCCTTGCGCGATGCGGGCACGTACGCGCGCGGCGACGAGGCGTGGATCCTGCTGGCCGCGCCGATCGACCTTCCCGCCGCCGGCGATGAAGCGCAGGTCGACGCGCAGGCGCTGCTGCTCGTGAACCGCCTGCGCGCGTCGCCCCGGCGTTGCGGCAGCCGCGAGATGCCGTCCGCTCCGCCGCTGGCGTTGTCGTCGCAGCTGACCGAGGCGGCCAACGCGCACGCCCGCGACATGGCGCAACAGCACTATTTCGAGCACGAAGACGCCCAAGGCCGCACGAGCGCGGATCGCGTGCGCGCCACCGGCTACGCCGATCTGCGCGTGGGCGAAAACATCGCCTATGGCCCGTTATCGACGGACGATGCGATCACAGGCTGGCTCGCGAGCCCCGGGCACTGCGAAAACCTGATGGACCCGGCATTCCGGCAAATGGGCATCGGCTTCGCGCGGGAGGAGGGCGCGCGCGGCGAGGTCTACTGGGTGCAGGTGCTGGCGACGCCGAGGCCCGTGCGCCACTAGCGGACGCGCCGCGGCGACGGTTTGCGCCACCGTCCCCGAATCACTAGACTCTCGGCCCTTCGCAACCTTCGTGGAGTAGTCAAGTGGGCAAGGGTGATCGCAAGACGCGTCGTGGCAAGATCTACGCAGGATCATTCGGCAAGTCACGGCCGAAGAATCCCGCCAAGAACAAGTCCAAGAACTCCCCGGCCAAGGCGAAAACCGCTACCCGCAAGTGAGCGAGCCCCGTCGGGGGCTGCTTGCCGCTCGCCAGGGCCGGGCGGCGGCCATGCCCTTCATCATGCTGGCGTCGTTGATCGACATGATCACGATCGGCCTGATCATTCCGGTGCTGCCCGCGCTGGTGGGCAGCTTCACGGGCTCGCAGGCCGACCAGGCGCACTGGTACGTGCTGCTGGCGATCGCGTTCGGCGTCGCCAATTTCTTCGGCTCGCCGATCCTCGGCGCGCTGTCGGACAGCTTCGGTCGCCGGCCGGTGCTGTTGATCGGCTTCTGCGGCCTCATGTTCAGCTTCTACGCGACGGCGCTCGCGCCCACGTTGCAGGCGCTGGTCGTCATCCGGCTGATCGCGGGCCTGATGCAGGCCAATCTTTCGGTCGCGAACGCGTACGTCGCCGACATCACGCCGCCCGAAGAACGGGCCAAGCGCTTCGGCATGCTGGGCGCGATGTTCGGTGTCGGCTTCATCATGGGTCCGGTCATCGGCGGACTGCTGGGCACCATCAACCTGCGATTGCCGTTCATCGTGGCCGGGTCGATGGCCGTGCTCAATTTCATCTACGGATTCTTCGTGCTGCCCGAGTCCCTCACGCCCGAAAAGCGGCGGCCGTTCCAGTGGCGCAACACCAATCCGCTGCGCTCGTTGTACGGGCTCACGCAGCTCAAGGGCGCGGAGTCGCTCGTCGCCGTCGTGGCCTGCGCAGGCCTGGCGCAATTCATGCTCTACACCTGCTGGGTGCTGTACACCACGTTCAAGTTCGGCTGGGGGACGTTGCAAAACGGTTTGTCGCTGGCCGCGGTGGGTGTCGTCGCTGCCGTGATGCAGGGCCTGCTGCTCGGGCGCATCCTCAAGCGCATCAGCGTGCGGCGCCTGGCGGTGCTGGGACTCATCTCCTCGACCTGCGCATATGCGCTCTGGGGTGCCGCCACGCAGGGCTGGATGATGTTCGCGATCATCTTCATCAACCTGCTGGGCAATACCGTGGGCGCGACGATCCAGAGCCTCATTTCGAGCGCGGCGGATTCCCACAACCAGGGCAAGACGCTGGGCGCCGTCGGCGGATTGAACAGCCTCATGGCCGTGCTTGCGCCGATCATCGCCGCCGTGCCGCTGAAACTGGTCGCCCACCTGCCGCGCGGCGATTGGCGCATCGGCGCGCCGTTCTACCTTTGCGCCGTGCTGCAGGCGACGGCGCTCTTCCTGACCGTCGCGCATTTCCGCCGCGAGCGGCACGCGCGGCATGGCACGGCCGCCGCCTAGACGGCCCAGGCGCCGCGGCCGCTACAGGATGTAGCGGCTCAGGTCTTCGTCTTTCGCGAGGTTCCCGAGGTGCGCGTCGACGTAGGCCGCATCGACCTTGACCGCCGAGCCGCGCTGCTCGCTGGCGTCGAATGAACTCGCTTCGAGCAGGCGCTCCATGACGGTGTGCAGGCGGCGCGCGCCGATGTTCTCGGTGCGCTCGTTGACGTGGTAGGCGAGCTCGGCGATGCGGCGCACGCCGTCGGCCGTGAATTCCAGCTGCACGTCCTCGGTGCCGAGCAGCGCGCGGTACTGCGTCGTCAGCGAGGCATCGGGCTCGGTCAGGATGCGCACGAAGTCCTCGACCTTCAACGTGTCGAGCTCGACGCGGATCGGAAAGCGGCCCTGCAGTTCCGGAATGAGATCGGAGGGCTTTGCCATGTGGAAAGCGCCCGAGGCGATGAACAGCACGTGGTCGGTCTTGATCTGGCCGTACTTCGTGCTGACCGTGCAGCCCTCGACCAGCGGCAGCAGGTCGCGCTGCACCCCTTCGCGCGAGACGTCGGCCCCGATGGTCTCCTGGCGGCGGCAGATCTTGTCGATCTCGTCGATGAACACGATGCCGTTCTGCTCGGCGTTCGCGAGCGCGCGCGCCTTGAGTTCGTCTTCATTGACGAGCTTGGCGGCCTCTTCGTCGACGAGCAGCTTGAGCGCCTCGCGCACCTTGACGCGCCGCGGCTTGCTGCGCGATTGCCCCAGGTTCTGGAACATCGACTGCAGCTGCTGCTGCATCTCCTCCATGCCGGGTGGCGCCATGATCTCGACGCCGGCAGGCAGGGCGCGCAGCTCGATCTCGATCTCGCGTTCGTCGAGCTCGCCGCGCACCAGCATCTCGCGGAATTTCTGCCGTGTCTCGGCATCGCGGGGTTGCGCAGGCTCGTCGGTGGAGAATCCACTCAGTTTCGGCCGCGGCAGCAACGCATCGAGCACGCGCTCCTGCGCGGCGGCGCGCGCGGGTTCGCGCACCTGCGCGACTTCCTGCTCGCGCGTCATCTTGACGGCGACCTCGGCCAGTTCCTTGATGATCGAATCGACCTCGCGGCCGACGTAGCCGACCTCGGTGAACTTCGTCGCCTCGACCTTGACGAACGGCGCATTCGCGAGCCGCGCGAGCCGGCGCGCGATCTCGGTCTTGCCGCAGCCGGTCGGGCCGATCATCAGGATGTTCTTCGGCGTGATTTCCTGGCGCAGCGGTTCGCCCACCTGCATGCGGCGCCAGCGGTTGCGCAGCGCGATCGCGACCGAGCGCTTCGCGGCGCCCTGGCCGACGATGTGCTTGTCGAGTTCCTGGACGATCTGTTGCGGCGTCACGAGCCCAGCTCCTCGATGATGAGGTTCCGGTTCGTGTAGATGCAGATGTCGGCCGCGATGTTCAATGAACGTTCGACGATCGCGCGCGCGTCCAGTTCAGTGCTCTGCACGAGCGCGAGTGCCGCCGATTGCGCATACGGGCCACCGGAGCCGATCGCCGCGAGCTGGTTCTCCGGCTCGATGACATCGCCATTGCCCGAGATCACGAACAGGCTCTCCGGATCGCCGACCAGCAGCAGCGCCTCGAGGCGGCGCAGATAGCGGTCGGCGCGCCAGTCCTTCGCGAGTTCGATCGCGGCGCGCGTGAGGTTGCCGAATTTCTCGAGCTTGCCCTCGAAGCGCTCGAACAGCGTGAAGGCATCGGCCGTGCCGCCGGCGAATCCCGCCACCACCTTGCCGCCGGCCAGCCGCCTGACCTTGCGCGCATTGGCCTTCATGACGGTATTGCCGAGCGTGACCTGGCCGTCGCCGCCGAGCGCGATGCGGCCGTTGCGGCGCACCGCGAGGATCGTAGTGGAATGCGGGTCGAAGACCTGGGTCATCAGCAGCCCCTGTGTTTACAAAGAGTTAGCCGCGCCGACGGGCGCGCGGATGCGAACGTTCGTAAATGCGGGCGAGATGCTGGAAATCAAGGTGCGTGTAGACCTGCGTGGTGCTGATGCTCGCGTGGCCCAGCAGTTCCTGCACGGCGCGCAGGTCGCGGCTCGATTCGAGCAGGTGCGTGGCGAAGGAATGCCGGAACAGGTGTGGGTGCACGCCCTGCGGCAGGCCCTGCGCGCGTGCATGGCGAGCGACCAGCAGCTGCACGGCGCGCGCGCCGATGCGCCGGCCGCGGTGGTTGACGAAGACGGCTGTTTCACCGGTTGCCGCCAGTGCCACTCGTTCGCGCAGCCAGCCGCGCAGCGCCGCGACGGCCTGCTTGCCGACCGGCATGATGCGTTCCTTGCGGCCTTTGCCGAGCACGCGCACGGTGCGGTCGGCGAGGCTGAGGTTCTCGAGATCGAGGCCCACGAGTTCGGCGAGCCGCAGGCCCGATGAATACAGCAGCTCCATCATCGCCAGGTCGCGCCACCCGAGCGCGTCGCGCGGCGTCATCGATAGCAGTCGCCCCATCTGGTCGACATCAAGCGTGTGCGGCAGGCGCTTGCCGGCTTTCGGGGCGCTGATGCCGACGGCGGGATTCGCGTTGACCACGCCTTCGCGCTGCAGGTAGGCGAAGAACGTGCGCAGCGCCGACAGCCGCCGTTGCACGCTGCGCGCCTGCAAGCCGCCGGCGTGGCTGCGCGCGGCGAAGCTGCGCACGTGCTGGCCGTCGACGCGAGCGCAGTCATCGATCTGTTGTTGCGCGCACCAGGCTGCGAAGGCGTCGAGCTCGCGCCGGTAGGCGCTGACGGTCAGCGGCGAGAGGCGCCGCTCGCTCGCGAGATGCTGCTGGAAACGCTCGATGTGCCCTGCGAGCGTGGCCACGCGCTAGGAACGCGTGAGCGAATCCGCGATCAGCTCGGCCATGCGCGAGAGGAATTCGGTGCTCATGCCCGGGTGGAAATGATCGCGATCGACGCTACCGATCGCGAGCAGCCCCGGCGGTGACAGCGCGGACAGCGGAATCAGCGCCACCGAACCGATCGCCTCGGCCTCGCTCCCGAAAAGGAATTCGCGCTGCGTGTCGCGCACCTGGCCGCAGCGCGGCTTGCCGCTGCTGAACAGCGATTCGAAGCTCTTCATGATCGCGTCGTCGCCGGCCACGAGCCGCACGAAACGGCTGGCCTCGTCGCCAGGCTTCGCGCCCACGCCGCCGGCGGGCAGCACCAGCACCGCGTGGTAGGCGTCGAAATCCTCGCGCAAGCTGGCTTCGACCTGGGCGAGCGCCTGCGCGCGCGTCGAGGTGCGCACGAGCCGGCGCGTGAAACGATGGAACTTGTCGGCCAGCGCGTCGTTGGCGCGCGCGACGCGCACGAAATCGGCGAGCTTGCGCTCGCTCGCGGCCTGCTTCTCGCGCAACACTTCGACCTGGCGCTCGATCAGCGACACCGTCGAGCCGGTGCGCGGATGCACCAGCCGCAGGCGCGTCAGCAGCTGCGGATGCCGATCGAACAGATCGGGATGCTGCTGCAGGTACTGGCCGATCGCCTGCTCGTCGATGGTGTCGGCCTTCAGCCCTTGCGCGGATTTGCTGCTCATCCTGTTCGATTCCTCTGCGTCGATGACGAATTCAGATGTCGGCCTGCCCGGTAAACGCGACGAGGGCAGGACCCGTGAGCCACACGGGCTCGCCCGGACCCTGCCAGTGTACGCCGAGCCGGCCGCCGGGAACATGCACCTCGACATCGGTCCCCAGCACGCCCAGGTTGCGGCCGACCGCGACCGCCGCGCAGGCGCCGGTGCCGCAGGCGAGCGTCTCGCCCGCGCCGCGTTCGTAGACGCGCAGGCGGATGTGCGCCGCGTCGACGATCTCCATGAAACCCACGTTGACCTGCCTTGGAAAACTCGCGTGCGCCTGCAGCGCGCGTCCAATGCGATCGACCGGCGCGCTTTCGACCGCGGCCACGCGCAGCACCGCGTGCGGATTGCCGATCGAGACGGCGCCGATCTCGATCGTCTCGCCCGCGACCTGCAGCGCGTAGGTGGATTCCACGGCCGGCGCGAGGAACGGCAGCGAGCGCGGCTCGAAACTGGGAATGCCGAGTTCGACCGACACGCGCCCGTCGGGCAGCACGCGCGCCGCGACCGGGCCGCCGGTGCTGCCCATCCGCACCGAACCGTCGGCGTTGACGCGGCCGCGCAGCTGCAGGAAGCGCGCCACGCAGCGCGCGCCGTTGCCGCTCTGCTCCACTTCGCCGCCGTCCGCGTTGAACACGCGATAGTGCACGACGGTGCCCGGCGCGCGCGGCGGCTCGAGCACCAGCGCCTGGTCGAAGCCGACGCCGGCATGCCGGTCGGCGAGCGCGCGCCATTGCGCCGGGCTGGGCAGCGTTGCGCCGGCCTGTGCCTCGATGAGCAGGAAATCGTTGCCGAGGCCGTGGAGCTTCGTGAAGTCGATGCGCATGACGGGTTCGCGGTGCTTCAAGCCGCCGCGAGCGCGGCGAGGGCCTGCCGCCACAGCGCTTCGGTGGCCGCCGCGACGACGCGTTCACCCGATTCGCCGGTCAGCGGTTGGCCGTCCCAGTCGCTGATGCGGCCGCCCGCGCCGGTCACCACCGGCACCAGCGCCTGGAAATCATGCGGTTTGAGCGCGGATTCGACCACCAGGTCGCAATGCCCCGAGGCCAGCAGGCCGTAGATGTAGCAATCGCCGCCGTAGCGCCGCAGCTGCGCGCGGCGCGAGCAGTTTTCGTAGCGAGCGAGCTCATCGCCCCGGAAGCAATCGGTGGAGGTGCAGTACATGCGCGCCCGCTCGAGCGCCGTGCAGCCGCTGGTGCGCGCGACCGCGCCATTGAACGTGGTCCCGGCGCCTTCCGCGCCGATCCAGCGTTCGCCCATCGCCGGCGCCTCGATGACGCCGAGCACGGCGCGCGACTGGTGCTCGAGCGCGATGAGCGCGCCGAACAGCGGGAAGCCGGTGACGAAGCTCTTCGTGCCGTCGATCGGGTCGAGCACCCAGCTGAAATCCGCGCCGGCCTCGGCGCCGAATTCCTCGCCACGGATGCCGTGCGAGGGAAATTCCGCGCGGATCAGCGCGCGCATCCGGGTCTCGATGCCGCGATCGGCGACGGTCACCGGGCTCGAATCGGCCTTGCGCTCCACGGCGATCGGCTGGCGGAAATGCTCCAGCGCGATGCCGCGGGCTGCATCCGCCAGCTTGTTCGCCAGCGCGAGTGCGCGCGGAAAATCAGCGTGCCGGGCGTAGTCCATGTCGTCCAGTATAATCAGCGCATGCCGGATAAAAACGATTTTCCAACCCAGGCACGCGCGGTCATCATCGGCGGCGGCATCGTCGGATGCTCGACGGCCTACCACCTCGCCAAGCTCGGTTGGCGCGACACGATCATCGTCGAGCGGCACAAGCTGACTTCGGGCTCCACGCATCACGCCGCCGGGCTCGTCGGGCAACTGCGCAGCAGCGCGAACATCACGCAGATGCTGGGCCACTCGGTCGCGCTGTACAACACGCTCGAGGCGGAGACCGGGCTCGCGAGCGGCTGGAAGATGAACGGCGGCCTGCGGCTCGCCTGCAACCCGGCGCGCTGGATCGAGCTGAAACGCCAGGCGACGACCGCGCGCTCGTTCGGCCTCGAGGTGCAACTGCTGTCGCCGCGCGAGGCGCAGGCGCTGTGGCCGCTGATGGACGTGTCCGATCTCGTCGGCGCCGCCTTCCTGCCCACCGATGGGCAGGTGAATCCCTCCGACATCACGCAGTCGCTCGCAAAAGGCGCGCGCATGCGCGGCGCGCGCATCTTCGAGGACACGACCGTCACCGGCATCGAGCTCGAACAGGGCCGCGTCGCGGCGGTGCTGACCGGCCGCGGCCGCGTGGCCTGCGAAGTCGTCGTCAATTGCGCCGGCCAGTGGGCGCGGCAGGTGGGCGCGATGGCGGGTGTCAACGTGCCATTGGTGTCGGTACAGCACCAATACCTGATTACCGAGGCGATTCCCGGCATCAAGCCAGGCTTGCCCACCGTGCGCGATCCCGACCGGCTGACGTACTACAAGGAAGATGTCGGCGGCCTCGTCATGGGCGGATACGAACCCAATCCGAAGCCCTGGGCCGTCGACGGCTTCCCGGACAATTTCAATTTCCAGTTGTTGCAGCCGGACTGGGATCATTTCCAGCCGATCCTCGATCTCGCGCTGCCGCGCGTGCCGGCGTTGGCCAGCGCCGGCGTCAAGGAGCTCATCAACGGACCGGAGAGCTTCACGCCTGACGGCAATTTCATCATCGGGCCGGCGCCGGGCCTGGCGGGTTTCTACATTGGCGCGGGCTTCAACGCCTTCGGCATCGCCTCGGGCGGCGGCGCCGGAAAAGTGCTGGCGGAATGGATCGTCGGCGGCGAGGCGCCGTTCGACGTGTGGCCCGTCGACAGCCGCCGCTTCGGCGCGCCGCACACCGACATCGACTGGGTGCGCGCGCGTACGCTAGAGCTGTACGGCAAGCACTACACGATCGCATGGCCCGGCGAGGAACACGCCTCCGGCCGGCCGTTGCGCCGCTCGCCGCTGTACGAGCAGCTCAAGGGCCAGGGCGCGGTGTTCGGCGAAAAACTCGGCTGGGAGCGGCCGAACTGGTTCGCCGCACTAGGCGAGACGGCGCGCGACGAATACAGTTTCACGCGTCCGAACTGGTTCGACGCGGTCGCGCGCGAATGCCAGGCGACGCGCGAGCGCGTCGCGCTGTTCGATGAGAGCTCCTTCGCCAAATTCGAGTTGAGCGG